>OQVP01000228.1_pt1 | contig 21134 bp, 13 predicted proteins | sample 1691541 | NCBI WGS metagenome assembly OQVP01 (sample SAMN03418258, study PRJEB22391) | human gut metagenome | biome: human-gut; feature: organic feature; material: feces | host: Homo sapiens | place: Tanzania | collected 2013-01 | reverse complement strand
TAGATTTGTAATAGCTTTATCGGAACATGAAGAATTAGCTAAAGAGTTTAGTTTAGAAGCGGGGATAATTCACACATCCATATATTATAATACAGCAAGTAATGAATGGAGTATTAGACTAGGCGAATGTATAAAAACGGCTGTCTCTATAATGACAAATAATATTATAAAGAGAGCTTATAATTACGATGTGGCGGTAATCTGTGCTTTGCCAGAAGAATTCGAATTTGTAAAAGAGAGTCTGTTGGATGTACAAGAATTAAGCGTTCCAGATGATGATTATATATTTTATTCTGGACACTATTTGAAAGAGGAAAAAAAGATAAGGGTCGTTATAACACAATCAACACAAAAAGGCATGGTTCCAGCAGCAACGTTAGCGACACGTCTTATTTATAACTTTATACCAAGATATATTGTAATGACGGGAATTACTGCAGGCATTAGAGGTAAGGTTAATATGGGTGATGCTGTTGTTGCAGAGTATGTTTGGGATTATGGGGCAGGCAAAGAGATTGCTGATGGAGAAGAAGCTATACATAGGAATACTATTGAACAAATTGCTATTGAGCCGCAAATTGCAAATATGGTACGAAGGTTATCTGCTAATAGTACTACATTAGCGGAAATCAAAAATCAATTTAAAGGAGCAAAACCGGATTTTACTTTACAATTGCATTTAGGACCAGTTGCTACCGGAGCGGCAGTAATTGCAAATTCTGATAAAGTTAAAAGTATACAGAATAATCAAATAAGGGATGTTATTGCAATAGAAATGGAAATATATGGTGTATATTATGCTGCCAGATGGGCTGTATCTCCTAAGCCACATTATATAGTAATAAAGTCTATTTGTGATTTCGCAGATGAAACCAAAACAGATGATTATCATTATTATGCTTCGCATACGAGTGCAAAAATTTTTGAAAGACTGGCTATTGATTATTTTACATACGAAGATTGAAATTAATTTTGTACAAGATTAGCCACCAGCCTCAATTAATTGATGAGACTTGTGGCATTTCCATTAAATATTCTGCTTAATAATCCTCGAAATCAGTCCGACTGCAACATTGCGGTCTTCATCAATCCGGGTAACTACGAAGCTTACCTCATCCTTCTTTCCGGACATGTGGTTATCGTAGCAACTGTGGGCTACAGCATTGACTCCGATATGAAGGCGGACGAAGACGGTGCCTTTGTGGATGTCGGTTACGATTCCGGCATATTTGCCCTGAATCTTGCATTTTCCTAAGTTTGCCTTGCTGGTGTTGCCGTTGACACTCTTTACATCAGCTTTTACGGTGATATTCTCAAGAGAGCTGACATTGACATTCAGGATGTGTACCAGAATCTGTTCTCCCATATGGAAGCTCCCGGTGGCATCACCCAGCCAGTCTCAGGATAAGTCGCGGGCAAGGATTGAGCATTCCACACCAAAGATTTCCACGCGAACTACCTTTTCAGCGATAGCAATGACTCTCGCCTGCACAATGCGGTTCTCACACATGCGGGAGCTACCGTTTGCATCAGGAAGGTAGAAAATCTGACGCTTTTTGTGCATGGCATCCTTTCTGATGGCAACAACGCTGCGGCTGGCATTGTCGATGACCTGGATATTTTCGCTGATCTGCGTGGTGTCGGAAGCGATTTCCGCCATGTTGCTGCCGGTCCGGGTTACCTTGGGGGGGATAAGCTGGATGAGGCGCAGGGTTTCTTCCATGCAGATCCGTTTAGCCCCCTCTTGACAAGGAAACTTTCTTTCTCTAACATTTGATTGTACCATATTGCTCATATAAACAGTAATACGGAAGCAGAAAGCACATCCGCAGCGAGCCAGTTAAGATCCTTTCTTCCGGCATTATAAAACCGCATTTTGGGAATGTCAATCCGGAGAAAAAGGAGTATAATAACATACATGGAAATCAGACATATTTATTACAAAACAGAAGATGCGGCCTATACTATTTCTTATGTGCTTAACCGAAAACAGGTAAAATACATCAATCTGCGCATCAAGAGCAACGGGGAGGTAGCGGTGTCTGCACACCGGCGGGTTCCGGCAACCTACGTGGACAAGTTTGTGGAAAGCAAAGCACCGTTTATCTTAGAAGCGCTTGAACGTGTGGAAAAACGCCGGGAGGAAACAGGTGACCAGTCCCACAATTATGAAACCGGGGAAATCTTCCGCCTGCTGGGGCGCGACTATACTCTGGTAGTGGAAGAAGCCGGTGCGGCGGAGAAAACGTTTTTTCTGACCGGTGAAAATGCAGAAAAAAGAGCAGCGGAGGAAATGTCTTCTCAGGCCGGACGGGAAGAGATTTTCTTCCGGGGTGACAGCCTTGTGCTGCGGACAAAATGGCCCGACCATTATCCCCATAAGAAGAATATGATGGAAAAATGGATGCGTTTCTTCACCCGGAAGACTTTTTCGGAAATCATCGACTGGGCATACCCGCAGTTTGTTCCTTACGGAGTGCCGTATCCGGTCTGGACCGTCCGCTCTATGACATCCAGATGGGGTTCCTGCCAGCCGCAGACCGGCAAAATCACGCTGAACAGCAAATTGATTTTTTATCCGAAAGAAGCCATTGAATATGTAGTGGTGCATGAATTTGCCCATTTTGCCCATCCCGACCATTCAAAGGCGTTCTGGACGCTGGTGGCGGAAATCATGCCGGACTACAAGGAGCGGAAGAAGCTGTTAAACGGCTGAACGGAATTCGATATCGGAGCGAAAAGGAAAGGATATACATTACGGAGGGATATTTTATGATAAATGTAACCGGCACCATAGCAAAATCCGCCAACATTGTCAAAGACTCGGTAGTTATCGGGGATGTGACGATTGGCGAGGAAAGTACTGTTTTATTCTATGCGGTACTCAGGGGAAATGACAATAAAATTGTAATCGGAAACGGCACCAACATCCAGGACAACTGCACCATCCACACTTCACCCGTGGACCCGGCGATTATCGGAAACCACGTCACAGTGGGACACAATGCCATTGTTCACGGCTGTAAAATAGGGGACAATACCCTGATTGGCATGGGAGCTACCGTCATGAACGGCAGCGTCATCGGGAAAAATTGTCTGGTGGCGGCGGGGAGCCTCGTTCTGGAGCGCCAGAATATTCCGGATGGCTCTATGGTCATGGGCAGACCCGCCAATGTTACCCGGGCGCTTACACCGGAGGAAATAGAGGGACTTAAAGAAAGCGCGCAGCATTATATACAGACCGGGCGGGACATGAAAGCCGCCGGGTATTGCGTAGGTTAGCGCTTGCAAACAGCATCACCAGCCTTTATAATACAGAGGTAAAATAAATTTTCAGGAGGTTTTTCCATGATAGAATTCAGATATGATACACAGTTATTGATTGAAGGACACGACTTAGACGAGGATGTCATCAGCGATTACTTCACAGAGAATTTCAAGGGCGACTGCCTTTTAGCCGTTGGCGATGATGAACTGATTAAAATTCATTTCCATACCAACGAACCCTGGAAGGTGCTGGAGTACTGCGCATCCCTCGGCGAAATCTACGACATCGTTGTAGAAGATATGGACAGACAGGCAAGAGGATTAAAGGGCTAACCAAGTCCGCAGCCACATACCATATGAGGGATATGTGATAGAAAGGGGAGGATTTCAATGCATCTTTGTATTGCATTAGCTCCATGCAGAGTCTGAGGAGACTGCATGGAGATTACTGAGGTAGTATATCCTCAGACTTTGCTTCTTACACAGTGAAATTATGATGAAGGAGCAAAGAAATACCTGCGTCTTATCAGGTAACGAAAAGTGTTGAGCACAGCATAAATGAGGTGCGAAAAAATGTTGAGTTACATGGAATTTAGGTGCCAAAAAGTGTTAATAATGGCATAAATCAGGTAACAAAAAATGCGAAATTGCCATTGAATAGCCGCCCAAAAATGTGATATACTGCTTTATAGGGAAGGTGGTTGTCATTATGCTCAGATTTGCGATGAAAAAACTTCAGGCATGGAAAGAAAAAAAAGACCGAAAGCCTCTGATTATTATGGGAGCCAGACAGGTAGGAAAAACCTGGCTGATGAAGGAGTTCGGCACAACCTGTTACGAGAAGGTGGCGTATATTTCTTTCTATAATAATAAGCGTATGGATGATGTTTTTCAGGTGGACTTTGATATACAGAGAATTATTATGAACCTGAACATTGAGTCGGGTGTAACAATTACTCCCGGAGATACCCTTATTATTCTGGATGAAATTCAGGACACTCCCAAGGTTCTGGAGTCGTTGAAATATTTTTGTGAAGAAGCGCCGGAGTACCATGTCATAGCAGCGGGTTCTCTTTTGGGGGTTGCTATTCATGAAGGTGTTTCCTATCCGGTTGGCAAGGTGGATATACTGGACCTGTATCCGCTGAATTTCCGCGAATTCTTATGCGCTATGGGAGAAAAGCCTTTAGCGGATGCCCTTGCGACCAAAGATTACACAGTAATCGATAATTTTTCCGATAAATATTTGTTCTGGCTGAAAAATTATTATTACACAGGCGGTATGCCGGAAGTAGTAAAAGCTTTCAGTGTGCAGAAAGATTATCAGGAGGTCCGCCGGATACAGAGTGACATTGTAAGGCAGTATGAAGGCGATTTCGGCAAACATGTGGACACGAAAACACTGCCGAGGATACGGATGGTCTGGGACTCCATTCCCATGCAGCTTGCAAAGGAAAATAAGAAATTTTTCTTCGGACAGATAAAAAAGGGAGCACGCAGCAGCGACTATGAAATCGCCATTCAGTGGCTTATTGACTGCGGACTTGTCTATAAAGTGAGCCGTGTGAATGAGCCCCATATGCCTTTGAAAGCGTACAAAAGTATGAGTGCCTATAAATTATTTGTGCTTGATGTGGGGCTTCTGGGAGCACTGAGTGAACTGCCTGCAGAGTCTATTTTAGAGGGCAATGACATTTTTGTAGAGTTTAAGGGAGCGCTTACAGAGCAGTATGTTCTGCAGCAGTTGATAGCGGATACCCCATACACTCCCTATTATTACGGAACGGAGAATGCAAACTTTGAGCAGGATTTCCTGATACAGAAGGAAAAAGACATTGTTCCGATTGAAGTAAAAGCGGAAACCAACCTTCGTTCACAAAGCCTGAAAGCTTATTGTGACAAATTCCATCCCCGGGAAGCAGTGCGCTTCTCTGTAAGGAAATACACGGACCAGGGATGGATGAAAAACATTCCGTTATATGCGGTTTGCAATTTGTAAAACTTACTTCCGGAAAAATGCGGCAGCGATGACACCCGGACCGGTATGGGTTCCGATTACACTGCCAATGGAGGTGTAACGCAGATTTTCCGTGCCGTTTTCCCAAAGAGCCTTGCTGTCTTCGATGTATTTTTTGAGCAGCACATCCGTAAGACCGGTGTAGCCTAAAAGAATGGGCAGGGAAAAATCGATGCCGCCGGCTTTCTGGATTTCCTGAACCAGGAGATTGTTGCCCTGCTTGGAGCCGCGGGCTTTTCCTAAAATATTAATGACTCCGTTTTCAATATTCACAACCGGCTTGATGTTTAACAGTCCGCCGGCAAAGGCTACGGTCGGAGAAATCCGGCCGCCTTTTTTCAGGTATTCGAGGGTATCAAGCATGGCAATCAGGCAGATATCCTCTTTTTTCTTTTCCAAAGCATCGGCAATTTCTGCGGCAGACATGCCCTCATCCAGACACTGAAGTGCAAATTCGGTTAAAATAGAGGCGCCGATAGCCGCAGAGCTGCTGTCTACCACATAGACATTTTCATAGTCGGAGGCAGCAATCACTGCACTCTGATAAGTGCCGGAAAGCTTGGATGAAAGTGTAATAATGACAGCACTGTCATCCGATTCCAGGACGTCGTCCAGTGCCCTCATAAAGGCAGAGGGAGTTGCCTGACTGGTGGTGGGAAGAGTGTCACTTTCAATCAGCTTCTCGTAAAATTCCTTGTGTGTCAGATTGACACCGTCTATGTATTCGTCCGCACCGAAGCAGACGGTAAGAGGTACTACCGTTACCCGGTTTCTGGTGCTGTTGGTTAAATCGGTTGTTGAGTCTACAATAATTTTAATGCTCATAAGGTTTCCTTTCTCTGGTTCCGGGCGAAAATCCGCGAGGATAATGTTGGTATGTAAATAGTTTTCCGCAATTTTTATGTCAGGTTTACCGTAGGAAAATCTGCAAAAGCTTGCGGTAAAGCTTACTGGTATACGGCTGGTAACGCATGGGTAAATCCAGCCAGGTCTTTTTGTCCACAATACTTTTCTGATGGGAAAAAGCATCAAAACCGGCTTTTCCGTGATAAGCGCCCATACCGCTTTCGCCCACGCCACCGAAGCCCATTTCGGAAGTGGCAAGGTGGATGATGGTGTCGTTGATGCAGCCGCCGCCATAGGAAAGTTCCTCGTTTACCCGGCGGATGTGCGCCTTATTGCTGCTGAAAAGATACTGTGCCAGCGGCTTGGGACGTTTTTTCAGAAGAAGCATCAGCTCATCAAAATTCTCATAGGTAAGGACCGGTAAAACAGGACCGAAAATTTCTTCCTGCATGACGGGGTCATCAAAAGTCACATGTGTCATAATAGCAGGCGCAATGCGGAGAGCCTCTGCATCGGTTTCCCCGCCAAGGTATAGTTCCCCGGATTGTAATAGGCGGCACAGTCTGTCAAAGTGCTTCTGATTGATAATTTTTCCGTAATCGTTATCTGCCAGGGGGTCACTGCCAAACTGTTTTTCTACCTGTAATTTTAGTTCCTGCAGCAGCTTGTCCTGAATACTTTTGTGACAGAGGATAAAGTCGGGAGCTACGCAGGTCTGCCCGCAGTTTAAGTATTTGCCGAAAACAATGCGTCTGGCAGCCAGACGGATATCGGCGCTTTCCTCCACAATGCAGGGGCTCTTGCCGCCAAGCTCTAACACAACCGGTGTCAGATTAACGGCTGCGTGGCGCATGACTTCCCTGCCAACGTTCTGGGAGCCGGTAAAAAAGATGAAATCAAATTTCTTTTCTAAAAGAGCCGCATTTTCGGCTCTGCCGCCGGTTACCACCGACACATGGGCGGGAGAAAAACATTCCTTTACCAGCATCTCTATAACCTTTGAAGTGGCGGGAGAATAAGCACTGGGTTTTATAATAGCGGTGTTTCCCGCCGCAATGGCATCAACTAAAGGGTCTATGGAGAGCAAAAAAGGATAGTTCCAGGGACTCATGATGAGGGTGTTGCCGTAAGGCACCGGCTGCACATAACTATGGGAAGCAAATTGTGCAAGCGGGGTGTAGACGGTTTTTCTTTTGGAAAATTTCTTTACATGACGTATCATGTAGCTGATTTCGGACAATACCAGCCCAATCTCGCACATAAAGCTCTCATAACTGCTTTTCCCAAGGTCCTTTTTCAGGGCTTCTTCTATTTGCGGCCGGTATTTTTGAACCGCCTGATATAGCTTCTTTAATTGCTTCTTACGAAAACTGACGGGAATGGTGGCACCATTGTCGTAAAAATCACGTTGTAACTGTAAGATGTCGTCGATTTGTGTGCTGTCCATGATAACTCCTTAAATTCAGATATTTTTTGCCGGTTGTAAAGCCCGGTAAAAGTTTTCCAACTCTTTTTCGGTCATTAACTTCGGAACGGGATAGAGGGGATTGGCTTCCTTCTCGGCATGAGCTGCCATGACAGGAATGTCACTTTCCTGAATCCCTTCTATATAAGTAGGTATCTGCATCCGCTCATTTAGGGAACGGATAGCGGCGATAAACTTTTTAGCACCTTCTTCGGGAGAGTCTTCCTCCGTGCATACACCTGCGGCGCAGCCCATCTGCTGCAATTTTTTATACACGCCGGAGCCGTAAGCATCCAGCACATAAGGCATGATGACCGCGTTTGCAAGTCCGTGGGGCACATTGTATTGTCCGCCGAGAGAATGCGCTACGGCATGGATGTATCCCACATAGGACCGGGAAAAAGCAAATCCTGCCCGGTAAGAGGCAAGCAGCATATTGGAACGGGCTTCTTCATCGGAGCCGTTTTCGTAGGCTCTTTCAATATTGGCAAAAATAAGTTTCGTTGCGGAAAGCGCCATTTGGCGGGTTTCCTTTGTGGTGGAGCATCCGATGTAGGCTTCCACCGCATGGGTCAGCGCATCCATCCCGGTGGTTGCGGTGAGGGAAGGCGGCAGGGAGTATGTCATGGAAGCATCCAGAACGGCATACCTCGGAATTAAAACGAAATCATTCAGCACATATTTATACTTCTGGTCGGGGTCGGTGATAACGGCGGCAAGTGTATTTTCGCTGCCGGTACCGGCAGTTGTGGGAATAGCAATTAACAGGGGGATTTTCCGCAGTACATGCAGCGTGCCTTTCAACCGGTTCAGGGTTTTGCCGGGGTATGCCACTCTGGCGCCGACTGCTTTGGCACAGTCCATGGCAGAACCGCCGCCGATGGCAATCAGTGCCTGACAACCGTGTTCTTTGTAAAGTTTTAAGGCGGCTTCCACATTTTTCACGGTCGGATTGGGGCAGGTTTTGTCATAGATGCAGTAAGAAATACCGGCTTCGTCCAACACAGCCGTAACCTTTGCGGCAAGTCCGAACTTTACAATGCCATTGTCCGTCACAATCATAAGGTTGTTGATGCTGTTCCCTGAAAGTGTCTCCGGCAGTTCCCTGCAGGAATGCAGAATTTGCGGCTCCCGATAGGGAAGCAGGGGAATCGCTGCCCGGAATGCCGCCTGATATATACGGCAGTAAGTTTTCTTCAAAATATTCATATCTATTCCTTTCTCAGATTTTCCTCAAGGGAAATTGACATTGAATATCAGTTATATTTTCTTCCGAAATTCATGTTTGACATAGGTTGCAGTTTCCTTCGGAAATTCATTATCCGATATTGGTTACAATCCTTCTTCGGAAACTCTCTGCAAATTCTTGGTTATAATATCCAGGCACTCCGTAAAAATGACTCTTTTTTCTTCGGTAATGCCTTCGTTTGCTTTTTCTACAGCGAGGGCGGCACGCTTGCTGATTTGTTCAGCCACATGCAGACCTTCTTCCGTCAGCTTCAAAGTTCCGCGGTAACGGTTCTGGTTGCTGCCTTCCTTGGTGACAAGCCCCTTCGCTTCCATAATGGAAACCATGCGGGAAACATCGGCTTTATCCTTGCCGCACAGTTCGGCAAGCCGGGGCGCCGTCAGCCCGTCGGGATAGCGATACAGGGTTGTAAGATATACGGCATGGGAGCTTTTCAGGTGATACTCACTCAGCTCATCTGCGGCAATTTTGTGCCAATAGCGGTATATTTCCGAAATGGCAAGGGAAAATTTTTCAAAACGGTCTACCATACATATCCTTTCCGGAAGCGAGGTTCCTACATGTTTTATGTTGTGTGAAGCTCTTAAATGTTGAGCTCTCAACATCTAACATCATACAGAAAAGAAGTTGAGATGTCAACATCTTTTAAAATTTCCCATTTGGACTTTTCATGAGGAAGCTTATCTGTGTATAATGAGGAAGATAAGGAAAGTAGGCACGCGGGAGGAAAAACTGAAGCAGAGTGCCTATGGAAAAAAGGAGAATAGGCACGAATGAGGGAAATCCGAAGCAAAGTGCCTATGGGAAAAAGGAGAATAGGCACGGAAGAGAGAAATTTGAGGTAAAGTGCCTATGGGAAAAAGAAAAGTAGGCACGCAAGAAGGAAAACTGAAGCAGAGTGCCTATAGCTGGAAAAAGCGGTAGGCACGAATGAGAAGAAGAGAGCCGTCAGTGCCTACAAATAGAAAAAACAGTAGGCACAAATGAGAAGAAAAAAGCTTCGAGTACCTACAACCGAAAAAACAATAGGCACAAAAGGGGAGAAAAGAGTCCCAAGTGCCTACAGGAAAAACAACAAATGGAAGGACCACATGATATGAATAAATGGACAGAATTTGCGATGCGTATTCAGAGCATTGCGCAGGCGGGGCTGGCATACGGTGAAAACCCTTACGACAGGGAACGTTACGAAGAGCTGCGTTCCATTGCGGCGGAAATGATTTCCTGCGAAACCGATATGCCGGTAGAAAAAGTGAAGGGTTTCTTTTGTAATGAGGATGGTTACCAGACGCCCAAGGTGGACACCCGGGCGGCAGTGTTTGAGGACGGCAAAATTCTGCTGGTGCATGAGAAAAACGGAACCTGGTCGCTTCCGGGCGGCTGGTGCGATGTGAACCAGTCCGTGGCGTCCAATACCGTGAAGGAAACCAGAGAAGAAGCGGGGCTTCAGGTAAGCGCGGATAAAATCATTGCCGTGCAGGACTGGCGGAAACACAATAAATGCAATCTGCCTTTCGGGGTGATTAAAATCTTTGTGCTATGCCGGAAGCTTGGCGGAGCCTTTGAGAAAAACATCGAAACCACGGAAATCCGGTACTTTGACAGAACGGAGCTGACGGAGAACCTTGCGGAGGAAAAGGTGACGGCGGCGCAGATTGCCCTGTGTTTTGAAGCATACGATGCTGGGAAAAACTGGGTCACAAGGTTTGATTAAAATTCCTCCTTATAAAGCAGGAATAATTGCTTTTTGTTTCATAAAAACAGGTAGAATCCCTCTTCGTTTCTTGACGAAATATGGTATTCGGAGTACCATGTACTATAAATGTATACATATGAAAATCAGGATAAGGTCAAGGGTTCCGGGCAACCGGAACGTACATGAGGAGGACAATATGCATAAGGTATTTACAAAGAGAAGTGGTGCGAGAGTATTAAGTATGTTTCTGGCGGCACTTCTTTCTTTTTCAAGCGTAGATTTGACGGCATATGCGGCTGCGGCGCAGAACGGTGCGGTGGTCACGGAAGCCGGTCAGGCAGACAGGAGTGATATCGAAGGATCCGGTGATGCCAGCAGCGGAAATGCAGACAAGCCCGGCGACAGCGATGCAGGAAACGGAGATAAGGATGAGCCCGGAAATGACGCAGATGTCAGTGGAGATGATGCTTCTGTTTCCGACGGTGATGCCAAATTGGATATGGGCGATGCTTCCCTGGAAGCGCAGAATTCCCTGGGACGTCTTTTTAAGGATATTATGTCCGAAACGGAAGTGGACACAGAGCAGACCGGCTGCGGTGTCTATTCGGTAGTGATGGACGGCACCAAGGCAACGGCTTCCATACAGGCACTGGAGGACTGTACACTGGTAGTGGGCATTTATGAAGAAGACGGTATCCGCCTGATTGCAACGGGAACGGCGGACGTCACCGCAGGTGACACGGATGTCACAGTCAGCATAGAAGCGGATACCCTGCCTGCTTATTATCATGTAAAAGCCTTTCTGGTGGATAATGTAAGTCTGCGTCCCTGCAGCAAAGTATATGAAACCGATGATTATACCCGGAAAATGCAGGAATTTTTCGCCAAGACAACGAGTGATTTCACGGAGAGCCAGGTGCTCAATTTAGATGCGGATGAAACCAACAACTTCCTTGTTTTTGCGGACTCCGTAACGGTCATTCCTAAGAGCACGGATGCTTCGGTAAATGTGGTTGCGGAAGCGGACGAAGAAAATCTTGTCTGGAAAATTAAAAATCCCGGCGAGGATTTTCTGGCGCTGAAAGAGGGCGACATTTTTACCTATTATTACACGGACGAAGATATTATCATTACCCGTGTTATATCCCTGAGCACAAAGGGCGAGGCGGAAAATACCGTTCTTACCATTCAGGGCGCGGACCCAGAATACGAGGATGTTATTTCCTTTATTAAATACGGAGCGGCCAATCCCGCCGATGACGACAGCGGCGCCGTAGCAACCTACGCAGCGGAGACAGCCGTAAGCACAACAGAAGCAGCAGGAGCAGACAACACCGCAACCTATGCGGCAGGGGCAGCCGAAAACGCAATAGAAGCAGCAGAGGCAGCCGGCATTGTAACACAGGCAGACAGAGCCGGCACGGCATACGGCGGTGTGAATTTTCCCTGGAAGATGGCAAACCTTGAGGTTAAGCCGCCTGAGAGCAACGTAAAAATTGAACTCAGTGATATCGGCGGAGCGGTTTCCGTTAAGATTTACGTGGATACAGCAAATGACATCAATACCATTGAAGCCGGTGTCAGTTACGGTGTCACCATAAAAGCAGAAGTAAAGATTGACGAGAAAGAATGGACTAAGGATATTCTGCTGGGCGAAATAAAAGAGCCGCTGGGACTTACCGGACTGGTATTTTCCGCTAAAGTGCAGTTTGTATTATCCGTAGAGGGAAATGTCAGTGCGGAAGGTACGCTGACAGGTTCCGTTGGTTTTCGTTGTAACAAAAACACCGGGGTGGAAAATATTTCCAAAACGCCGGAGCTTACACTTACCAAAACGGTGGAAGTAACCTTTAAGGTAGGACTTAAAATGTCGATAGGTTTGGAACTTATTGATGATAAAATTGCAAGCCTGGCAGTAGAAGCGGAGGGCGGCTTAAAGCTGAAAATAAAGGCCAAAGCCAAGGTACTGGACAGTTCTTCCAACAGACACCTTTGCAATACCTGCTTCACTGTGAACATAGGGCCTTATTTTGAAGCCGATGTAAAAGTGGAAACTTTGAAAATTTTCACGAAAAAATGGCCGTTAATAGAGAAAAACGTTTCCTGGGGTTCGGCATATTTTTCCCTGGATTATGCGCCCCACTTCGGCTGGGGAGACTGCCCCCATGTGCAGTATCAGGGCAATGTTCGGGTTTTGGACAAAGCAGGCAATCCGGTAGCGGGAGCCGCTGTTATTGCGGCAACCGGCAACAATGTGACAAATTCTAAGGGCGAAACCCGGTTAAACTTAAATGTCGGAAAACAGAATATTTATGTAAAAAAGGATGGCGCACTTTATTCGGCAGAAGTCAAGCTGCCGGACGGCGTGGACAAAATAACGGGAACCGTTACCTTAACGATTAACCCGAATGCCGCAAAGAAGCTTTCAGATTCGGCATATGTAGAGCAAGTGTACGCAATGGTTTACAACAGAGGCTCCTACGATAAAAATGTAACCTATGCGGCGCTGACGGCGGACGGCAGTCTGTATATGTGGGGCGGAAATGACTACGGTCAGGTTGGCATCGGAAGTACGGACAATCAGGACAAACCGGTCAAGGTGCTGGAGAATGTAAAGGAATTCGGGTTCCCGGACGACAGAAATCCTTTGTGCGCTGCCGTTACCAAGGACGGCAGCCTGTATATGTGGGGTTCGGACTCCTATGGCAGACTGGCGAACGGACAGCTCGGAAGTAAGCAGCTTACTCCCTACAAGGTGGAGTTTGACAGGAAAGATACCAAGGTGGCAAACGTGTATTTCCCGTCAGACAACGTCAGCAAAAACGGTGTGGCAATCACCACCGACGGCGAATTGTACCTGTGGGGAACCAACAGCTACAATGAAATAAACAGCAGCAATTCCATGCATGTGACGGTTCCCACCAGGCTCCTTACCAATGTGGAAAGCTTTACCGTTTACCGGGGCACTTGTGCGGCGATAGAGAAATCCGGCGCACTCTGGCTGTGGGGAAACAATACCTACGGTATTGCCGGAAAAATCAGCACTCAGTCCGTTGTTTTACCGGAAGAGGCGGTGCATATTCTGGACGGCGTGAAAGAAGTACACCTCAATTATGAAAACGGTGTGGCTGTCCGGAAAAACGGCACGCTCTGGATATGGGGTTATGGCTACGGACAGATGGCAGGAGAAGGGGACAACGAACAGTGGATTCCCCAGCAGCAGATTTTATCGGAGGAAGAAATTGCCGGATTTTATGAAGATGAAAATTACGGTTCCAAGTATGCACTGACTGCAGGCGGAGAGCTGTATGCCTGGGGGTCCAATGCATACGGTCAGCTTGGCATAAGCGCAAATGCGGGAACCTCGACAAAAAATAATACACCGGCAAAGATAAGCATCAACGGAATAAAAGAGTTTACGGTACAGAACGGAACCTGTGCGGCGCTGACTAAGGAAGGAAAACTGTATCTGTGGGGACGCAATCAGGCAGGTCAGCTCGGTAATGGCAGCACCGGCGGTTACAGTTACCTGCCTACGGCTGTTCTGGCGGATAAAAAAGTGACGGAATTTCAGCTCTTATTTGGTGGAAAGCTTTGCGCGGCTATTGTGCAGGGCACAGCTTCCGGAGTGAGCAAGGACCTGTATACATGGGGAAGCTATAAGGGCGGTTCTGCCAGTGGTGTGTTCAGCGCTAATGAAGCAGATTTGAAACCCACGCTTCAGGCGGAAAATATAAAGAGCTTTCTTACATATCCCGATGTGGAATATACTTATTTATCAACTATCAGTGACTTGTTTACCCAGTTTGCGGTTGTGAAAAAGGACGGAACTCTCTGGGAGTGGCTGGGAACCAAAGAAGGAAAACAGAGAGAAGATTTTACGGAAACAGCCGGAACGGCAGTCTGCGCCACTTATGTAGTGGATGGTTCGGTATACCGGCAGCACATCGCCGTTGACAGTAAGGGCGGGCTGTATACCTACGGCAATCCTTTATTTGGAGAAAAGACCGGGGTAACCGAACAGTATCTGTTCGGCGACAAGGTAGTCACCAAGGAACTTAAGAGCGGCACCGCGACCCAGTCGGCGGTTGCAGTCCAGAGCATGGAGGGTGCCGAAAGTCCGGAAAACGTGACCGATGTGGCAGATGCTGCCGGAAGCATGGAAAATATGAATGACGCCGCAGATGACAGCGACAGCGGAGAGGCTGCACCGGCAGGCGATTTCTCAAATTGGGAAAAGAACTTTGACGGTCTGCTTCCCAATGAGATTTACAATATTTATGCGATGAAATCCAGAGGGGCGGAAAACGTGCTGGGCTCTGACAACCTGCTTTACATCGGACAGGAAACTTCCACGGCGGAAGGCACCCTGCAGGCAAAACTTGCCCTGAAAGAAAGCTGTGAAGCCCCTGAGATTTTCTGCGTGGCATACAGCCGTACTGACCTGTCGGAAGCAGAGGCGCAGGTAGAGGGTATTATTTACGACGGCATGCCGCATATACCGCAGGTAATCGTTATCTGCGAAGGGAAAACCCTTGTTCCGGATAAGGATTATGTTGTGTATTATGAGGAACAGGTTACGGAAGTCGGTAATTACGAGCTTACCGTAAAAGGTATCGGCGTATACGAAGGAGAAAAGGCGGTTTCCTATTTCGTGGCAGACCGCGGAGACATTCTCATGGAGGATACTCCGGAGGACGGCATCATACCGGAAGGACTCTGGGTGGCAGGCATCCGGGAGGGCGGTTATGACTACACCGGCACGGCGATAAAGCCCGAAATGCGTGTTTATGACAAGAATGTCCTTTTGAAGGAGCAGGTGGATTACACTGTTTCCTATAAGAATAACATTAATGCTAACGACGCATCGGTGGCTGCCAAGGCGCCTACTCTGACTGTAACCGGCAAGGGCAACTACACGGGAAAAGATACCAAGACCTTTAAGATACTGCCTCTGGATATCAGCTCACCGCTGTTTGAGGCAGAGAATATTTCCATTGCCTCCACAGGAAAGGCACAGAAACCCGTGCCCACCCTGTACTTTGGCAGTAGGCAGTTAAAGAATAAGACGGAATTTACATACAGCTACTGCAAGACAGATGAAACAACCGCCGCCGCAGGCACAGACAGCGCAGCGCCTGCACTCAATGCCGCCGGCACAGACAATGCAGCGCCTGCGGACGGCGCAGAAAAACTTGCCTCCGTAACAGATACCGGCACCTACTACGTGGAGCTTACCGGTAACGGCAACTTTACCGGCAGCAGAACCGTAAAACTGACAGTGCTGCCGTCTGCGAAAGACAACCCGGCAGTCAAGCTCATCAGCAAGGTTACCGTGGCAAGAATACCGTCACAGGTATACGTGACGGCAAATAAAAACGGCGTTGTGACACCGGAAATCACCGTAAAAGACGGAAAAACCGTACTGGAAGAGGGCGTTCACTACACGGTAAGCTACAGCAATAACAACCGGGTAGGCACCGCATTTGCCATTATCGAAGGCATCGAAGAGGCGGGCTACAGCGGCTCAAGGCGCGTGGCATTCCAGATTACCGGCACGGCTATCAGCAAAGCCAAGGTAACGGGACTTACCGGACAGACCTTTGTATACAACAGCGAATTCCATACGCCGGAGCTTACACTTACCATGAAGTTAAACGGGGAAGAAAAGACCCTGACGGAAAACAAAGATTACACGGTACAGTGGCAGAAAAACCAGAATGCCGGAACCGCAACCGTTGTGTTTACCGGCATAAACGGCTACACCGGAACCATGAAGAAAACCTTCCGCATCCAGGCGTTTAATATAGCAGCCAATGCAGACGGCAGGCTGGAAGCGAAGCTTGTATCCACGGAAGTGCCTTATGCCAAGGGCGGCGCAAAGCCGGAGCTGTCCGTTACCTTTAAGACAGAAAGCGGCGATGTCCTGCAGCTGAAAGAAGGCGTTGACTACACCGTAACCTACAAGAACAATAAGGCCTTAAACGACGGCAGCAACGAAAAGAAGCTTCCTTCCGTAACCATTAAAGGAAAGGGCAATTATACAGGCACCTATAAGGAGATTCTGCCGTTCACCATCGTGGCGCAGGATATCGGCAGGCTGACCCTGACGGCAGCGGACAAGGTGTACCGGAACAAAGGAAATATCTACACAACCAAGGTTACCGTAACCGATTTGGACGGCAAGGTACTGAACGCGGGAACGGATTACGAGAAGACCCTGCTTTATACTTATAAAGAAGACACGATTCTCGACGACGGCACCGTGCGCACGGCGGGAACGGTTATCGACAAAAAGGACATTATTCCTGCGGGAACCGTTATCTGTGTGACCGTTACGCCCAAGGGCAGCTACACGGGCGAGCCTTTGACCGGAGAATACGCCATCAAAACCTACGATATTTCGGGAGCGGCGGTTACCATACCGGCACAAATTTACACCGGCAAGCCCATTACACTGGACAAAACCGACCCGAAACAGATTACGGTAAAGGTAAAGGGCAAGGTTGTGGACCCTGACCAGTTTGAAATTGTAAGCTACCGGAACAACGTAGCCAAAGGAACCGCCACCGTCATTATCCGCGGAAAAGATAACTACGGCGGTACGAAAAAAGTTACCTTTAAAATTAACGCAAAGAAGTTTTTGTGGTGGTCTTTCTAAGATAGATAAATCATTTTAAGATACAAGGCAAAGGAGGACAAAAGATGAAAAAGAAGATTTGGTTACTATGTACCCTTATCTGTCTTTTGTTTGTGGGAAGTATGACAGTCAGTGCTGCCACATTTTCCTTAAGTCAGACAAGAGTAACATTAAACATCGGCGACTCTGCGGAGCTCAGCGTTGTGGGAAGTGAAGAGCTTGCAAAATGGGCTTCTTACAATGTGAATATCGCAACCGTCGACCAGAGCGGTAAGGTGACCGCGGTCCGGAAGGGCAGCACCACCATCAGCGCCAGAATAGGCCTTACCTATAAGAAATGTACGGTAACGGTCGTGGACAGCAGTATCAAGGTGAACAAACCGACGGCAGTTATTTACACCGGCGGCACCTCTACACAGACGGTGCAGCTTCGGGCGACCGTAAAGGGTGCATCCAAAGCAGTGACATGGACAAGCTTAAATCCGGCAGTTGCTACGGTGGACGAAAAAGGTAAAGTAACTTCTGTTTCCGACGGTCAGGCAGTGATTATGGCAACGGCAAACGGCAAAACCGATACCTGCGTGGTAAAGGTGTTAAAAAACAGCATTTCCCTGGATATGGATACCATGCAGCTCGGCACCAAGGGAAACGGCAGCGCCATCAAGCTCACGCCCACCATTGTGGGTACCGGCAAATCCGTAAAATGGACCACCTCCGATAAGACGGTGGCAACCGTAAGCGGCGGCAGGGTAACCGGTAAAAATACAGGTACTGCCATCATTACGGCAACGGCAAACGGTGTGTCTGCAACCTGTGAAGTAACGGTTATCAAGGACTCTCTTTCCATCAGCGAAGAAAAAGTTCTTTTGTATACAGGTGAAACCAAGCAGATTCGTTCCAATGCCACGGGCAAGGAAGTTGTCGTATGGGAAAGCTCCAATGACAATGTGGTTACCGTGGATGAAAAAGGCAAGCTGACCGCCGTAGGCGAAGGTACGGCAACTATCCGGATTTCCTTAAGCAATGCGGCAGCAGGAACGGTTTCCCGTGATACCACGGATACCTGCGAAGTAACGGTAAAAGACAGCCGCATGGAAATTTATAATGAGGAAGTTTCTCTGAAAACCAAGGGAACAGACAAAACCTGTACCCTTTCCTATCAGGTAACAGGCAGAAGGAATACCATAAAGTGGACGACCTCCAACAGCAAAGTGGTAAGCGTAAGCGGCGGCAAGCTGACCGCTAAGAGCGTGGGAACCGCAACCGTTACGGCAACGGCAAACGGTGTTTCCGATACCGTGGAAGTAACGGTCAGCGCCTATGAACCGACCATTACACTCAGCCAGAATGAGTACACATTATATACGAAAAAAGGCAATACCTATACCCTTCGGGCAACCATTGACGGCCCTGTGAAGAAAGCCGTATGGGAAAGCTCCCATCCGGAAGTGGCAACGGTTGTAAACGGTAAAGTAACCGCAGTCGGCGAAGGGGAAACCATTATTACGGCAACGGCAAATGATGTTGTGGCAGAGTGCCGCATTACCGTAAAAGAGAGCAAAGTCATTCTCGAAACGGAAAACATTACCATGGATAAGGGCGCAACCGCCCAGCTTGGGGCAGATGTTGTAGGCTACAGCCAGAGCTTAAGCTATGCTTCTACCAATACCAAGGTAGTAACCGTAAGAAACGGTGTGCTGACGGCGAAGAATTACGGCGAAGCAGACATTAAGGTAACCGCAAACGGTGTGACTTCCCTCTGCCACGTAAAAGTAGCGGTCTGCAACCATGAATATGACAAGGTTGTCACAGACCCCACCTGTACGGAAAAAGGCTATACGACCTATACCTGTAAGAAGTGTGGTGACAGCTACGTTGGCAATTATACCGATGCCCTCGGCCATGACTTTGGCGAATGGGAAACAGTGCAGGAAGCAACGGAAGACGAAGCAGGTCTGGAGAAGAGAAGCTGCAAACGCTGCGGTGAAGAAGAAACCCGTGAAATCCCGAGGAAGGAACATGAGCATGTATACACAGAAACCGTAACGGCGCCTACCTGTACGGAAAAGGGTTATACCACCCATACCTGTGCCTGTGGTGACAGTTATGTTGACACAGAAACCGACGCTCTGGGTCATGATTATCAGGAAAGAGTATATCCCCCTACCTGCCAAAATGGCGGTTACACGTCCCATATCTGCAAGCGCTGCGGATATGGTTATATGGATAATATCACGGAACCGGTGGACCATAGCTATGTAGCTTCAATGGTGGAGCCGACTTGTGAGGACCAGGGTTACACTCTTTACACCTGCAGTGTCTGCGGAACGGAATACAGGGACAATTATGTGGATGCCCTGGGACACGATTGGGGAGAATGGAAGGTAACAAAAGAAGCAACGGAAACCGAAACCGGTGAACAGGTAAGAACCTGCAAGCGCTGTGCTAAAGAGCAGACGGAAGAAATTCCCGTAAAAATCCATGTGCATCAGTATACATCTGCGGTAACCACGGAGCCTACCTGCAAACAGCCCGGAATCACTACTTATACCTGCACCTCCTGCGGACATAAATATATCGATTACGTACCTGCTGCCCTTGGTCACGACTATGTGGCAAAGGTGGTAAAAGAAGCAACCTGTGATGACTTGGGAGAGGTTCTTTATACCTGCAGCCGCTGCGGTGACAGTTATACAGAGCAGTTGGATCCGCTGGACCATGTTTTCGGAGAAGAGGTAGTAACACCGCCTACCTGTGAGAAAAAAGGCTACACTACCCGTACCTGTATTAACTGCGGTCACCAGATTAAAGATAATTATACCGATGCCCTCGGCCACAAATTCGGGGAATGGGAGACCGTTACAGAACCTACGGAAGACAGCATGGGTCTGATGAAGAGACAGTGTATCCGTTGTGAGGAAACGGAAACCAAGATGATTCCGGCGTTAGACCATGTGCATCAGTATACCGACACGGTAACGGCGCCCACTTGTACGGAAAAGGGTTATACCACCCATACCTGTAAGTGCGGCAATAGCTACGTGGATACTTACACGGACGCTCTCGGCCATGATTACGAGGATGTCGTAACAGAGCCTACCTGTACGGAAAAAGGCAGCACCACTCATACCTGTAAGCGTTGCGGTTATACCTGCACCGACAGTGAAACCGATGCCCTTGGCCATGATTACGAAGATGTCGTAACAGAGCCTACCTGCGGTGAGCAGGGTTACACTACGCACACCTGCAAGCGTTGCCAGGATACTTATGTGGACTCCTATGTAGACCCTACCGGCGCACATGACGACGGTGAATGGGTTGTTGCCAAACAGCCGGATGTGGGTGTGGCAGGTCTTAAGGAACTGCGTTGTACCAAGTGCGGCTATGTGCTTGCCACCGAAGAAATAGAGATGCTGACCACGGATGGAGTGGACAGTGTGTACTATATTGATGTGCAAGATGCTGACGGCACCTTGCGCAAAGAAATGGTAGTGGGTCATTACAACAGAGAAGAAGCACAGGAAATGCTGAACTTTGTGAATGAATACCGTGCTTCCATTAACCAGTCTACCTTGAAAATGACAAGTGAAACCATGAACGATTATGTTGACATGAGAGCAGCGGAAACATCCTATTTATGGGACCATGCAAGACCAAACGGCGGAAGAACAAGCTATTCGGAAAATATTGCCCAGGGTAACCCTGATATTAAGGGAGAAACACCCAGCGTGGAACGAATTTTTAATGCCTGGTTAGCTTCTGAAGGACATAAGGCAAATCTGGACGCTCCAAGAGATAGTTATGGTTTAACCGGAATCAGTGTATTCTATAAAAAATGCCCTGTTTACAAGGACGGGAAGGAAACCGGCCAGTACGTTTACACTGCATACTGGGTAGAAATATTCAAATAAAGTAATAAACGAGCAACAGCCGTTTAAGAACCCCTATTGCATT
>OQVP01000226.1_pt1 | contig 21169 bp, 18 predicted proteins | sample 1691541 | NCBI WGS metagenome assembly OQVP01 (sample SAMN03418258, study PRJEB22391) | human gut metagenome | biome: human-gut; feature: organic feature; material: feces | host: Homo sapiens | place: Tanzania | collected 2013-01 | reverse complement strand
CAGTGAAGGAAATGGACCCTATCCTCGTCTGGAGTCCTTCTGTGATCGAGAACACCACTGCAAACGTGCCGGACTCTTCGTTTTCACGTATTTCGTACTCGACCGGCACGGATTCGAAGCCTTTGGTTGCATAGAAATCCAATATCTCCCGCTTGGCCACCTCAAAGACCGATTTCCTTGAAGGATCCATGAAACTTCCAACAGACAAAGTTGACAACGCTCCCCTGAGGTCGCTTGTCTTCACCTTCTCATTACCTTCAAAGGATATTGATGAAAGCATTGGAAGTTCGTAGAACTCAAATGCAAGTACAAGGCCGTCCGTTTCGTTTCGCTGGGCATCGGCTATGAAGAAGTCTATTCCCTGCACGTTGTAGAGTGCATTCTGGATGTCGGCGAATACTTCGTCGGAGAACGTTGCATGCCTGTATTTATAGAGTGCATCGTTTATCTCCGCTTCCTTTACGTTCTTCAGCCCCGTGTAGGAAAAGCCCTCTATCTCCTTTCCATACCACCATGACTGTTCGGTGGCGAAAACCATGAAAACGGAGATTAGAACGACCAAACAAACTGAAACTATTCTTTTCATCTATGCGTCTCCTGCGGATAAATCAAAACTGTATTCGTTTAGTTACGCTAAATCCAATACTATCCAAAATACTGAACGGGGACAACTCTTGTGGTTTCGTGAAAATGGTGAAAGTTCCAATTGGATTGTCCCAGTCAATACTGAATTCCATGTCAAGCATAAGGTCGTTTGAAAGGAAGTGTCCAACGTTGGAGTTCTTTCCTCCATTCCTGTCAGCCTTGAGTCTGAATGAGGTCTGTGCGAATACTGCCATGATCGGTAGTGAGAATGATGCGATAGTCCGTCTGCGATAGGGCAGAAAATAGTTCCGTGAGCACGGAATGCCTGAACCAGCTCATTGATATGCTACGATAAGCACTCTCATCATTGGCAAGTTCACGTACCATCTTCGACTCGGTGCGAGCATGAGACAGCATATCTATAAAGTTGATTACCACCACATTGAGGTCGTTCTGACTCATATTCTTGAATTGCTGCATCAGTTTCTCGCCACCAGCAGAGTCATTCACCTTGTGATAAGAGAAGGTGTTGCGGCGACGATAACGCTCCAGCTGGGTCTGAATGAGCGGTGCCTCATTGAGATTCTTGCCTTCGTCCTCGTCTTCATCCACCCAGAGTTCAGGAAACATCTTGGCTATCTGCTGAGGCATCAGTCCGCTAAAGATGGCATTACGAGCATATTGTGTAGCTGTAGGCAGAATAGATGTGTAGAGATCCTCGTCGATGTCAAACATATCGCCTATCTCTTGCGCCAGCATCCTCCACTGATCATAGCGGAAATTGTCGATGACGATGAGGAAAACCTTCTCTCCTGCATCGAGCAATGGGAATATCTTGTGCTTGAACACGTCGGGAGAAAGCACTGGGCGCTCAGGGGCAGTGCCGTTCTTTGTCGGTGCCACCCAGTCCATATAGTTCCTTTTCACAAACTTGCTGAAGCCTATATTAGCCTCTTCCTTCTGCATTCGGAGCATTTCTGTCATCGGGCTTTGCGTAGAAGCCAGCTCCAATTCCCATCTTACCAGTGTGCGATAGACGTCTTTCCAGTCATCTATGGTCCGGCAGTCGGATATTTGCATGGATATATTCTGGAAATTCTGCTGATAACCAGTCTGCGTCACCTCCGTCACTATCTCGCGACGGTGTATGTTTTTCTTCAGCGAAAGGAGTATCTGCATAGGGTTTACCGGCTTGATGAGATAGTCGGCTATCTTCGAACCGATGGCTTGGTCCATGATATTCTCTTCCTCGCTCTTCGTTACCATGACGACAGGAGTCTGAGGTTGGATATCCTTTATGCGCTGAAGCGTCTCCAATCCTGTCAGACCGGGCATCATCTCGTCGAGAAACACGAGGTCGAAAGTCTGCTGCTGGCACTGCTCTATGGCGTCAATACCATTGCTTACAGTCACCACTTCGTAGCCTTTCTTTTCCAGAAAAATGATATGGGCGTGAAGATGTTCTATCTCGTCATCGACCCAAAGTAGGAGTCCGTTGCTCATATTTCGTATATTTTGGATGGTCAGTGGTTGCTTTAATCATTCTGACCACATATATTATTTATATATACAAAGTAGGTAAAGTAGGTGATAAGAATTATTTTTATAATAATAAAAAAAACAAATACTTTTATCTATTCATCATCAAAATAATTCTGATTACCTACTTAAAGGTCAGAAACCTTCGAGTTCGTAGTATTCATCCTCCAGTTCGCTGGAGTCTTTCTTCTCTTCCTCGAAGATGATTTCTTCGTCTTTATCGTTTTGTTTCTTATCTTTTTTCTCTTCAGTTTTCTTTTCTTTGGCAGTAGTGGAGCTGTTGTTCTTATGCTTTGTCTGAGTCTTTTCTTTCTCAGTTACAGGCTTTTGCTCTTTCTTCTGTTCCGTTTTCCCTTTTTCGGTCACAGGAGTCTGCACCTTCTTCTGCTCTGTTCGTTCTTTATTTTTATCGTCTTCTATGATTATTATGTCCTCGTCCGGTGCTTCATCCTTTTGCTCGTCAATGATGATAACGTCGTCCTGAGGGTCTTCTTTCTTGTTTTCCTCCACGATGATGATGTCCTCATCCGGTGCTTTCTCTTGCTTATTGTCGAATGGTATCACCGTTTCCTCGGTGGAAGTGGAGTCTGATTTCACTTCGATAGGTATGTCATAAGACTCATTCTGCGCTGGATTTACCTCTTCTTCTGGCACATCCAAGCCTTCCTTTTCCTCCGTCTTTTGCTCCACAGGAGCCACTCCCTTAGGCGCAGCAGACTCTGATGGCAGGGCAGGAACAGGCTCTCGCTTCGTCTTTGTCTCGCGAACAGCGTCTGGTTCGTAGAGCATATACTCGCGTTTTATCTTCAATGGCTGGAAATGAGCTACATAGAAGGTGTCATAATCATTGTAACTATACGTCTCGCCAAGCAGAGGTACGTTCTCGTCTGCAATGATTACAGGGTGGCAATGCTTAGCTATTTCCTTCATTGCATCATTCTTGTAGAGCACTCGGGCATAGAGTTTTGCCTCGTCATAGGAACGGAAACCGGTCACATTCATGCGGTGCAAACCGTTGTCGTCTGTGATTTCCATCTCAAAGTTGCGCACTATGAAGTTGGTGAAATTAAATCTTGCCAACTGATAGAGCATCTTATTCTCATTCACAGAGTCGGGTTCATAGACCAACATGAATGTAAATGGCACGTCACGTTCCAGTGATAACGTCTTCATTGCTATGCTATCACTGTCAGCCATTACGGCAGTGCGACGATTCCACACGTCTATCATGGAGAAATGCGAGCCATGAAGTCTCCTTCCTGCATTCACTCCATTGATTATCATGCCTGCCATCTCGCTCGGTTTGCCTTGCGGAAACTCGTTTACAAGTTGCTCAAGACGCTTCAAGCAACCCTCTATGTCGCCCTCATTGAGCAGGCTCAAGCCGCTGATAAACATGAATTTGTCGCGGTTTGCGCCCATTGGGAAACGGCTGTCTGACACTTTTGTGTTCGCTTTCACCGTCTTATTATCGTCTGAAAGGAACGCATTGTATGTGGCAGCATACAGAGAATCCTCGATATGTTCGCCAAATCGCGCGTTCTCCTCAAAGTAAGGGTCGGTCAATATGGCTGTCCATCGGGAGTCAGGATAGCGTGATTTCAGATTTTCTATGTTCTGTTGTGCCCGCTGTGCATCGTCTTTGCGCGAATAAAGCAGGAAGAGATGGTAATACACTTCATCCATTGGCTCAAAGTCAGGATAGTCATTGATGAGACGACGGAAGGCTTTCTCGCTGAGAGCGAGATTATCCAACTTGTCCTTGAATATGATACCAGAATGGAAAAGACCGTCTTTTATCACCTCATTGCTTTCTTCCAACTGCTCCGGCTGGAAAGGAATCTGCGCCAGATAGTATTCTCTCTTGTGTGGATCGCTTGCCAATGAGTCGCTGATTTCTTTGCTTTCATCCGCTGTTTCTTCGGCAGGAGCAATGGAATCATTCTGCAATTTGTCTGTCATCTCAGACATATCATCGTCTGAAATGGCTGTATTCACCACAGTCTTATTAGCTCTTTGCCAGTCATCTTGGTTCTCTCTCTTGCCCCATTTGCGCTCAAAGAGCTGCTTACCTTGCTGCACTGCTGACGCACTATAGAAGTACCAAGCAGTGGATTTCTTGCTTCCCGTAGGACGCTTAGCCACATTTTTCTGTGGCATACCGCTGTTGTTCTGTGCCAGTTGCTTGTTGGCATACTCCTCAGCCTCACGGTCTTTTTCCTCTTTCTCTTTCTTTTTGAGGGCAGTAATCACTCTGTCGATGGCTTCATTACGGTCCTTTTCCGACATTCGGGCAAGGCTTTGCAGCGAATCCTGCAGGTATATGGCATCGGTATAAGGCACCAGTTCGTCCAGCACCTTGCTGCGTTCAGACAGTTGCTGGTAATCTTTTCGCTCCTTATCTATCAGTCCTATCGCCTCGCCGTAGCAGCGTTTAGCGTCGCCATACTTCTCTTTCTGCCAGTAGATGTCACCCAAATGCAGGAGAAGAACGCCCTTTTCGACGCCTGAACGCGTAGCTTTCTCATTGCCTTTCTCATAAGCTATGATGGCATTTGCAGTGTCTTTCTGTGCAAGATAGATATTTCCAATGGCATAAAAGACCTGATCGAGGTACTCCTTATTATTGTCATTGTGCGCCATACGCTTGAGGCGACCTATCATTTTCTTTCCCTGACCGCTTCCAGCAAGCACTTCCGACATGGAGATACGTGCATTAAAAGCCAGTTCATACGGTGGATTTTGCTTGAGAACCTTACGGAATGCCTTGTATGCAAGGGCGTTGTGCCCCATTGCGGCTTCCACTTGACCGAGCAAATAGTATTCTCTTGCACGCTGTTTGGAGCGCATTTCATGCTTGACCACTTTGCGTAAGTATTGCGAAGCCTGCTCAAGATTGCCGGTATGTAGGTGATAATCGGCGAGAGTATAGTCCCATTCTTTTCGTGCACGCCAGTCAATGGAGTCACGGCTCATGTTTCTGATGATGTCTTCTGCATCATATAGCCAGTCTTGCTCTATGTAACATTTTGCCAACCATGCTTGTGCCTTGCCGTAAATGGCTGGCTGTGTGCGGTAAAGACGGCTCATATATGTAAAAGTGGAGGCAGCTTCATCGAAGGCACCTTTATGGAATTGCGATCTTCCCATCAGCATCCATGCTTTCCATAGGAATGGGTTATACTCCTTAACTTTACCAGGTCGCGGGCTGTCTTTTTGCGATTCTTTGTCCATTCCGGACGCTTGTTGATGCTATGCAGTCTGATGGCTTTTTTGCTCTTTTCTATAGCTATATCAAACTTGCTTTTGCCTGTTTCCCTATTGCTTTTATTGCCTACAGTGTAGAGAGGGAGCATCTCTGTGAAGTTATCTTTGTTGCTGTTTTCTTTCTCTAAAGAGCCGTCAATATAGGCAAGAGTGCCGTTATAGTATATGTTATATTTGGCAGTAAATGAGTGCCACCACCTTGTTTTTGCCGTATTCTTCTGTGTAGAGCATGATGATACGACCGTCATAATGATAATGACGGAGAAGAATGTTTGGGTTATGGCTAATAGTTTTTTCACTGTCTTGTTGGTCTGTTGGGGAAATCCAACGGTAAAAGCCGTTGGCACAGTGGCGGATGTGGTTGGATTCCTGGGTTGGGGTTCCGCAATCATGCCCTAATAATTATGCAATCATGCATTATGAATTATACATTATGCATTAATAATTATGCATTATGCATTATGAATTATGCATTATGAATTATGCATTATGCATTAATAATCAGCATTATGAATTATCTCAAACCCTGCTTTGCGCAAATCATCCCAGAAATTTGGGTAACTCTTGCTGACGACTTCAGGATTATTGATGCGCAATCCTGGGAACTTGATGCACGCAGGAGCAAAAGCCATTGCCATGCGATGGTCTTCATAGGTGTCGATAGCAGGGCTTTCATCTGGTTCGCAGCGTGTTCCATCCCATCGAAGTTCGCCCTCTATGGAGTCGTCGAGCACGTATCCGAGCTTTCTCATCTCCGTTTTCAGAGCGGCAATGCGGTCTGTTTCCTTGATTCTGAGAGTCTGTAAGCCTCTGAAATGAAATGGAATATCCTTCAGACACGAGCAAACGACGAGCGTCTGGGCAAGGTCTGGCTGATTGATAAAGTCGAAATTAAAGGTTGGGAGCGTGCATCTCTGTGCGTTAAGAGAGACGGTTGTGGGCTTTTGTCTTTCGGAAGAGGCGAATGAAGTCTTGATTCCGAGCACGCTAAACATAAACTTTATGGCAGAGTCACCTTGTCTGGAACCTTCCATAAGGTTTGTAAGCTTGATGTGACCTTCATTCTTTTCGCCCAAAAGAGCTGCGATTTCATACCAGTAACTCGAAGCACTCCAGTCGTTTTCAACGAAGAAACTATGCTTGGAATATGGCTGTGGCTTCACCATAATGGTGGATTCGTCCATCCAATCCACGTCTGCTCCGAACTCTTTCATCGTACATATAGTCAGTTCGATGTAGGGACGTGAGATGATATTGCCCGTAAGATGAAGGATAAGTCCTTTCTTCATGACAGGTCCTATCATGAGCAGGGCGGATATATACTGCGATGAAACATCACCGGAAATTTCCAATCTGCCACCTTGTAATTGGTGTCCGCGTATTCGAAGCGGTGGGAAACCGACCTCTCCAGCGTATTGTATGTCCGCTCCGAGGTGTCGCAAAGCATTGACAAGCACCTCTATAGGGCGATGCTTCATGCGCTCTGTGCCGGTAATGACATGGTCTCCATCGGTGACAGCGAGCAAAGCGGTGGTAAATCTCATAGCAGTTCCAGCTGCTTTGATATCAATCTCGTAAGGCATATCGCGAAGTGCAGCCACCATAACGTCGGTATCATCGCATATACTGAGGTTTTCCGGCATCTCTTTGTTACCAGCCAGTGCGTTGATTACCAAGGCTCTGTTGCTGATGCTCTTGGATGCAGGCAAGTCGATGGTGCAGTCTATAGTTTCAGGTGCGTTGAGTATATATTGCATAAGAAATTAGTTCTGTTATTTATATTAACTTGCAAATATACTATTTTCTTTTAAAAAATAAGAACTTTCTTTTGTGTTTAATAAAATTTTAACTACCTCTTTGGTTAATATGAAAAAAATATGTACCTTTGCATCTGCTTTTTTGGGAAAGGAATCGGGGTGTGGCGCAGTTGGTTAGCGTACGCGTCTGGGGGGCGTGTGGTCGGCAGTTCGAGTCTGCTCACCCCGACTTGCTTTGATGAAAGAAGCTTGGCACGATGATGGTGTAAATGGAAATGACACCTAAAACGAAGCAGACGTGGCTTGAGAATTTCAGGTCACGTCTGCTTCGCTTTTGTATATTGAGGTGATGGGGGATTGCTTTTCTTGTCCAACTAAGGACGGCTGGGGAGTGGGGGAATTGCTTTTCTTTGCCCAGTCAAGGACGGCTGGGCGGTTGGGGCTAAAGGATTAGCTCTACAGGGCAATGGTCTGAGCCGTAGATGTCGGTGTGGATGTTTGCAGCCTTAATGCTGTCGCGGAGCCTTTCTGATGTTACGAAATAGTCGATGCGCCACCCAGCGTTCTTTTTTCTTGCCTGAAAGCGGTATGACCACCATGAGTAAGTGACTTCATCAGGATGCAATGTGCGGAATGTATCTATGAAACCAGCGTTTAAGAGCGTGGTGAATTTCTCGCGTTCCTGGTCTGTGAAGCCGGCGTTCATACGGTTTGTCTTAGGATTTTTCAAGTCTATTTCCTCGTGTGCCACGTTAAGATCTCCACAGATGATGACCGGTTTCTTCTTGTCGAGTGCGCAAACGTACTTTCGGAATGCGTCTTCCCATGTCATTCTATAGTCGAGACGACGTAGTCCATCCTGCGAATTAGGCGTATATACGGTGATGAGATAGAAATCATCATATTCCAAAGTAATCATTCTACCTTCGTGATTATGTATTTCTTCCTCGTCTCCGAGTCCGTAGGATACGCTGATTGGCGTATGCTTAGTGTAGATGGCGGTGCCAGAATAGCCTTTTTTCTCTGCATAATTCCAATAAGACTGATAGCCTGGGAATGCGAGATCGAGCTGTCCAGCCTGCATTTTCGTCTCTTGAAGGCAGAAGAAGTCTGCGTCGAGAGTGTTGAAAGCAGTCTGGAAACCTATGATTCCATTCTCTATATTTTCACCGTCTTTGCCTGCACATGCTCGCAGACCGTTGACATTCCATGATATGAAGCGCATATTCGTAGGGTGGGATTGTATTGGGATTGCCCGGTGATGCGGGCAACACGGGGTGGGTTGTTGAGATAATTCCTTTGTGTTGCCTTTGTTTTAGGGCAATTACTTGGGGGACTTTACTTGATTAGTTTCATAAATTCATCACGTGTCTTGGAGGATTCAAAGACTCCTGAGAAGGCAGATGTAGTGGTGAGAGAGTTCTGTTTCTCTACTCCTCTCATCTGCATACACATGTGTGCGGCTTCGATGACGACCATGACTCCCATCGGATGCAGAGTGTCGTTGATACATTCCATAATCTGGTGTGTCATTCTTTCCTGCACTTGCAGTCTTCTTGCGAATACTTCTACGACGCGTGCTATTTTGGAAAGCCCAGTGATAGTGCCGTTAGGGATATAAGCCACGTGCGCTTTTCCGTAGAAAGGGAGCATGTGGTGTTCGCACATGGAATAGAAATTGATGTCTTTTACTATAACCATGTGTGAGTATTCTTCATGGAACAGTGCCTTTTCGAGAATGGCTTTAGGGTCTTGAGTGTAGCCTTTGGTAAGGAATTGCATAGCTTTAGCTACTCTCATTGGTGTCTTCAGGAGTCCTTCTCTTTCGGCATCCTCACCTAAAAGTGTGAGGATTTCTTTGTAATGCTCCGCCAGTTGTTCTAATCCTGGGCGGAGATAGTATTCTTCTTCTGTCATTGCTTAAGGTTGTTTTTTTTGTATGTAGAGAATAGGAGCCCATCCCATCCTCTCCAAAGAGTATTTTATATAGTTACGTATTGTCAACTTGAGAGTCAAGGCGAAGGACGTAACCTGTCATCTCCCAATGGGTAATTGTAAGGGGGGCGTCAATACTGCACGCTGATGGTGCCTTTCACGATACAAGCCTGCGGATAGAACTTCTTGACTTGTAGGAGAATGCTGCGTGCTTCTGCCGTGGTCTTGTAGTTGCCCATACGGCATTTCCATGAAGGAGAGTAGAAATGGACATATACCGGCTCCAAAGGGAAGAGTCTCTTCATGTCGAGTCCAGCCTTTTCAGCCTTTTGCTTGTCCACTCTGGAGTTGCCTCCAGAGAATACTTGTATGCGGTAACCAGTCATTTTGTAACTGTTGCGCATTACTTTTTTTCTGGTATCCACTGTGACTGATTCCTCATTTGGGTCAGTCTCTTCATGATATGTATTTTGAGAATTGTGGCTATTAGCCTCCAACTTACCGTTTTCTTTATAGGAATTGCTATGCTGTGACTTTTCTTCTTCTTTGGCATTAGCCTGTATGGAATGTTCCGAAGCGCTTTTAGAGTTGGTCTCAATCTTGTTGAGTCCGCCTTTTCCGTTTACGAGAATGTCGATAGCCATGCTCTGCGTTACGGTAACTTTAGCCTTGCCAGCCTCATTTTTTCTCAGGTTGTCAAGGAAATTTCCGCTCTGTGCATTAGCTGTCAGTGCGAGGAAACATGAAATTATGGCAATAATATGTCGTAACATACAAATTATTAGTTCGGTTGTGGGTTGTTGGTTGTTGGTTGTTGGTATATCAGCCGGTAGCGCGGCTGACACTGTGGCGGACTCTTGAGTTGTTGGGTCGTGGGTTGTTGGTATATCAGCCGGTAACGCGGCTGACACATGGGCGAACTCTTGGGTTGTTGGGCTTTGTTTGTTTTGTTGATACAAATAATTGATAAACCGTGAGACAATGCCGAGACATTAGTCCTTAGGATAAAAAATGTAATGGCCGTCGGGCAGAAATGGCATGCCAATCTGCCAGACGACCAAAGGTCAAAGGCTTGTTATCATGTGATGATTCGCACCTTTGAAGTATGTCATATTAGTTCCAAGCGTCGATGATGCCCTTGAAATCAGCAGCCTTGAGAGAAGCGCCACCGATGAGACCACCGTCGATATCAGGCTTAGAGAAGAGCTCAGGAGCGTTAGAAGCCTTGCAAGAACCGCCATAGAGGATAGTGGTGTCATTAGCAACCTCTTCTCCATATACCTCAGCTACGCAAGAACGGATGTAGGCATGGATTTCCTCAGCCTGCTCAGCAGTAGCAGTCTTGCCAGTACCGATAGCCCAGATTGGCTCGTAAGCGATGACGATATTCTTCCATTCCTCAGCAGTGAGATTGAATACAGAGCCAGCGAGCTCAGCCTTAACTACCTCATTCTGCTTGTTAGCCTCGCGCTCTTCGAGAGACTCACCGATGCAGAAGAGCACCTTGAGACCATTAGCGAGAGCGAGCTGTACCTTTTCCTTGAGGATTTCAGGAGTCTCGTGATAGTACTCACGACGCTCTGAGTGACCGAGGATAACCCACTGAGCACCAGTTGACTTAACCATCTCTGCGCTAACCTCACCGGTGAAAGCGCCAGAAACCTTGTCTGCGCAGTTTTCAGCACCGAGCTCGATAGCAGAATCCTTCACGATCTCAGCAACACTTGCGAGATGGATGAAAGGAGTGCAGATGATAACACCGCAGTTAGGGTTCTTTACTACCTCTGTGAGTTCCTTTGCGAGGGCAACACCCTCCTGCAGGTTTTTGTTCATTTTCCAGTTACCTGCTACAATTTTCTTTCTCATTTTCCTTTTGATTTTTTAAAATTACATATACTGTAAGAACTTTCTTTTACCTTTAAGCCATTTTGACCACATCCAGAGCCTATCAGCGATAGTGAGCAATGTCAGTGGGAATACGAACCAGATGAATATGTCGAGCAGTTTATGCCCTGTGTCATCATCAGGCATCTGTCCGATAGCGGAGCCTTCGAGCCTTTGATTCTGCAATTCTTCAACTGGCAGGAAGTTGTGACTCCATTTTCTGATTATTGTGCCATCTTTCAGCAGCAGCAATCCAGGATTGCTTCTAATGATGGTCTTGAGTGTCGTCTCGTCAGTGTGACAGAATGTATAGTCTGCCGCAGTGGTCTCTTTCCAAATGGCTATAGCATCCTCATTACTTGCCGTGAGGCAGTAGAAAGGGTAGCCATTATTGTGTGCATAGTCGGAAATCATGTCGATATTTCCGAAATAAGCATCGTCCGCATTCTCCAGATGAGGTGATATGAGGAGGAATGTGTATCCTTTCCTTGTGATGACATCCTCAGTGATGTCGTCGCCGGTTTTCACCTCCGTGATGGAGAAATCGTGGATAGGCGGCTCATATCCCGGACTTACCATTCGGGTCTTTGTGTCGATGTAAGTCCATGTGGAGTCGGGATAATTATCGAGAGAGAACTCCTTTCTTACCCCATCCTTTTCCATTATGAATGTGGATTCAAACTCCGGTGCCTTCTCGCCTTCAGGAATCTCCATGCCTTTCTGTATGTTCATGCCGATATGATAAGGTCTGAAATCGAATACAGGCAAGTCATACAGGCTCCACAACGACACTGCGAGCGTGAAGAGAATGGTGTAATGATACACAATCCACTGATTGCTGAGCGATACGAATCGCGGCATACGCAGTGGCCATACGGTGACAGCGGCAGCCAAAGCGAGCAGTATTACGTTCTTGGCGAATGTCTCCCAGTTAGTCAGATGAATGGCATCACCGAAGCATCCGCAGTCGCTTACGGGATTGGCGAGCCAAAGCCATGCCGTGATAGCAGTCATCACCACCATGAAGGCGATGATAACCTTTGACACCGTTCTTCGCTTAATGGCGAAGAGAAGGAACACGCCGAGCGAAAACTCCAGTGCAGAGATGAGCACCGAGGCGGTGAGCGTCATCCAGTCGGGGAATACTCCGACGAGTCCGGCAGCTTCAGCATAGTCTTCTATCTTGTATTGCGTTCCGATAGGATCCACGGCTTTGACGAAACCGGAGAAGATAAAGGTGAGGCTGAGCAGCAGTCTGGCGACATTGACAATCAAAGAAACCATCCATGATGAATGGCTGGAAGCGTCAGGCGCGTGCGTTTCTTCTGCTGCATTTTCAGGCTTGCTGTCAGTGTCGAGCTCGCTGTTATGTTCCGAAATGTTATTCTCCATTCTTTGTCTTTATCATTCCGAAGACTGCATAATTGATGATGTCCATATAGTTGGAGTCGATACCCTCGGATACGGACACCCTTCCTTCGTTGTCCTCTATTTCTTTGATGCGGTTAATCTTTGTCAGGATAAAGTCGGTATAGCTGGTGACGCGCATACCTCTCCATGCCTCCGCATAGTCATGATTCTTTCTTATCATCAGCTGCAGTGTCTCTTCAGCGAAGTGATCGTAGAGAGCAGTGGCACGTTCTGCGTCCATATCCGGCTCATCGACGTAACCTTCCTGCAGCTGTATCAGTCCTATTATGCCATAATTGACCAGAGCCATTATTTCCGGGCGTATGCCTTCCTCTACCATAGCCACCTCTCCGGTCTCCAGTTGCCTTATCCTTTTCGCCTTGATAAACAGTTGGTCGGTGAGAGATGATGGACGAAGTATGCGCCATGAGGCATTATAGTCCTTTAGTTTAGCTGTAAATATATCGCGGCATTCTTTCAGCGCGCTTCTGAATTCTTCCTCTGTTGTCATCTGAATAAATTGCTGTTGTGGGCTGAAAAAATAGCTATTGTCAGCTTACACCTTATTAATATATGGATGCAAAGGTACTAATTTCCTTTGGAAATACAAAGGAATCCCCTATGAAAAGCAAAAGAAAAGCTATTTCTCGTCCTGAGGCATCTGCTTCTGTCTCTTGTGTATATACTTTATTTTAGCGCATTCCACATTGAATACCACCTGCAGAGAGTCCCTTACCTTGCGGAGCTGATTCATGTTGCTCAGTTCTTCCTCCGTGGCAGTGCCCTCCTTATGGCGTTTCTCCACTACGGGGCGGATGCTGCTATACTCCCTTTCGGCAGCCTGAAGGGCAGAGTCTGTGAGTGCAAGATTAGCCTGCGCTTTCTTCAGCGACGCTTCCTGATGTATCTTCAGAGCCTCCTTACGCTCCTCGATAGCGGTAGGATAGGCATGACGCAATGAGTCGATGGCGAGGAGAGCCTCGTCATAATTGCCTGCTTCATAGTCCTGGCGAATGCTTTCGAGCAACTGCTTCGCCTCTGCATTTTCCTCTTTACATGAAGAAAAAGATATGATGGACAAGGCTATTGCGAGTGATGGAATAAAATACTTCATGGTGCAAAAATAAGAAAAAAAACTCAGATTAACTCCTTTATCACTAATTTTTTGTACCTTTGCAACCGCTTTTATAGAAATAGGCAAACAGATATTACACTTTTATACCCTACTTTATCAATTACAGCAATGCGAGATTACACAGATGCCGAACTGGCAGAGATACTTGACAAGGACATTTTTCACAAGATATCCGAGGCTGCTGACAGCCTTGGAATGGAATGCTATGTCGTGGGAGGCTACGTCCGCGACATATTCCTGGAGCGCCCTTCCGACGACATCGACTGCGTAGTGGTGGGCAGTGGGATAAAGGTGGCAAAGAAGCTCAAGAATATGCTGGGCAGAAAAGCGTCGCTCTCCGTATTCAAGAACTTTGGCACAGCGCAGGTGAAGATATACACCTCACCATTTGACCCTTCCATACCAGTGGAAGAAAGAGAAAAAGGCGCCATCGAAGTGGAATTCGTAGGAGCGAGAAAAGAAAGCTATCATCGCGAATCACGTAAGCCGATAGTGGAGGACGGCACACTCGAAGACGATCAGAATCGTCGCGATTTCACTATCAATGCTATGGCTATCTGTCTCAATAAGAATCGCTTCGGAGAACTTGTGGATCCATTTGGAGGAATAGACGATCTCTATGATGGCATCATCTGCACGCCACTCGACCCAGACATCACATTCAGCGACGACCCTCTACGTATGCTTCGCTGCATCCGTTTCGCCACTCGTCTCAATTTCGTAATCGAAGATGAGACATTCGATGCGCTGCAGAGAAATGCGGAAAGGATAAAGATAATCAGCGGAGAGCGCATTGCCGAGGAACTGAACAAGATACTCATGACCAAGGTGCCAAGCAAGGGATTCGTCGATTTGCAGCGCTGCGGACTGCTCCAGATTATCTTCCCCGAACTTGCTCAGATGGATATCGTCGAAACAAGAAATGGACGCGCGCACAAGAATAATTTCTATCATACGCTCGAAGTGCTCGACAATGTGGCAAAGCACTCCGACAACCTCTGGCTCAGATGGGGCGCTCTGCTCCATGACATCGGAAAACCAAGGAGCAAAAGGTGGGATCCTGCGGCTGGATGGACTTTTCATGCGCACAACACTATAGGAGCAAAAATGATACCGGGACTATTCCGCAGGCTCAAGCTTCCGATGGACATGAAGATGAAATTCGTGCAGAAAATGGTGGACCTGCACATGCGTCCGATTGCCATAGCTGACGACATAGTGACCGACTCCGCCGTGCGCCGCCTCGTCAATGATGCTGGTGACGACATCGACGAACTGATGATACTCTGCGAAGCAGATATCACGAGCAAGAACCAGACCCGCAAACAGCATTTCATCGACAACTACCAACTGGTGCGACAGAAGATAGACGACCTGAAGGTGAAGGATTTCAAGCGATTGCTACAGCCTGTAATCGACGGCAATGAGATAATGGAGATGTATCATCTCAAGCCATCACGCGAGGTAGGAATACTGAAGCAATATCTGAAGGATGCCGTGCTCGACAATAAAGTGGAGAATGAGCGCGAGCCATTGCTTGCACTTCTCGATGAGAAAGCTCAGGAACTTGGACTGAAAAAATAGTTCGGAAGAGAGAGAATAAAATCGTTCGGAAAGAGAAAAAAACAGTTTGAGTGAGAGAGGAAAAATAGGACAAAAAAGTGATGGCTATGCTTTCATTTTGCGATACCTAAGCTTTCATCGTGTAAAAGCTTAGTTATTGCATTGTGAAAGCATAGCTTTTACGTTGTAATAACTATGCTTTTACCTCCTAAAAACTATGCTATTGTAATGTGTTGATTATCAGATTGTTGCAAGACTACTTTGGAGCTATTTCCTAAAAACGGGAAAATAGGACAAATTTCATAAATTTATAAAGCCAAACTAATCAAAGAAGTCCAAGATAAAAGAATAACCATTTGGTAATAAAAGAAAAGAAGTCCAAGACAAAAGAATAACCATTTGGCAATAAAAGAAAAGAAGTCCAAGATAAAAGAATAACCATTTGGCAATAAAAGAAAAGAGGTCAATCACGAATGACTGACCTCTTTCTTGGTGATCCGCTTGGGGTTCGAACCCAAGACCCCCACATTAAAAGTGTGATGCTCTACCGACTGAGCTAGCGGATCTCCGTAATGCTATTCTTTCGAATGCGGGTGCAAAGGTACAAAAAAATATTGATACACCATAATTATCCGATAGAAATCGCTGTTTTATTTAATATTTATTAACTTAAATCAATCTTTTTCCCTTTTATCTCCCGTGATATACCTCTGCCAATACGCCATGATAAGCGTGGTAAGAGGCAGTGCCACGATGAGTCCGAGGAAGCCGAGAAGTGCTCCCCAGACGGAGAGAGAGAGGAGAAGGACGGCAGGATTGAGTCCCATCTGCTTGCCCATAATCTTCGGTGTGACAATCATGTCGATGATTACCTGCACCACGCAGAATACCAATACGGCAAGTCCGAAGATAATCCAGAAGTTATCACCCGTGTTAAGCGCCTTTAGTCCGGCAAGGAAGGCGGTAGGGATGAGGGCGAAAGTATGGAGATAAGGCACGAGGTCCATTATTCCGATGAGGATTCCGAGGCCTATAGCCATTGGGAAATCGATGATGGTGAAGCCGATGCAGAATAGTATTCCCATGGTGAGAGCCACGAGACACTGACCACGCACATAGTTGTTGAGCGCTTTTCCAGCGTCAGTGGCAAGCTCCTGCCAGAAGGAATGCGTGGATTTCGGGAATATCTTAATCCAGTTTTTGGTGAGATATTCGTAGTCGAGAAGTATGAAGAACATATAGAGAAGCGTGATACATGAAGCCGCTATGCTCATCACCACATTCCAAGTCTGACCTATAAACTGGAAAAGTTTAGGCATTGCCTCCTTGATAGAAGTGGAGAAATCCGGGCTTTTCAGGTAGCGCTCTATCTCGTTTGAGTTATCATTGACCCATTGTGTCACGGCATCAGGGATGCTCTTGATGTGCGCCGCTTGGTGAAGGTAGCCCGTTGCGAGCGAACTAAACTGTCCAAACTGCTCTATCATCGGTGGTATGATGAGATAGATGACTCCGGAGAGTATCGCAATGACCAGAAACATGGCTATCAATATGCTTACCGCTCTGATTTTTACGTGCATACGATACTGTATGAACGTGACGAGAGGGTACGTCAGATATGCCATCACCCATGCTATGAAAAATGGCAGGAGCACGGCGCTGAGGTAATTGAGCACGAGGAGTGAGGCTATTATGACGCCTCCTACTATCGCCCATCGGATAAATCTATCGAAGGTAATTTCTTTGTCAAGCATGTCCGTTGTTTTGTTGTTTTGTGGGTTTGTCGATTGGTGTGGGATAAAATATCAATAGATAAAAATACAAAATGATATGAAATGACATGAAAACATAGAACCGAGCTAACCTGGATCAATTTGCTTCAAAGCCGTCCTATTGTTTTTTTATATTTTTATTTGTTGATATTTTATTCCGACCACTAAAAGAGTTTGGAGACATATCCCTGAGTGCGAGCCATTTCCTTCTTGTAGCATTCACGGCAGAGAGGCTCGTATTCGGTCTTTTCGCCCAGCATCACCTGGCCGTCCACATCCACCTTGCGGTGGCTGACATAGGCGTGGTTGCCGCAGTGCATGCAGATGGCATGTACCTTGAGCACGTCGTCAGCGATTGCAAGAAGCTGGGGCATAGGTCCGAAAGGCTTGCTCTTATAGTCCATATCGAGACCAGCTATGATGACGCGAATGCCGCGATTGGCGAGGGTATTGCAGACTTCGATGATGTCATCATCAAAGAATTGCGCTTCGTCGATACCCACTACGTCCACCTCATTGGCATGATCCAGTATCTCTTTAGCCGTCTTTACCGGTACGGAAGTAATGGCATTACGGTCATGGCTCACCACGTCTTCGGCAGAATAGCGAGTGTCAATGACAGGTTTGAAGATGATAAGACGCTGGCGGGCGAACTTGGCGCGCTTCATTCTGCGGATGAGTTCCTCGGTCTTGCCCGAGAACATGGAGCCGCACACCACTTCAATTCTTCCCGGACGGCGAGTCTCCCCTGTGATATAATCTTCCATATTATAATATGTATGTATTTGTCTCTTTAGGTTTCGTTGCACAATGATTTTCATTGCATATTACTTGCAAAAGTACTAAATACTTTTAAAAAAGCAAAGAAACAAGGGCGTTTTTTGTGATTTGTTATTTTTTCCATTAACTTTGCATGGGTAATAAGTAGATGGCACAATAATTATTAAGATAATTTTGACCACCTACTTTTAATTTAAACACATACAAAAACGTCTTTTCCAGTAATAGACCAAGATAATAAATGGGAATATTATATCTCGTCCCTACGCCGGTAGGCAATATGGAGGACATGACAATGCGCGCTATCCGTCTGCTGAAAGAGGCTGACGTGATACTCTGCGAGGACACACGCACATCGGGAATCCTGCTCAAGCACTTCGAAATAGAAGGAAAGAAACTGATGGCTCATCATAAATTCAATGAGCATGGCACGAGCAATGGCGTCGTGGAAAGGCTAAAGGCAGGGCAGACCATCTGCCTTATCACTGATGCTGGAACGCCTGGTATCAGCGATCCTGGTTTCTATCTCGTCAGAGAAGCCGTGGCTGCAGGTATCACGGTGCAGACACTTCCGGGAGCCACAGCGTTTACTCCGGCGCTCGTTTCCAGTGGATTGCCTTGCGACAGATTCTGCTTCGAGGGCTTCCTTCCGCAGAAAAAAGGACGCCAGACCAGGCTCGAAGAACTGCGTGAAGAGGTGCGCACGATGATATTCTATGAGTCACCGCGCCGCTTGCTCAAGACTTTAGAGCAGTTTGCCGAAGTCTTTGGAGAAGAAAGGCAGGTCAGCGTGTGCCGCGAAATATCAAAGATACACGAAGAAAGCGTGAGAGGCACGCTCAAGGAGGTGGCAGAACACTTCCGCGAGACAGAGCCACGTGGCGAGATAGTGATGATACTGCAAGGTGCTGACGAAGAGGCTTTGAAGGAAAAACGCAAAGCTGAACGCAAAGCAGAGCGCAAGGCAGCACGCTTTCAGAATAGAAAATAACTAAAACAGAATAGTATGAAGAAATTATGTGCACTCATCCTGTGTGTCGCGACTATCGTGGCTTGTCAGGACAAGAAAAAAGATGTAGTACCGGCATCACAAATTGCCGCCCAGCGTGATTCTCTCCAGCAGATTATCGATTCCAAAGACCGTGAGATAAATGATATGATGGGCACACTGAATGAGATTCAGGAAGGCTTCAGACTTATCAGTGCGGCAGAGGGAAAGGTCGCTGTTATCAAGGATGGCGAGTCAACTAATAAGGCGGAACAGATACGTCAAAACATTCGCACCATATCGCAGGCTATGCAGCACAACCGTGAACTCATAGCAAAATTGCGCAAACAGGTGCGTGAAAGCAATGTAAGAGGAGAGCAGTTGAGAGCTGCTATCGAGTCATTTGCAGCGCAGCTGCAGGAGAAAGACGCACAGTTGCAGCAGCTTCGCACTGAATTGCAGGCGAAGGACATCCGCATTGTGGAGCTCGACAATGAGGTGGCAAACCTCAATACCGACGTCAGCACGCTCAAGGATGAGTCTGCCAGCAAGAGCGAGACTATCAGTGCGCAGGATAAGCAGATAAACACTGCATGGTATGTCTTCGGAACAAAGAAGGAACTGCAGGGTCAGAACATATATAATAAGGGTAAAGTGTTGCAGTCCAACTTCAACAAGAACTACTTTACCAAGATAGATATCCGCGTGGATAAGGAGATAAAGCTCTACTCCAAGGACGCTAAGATGCTCACTGCACACCCTGCCAGCAGTTATACTTTGACTCAGGACAACAACAAGCAGTACGTTCTCCGCATCACTAATCCGCAGGTGTTCTGGAGCACAAGCAAGTATCTTGTGGTGCTGGTCAAGTAAAAAGAAATTGGAAATGAGGTAATGGGTTCAGATTTAGATAAACATTTCTTTACTGAAGATGAACTTATTAAGCATGATATTAAGATTGTTAATTTTGATCCAAATAATATTAAAGATAACTATACAGTGATTATTGGCAATTAGAGCCGCCATACCAGAACCCTTTATACCAATGAAATAAAACATATCTTAGTCCTTTGTCTTATATAATTCATCAAACAAATTAATTTCAGCCGTCTTATCCATATCATCTTTTTCATTAAAATCAACACTAGAAAAGATATCGGCCAAATCAGAAGTAACATCAGTAGCTACCTTCTTTGAATTATCTACCTTCTTAGTTTCCTTTTGAACATTAGTAATAGACTCATAACCATAAATAGGAGATAAAACAGTTCCTAAGTAACTTGAACGAGGCTTTTCTAAACATGCATAACTCACATCAGAAATTGGTTCCTTAGCCTTCTTCTCTTCCTTTTCAAGACTACCAAACATAGGGCTCAAGAAAGGCTGAGCCACATACTTTTCCTCAGGTTCTTCTCTTTTAGCATCATCATAAACAGGAGTCTTAATAACATCAATAAAGTCATTACGTTCCTCCTTTTGTTCATAATTAATAAAAGTATTATTAGTCTTAGGTTCTTCTACTACTCTTTTTACTTCTTCAACCTTAACAACAGTTTCTTCCTTTTTAACTTCAGGCTTCTTATATAAAATATCCGAAGCCTTCATCCTACTTTCAGGTCTTCTATTCTTAACCTCTGGATTAGAGACATCATATTCGTCTTCAAATAATAAATCAATAAATTTTTGTTTCAATGTTTGTGAACTTGCCATAACTTAACCTACCTTCTTTTATTCTACTACACTTTCATTATCAGTTTTCTTTAATTGGGGATTAGATAAAACTCTTGGCTCTAATACAACCTTACCACTAGGATATTCCTTAACCTCATAGTAATCATACTTTGCGCCTCTAATCACTACCCTTTTCTTGCTATCTAACTTTGCCGTATACTCTTTATCGTTTTTCATAATAATACCTCGTGGGATATCCCACTATCTATGTATTAATTATAACATAAAAAAACGAAACCAAACGGTTTCATTCTTCAGTATTTTCTTCGTTAACGATTTCCTCTTGAGTATTTTCGTTTTCCCCTTCAATAGATTCATTGGTTTGATTGCCAACTACTGCATTACCTATCAAAAGTTCACTTAAATTGCCACTGGTAGGCCTTGTAGAATCAAACAAGTCGATTTGTTTCTTCTTATAATCAACTACATTTTTATCTGAATAATTGTTAATAATCAAATCTTCATCTAAATCAACAGACCTAGCAATCGTAAACAAATGTTTTACAATATCTTTTACATAAGACTTAGAAGAAGTGATATAAGTTAAATCACTTGTGATTAATTCAATAACATAGTACTCATTATTTTGATATAAATTCAATATATAATCTCTCTCTATATCCTTAATAGTTAAATATTTACCACCCTTAGAATAAACAAGTTTGTTTTGATCTAACAAAGATGAATTTGTTAAATATTGTTCAGGATAATATTTATTATTGATGATGTCATTGATATTAATATTAACAACTACTATAATAAAAATATAAAAGTTACCAAAGGTAATCTTTTGATAACCAAAATGGCAAAGGGAGAAATTATG
>OQVP01000220.1_pt1 | contig 21593 bp, 20 predicted proteins | sample 1691541 | NCBI WGS metagenome assembly OQVP01 (sample SAMN03418258, study PRJEB22391) | human gut metagenome | biome: human-gut; feature: organic feature; material: feces | host: Homo sapiens | place: Tanzania | collected 2013-01 | reverse complement strand
TGTGTGGTCCAGAACCCTCCCCGCCAGCCCCGCCGCTGGCGGGATTTATTCATTGGATTATTTTCGCTATATTTCCTCTAAAAAACTGTTTCTTTCTTATGTGACAGGCGTAAAAATCGTAGATTTTTATGTAAGTTTGCTGAATCGAGGTCGGAGAAGGATGCGGGATTCCGCAGGCTGGAGAGGGCGATGCGTGTCAGCGGCCTTGACGACAAGGAGACGGATAACTATTTCATCGCTATGATGACAGGAAAAGAGATGCGTCCGTCCATAGAAGGATCCGGGCAGCAAGGTTTCTGCGAGGGCATCAAGGCCAGAGCCGGGCAGCAAGGCTACCACGAGGGCATCAAGGCCGGATCCGGGCAAGGCCGGGCCGAAGTACTTGAACAAGGGTTGGAGAAAGGACTTGGGCAAATCGGGATTGCCGCAGGTCTGTCGTTGGAAAAGATTGAGTCCATCAGGCATAGATAGACAATCATTCTTGATTCTTCTGATAAAGTAATGCAATTATGGCAGCGAACACATTTGATGACTATGGCAAAGTGCAGGCGATCGACCTGCTTTTCAGGGACAGCGGTTTCAGGCGGGAGGATAGGAACGGATTCGAGCCGGCTGCAGGAAGCCTTGTGCGTACGGCGTCGAGGGTCTTTGTGGAGGGGATAGACTTCGACCTGACATATTTCCCGCTCAAACATCTTGGCTACAAGTCGGTGGTCGCGGTGGCGGGGGAGAACTATGCCGGGATGGCTCATCCGAGGCTTCTGAGCGTCAGGCTGGGTGTCTCCGCCAAACTGGATTTCAGTCACATCAAGGATCTTTGGACGGGCGTGGTGACCGCCGCTAAGGAGCATGGATTCAAATCATTGGATCTGGATCTCGTCCCGTCTCCCAACGGACTGGTCATCAGTGTCACTGCAGCGGGGGAGGAGCTGAAACTGACCCGCGGACGGACGGTGAAGCCTCGGAGCATGGATCTCGTCTGTGTGTCCGGGAGTCTGGGGGCGGCCTTCCTGGGTCAGCAGATTCTTGAGCGGGGCAAGCGTGATTTCGACAGGAATGATGCCGCGCAGCCGGACTTGGAGAAGTACAAGATGCTGATCGGTAGCTATCTCAAGCCGGAGCTGAATGCTTCGGTGGTCTCCCGGCTGGAGGAGGCGCAGATCTATCCGTCCAATGGCTACCTTGTCTCGCATGGCCTTTCTGACGCGGTGAAAAAGCTCGCCAGAGAGTCCGGTCTCGGGGTGAAGATCTACGCCGACAAGATTCCGTTCGAGGGCAACAGCTTTTCCTCCGGCAAGGAACTGGACATCGACCCGATCTCCGCCGCCATGAACGGGGGCGATGATTTCCGGCTACTGTTCACGATCCCGATCCTTTCCGCCGAGAAGTTCCGCCGTGATTTCCAGACATTTGACATCATCGGCCACCTTGCCCAGCCGGAAGTAGGCACCGTCCTCGTGGCCCCGGACGGTCTGGAGCATCCTATCCTCGCCCAGGGATGGAAGGACGTGGAGTAGGCCGATGAAAACAACCAAAATCACAGTCATTGCCGCGGCGCTATTGCTGATCCTGTCCTCCTGCGACACGGATCTGTTCAGGCAGATGGACAGGGCGCTGGACGAGGTGGAGAACGGGATGGGCTATGTCAACACCTTGGAGACCAGGGATGTGCGGAAGATGGCGGACTGGTTCGAGAGGCGGGGTGATGACTCCCGGAAGGGGAGGGCGCTCTACTGCCTCGGGCGCAACCAGTTCAATGACGGGGATTTCCCGGCAGCCATCGTCACCTACACGAAGGCTCTGGAGCATTCTGTCAAGGCGGCGGACACCTTGCGGGTGGCAAGAATATGTCAGGACATGGCCCGCACGTGCAACGCCTCCGGGAACTCCACCGACGAAATGATGTACCTTGCCCGCGCCGCGGAGGCCTACAAGGTGGTCGGATTCCAGCGGGAATCCCAGCAGGCCTTGTTGGAGATAGGTCAGGCGGAATCCGGATTAGGAAGGTACGATGCCGCCGAGAGCATATTCAAAAGCGTCCTTTTCGATGCCCACGAGATGCGGGACACCCTTCTGGAGGCCCGCTGCCTTGAGTCGTACGCCGCCCTTGCGATGAGCAGGGACACGCTGGATCCGGCGCTTGCCATCGACCTTCTCGGACGAGCCGCCGGCGAGCTGTCTTTCCCGCTCAGCTGCGCCGACAAGGGTATTCTGGCCTACGCCTATGCGGTGGCTGGCAGGCCGGGCGAGTCCCGGAAGTGGCTTTCGGAAGCCCGTTCGGTGGAGTTCCCGGAGGCGTTGCCGCCGAGACCGCCGACGTGAACTTCAGGGAGTACCAGATCGCGGCCCGTTCCGGCGACTCCGCTAAAGCCCTGGCGGCCTTGGAGAAGGTCTTGGAATATGCCAACAGAACGCAGTCGGAGGCTCTTTCGGAGACCGTGGCCGCAAGCCAGCGCGACTATATTCAAGGACAGGCCGAGGCTGGCATGGTGAGGCTTCGGGCCGCCCGTCTGAAGCTTTGGGTGCTGGCTCTCGGAGCGTTGCTCGCCCTTGCCGCCGCTGCAGCCGTCTACTTTGTCCGTAAGGCGGAGGCAAAGCGGAAGCTTGAGGCGGAAAGGCTTGAGACAGAGAAATTCATGAATATCGCCGAAGACCTTCAGTCCCGTCTCTCCAGGCCGGTCTCCAAGTCTGGTCATAGGGAGATGGACCGCTTCAATGTCCTTGAGCGTCTCTGCGAGCAGTACTATGTCCACGAGGGCACGGACAACCTCCAGCCGAAGATCCTCAAGGAGGTCAAATCCATCGTAGAGGGGTTCCGCAGTGACAAGAAGACGCAAAGAGGGCTGGAGGCCATGCTGGATCAGACGATGGACAGTGTGATGTCGCGTCTCCGCGCTGAGTTCCCGTCGTGGAAAGAAGATGATTTCCTGCTTTTCTGCTTCACCGCCGCCGGGTTCTCCAGTACGACAATCTCGGCCTTGATGGGCAAGGACAAGAGCGTGATCTACAACCGTGTCTGGCGCCTAAAAGGCCGCATCTCGGCTTCGGACTCTCCGCAGAAAGAGTTCTTCCTCAGCGCCTTGGACAAGAAATAATAATCCTTATGAATATGAAAGTTTTGAAAACAGTAGCGGCGATTGCCGCGATCGTTGTGTCGGCGGGATGCTCCAGGCAGACAGTAGGTGTGGATGAGTATCTTATCAAAGGAGTGGTCAGGAACATTCCCGACAGCACGGTCATTAGTCTTATGAGGAGCGATGGCCGGTTGGCGGTCCGCGTGGCTCAGGATACGGTCATCGGCGGTCGTTTCGAATTCCGGGACACGATCTCAGGCGGAGCGGTTCAGTTCGGGCTGTGCTCGTTCGGCAAGGGCTTCCCTAACGCTATACTCCCGGTCTGGGTGAAGCCGGGCGTGAAGGTCACGGTCACGGGTGATGACAACCTGCTGCTGACGTGGAGGGTAAAGAGCCGTCTTCCGGAGCAGAAGACCGAGAATGATTTTCTGGCAGTCCAGTTTCCGGAAAAGAGGGAGTCTCAGGTCTACGCCGTTGAAGAGGCTGACATGTTGAGGGAACTCAGGAGCCTCAGCGGTGAGGAAAGACGGGCCGCGTGGAGGAAAGTGGATTCGCTCAGAAGGCTTTGCAAGCCGCTGGACAGCATCGCCAACCATAAGGTTCTTGAATATATGAGGACGGCTCCTGTCACGACGAAATGGCTTGATGAGCTGGCTTTGCATGCCATGATGCTAAGTGGCGGCTACGGCAAGGCAGATTCGGCTCTGGTCTACGAGCTTTATTCCAGACTTACTCTGGAAGATCTGAAGACAAGGCAGGGAGAGGTGATCTCCGCGACCTTGAGTCCGAGGAAGGTTGTCGGGGTAGGTGACGGTCTCGTGGACGGCGACCTTTATGACACGGACGGCAATGTGCATCATCTGTCAGAGTTTTCCGGCAAGTACATCCTTCTGGATTTCTGGAGTGTGGGCTGCGGGCCGTGTATGGAATCCATTCCGGAGGGCAATGAGCTTGCAAGGGAATTCGCTGACAGGCTGGCGTTTGTCCGACTGAGTGTGGATGGTGAGAAAACCTGGAAAAAAGTCTTGAAGATAGTCTTGAAGGAGGAAAAGTCGGATTGTGTCGAGTGGAATGAATTCAAGCCTATGGGCGCGGGCCTTTCCGCCTCCTATCAGGTAAACGGCATCCCGCATTTCGTTCTGATCTCCCCGGAAGCCAAGGTCATCGACATCTGGACCGGCTACGGCAAAGGCTCCCTCCGCTCCAGGCTCCTCCGCCATCTCGGCTCAGAATAAAACCGGCGACAGTTTTAAGCATTATTGTTCCCCAAGGGTGCCAAGTTGCACTCTGTGGCTGCAATTATGGGCATTATTGTTCCCGGAGGTGACGGGGCTGTAAATGCTGTAAATGCTATAAATGCTGTAAATTGAACAGGCTCAGTGACCAGAGGGATTCCGGTCGCTGAGCCTGTCGAGGTGGTTGGGTGACGGGCCTAGTCGTTGTTCATCTGGGTGATGTCCGGCTTGTGGCGTTCGGAGTCACCGATCAGCCACTCGGCGTAGTAGTCGGCAAGGCGCCAGAAGAAATATTCATTCATGTCGCCGAAGCCGTGGCGCTGGCCCGGGAGGATGAGCATGTCGAAACGCTTGTTGGCGCGGATAAGGGCGTTGACCACGCGGATGGTGTTGGCCGGGTGGACGTTGTTGTCGATGTCGCCGTGCACCAGCATCAGATGGCCTTTCAGATTGGAGGCGATCTCAGGATTGGTCTGGATGCTGTAGACGAAGGTCGTGTCGCCCTTGTCGATCTTTTCCAGGACACCGTGATGCTGCTCGCTCCACCAGCGGTTGTAGATGCTGTTGTCGTGGTTGCCGGCGCAGGAGACAGCCGCCTTGAAGAAATCAGGATATTTCAGAATGGCCGCCGTGCTCATGAATCCGCCGCCCGAATGGCCGTGGATGCCTACCCTGTCAAGATCGATGAACGGATGTCTCGCACCGAGCTGCTGGATGGCATATTTCTGATCCTCAAGACCATAGTCGCGCAGGTTGCCGTAGCCGTAGTTGTGGTACCACTTCGAGCGGTTCGGGTGTCCGCCGCGGTTGCCGACCGTGATCACGATCATTCCGATCTGGGCGAGCCTGTCGGTGCGGGTGAAGCCCTTGCTCCAGGAGATGTTGTTCGCCTCCACCTGAGGACCCGGATAAACATAGTCGCAGATCGGATAGACCTTCGTTGAGTCGAAGTCGTAAGGCTTGTACATCGCTCCGTAGAGGTCAGTGACACCGTCGGCGGCCTTCACCTTGAATCTTTCCGGGAACTTGTAGCCGGCCTCGAACAGCAGGCTGAGGTCGGCGGTCTCCAGATCGGCGATCCGCTTGCCCGTCGCCGAGAACAGGGCCACGGCAGGTGTCCAGTCCACTCTCGAATAGTTGGCCACAAAGAACTTGGCGTCGTCGCTCGCCGTCGAAAGCACGTCCATGTCGTTCATGTCCAGCTGCTGGAGAGCGCCGCCCGTGAGCGGAACCCTGAACGTGTGCATCTGGTAAGGATTCTCGTCCTTGTTGACTCCGCATGCGCTCAGCAGGATGTAGCCCTCCTTCTCGTTCACCCCGAGGATGTCCTCTACGTGGAACGCCCCTTCGGTCAGATTCCTGACCAGCGTGCCGTCGCTGTTGTAGAGGTAGATGTTCGCCCATCCGTTGCGCTCTGACCAGTGGAGAATCTGCTTTCCGCCACCGATCAGGAACGGAGCGCGGTACTCCACGTAGGTCCTTTCCCTTTCGGAGATGATGGTCTTGGTGGAGTCGGAGTCAACGTCCACCCAGCAGAGATCAAGCCTCTTGAGGTCACGGCTCTGGCGCACCATGTAGAACCCGGTGTTGTCGCCAAGCCACTCGTTCTTCCAGTAGTCCAGGTAGTTGTCCTTGGCTGTTCTCCTCGCGCCTTGCAGTGACACCTCCTGATCCTTGAACGCCTGGCTCTTTATCTCCTTGAAGGAGGCTCCATCGCGCGAGCCGTTCATCGTGAACAGGTAAAGGTAGCCCTTCGGTCCCGGCTCCCCTGGCATCTGGTACTTGTAGGTCTCCAGTTTAGGGCGCTTGTCACTTACAGAATTGATGACCCACAGATCATCGAGTTTCCTTGTGTCCCACTTCATCGTGGCGAAACGTTTCGAGTCCGGAGACCAGACAAGCTCGCCCGGATAGTGCCTCTTGGTGGAGTCGGCCTCGGTGTCGCCGGAGTAGTTGCCGTAGCCGTAGCCGAACTGGCGGATGCCGTCCGTGGTCAGACGATGCTCCACGATGGTGCTGTCCTTCTCGTCCTTGGCCGCCTTGCGAAGGCTTGTGGAGTCCATCACCCAAAGGTTGGAACCCTTGGCGAAGACTCCGAACTCACCGTTAGGGGCGACGGAGGCCCAGCGAGGGTACTTGTCCTTCTCCCTGGCCACGGTGTCAAGCCTGGCGGTGGCGATCTCGTAGCGGAAACAGGTCGTGTCCCTGTCGTTCTTGAGGCCGGAGATGATGCTGAAAGTGAACTCCTTGTCATCCTTCAACCTTAAATCTCTGATAGGAATATGCTTGGCCTCGAACGGGTAGCGGACGAACTCGGTCACCTGCATCGCGAGCCTGTCCATGTCGAACACCTCGGTCCTGGTGCCCTTGACAGGATCCACAATGTAGTAGCGGGTTCCCTGTGGAGTCCTCCAACTGTACCAGAACTTGTCGCTGTCCCTGAACCAGTTAGGGGTGATCTGCGTGGAGAACACCATCTGATTTACCCTCTTGGCCGAGAATCTCTCGGCGAGGGCGTAGTTGGCTTTCTGCGTCTGCGCGAAACCCGGCGCGCAAAGGAGCAGCGCCGCGCAGGCAAGTACGAAATTTTTCCTCATAAATATTAATGAATATGTTTGTTCAGTCACAATTCGGTCTCTCCCGCCTCAAGTCCCTTGCTCTCGGCTCTCAGGATGACAGTTCCGGGGCCCGTGCGCCTTACGATGACGCTCGCCAGGCCGCCGAAAGCCTTGATTTCATCGGAGCGGAACGGCGTGTGGCAGGTCGCGTCGCCGGCGTCCACGGCCACGATCTCACCCGGGCCGGTGACGCTGAACCTCAGCCTGTCGGACGCTGTCGGTACCATATTCCCGTCCCTGTCCGCGACCTTTACGTCCACGAAGACAATGTCTTCCGATGAATATGTCCGTGAACGTGCCGGAGCGCAGTCGCCGCCGAACTCCGTTGAAGGTCCGCTGCCATATTCACGAGCCATCAGGATCTTCGCCGGGCTTCCGCTTGTGGCGACGGCGCTCTCGATGGTCTTCCCGTCCGCGGTCTTGCCGACAACCCTCACGGTGCCAGGCTCATAGACCACGTTGTCCCAGAGGAAGCGATACTCGTTGGCCCCCTTTGCCTTTCTGCCGTAGGACTTCCCGTTGACGAAGAGTTCCGCCTCGGCGCAGTTCGTGTAGGCCTGCACCGGGGTGACCTTCCCCTCGCGTCCCGGCCAGTTCCAGTGCGGCATCAGGTGCAGGACGGGTTCTGACGACCAGCGGGACTTGTAGAGCCAGTACCTGTCTTTCGGGAAGCCGGCGAGGTCGATGATTCCGAAGTACGAGCTTCTGGAAGGGGTCGCGATCGCTCCTTTCTCCTTCAGTTCCTTCTCCGCCCTGGCCTTGGCCTCCTCGTCGTGGAAGTTTGTCAGGATTGTGAGATCGGCGTTGAAAGGAGTCGGCTCGCCGAGATAGTCGAATCCGGTCCAGACGAACTCCCCGAGGCAGGAAGGGTTCCTGTCCTCCTCCGCCCACTCCTGGTCAGGCAGCTGCCCCCACGGAACGGTGAACATGTCGAACGAACACACCTGGAAATTGTCCAAGGCGCCATCTTCCTTGTCGCTTGGCGGGAATATGTACACACCTCTTGAGCTGACGGTCGATGCGGTCTCGCTTCCGAGGAACGGTTTGCCCGGATTGGCCGCGTGGAACTTGCCGTAGAGATGCGGCTTGTAGTTGAATCCGTAGATGTCCATCGTGTTGCGGAAATCCTGTCCGCTGGCCCACGGATTGTCGCTGCCGAAACTTGTAAGTCTTGTGGAATCCTCATTATGACACACTTCCGTGAGGTGGTAGGCGATCCCGTATTTCTCCGGGTAGCCTTGCTCGCCGGTCTCGTTGCCGATGCTCCAGATGATGACTGACGGATGGTTGCGGTCCCTGTGGATCATGGCCTTCAGGTCTTTGTCCGCCCACTCATCGAACAGTCTGGCGTATCCGTTCTCTTTCTTCGGGATTGTCCAAGTGTCTGTCAGCTCGTCCATCACGAGGAATCCCATCCGGTCGCAGAGGTCGAGGAGTTCCGGCGCCGGAGGATTGTGGGATGTGCGGATGGCGTTGCAGCCCATTTGTCTGAGCATATTCAGCCTTCTCACCCACGCCGTCTCGTTCCAGGCGGCTCCGAGCGCCCCGGCGTCGTGGTGCAGGCAGACTCCCTTGATGAATGTCCTCTGCCCGTTGACGTACAGCCCGTCGGCCTTGTACTCCAGGTCTCTGAGTCCGAATGTGGTCAGGTAAACGTCCTTCCCTCCGCCTCTTGTGGTGACGGTGGTGACGGCTTGGTAGAGTTCAGGTGCCTCTGGACTCCAGAACCGCGCGTCTTTCAGTGTGAACTCTTGGATGACCTCGCCGCCGTCCGTGACAGCGTCCAGTTTGGTCACTATGGCTTTCCTTGCTTTGCCGTCCACGATCACCTCGACCGGCCCGGTGGCCGAAGAACCCGGATTGATGACCCTGACGATCTCCGTGCGCACTGTTCCTCCCACGGCCTTCCCGGCGTTGCGGAGCGTGATCCCGATGCTGACATCATTTCCTTTCGTCGAGACGAACGTCCCCCACTGCGCCACGCCGGCGGGGCCGGCCTTCGTCAGGTACACGTTCCGGTAGATTCCTCCTCCGGGATACCATCTGCTGGACTCCCCGGGATTGTCCAGCGTAACCTTGACCAGATTGTCCCCCTCCTTGACGAACGGAGTCAGATCCGCGCGGAACGAGGCGTACCCGTACGGCCATTCGGTGACGGCCTTCCCGTTACAGAAGACCTTGGCATAGGACATCGCTCCGCCGAAATCGAGGAGAAACCGCTTTCCCGACCTCAGGTCTTTCGCCGTCACGGAAAGAATCTTTGAATATTCCGCCTTGCCCCACCAGGCCAGTTTTCCGGTCTCCCCGGGGTACTCCTGCACGAACGGCCCGTCCACACCCCAGTCATGAGGCAGGTCAAGGACACGGCTTTCCCCGTCCTTGGTGAACGTCCATCCGTCGTTCCAGAGGGTTCTTTGGGCCGGCTGAGCGGTCATATTCATAGAAACAGCCGCCAGGACGGCGGCGATGGTGATGATGTGATTTCTCTTATTCATAAGGTAAAGATAGCCATTTTTTGAGAATTGCAACGTTTTTGAAAATATTTCAGGAATATCTTTGATTGTTTGAGAAACAACACTATCTTTGCTGTGTTAACAGCCATGTTAAACAATATTGTTAATCCAAAGGCAATGTCGAAAAAAGAAAACAAGGAACAGGACATCCTGAAGGCGGCGGAGATGCTGTTCGCCGAGAAAGGATTCAAAGGCGCCACCACGACGCTGATAGCGGCGCAGGCCGGTGTCACCCATGCCATGCTGCACTACTATTTCAGGACGAAGGATCAGATATTCCTGAAGGTGTTTGATGCCTATTTGGAGGAGATCCTGCAGAGTCTCAAGTCGATAATGGTGACGGACATGTTCCAGCCCGACCTTATCAGGAAGACGACGGAGATCTGCTTCGACTTCTTCAGCGCCCACAGCGGACAGCTGTCGCTGCTGCTTGAGGTCGCGAAGGAGCGCCCTGACCTGATGGAAAGTTACGTGTCGAAGATCGGAAGCTACATGTCCTCCGCCTTGGACACCCACAAGAAAAGAACGGAGTCGGAAGTCGTGAACGGGAGGATCCGGAACATCACGTTCGAGGAACTGATCGGCGACATCGTGAGTGTGTGTGCGGCTCCGTTCTTCTTTGATCCTCTCGTCAGCAATGTGCTGGGAGTGGAAGGCACTCTCAGGGCGGAGTACCTGGAGGCACGCAAAAAGGAAGCTGTGGAACTGATTGTCTGCCGCCTGTTCAAGTGATAATGTGACAATCCTATGAATATGAAGAAGTTAAAATGGAAAACACTCGCTCTGGCGTTGCTGGTCTGCGTACAGGCGTATTCACAGACCACTCTTGACCAATGTGTCAGGATGGCCTACGAGAACTATCCTCAGATCAAGGAGAAGGGGCTGATCGAAGCCTGTCAGGGTTATGATCTTAAGAACGCCTCGCTTGCCTGGGTGCCGCGGCTGAACATTTCCGCCAAGGCGACCTGGCAGTCCGATGTGGTCGAGATGCCTTTTGACATGCCGGGCTTCGAGTTTGACATTCCGCATGACCAGTACGGAGTGACCGCCGACCTCACCCAGCAGATCTGGGACGGAGGCGCGACCGCGGCCAAAGGCCGTCAGATCAAGGCTGGAGCCGAGGTAAAGCGTAGGCAATTGGATGTCAACATGTACTCCATCCGTTCGAAGGTGCAGTCGATCTACCTTGGCATCATCTTGCTGGACAAGCAGATAGAGCTGAACAACGTGCTGGTGTCCAACCTCTCCCGCAATCAGAAAGAGGTACAGACATTGGTGGACGGCGGCATGGCCGGGCCATCGGATCTCGACCAGATCCGGGTGAACATCCTTACCTGCGAGCAGCAGCAGGCCGCCCTGGAGACGGATCGGAAGGCCTATCTGCGGATGCTGGGTCTGCTTACCGGGCAGGACATGACGGGGCTGACCCTTGTCGAGCCGGAGCCGGAAAGCAACCTGGCGATGGAGATCAAGCGTCCGGAGCTTGCCCTCTATGATGCCCAGGCGGTGCAGCTGCAGGCGCAGAAGGATCAGCTCAACACTTCTTTGTGGCCGCGTCTGAACCTCAACCTGCAGGCAGGCTATGGCCGTCCGGGACTGAACATGCTCTCCGGCAGTTTCGATCCGTACTTCGTGGCCGGTGTCAGGCTCCAGTGGGATTTCGGAGCGCTCTACACACTCAGGAACGACCGGCGCAAGTCGGACTCGGATCTTCGCAGGCTTGAGCTGACACGCGAGTCCTTCATGCTTAACACCTCGATGGAGGCTGTCCAGAAACGGAGCCAGGTGGAGAAGGACGAGGATGTCCTCAGGCGCGACGAGGAGATAATCTCCCTCCGCGGCAGCATCAGGGAGACGGGCGAGAGGCAGTACAAGGAGGGTGTGATCGCGGTCAACGACTATCTTTCCCTGCTGGACGAGGAGTTCAAGGCGCGCCTTAGCTACAATGTCCACAAGGTGACCTACATCATGGACTTGCTTGACCTGCGGCAAACACTTGGAGTACAATGACAAAGATTATGAATATGAAAAGCAGACTTGTTTACGCGGCGTTGGCCCTGGTCGCCGCAGGATGTGGAAAGAACATTGAATATGACGCATGCGGTCAGGTTGACGCCACTCAGGTGACCGTGTCCGCCGAGAATGCCGGACGTGTCCTGTCCATGGCAGTGGAGGAAGGCGAGGAGGTGACGGCGGGGCAGCTCCTCGGAGCCTTGGACTCTGTCCAGACCTACCTTCAGATAATGGAGCTGCGCGAGCGCATCGCCGGATCGTCGTCCAGGCTGGTGGACATCAAGAAGCAAGGACAGCCGAACCTCAGCCAGCTGGAAAACCTTCAGAATGAGTACGAAAGGTACTCCAAACTGTTGGAAGGCAACGCCACCACCCGCAAGCAGGTGGATGACCTCACGGACAAGATCGCCGTCCTCAAGGCGCAGATAGCCGCACAGACCCAGAGCTGGGAGCGTGGCAACGCTTCCGTGAGATCCGAGGTCCAGGGCTATGAGATCCAGCTCGCCAGGCTTGAGGATCAGCTCGCGAAATGCCGCATCGTCGCTCCGGTCTCCGGGACTGTGCTGACACGCTACGCCGAGACCGGTGAGTTCGTTACCCTCGGCAAGCCGCTCTTCAAGGTCGCCGACCTGGACCAGATGTACGTCAGGGCGTATTTCTCCTCGGCGCAGTTGTCCGGCTTGAAGTTGAACGACACTGTGACCGTGATTCCGGATGACGGGACCGCTTCTCCGAAGCGCATCCAGGGACGTGTGATCTGGATCTCCGAACAGTCGGAGTTCACCCCTAAGAACATCCAGACCCGTGACGAGCGGGCGGATCTGGTCTATGCCGTCAAAGTGGCCGTGCCGAATGACGGAACCCTTCGTCTTGGAATGTACGCCTATGTGAGGAGGTAGCCATGGACAGAGACACTGCGATAGAGATTAAAGATGTAAGCAAGTCCTACAAGTCGGTCAAAGCCTTGAGGGACATAAGCTTCAACATCCGGAAAGGTGAGTTGTTCGGCCTCATCGGCCCTGACGGAGCAGGGAAGACCTCCCTGTTCAGGATCCTGACCACCCTGACCCTCCCGGACTCCGGTTCCGCGACGGTGATCGGGCTGGACGTGGTGCGTGACTATCGCGAGATAAGGGGAAGGATCGGCTATATGCCAGGGCATTTTGCCTTGTATCAGGATCTTACCGTCGAGGAGAACCTGAAGTTCCACGCCACGATGTTCGGTACGACCATCGAGGAGAACTACGAGACCATCAAGGGAATATATTCACAGATCGAGATGTTCAAGGACCGCAAGGCGAGCGCTCTTTCCGGAGGAATGAAGCAGAAGCTGGCGCTTTGCTGCGCCCTTGTCCACAATCCCGAGGTGCTGTTCCTTGACGAGCCGACCACCGGTGTCGATGCCGTGAGCCGCAAGGAGTTCTGGGCTATGCTCAAAAAGATCAGGGACAGGGGCGTGACGATAGTGGTCTCGACTCCTTACATGGACGAGGCCAGTCTTTGTGACCGCATCGCCATGATTCTTGACGGCAGTGTCATCGGGCTCGGCAGTCCGGAGGAGATCATTTCCCGATACCCGAACCGGATATATTCAGTGAGCGGCGGCAACATGTTCCAGACGCTCGGCGCTCTGCGCGGTGTGAGGGGAGTGCTGGATTGCAGTTCGTTCGGCAGCGCGTGCCACGTGTCTGTCACCGACGACGGGCCGGATGAGACCGGACTCGCCGAGGCTCTTCGGTGTGCCGGAATCGAAGGTTGCGACGTGCGGAGGATGACTCCGGGGATCGAGGACTGTTTCATCAGGCTTTCCTCTTCCGCCGCGGAAAGCTCCTCCGGTGCGGAATAATGCGTTTGACAGGAAGTTTATTTTGAATATTCCTAAATTGCCTGACGTTATGGACAAGGACATAAAGACTGTGCGTATCTCCCATCTGGTCAAAAAGTTCGGGGATTTCACCGCGGTGGATGACATCTCCTTTGAAGTGTGCAAGGGGGAGATATTCGGTTTTCTGGGTGCGAACGGCGCCGGCAAGACCACGGCGATGCGCATTCTCTGCGGATTGAGCCGTCCGACATCCGGACAGGGCGATGTCGCGGGGTACAGCATCGTCAACGAGCAGGAGAAGATCAAGCGGCACATCGGCTACATGAGCCAGAAGTTCTCCCTCTATCCCGACCTGAAAGTGTGGGAGAACATCGAGCTTTTCGCTGGCATCTACGGGCTTGACGGCAAGCGGATCGCCCAGAAGACAGACCAGATGCTGAAGGCTCTGTCGATGGAGAATGTCCGTAACTCCTTCGTTAGGGACATGCCGCTCGGATGGAAGCAGAAGCTCGCTTTCAGCATAGCGATGGTGCATGATCCCGAGATAGTGTTTCTTGACGAGCCGACGGGCGGTGTGGATCCCGTGACGAGAAGGAACTTCTGGGAAATGATCTACAAGGCAGCCTCCAAGGGTGTCACCGTCTTTGTCACGACGCACTACATGGATGAGGCTGAATATTGTGACAGTGTCTCCGTGATGGTGGACGGGCGCATCGAGGCGCTGGATTCCCCGGCAGCCCTGAAGGAGCGTTACGGGGCCAAGGACATGGATGAGGTGTTCACAAAAATCGCCGGAAAGGCCGAGAGAGAGGCATGAGAGAGATAATAGCGTTCATACAGAAAGAGTTCAGACACATATTCAGGGATCTCCGGACCACCCTGATCGTTCTGGTGATGCCGGTTGTGCAGATCATCCTGTTCGGCTTCGCGATAAGCACGGATGTCAGCAACGCCGTCGTCGATGTGGTCGGGGATGCCTGTGACCCTTTGGCACGCAGTGTCATAAGCAGGATCGAGGGCAACAAGTACCTCGCCGTCGGCGAGATCCACGGATCTTTCGCTCCGGCCCGGGACAGGATCCGCAAAGGCAAGGCTGCCGCGGCGCTCTGCTTCGGGACGGACTTTGACGGCAAGGCCGGCTCGGAAGGTAAGGCCTGCGTCCGCATTGTGAGCGACGGCTCTGATCCGAACACCGCCCAGGTGGTCACCAGCTACATCAAGGGAGTGCTTCAAAGCGAGGAACTGACATTGTCTGAGAGCCTTGCCGGGAAGCCTAAGGCTTCGATGAGGCCGAATGTCCAGCTGATGTACAATCCGGCCATGAACTCGTCCTACAATTTCGTGCCGGGAGTCATGGGCTTGATCCTGATGCTGATCTGCTCGATGATGACGGCGGTGTCCATCGTGAAGGAGAAGGAGACCGGCACGCTTGAGCTGCTCCTTGTGTCTCCGGTCAAGCCGTTCTGGATCATCCTTTCCAAGATGATTCCGTACCTTGCCCTGTCGGTCGTCAATTTCGTCAGCGTCCTGCTTCTGGCCCACTTTGTCATGGGGGTGCCGATCCATGGCAGCCTGACACTACTGTCCCTGGTGTCGCTTGTTTTCGTCGGTTCGTCACTGGGACTCGGACTGCTTGTGTCAGTCCTCTCCAAGACACAGCAGACGGCGATGCTGCTGTGCGGTATGGGACTGACAATGCCGACCATGATGCTGTCCGGCATCATATTCCCGTGCGAGAGCATGCCGGTCGCTCTTCAGATGCTCTCCGACATCATCCCTGCCAAGTGGTTCATCATCATGGTGAAGAAGATAATGATCCAGGGAGCCGGCCTTGAGGCGGTCGCCAAGGAGTTCGCCGTCCTGACCGGCATGATGGTCTTTCTGTTGGTTGTAAGTATCAAGAATTTCAAGACAAGGTTGTGAGATGAAAGTTTGGAAGTATCTGTTGAAGAAGGAGTTCAAGCAATTCCTAAGGGATCCTGGAATGCCGAGGATGGTTCTCTGTTTCCCGTTTTTGATCATCCTGGTCTTTCCTTTCGCGGCGAACATGGAGGTGAGGAACCTGAGTCTGGTGATCGTGGACAGCGACCAGTCGGACCAGTCGGCCTTGCTTACGGAGAAATGCGCCTCGTCCGGCTATTTCAAGATCCGGGAGGTAACCGAGTCTCCGTCAGACGCGCAGACTGTCATGGACCGCGGCGGCGCTGACGCCATCCTGACCATCTCCTCCGGATTCGCCCGCTACCTTGAGTCGGACAAAGGCACCGACGACCCGCTTCCCGTCGGGATCAAGGTCAACACCGTCAACGGCACCAGGGGAAGCATCGGCTCCCAGTACCTCAACGCCTTTGTCACTGAATATGTCGCCTCGGTTTCGGGGGCGGAATCCCAAGGCGGTGCCGCCGGGACCCGTTTCGACACCCGGGAAAGCTATCTCTACAACCCGTCCCTGGACTACAAGACTTTCATGATCCCGGCGCTTATCGTGATCGCCATCACGATGATGTGCGGCTTCCTGCCTGCCTTGAACATCGTCTCGGAGAAGGAACGCGGCACCATCGAGCAGATCAACGTGACTCCGGTGAGCAAGACCGCCTTCATCCTCTGCAAGATGATCCCTTATGTGGCCGTGGCGTTCTTCATGGTCTTCTCCTGTCTTGGCCTGTCGTATGCCGTGTTCGGCTATGGCTGCCGGGGAAGCCTGCTGGACATCGTGATCTTCACATTCGCCCACATCGTGGTCATGGCTTCTTTCGGTCTGCTGATCTCCAACTACAGCGACAATGCCCGCCAGGCCATGTTCGTCATCTGGTTCTTCAGTATGGTGTTCATGCTGATGAGCGGAATATTCACACCCATCCAGTCGATGCCGGGATGGGCGCGGGCGATCACCTATGCCAATCCGCTGCGCTACTTCGCCGACGCGATGCGCTCGATTGTCCTGAAGGGCTGCACGCTGGCGGACACGTGGCCGGACTTGCTGAGCCTTGCCGGTCTGGGCGCGTTCACGACCACCTGGGCTGTCCTGAGCTACCGGAAGACCACCTGAACCAGACCGCTGTGTTAGCGATTTGGGGTCTTTTGGGGGTTTTGACGTTGTAGCAGACAAGCGCTTTTGGAGCCGGATGGTCAAGGGACTTCGGCACGGTACGCACCTGTCGGTGCTATCCCTCCCACGCCTTAAGCGCGGGCCCCTCCCGTTCACGAAGCCACGGGCGGCTACGCCGTCCGAAGTCCCTTGACCATCCGGCTCTACTGCAAGTGGCTTTCTGTGTCATCGATGCAAGACAAAAAACCTGAAAAGATTATCCCATTTAAACGTATTGTTTCAAAACAATTCGTATCTTGCGAGCGGTAAATTAACCATGTATATATAACCCCAAAAACCGAAGTCATGAAAAAAGCCATTCCCATCATCGCCGTGCTGCTGGCACTCGTCAGCCTGCCGCTCCATGCGCAGCTGCCGGAGCGCAAATCGCGATTTTCATGTCATCGTGGAAGACTTTTATGGAATCTTTGAAATCTGTGGACATGACTAGTGTGGGAACATCATTCATTACATCTGCCGTCATCTCTTCGGGAGCATCTAAAGGATTGAAGGCGGCGGTTGGTGGTGCGAACCTGCTTGATGCCGGGGTCGATTATTCGATAGATGATGGCTTTTCCTCTATTGCAGATAATAAAACTATAGAAGAAGCCTTTGTTGGATTTGCTATAGATGTTGCTTCTTCCGAAGCCTCAAAGGCTATGCAAAAGGCTTTTGTAAAGGACGCAAATGCCAAGTTAGCACCGTCAGTCGCCGCACCTTTGATGAAAGCTGAAAGAGCCTCTTTGAGATCGCGGAAGGCTTTTGCGGAAAGCGAAACCTTCTCTGTTATGCTGGACGATCTGTTTTCGTTCACAAGCGGCATGGTCGAAAATGTGACTTTCGAGCTTGTTCTTCCACCACGGAATATTGAAAAGGAAAAAGAGGATGACTAAGATTCAAGAAAGAAAGGTTAAGAACTTATTTAAAAGTGATATGTTCTTATATGTCATAGGTTTCATCATTATGTATCTGTTCGCTTATATATATAATCAGATAGCCAATCATAATATGATGGATCATGCTGTAGTTTCAGAAGCAGTGCTTACTGAAAGCTATACAATAGGGAAACATTATCATTATAGGTATTCCTATAAAGTCGTGTCTGAAGAGTATGAGGGGTCAATGCCGATAACAAAGAGCGTGTCGATTGGAGATACGATAATGATTGTATATGATCAAAGAAAGAATAAAAAGAGCAGAGCTATCCGGTTAAGAAAAGGGAAGGCGATCATATCACCTGGGTACAGAGAATATGTGATAGTGAACAATAAGACTGAGGACGAAAAGAAAGAGATTGCTGATAAACTAATGGCAGAGCTGAAAGAACGATATCATGTGAACGAATGAATTACTTATAGAGATGGATCGTTATTCGCATAAAATGAGATACTGTACGACAAGTAGCGGCACGGTCTCCTACAGGCCGCTCATTCACCTCCGCGACCACCTCGGCAGTGTCCGCTCCGTCATCGACGGCGACACCGGTACGGTCGTCGAGACCAGCGACTACTACCCGTTCGGCAAGCGGATTCAGGTAACTGCTCCGGTCTCCGAACCCGTTGGAGGGTCACAATATGCCTCGGAGCCAGCCGTCGCCCCGGTAGCCCCGGCAAACTCGGTGGCCTCCACATCCTCCCCGAACCGCTGGCACTTCTCCGGCAAGGAGGATCAGTCGTTCCTCGGCGCGGGCATCCCTCTCCTCGACTTCGGCGCCAGGATGTACAACCCGGCCATCGCCCGCTGGACCGCCGCCGACCCTCTGTCCGAGAAGTACTACGGTATCAGCCCGTATGTCTATTGCCTCGGGAATCCAATAAGCATAATCGATCCTAATGGTGAAAGCACCTGGGTTACACGTGGGATGAATGGTACATTTATAGTTACGGATAAGGGGAATCCCTTTGATAATGATTCCAACATATATGTGACTTACGAAGATGATAACGGTGTCTGGCAGAGGGGAGAATCTATAGGTCAAACGGTGTCTCCATACTCATTTTATAATTTCGATGCCAAGAATGGTGGAGCATGAGCCGTGGACAGTGTGATTAATACGGAAGATAATAGCGGAAGTGATTTCCTACAGATGTTTTACGATGAGTGGCAGCCGGAATTAATAGATTATATGACTAATGCTAGAAATGGCCATAAATATGACTTTAAAGTCAGCAATGGGGAGTCTACGTCTATCCTCGGATCCAAACCAGATCCTTATCGTGGTATGCCGATAGGCAAAGGCTCTGATGAGAAAAACATATACGCTTCTGCAAGAGATATCGGTAATATTGCCGCCGGCTATGTTGCCGGGGCTAATGGAATAGGAAGGATATCCGCAAGAGCAGCTTTTGATGGCTGCCAAATACTGTCCAATATACTCAGTTCAAGTATTTCAGACAACATAAAGACAGGTTTTAGACGGGAAAGCCTATCGACAAGAGTTCCTGAATATTATGGATGGACAAGAGGGTATCTTAATTATAACCATAAACGCAGAATTAACTGGTATTTATATGACAAATAGCGTGACACACGTGATACCAAAGATAGCAAGAATATGCGGTTACGGCATAACCGCCTTGACAGTTGCGTTTTTACTTGAGATGGTCTTTGAGATCATGTATGAGAATCTCTGTAAAACGGTCGAATATAACGGAGTCTATTACTTACCAAGCATTGACACATATATGGAGATATGTTATGGCGCGAAGGACACTTGTGCTTTAATCTATTTTGAGCGTGGAACCATGCCTGAACATTCAAGTTGCTCAGACATCCTGCAAATCAACAAGAGTAGAAGCGGACAGTCGAAGAATCAGAAAGGCTATTGTGATCTTCAACTTTTTTTCACACAATCCAATACTTGTTACATCTCGTGCAACGAACCATGGCGGGGGGAATCATTGTCTTTGATTTCTAATGGACAAGACAAAAGGAAGGTATCCAATAGTAAAGTATCCTTTATTCTTAAACACCCTGATTTATATGAAGTACAAAGCCATTTCAGAGATTCATGCAAGGTGGCTGTTTTCTTAAGCAATGAACTCCAGACGGCCAATGTCGCTTATAAAGGCAGCCTATATGGGGAGAATCTTTCAACAGTTAAAGAACGAAAAGTATCACGATTTGGGTTCTTTCTGTCAAATATGGCGCAAGTTGTTGATTAAGGGAATATTAGCATATTGATCATAATGAAAAAGAGCGGAATAGCCAAATTGTTGGTTTTCATTATCGCTGTCCTATATTTATTTAATAGTTGGGGCGGGAGAGAATGCATGTACTATATCCCTTCGGAGGAGTTATACATAAGCGTTTGCTTATCACCTATTTCCAACAACTATTATCTTTTCTTCAACAAAGATCACATCTCGGATCCAACTACTGCGACCAACTGGATAAGATGCAAGAATTATGGCAGGAATCAGTTCCTTACATTACAGTTTGTCCCGACTGCTCCTGACTATGTCTATAATTGGATGCACAGGAGTTTTCCCGCTCAAGGGTTCAGCAAAAAGCCAAATGGTTCGAATATCATCTATATTCAAGGCGGAGTGGATGCGATAACAAAAGTTCATAGTGAATCGTTAAGATTTATGCTGTTTCATTCTGTTGAGAATTGGTCAGGTCCACGAGAGTTCCCTGAATATAATATAGGGGATTATCCTAATTACAATAATCCGGATTTCGAGTTACTAATGTACGATGACAGGTCGCCATATAACACTATCAATATTATCAAATTGACACCGATATGGAGTAAAAGGTTATCAAAAACAGGTTGGATCCGTAAAGTTTTTCGAAATGAATGGAATCATCGTAAATAACGATCATAGTGGAAGAAATTGTGCCAACAAGACGATGATCCTTTCGGCAGGCAACGGGCTGAGCGCCTCCAACACGGTAAGTTATGCGTATGACAGTATCGGCAAGCTTGGCTTGAACCCCAGTTACAATCATCTGAACCTTACAGGTGAGATCGGTGCCGCTTCCGGAGACCAGCGTCACTACACGCACGTCTATGACGGCACGAAGCTGCGCGCCGTTATAGACGGCGACACCGGTACTGTCGTCGAGGCCAGCGACTACTACCCGTTCGGAAAGCGGATTCAGGTGACTGCTCCGGTCTCCGAACCCGTTGGAGGGTCACAATATGCCGCGGAGCCAGCAGTCGCCCCGGTAGCCCAGGCAGCCCCGGCAACCTCGGTGGCCTCCACATCCTCCCCGAATCGCTGGCACTTCTCCGGCAAGGAGAATCAGTCGTTCCTCGGCGCCAGCATCCCTTTTCTCGACTTCGGCACCAGGATGTACAACCCGGCCATCGCCCGCTGGACCGCCGCCGACCCGCTGTCCGAGAAGTACTACGGCATCAGCCCGTATGTCTATTGTGCTATCACAACGGTTGTTGGATTCATACGTTTGCTGACAAGTGATTTCTGTGTTGTCAGGGTATGCCATTCATAAATTTGGCAAATCTGTTTGCTGGATGCTTTGTAAATTGAAGAATTATCCGTAAATTTGCAGCCCCAAATGTTTGGGGGAAACATAAATAATAGATTTACAATCATTTATGCCTACAATTCAACAATTAGTTCGCAAAGGACGCGTTGACATTGTCTATCAGAGCAAGTCACGCGCGTTGGAAGCTTGTCCTCAGAAGAGGGGCGTATGTCTTCGTGTCTACACGACGACCCCTAAGAAGCCTAACTCAGCGATGAGAAAGGTTGCCAGGGTACGCCTTACCAACTCAAAAGAGGTCAATGCCTACATTCCAGGCGAGGGACACAACCTTCAGGAGCACAGCATCGTGCTGGTCCGCGGAGGTCGTGTGAAGGATCTCCCTGGTGTGCGTTACCACATCCTTAGAGGAGCTTTGGACACCGCTGGCGTGGAAGGAAGGACACAGTCCCGTTCCCTCTACGGAGCCAAGAGGCCGAAGAAATCTAAGAAGTAGTCCGTTTCATTAATCTTTATCACCTTTAATTTTTACTCACAATGAGAAAATCGAAGCCTAAAAAGAGGATTCTACTTCCTGATCCTAAGTTTCACGATGTCGAGGTAACCCGTTTCGTGAACAATCTTATGTTGCAGGGGAAGAAGAGTATCGCGTATTCAATTTTTTACGATGCCATCGACATGGTAGGCGAGAAGATGAAGGATTCTGACAAGGCTCCTCTAGATATCTGGAGGAAGGCACTCGAAAACGTTACCCCTCAGATCGAGGTCAAGTCAC
>OQVP01000217.1_pt1 | contig 21815 bp, 20 predicted proteins | sample 1691541 | NCBI WGS metagenome assembly OQVP01 (sample SAMN03418258, study PRJEB22391) | human gut metagenome | biome: human-gut; feature: organic feature; material: feces | host: Homo sapiens | place: Tanzania | collected 2013-01 | reverse complement strand
GGAGTAATCATAAAATTCAGCAATTCTCCTTTTTCATTACATATCAGATGAAGCTTAAAACCGAAGAACCATCCCATAGAACATTTACCTCTTTGAGCGATACCTTTAAATGTCTTATGGATAAGGATTCTCTGGTTCCTACATACACGAAGAGGGGTACTATCCACGAAACTGATCCCTGTACATTTTCCTAAAAGCACCTTCTTTATAAAGATAGCTAAAGGAATAGCAATGGTCTTCTGGAGTTCCACAAAACGATTGTATGACACAACATTGGGAAACAAGTGTCGAAGATGCACACATACATATTCTTTGTAGAAATGCTTCAAGCAACGAAAGCCTGAACTGTGAAAAAGTATAATGATAACCATAATTTCGGCCTTTGACATAGTCGATTCACGATGGTATTTGCGTTTTAAATTGCTTTTTATGGTGTATTTTTCCATTTGGGCATCAAAAACTTTGCAGAAGTCATCTGCAATACAGAAAATTTCAGTAACTTTGTCCTCGGTGATCATAGCGATTATTGTTTGTAAACTTTTGATTTTTTAGCACCTTAAAGTTACAACAATTTTCGCTAATCACCAAATTTTTAGACACTTATATTTCGTCGAACTCACGTTAAATTAAAAATCAACATTCGAAGTGTCAGATGGATTACTATTATTTATTTGTATTCTGTGATTTATATAATCACCTCATTGTTAGATATGGTTAATAAATGGAAACTTATATATTTCGATAGATAACATAATTATATAGATAAGTTGAAAAATATTTGGTGGTGTGAGGTTTTCTTCTTATCTTTGCTCCCGAAATTATATGAAAGTTCAGGATATGAAGCGATTGATACATGCGACAGCCCTCATGGCAGTGGGGATTACCACTTGTCTGGGCTTTGTCTCTTGTTTTAAGGATGAGCCACTCAATGCAGAATGTGATATTGAGCAGGCTTACATACACGCAGGCGACAAATTGAATAGTTGGTTCCTTTTCGATTCCGACACACTTCAATATGTGCAATCTGACCAGAACAAGATAGAGTTTACCATGAGTGCTATGGCTGATCTTACACAGATTGCTCCACTTTTCAGACTCACTCCTGGGGCTACTATATCACCTGCCAACGGCAGTGTACACGATTTTTCAAAGGGTTCGGTGAAATATACGGTCACTTCGGAAGATGGAAAATGGTCACGTATCTATTTTGTCAGCATCAGAAAAATGCTCTATTTCGGTAGTGAACACGAGTTTAATTTTGAAAACTGTTATGAGGACAAAGGGTACTACCATTGGCAAGAACCATGGAAAGATGCTAATGGTAATACGACCAAAGAGGCTATCTGGGCAACAGGAAATCCGGGTTACAAGATTAGCAATAGCTCTACTGCAGCAGAGAATTATCCCACAGCACCTATTGACGAAGGATATGAAGGCAAAGGGGTAAAGCTATCCACTTGCCGAACAAGTGGACTTGCAGACATGGTGCAGAAGCCTATTGCGGCAGGCAACCTCTTTATTGGGCAGTTTGATCCGTCTAATGCATTGCAGGATGCCATGTCTGCCACTAAGTTTGGACGCCCATTCAGTTTCGATACCCAACCCAAGACATTCACTGGATACTATAAGTATAAGGCAGGGGAGAAATTTACCGACCAGTATATGCATGTACTGGAGCAAAAAGACTACGGCACGATCTATGCCGTGTTCTATGATAACCATAATGCTAAGGGCGAGGCGGTGGTGCTCTATGGCAACAACGTACAGACAAGTGAACAGGTTGTGGCACTTGCCCGACTTGATAATATCGACAATACTCCTGAATGGACTCCATTCACTCTCAATTTCATCTACCGTAAAGCTGTAGATATCCAGAAGCTGAAGGCTGGCGGTTACAGTCTCGCCATCGTTTGTTCGTCAAGTACCAACGGTGCTGAGTTTATGGGTGCCGTGGGTAGTACGCTTTGGGTGGATAAGTTTAAGATTATATGTGAATAAGGATGAAATGCCAAGCGATATAGATATTCGGTTATGACAATGAAGAAAATCATAATATGCTCCCTGCTGATGATGTGCGCGATGTGGGCATGGGCAGGAGACGATAATCAAGAACATTGGAGTGCATGGAACAAATACCTGCACAACTATAAATACTATGTACACGTGGGGTATAATATCGGTGGAACAGCACCTATTGGTATGCCTGCCACGATCCGCACGCTACATAGTTATACCCTGCAACCTAACTTCACGCTTGGCGTAGATGCCCACCATGTCATCTCTGGCAAATGGGGATTCTTGGGCGGTTTGCATTTTGAAAACAAAGGTATGAGAACCGATGCGGGTGTGAAGGGCTACCACATGAAGATTGTGCGTGGTGGCGAACAGTTGGAAGGTGTATTCACAGGAAGTGTGGTGACCAAGGTTGACATGAGTCTCATCACCGTTCCCCTTCAAGCCACTTATGATCTGACTCCACAGGTGCGTCTGAAACTTGGTCCATACGTGAGTTATGCCACAGCCAAGAAATTTGAAGGATGGGCATACGATGGATACCTCCGACGTCAGGAGGAAGGACATGAAAAGGGTGATCCTACTGGACAGAAAGTGATACTGGGACATAATGATGGTGAGCGTGGCAACTACGATTTCTCCAGCGATATGCGCTCTTGGCAGTTTGGTATCGACTTCGGTGCCGACTGGTATATCACTAAGCGTTGGGGTGTCAAGGCTGATTTATCATGGGGATTGACGGGTATCTTCAAGAAAGATTTCGATACCATCGAGCAGACCATGTTTCCCATTTATGGTACGATTGGTGTGATTTATCAACTGAAATAAAAAATAGGTATCAATTATTATTAACTAAAAAAGAAAGGAAAAAATGAAATTGAACAAGATTTTCTATCTGATGGCCATGGTATGTACACTTGGCTTTACAGCATGTGGTGACGACGACGATGCACCCAAAGACGATCCAATCCAGTCGCCTATCGTAGGAACATGGAATGTTTGGTCACAAGGAAATGATTACGAAGGTTATATCGGTTCTGTACAGCTCAACTGGGAAGTAGAAGAAGGAACAAGTATTAGTCTTGACCTTCTTGGAACTGGTACACCCACTGAAATTCCTATCAAGGAAACCGTTGTTCCTTTGGCAAAAAGCCTGGGTAATAAGTTCCTGCCTAAAGTGCTGAAGAGCGTTACTTTCACTCCTGATGGCAAGATCAATGCTGTGGTTTCTGACTATGATGATGACGATATCGCTCCAGAGTGGGAGACTGTTAAGGGCTATGCTACCTATAAGGTTATTAGCGACAATCTCATCAGCGTTTCTATTGACGCAGAAAAGGCTACTGAAGATATTGATAATCCAGCAGAAAAGGCACAGATCAAGACTATCCTTAAATCGTATGGTACTATTCCCGTCAATGTTCGTTGGAATGGCGAAAAGCCTTTCTTCTTTGTTGACAAGGCATACGTACAGCCTATGATTGCTGCTTTGGTTGCTTTCATCGACAAGGTGCCTACAAACGCCATGGATCCAGATGATTTCCAAACTTTCAATATGGTTAAGGGTGTTGTGAAGCAGCTGCCTGGTATCATGGACAAAACTTCAAAGTTTGAAGCAGGTATCGAACTGACCAAATAATACTTGGTCGTTTGACTATAAACATAAATCCCTGGCATACAATCTGTGCCGGGGATTATTGTTTCTCACAATTTTTCAGTATCTTTGCATCCAAAGACGCTAAGGTACTCACGCTCGGAAGTAAAAAAGAAAAAGTGATTTTTCTTTTGTACTTCGCTCGCTTAATCGTACCTTTGCAACCAATAAGCTCTACTGATATTTGGTAAAATCATAGTAACGATGACACGAGAAGAAATAGTCTTTGACTATCTGCAACAGCACGACATTCCCTATACGTGCTATCACCATCCCGAAGGCAAAACCATTGAGGAGGCTAAACGATGGTGGAAAGACGATGGCAGCATCCATTGCAAAAACTTGTTTTTCCGCAATCACAAGGGAAACCGGCATTATCTGGTATGCTTCCATTGCGACCATGACCTCGATATCCACGATTTGGAACACCGTCTCAAAGCAACGCTTGTATCACAGGGATTACCCTCTTGTGGTAAACTCTCGTTTGCGTCGCCCGAACGCATGATGCGCTATTTGGGACTTGAACCGGGAAGTGTGTCGCCTTTCGGACTCATCAACGATACGGAGCATCATGTGCATCTCTTCCTCGATTGTCATCTGAAAGAGGCTGAGACGCTGTCGTTCCATCCGAATGATTGTAGGGGAACGGTAGTTCTTCGTCGTGATGACTTTGAACGCTATCTCGACACTCTCGGTAATACCTATGAGTATTTGACCTTGTATTGATGATGGTGACAAGGTGAATGGAGAATATAATTGCGGCCTCAATTCTATTCTTCTACATCTTCATTAACGTCTGTTTCTACATCACGTTTAATGGTAACGTTTCCTGTTGAAGAGAGAATAACGCGTACAGGAATATATTCATCGGTCTGTGGATGACTGACACTACCGGCAAACTCCATGTTGCTGCCGTTCACCTTGTCATATACCAGTCCGTCGAGAATACCTGTATTGCGGTAGTCGTTGTCAAGACAAGCATCGAAGTTGGCTTTGGTAAATGAGCGTGTAAAGAACACCTCTCCGTCAGCTCTTGTTACAGTAACTTCCACTTCGTTATCCACGAATTTCTGTCCTAATTCGTCTGTCACCATAGGCAGTGAATCACAAGGTTGGCGGTGTATCTCCACCTTATAGCTATTGCCTATCCACTGTATCTGGTGACTTTTATTGTAGTCAGCCTGTCGAATAGGGGCCTCTACTTTGGGGCGTTCCACTTTTTCGGTAATAATGTCGTCACTTTGTTTCTTATTGCCACAAGCGGTCATGAGCACAGCCATGCCCATCACGGCGAGTTGTAATGTCATTCGTTTCATATTTTCAATCTTTACGTTTCGATTTACAAAGGTAGTGCAAACCGAGCGAAATACAAAGGAAATTTATTATTTTCTTTGTATTTCCGAGGTGCCGCCTACCTTGGATTTTCAAATCAAAGGTACGATTAAGTGAAGAAAATGCCAAATATATTTGAGCATTTTTGAACGCGAGTACCTAAAATCTGGTAGGATTACCGTCAATACGTTTTTTACGGCTGTAAGACTTATTATGAGCAATTTGTAAAATAAATGGTTATATTTCTGTTATATTGTCATTTACATGGGCGGAAATTTGGAATGATGAAAAGTTTTCATTATCTTTACACCCACGTTTGATAGACCAATGCAGAAAGTAAATAGACTGAAAGAAATCCTGAATGAGAGAAGTCTGACAAATTCGTGGCTTGCCCAGCAATTGGGTGTAAATCCGCTAACGGTCTCGAAATGGTGTACAAATTCTTCTCAGCGGATGTTACAATAGTATTGCGGAATTAAGGTAAAAGAGATAAGAAATGTAAGCAACAAGAAATATAATTGTACTCTTTCGGGTGCAATATAAGATATTTTTATTATATTTGCAGACTATAATAATCAATAACTGATGTGTAACCAACATGAAGATTATGAATGTTAAACAATTATTCCTGTTGTCAACTTTATGCTTGACAATGGGTACCACACAGGCTCCTGCGCAAGGATTTCTGAATAAGTTGAAGAATAAAGGTGCAAAACTTGTAAAACAGGCTATGCCAGACGCAGTGAAAGACGTAGTAAACACGGTGGAGAAAACTGAAGGTGAAGCTTCGAGAAACAAAAACCGTGTGGAAAGCAAGGTGCGCAACAGAACAAGAATGCAAGGCAACAGCACGATGGCTGGCGGCGGCGTGACGCTGAGCCCTAAAAAGAAGGAAATAACCATAAAACTCTGCCGTGGTCTTGGCCCATCGACATGGTACGGACGCAAAAACGCGCGTTCACCGCAGCCTCCTGTCTGCTCTAAGCAAGACAGCTGGTACAGGTCGCTCCCCTTCATTCACGACATGGACAACGCCAGCCTCGTGGCTGAATCACAAATGATAGAAAAATGGATAAGAAGTCATTCGTCAGAGACATGCTCACCAGTGGTTGTACGTCGCGAGGAAAACACAAGGGAGATGGGGGAACGCACAAGGGCGCTTGACAACGCCGTGAGATACCTCAACGGAAGCGTCGAAGAGATGCCCGAAGTGTTGGAGAGCGGGGCGTTCAAACGCGCCATGCAGTCAGACTGTTCGCCCCTTTACCCCTCGCTGGAGTCTGAGACGGTGATATATCTCAAAAGCATCAACCGCACCACAAAAGAGGTAACGGTGACTGTGTATGAAGGCAATTCGGCTTACGACAATAAGATGAACATCGACGAGATGTGGTTTGAAGTGAACCCCAGCGAAAGAACCGCCAAACTGTTAGAGATGGATAACGACGAGTCGGCAGGCAAAGACTACACGGTGCCCTCATCCATACGCTTTGCCGGTCACCTGTTCAGGGTGACCGAGATTGGAGCATCAGCCTTCAGCGAGAAGAAGGTGAAGAGCGTGACGCTGCCGATGGGCCTGAAATCAATCGGTGACAATGCTTTTATGAGTTCCACTATTTCAGAGATCAGCATTCCTGCAACAGTGACGAATATTGGTAAGGGAGCCTTCAGCAACATTCCTACACTCAAAACCATCAGCGTGCCCATCAGCGTGAAAACCATCGGACATAGCTGCTTTGTGGCGTGTACAGGACTGACAGAGGTCAAGTTGCCCGCACGTCTTGAGAAGCTGTGGAACAATATGTTCAGTGGCTGCAGGTCGTTAACAAAGGTTACGCTGCCACAAAACATCGACAAGATAGACACCGGAACCTTTGAAGACTGCAAGGCGCTTGCACACATCGACCTCCCGCAGTCGGTAACGACCATTGGGCAGAACGCCTTCAAGAACACAGCCCTGACAGAGGTGCCTGTGACGACGAGTCTGAAACTTATCGATTCTAACGCCTTCGAGGGCTGCAATGGCCTTACATCTGTTTCGCTGCCAGCAAGTGTGCAGATAGAAACTGAAGCTTTCAAAAACTGCAAGAATCTGAGACGGGCAACCATCAGTGCAGAGCATAGAGGCATACCCGACGACATCTACATGATCTTCATGGGTTGCCCGTTTGCCCAAAAACCATTGACATCGGTGCCTTCTTGTGTAACGTTTAGTGAATAAAAAATAATGGCTCATGCCGAGCCTATCAAAACAAACGGCCGAGCTTATAATGTAAGCCCAGCCGTTTTCCTTGCTATGCCAGGTTTCCGACAGATGTATATTACATTTACTCTCCAAACAATATGGATGGCCAAATGCAGAACTGTAAAGTCCAAATGTGTGGTTTTTTATGGAATTTAACCTTTGCGGTATTAAAAAATCTAAATTATTAGTAAAAAAAGCTAAAATTTAGATCAAAGACTTGACAACGGGGGGTGTGATGTTGTATCTTTGCACGCGAACCAAGGCTGATTTTCAAAACAAGGAAGAGGCCTTTGCAATAAACCACAAGTCTTATCAATTAAAAATTCTCATTTATGTTTACAAATGCAACTCTAAACACCTCAACCTGGTTACAACAGAAGGACCATGGTTCTTCGATAGACACCCGACCAGTTCTCGATAGCTTTTCGTTCGGTTCTCGTTCGTCTCTCGTTCGTCTCTCGTTGCTTATTCGTTAGTCTATCGAAGACCGAACGAGGACCGAACGAGGATCAAGCAAAAACCGAACGAGAGACGGACGAAAGAAGAACGACTCTCGGACGAGAAACTATCGAAAACTCGACGAGAAACTGCCAAACCTGATGGGGATGGCAGCCTTTGCTTCCTATCGTTTTCGTTAAGCCAGATGAATAGATTAAAGCTCGCTTTAATTATGTCATGGCGAGAAAAAGTACCACGAAGTGGAACTGACGAGTGAAGTAATAGCAGTCCGAGGTTATTCGAACTTGTAAAGTTGCGTATGTCAGAGCTATACCTTACGGAAGAGGGAGCAAATGCTAATGACCAGTTTGGGCTAAATCCATAACCTGTTGTAATTCAACGAGGGAGATATTTGATGAGATTTCGTTTTTCTTTTTGGCGTAGATTACATCAAAATGCTTAACATTCCAGTGGAATCATTGACAGGAAAATCTGAAATATACCGTTAGGGTAGAGGCGAAAAATAAAAAAAAATCACCGCCGTAGTGCTTGACTACGGCGGTGAATGGTATAGTGGGGGAGTTGATTACTCGGCGGCAGATTCTTCGGCAGTACGGAAGCTGGCGAGATCCTCTACCTGGAAATTCTGAATGTAGGCTGCCTTGCCAAGAACATCTTCCTCGGTCATGCGAACATATACGTTGGCTGACTTGGTGAAGAGCTCTGGAGCACGGGTGGCATCGTCGAGGATGAGGAGCGACATCACAATCTCACAGTTCATGTCGTAAAGACGACGGGCAAGGAAATCGTGGGCGTCCTGATTGTTGAGGTCCTTGACGCGGTTGAGGGCTGCCTCGTAAACGGGGATGAGCTTCTCAACACGTGCCTTCAGGGGCTGGAGTGCCTCAGAAACTTCTGCGGCTGCCATGTCCTTGATGTTGTTGAGCATGGTGCCGTTGGTGATGTAACGGATGGCGGCTACTACCTGAAGCTGGGTGGTTCCCTCGTAGATAGAGAAGATGCGGGCGTCGCGGAACAAACGCTGGCTCTTGTACTCCATGATGAAGCCTGAACCTCCGTGGATGCTGATGGCATCGTAGGCGTTCTGGTTGGCATATTCTGAGTTCATACCCTTTGCCATTGGAGTGAAGGCGTCTGCCAGACGCTGGTATTTCTTGAGCTCCTGCTTCTCTTCGGGGGTGAGCTTGCGGTCGCGCTCAATATCCTCAAGGGCTTTGTAGATATCTACGTAGCGGGCGGTTTGATAGAGCAGTGAACGACCTGCGTCGAGCTTGGCTTTCATGCGTGAGAGCATGTCATAGACAGCAGGGAAGTTGATGATCTTCTCACCAAACTGTGCACGCTCCTTGGCGTAGGCGAGTCCTTCGTTGTAGGCTTCCTGTTCTACACCTACTGACTGGGCTGCGATGCCGAGGCGGGCGCCGTTCATCAATGCCATGACGTACTTGATCAGACCGAGACGGGTGCTTCCGCAGAGTTCTGCCTTAGCGTTCTTATAGGTCAGCTCACAGGTGGGTGATCCGTGGATACCGAGCTTGTGCTCGATGTGGCGCACGTCAACACCGCCTTGGTTCTTGTCGTAGATGAACATAGAGAGTCCACGACCGTCTTTGGTGCCTTCTTCTGAACGGGCGAGTACGAGGTGGATGTCTGAGTCACCATTGGTGATGAAGCGCTTCACACCATTCAGGCGCCAGCAACCTTCTTTCTCGTCGTAGGTGGCTTTGAGCATGACGCGCTGCAGGTCGGAACCGGCATCGGGCTCGGTGAGGTCCATTGACATGGTTTCACCGGCACATACGCGGGGGATGTACTTCTGACGCTGTTCCTCTGAACCAAACTCATAGAGGGTGTCGATACAGCTCTGGAGGCTCCAGATGTTCTGGTAACCTGCATCGGCTGCTGAGATGACCTCGCTGAGCATAGAGAATACGGTGTTGGGGAGGTTGAGACCGCCGTAACGACGGGGCATTGAGACACCGTGGAGTCCAGCCTTACGGGTGGCGTCGAGGTTCTCGAATGTCTTTGAGGCATAGATCATACGACCGTTCTCAAGGTGTGGACCTTCGAGGTCAACGCTCTCTGAGTTGGGCTCGATGATATTGGCAGCCACATCGCCGGTGATGTCGAGAATCTGTTTGTAGTTCTCGATGGCATCGTTGTAATCGACGGGTGCGTCCTCGAACTTGGCTTTGTCTTCGTAGTTTTTCTCCTTGAGTTCTACGATACGCTCCATCAACGGGTGGTTGAGGTGGAACGCGATTTCGGGGTGATCACTATAATAGTTTGCCATATTTTTTTGTTTTGTGGGAATTAAGGGGAAGTTAAGGGGAAGTTATCACTCCCTACGGTCGTTCGGGAAGTTAAGGGACAACACCTTTCTTCCTTGAGCTACTATTTATAACTACATTCCTTCTTCTTTCTTAAGAGCATTATTGTTAACGATAGCTTCGCAATATGAATTGAGAAATTTACTTGTCGTTACAAGGCCAGTATGGAGTTCTTCAAATTCAATTTGCGAGATGTAATCTAAATCTCTAGATAAGATAATGTAATCTCTACATTCCTCAAGACTTCCTTGCGAAATGTTGAAGAAACGGAGTTTGTCAGCTTTGCTAAGTTTCTTATAGCCTTCTGCAATGTTTGCTTCGATAGACACAGCTGCTCTTCTGAACTGAGATGTCAGTCCAAAAATTTCATCTTTTGGAAAATGTCTCGTTACTCGATAAACGAACAAAACAAAAGCATGAGCTTTCTGCCAAGCTATGATATTTTCAAAACTATACGCCATAAAAGCTATTGTCTCTTAACTTCTCTAACTTCCCTTAACTTCTTTAAATTCCCAAATTATTTATTTCGAATTTTGCTTGTAATACTTAATGAGCTTCGGCACTACCTCCTCGACATTGCCCACGATGACATAGTCGGCAATCTTGTTGATGGGTGCGTCGGGGTCGTTGTTGACGCTGATGATGATGCCTGAATCCTGCATACCAGCGATGTGCTGGATCTGACCAGAGATACCGCAGGCAATATATACCTTGGGGTGTACGGTGACACCGGTCTGACCGATCTGACGGTCGTGGTCTATCCATCCGGCATCGACAGCGGCACGTGATCCTCCTACTTCGCCATGGAGTACTTTTGCCAACTGGAAGAGTTGGTCGAAGCCTTCCTTAGATCCTACGCCATATCCTCCGGCTACTACGATAGGTGCGCCTTTGAGGTTGTGCTTGGCAGCCTCTACGTGGTGGTCGAGCACCTTTACGACGAAGGCTTCTGGAGCTACGTATTTTGATACTTCAGGATATACGACCTCGTTCTTGGCCTGTCCGTCGTAGAGGGCTTTCTGCATCACACCGCTACGAACGGTTGCCATCTGTGGACGGTGTTCGGGGTTGACGATGGTGGCTACGATGTTACCACCGAAAGCGGGACGAATCTGATAGAGCAGGTTGTCGAAGGTCTTGCCAGACTTCTTGTCTTCAAACGAACCGATTTCCAGTTCGGTGCAGTCGGCAGTCAGTCCGCTGGTGAGTGATGATGACACGCGGGGACCGAGGTCGCGACCGATGACTGTTGCACCCATGAGGCAGATCTGCGGCTGTTCCTCTTTGAAGAGGTTGACCATGATATCGGTGTGGGGAGCTGAGGTGTAGGGGAAGAGTCCTTCGCCATCGAACACGAACAGCTTGTCAACACCATAGGGGAGGATCTGGTCCTCTACCTTACCCTTGATACCGGTGCCGGCAACCACAGCGTGGAGCTCTACACCGAGTTCATTGGCGAGCTTGCGACCTTTGGTCAGCAGCTCCTGAGATACTTCCTGTACCTGCGTACCTTCTATCTCAACATATACAAATACATTATTCATATCTCTTATCCAATAATCTTTTCGTCCAACAATTCCTTGATCATTCCTTCGATGTCGGCATCTGAAGCGGTCAGGGTCTTTGACTCTTTGGCTTGGAACACGATGTTCTTCACTGCCTTCACCTTGGTGGGTGATCCTGACAGACCACACTGCTCTACGTCGCCGTCAACATCTGCCACACCCCACTGGTTGAGGTTGAGGTAGGGGCGCTCTTCATAGAGGTAGTCGTAGGGAGTGCCTTCCTTGGGGCGCTCCATAGGACAGGTGGCGCGTTTGTACTTCATCACCAGTTTGGCATTCTGCGGACGGCAGGGTGCTGCACTTCCGTTGACGGTGATGACAACAGGCAGGGGAGCTTCTACGGTCTCCACACCTCCGTCGATGATGCGGCGGATGGTAGCCTTTCCATTTTCTACTTTCAGAATCTCTTCAGCGTAGGTGACTTGGTTGAGTCCCAGTTTCTGGGCAACCTGCGGGCCTACCTGTGCGGTGTCGCCATCGATAGCCTGACGACCACCGAGTACGATATCCACATCGCCAATCTTCTTGATGGCGGTGGCCAAAGCGTAAGAAGTAGCAAGGGTATCGGCACCAGCGAAGAGGCGGTCGGTGAGAACCCAACCGGTATCGGCGCCACGGTAAAGTCCCTGACGGACAATTTCTCCTGCACGTGGAGGACCCATGGTGAGGATTCCTACTGTTGAGCCTGGGTTTTGTTCCTTCAGACGAAGGGCTTGTTCCAGGGCGTTTAAATCTTCGGGATTGAAGATAGCAGGCAAGGCGGCGCGGTTTACGGTACCTTCAGCGGTCATTGCGTCCTTACCCACATTTCGGGTGTCTGGCACTTGTTTTGCCAGAACGACAATCTTTAAAGCCATATAAATATTGAGTTATTGAAATTTCGAAATCGGGTGCAAAGGTAATCTTTTTTTGGTATGTAGCCAAATAAAATGCACAAAAACCGACGTTTTGTGCACAAATGGCGATTTTTGTGCAATGTCTGTGATTTTATGTGTGGATATATATAATAGGTGTGACATTAAAAAAAGGTAGGTTCTGGTGAGAACCTACCTTGTGGATATAATGATTGACTATCATGTTGCTCTTACAAAGAGAACTTGTAGCCAACGGTGATCTGGAATACGCTATGCTTTGAATCGCTATCTTCAATAATCTTTGTAACACCCCAGTTGTAGCGAGCGTCAAACACGATATTCTGATACTGATAAGAGACGCCTACAGGAATAGAAAGGTCAATGCTTTTAATATTAACGCCATCGATATCATTGGCATCTACCTCTACTGATGCTCCAGATACTTTAACTTTCGCCTTTGAAGAGAGCTTGAAACCTGGCTGTACACCGAGTTTCACAGCAAATCCTTTTGCTACATAGAAATTGGCAAGGATAGGAACGTTCAGGTAATCGAGTTTCAAAGTGCAATCAGCACCATCTTCGGTAGCTTTAGCACCCTGCATAGAATAAAGGACACCTGCGCTCAAGCCGATATTGTCTGTTAGTCCATACTCAAATTCTGCACCGGCAGCCAAACCAATACGGGGATCAGCATCGTCGGCATCTGTGATGTTGGCGATGTTGACACCAATCTTAGGCTGGATAGTGAGCTGGCCTACTTCATTTTGTGCAAAGGTAGCTGCTGATACCATCATTGCTACTACGGCTAAAAATAACTTTTTCATAATTGTACTGAAATTAAATTAATAAAACGATTTTATTTTTTAGGTTTGTTACACTGTTTCTGGTCTTATCACGGAGCAAAAGTATGAAAAAATGTCAATATATCCAAGGGCAATGTATGAAAAAACAATGAAATAGCGAAAAAATGTGGTGATTCGACGATTTTGTCGGGTCTATGGAACACATATTCACGGATCCACGGAGCACACGGACGACAGCTGATCATCGGAATTTAGACGGATTTTAAACGGATTTTTTTGGGGGTTGCCTACGGCTCGAAATCTTAAAGATAATCTTTAACAAAATCTTTTTTTGCTTTCTGTGTCCTCTGTGTGCTCTGTGGATCCGCTTTTACTTTTGTCCTTACAGGACGTGTTGGGGTATTTTGCCTATGACCGCAGGGCGTTGCCCTGGGCTAAGGAAGCCATTGGGCTTTCAGCCCGTTGTTGCTTGTAATTCCTCTGTGTGTTCCGTGGATCCGTGTCCTTCGTGGATCCGTAATTCCTCCGTGTCCTCAGTGGATAAAAACTTAGAGATTTCTGTGTGACATTAGAATCTTTCCGGTTTCTGTGTGACATAAAAAAATGAAAAATGTGGGGTTTTGTTTTGTACTTCGCTGTTTTATTCGTAATTTCGCATTTTGAAGGTTATGATAGACAGAGCGACGATAGACAAAATCATGGACGCCACCAATATTGTGGATGTGGTGAGCGAGTTTGTTAGCTTGCGCAAAGCGGGAGTTAACTATAAGGGATTGTGTCCTTTCCACGACGATAAGACACCGTCGTTTATGGTGTCGCCATCGAAACAGATTTGCCATTGCTTTGCCTGCGGAGAGGGCGGTAATGCCATCAACTTCCTGATGAAGCATGAGCAGATCACCTATCCTGAAGCGTTGCGGTGGCTTGCCAAGAAATACAATATCGAGGTGGAGGAGCGCGAACTGACTGCCGAGGAACAGAAAGAGCAGGGCGACCGCGAGTCGATGTTCATCGTCAATGAATGGGCATGTCAGTATTTCCATACCATCCTGCAACAGGATGTGGATGGCATGGCTATCGGTAAACAGTATTTCCGCAGCCGTGGCATCCGCGATGATATCATCAGTAAGTTTAAGTTGGGCTTTGCCCTCACCAAGCGTGATGCGCTGTTGGAGGAGGCACGCCGCAAAGGTTATAAGGATGAGTATCTGGTGAAGACCGGCCTGTGCTACACTGGTGAACATGGCACCTTCGACCGCTTTGCGGGTCGCGCCATTTTCCCTTGGTTTAATGTGAGTGGTAAGGTGGTGGCTTTTGGCGGTCGCAAGCTCGATGCAGCCACCAAGGGCGTGCAACAGAAATATGTGAACTCACCCGATTCGGAAATCTACCATAAAGACCACGAGCTCTATGGCATCTATCAAGCCAAGAAAGCCATTGTCAAGTGTGACTGCGTCTATATGGTGGAAGGTTATACCGATGTGATTGCCATGCACCAATGTGGATTGGAGAATGTGGTGGCCAACTCCGGTACGGCACTCTCCATCTATCAGATCCGTATGTTGCACCGCTTCACGCAGAATATCGTACTGCTCTACGACGGTGATGCTGCCGGAATCCATGCAGCCATGCGCGGTACGGATATGTTGTTGCAGGAAGGCATGAATGTGAAGGTGTTGCTGTTGCCCGATGGCGACGACCCCGATTCGTTCTCGCGCAAACATACTGCCGAGGAGTTTCGCAAGTATATCGACGACCACCAGACCGACTTCATACAGTTTAAGACCGACCTGCTGCTGAAAGGAGTGAACGACCCCTTGCGCCGTGCAGAAGCCATCAACTCCATCGTGCGTTCGGTGAGTGTGATACCCGATTCCATTGTGCGTTCCACGTATCTGACCGATTGTTCGCGCCGCTTGGGTGTGGATGAGCGTACGCTGATCACGCAAACCAATAAATTTATAGCGCAAGAGCGCGAGAAGCCCACGACGGAACGCCCGCAGGATGTGCAGACTCCTGATGCGCAGACCACCTCAGCCAATGATGTAGCCTTTGCCGTTCAGGTGAACGCCACAGCCGAGGTGGAGCGTCTGTTGATACAACAGGTGGTGCGCCACGGCGAAGAGATTATCTTCGATGACCTGGAGACAGAAGACGGTCAGACGGTCAGCATGAATGTGGCGCAATATGTGGATTATGAGTTTGGCTGCGACGAACTCTCGTTTGCCGAACCCCTCTATAATACGATACTGCACGAAGCCGTAGAGCACTCAGCCAATGCCGGTTTTCGTGCCGAAGCCTATTTCACCCAGCATCCCGATGTGAACATCAGCCAGTTGGCAACGCGTCTTGCCATCGACAACTATCAGTTGGGTCGAGGCTTTGAGATGAAACACAGCGGACAGACCTTGCGCCAACGGGTGCAGCATCTGATGCTCGACTACCGTTATATCATCGTTGGTGAGCGGTTGAAAACCCTCAACCAGCAACTCAAGACCTCGGCAGGCGATATGGAGAAGATGCGCGAACTGATGAAGGCGTATATGGACACCAGCAAGATCTACCAGGAACTGGGTCGGCAGTTGGGACGCAACTAAAAGAGACACGGGCATGATGACATTCTCCATCTTCTATCTGACATTGATGCTGCTGCTGACGATAGCCGTTATCGCAGCAGGCTTTATCGCTATCTTCCATGTGTTGCTCGACAACCGTCAGCCGGTGAAGACCATGGCATGGATTATGGTGATTATCTTTTTGCCAGTAGTGGGATTGCTGTTTTATGTGTTCTTCGGTGTGAACCATCGGCGTGCACGGGTCATCAGTCAACGGTCGATGGATCAGTTGACGAAACGTTCGATGCTGGAGTTTGTAGGTCAGCAGAATCTGCGTGTTGCCGACCGCCATAAACAGTTGGTCGATCTGTTTGTCAACCAGTCGTTCTCATTGCCCTTCAAAGACAACCGCATCGACATCATCACCGAGGGCGAAGCCTTCTTCCGCCAGTTGGTTGACGATATCAACCATGCCACCCATCATATTCATATCTGCATGTATATCTTCGAAGACGACAGTCTCGGCAGACAGATTCTCGACGCCCTGCGAGCAAGAGTCAAGGCAGGTGTGAAGGTGCGTGTCATCTATGATGATGTAGGGTGTTGGCGTGTGAAGAATCGTTTCTATGAGGAGATGCGCGAGTCGGGTATTGAAGTCGTTTCGTTCCTTCCCGTTCGCTTCCCGTTGTTCACCAGTAAGGTCAACTACCGCAACCACCGTAAGATAGTGGTGATAGACGGACGGGTGGGGTATATCGGCGGCATGAATATTGCTGAACGCTATGTGGAAGGCATCCACGGTATGGCTTGGCGCGACACGATGTTGCGCATTGTGGGAAGTGGCGTCTATGCCTTGCAACGAGCATTTCTGGTGGATTGGTATTTTGTGGATCGCACCCTCATTAGCGACCGCAGCTATTATCCCTCGCTGGACGATGCCAGTCTGTCCAACAACTGTTTGATGCAGGTGGTGACGAGTGCGCCCACCTCACTCTATCCAGAGATTATGCAGGGTTATGTGCGTATCATCCTGGCAGCCCGTCGCTATGTTTATATCGAGACTCCTTATTTCATGCCCAACGAACCCGTGCTCTTTGCGCTGAAGACCGCAGCCACGGCAGGTGTCGATGTGCGTTTGCTGTGTCCGTATAAAGCCGATGCGAGGTTGGTGGAGTGGGCATCACGATCCTATCTGCGTGAAGTGGAAGAAGCCGGTGTGAAGGTCAGTCTCTATCAAGGCGGTTTCCTGCATGCCAAGATGTTGGTGTGTGATGATGCGTTGACATCGTGCGGTTCCACCAATGTTGACTTCCGGTCTTTTGAAAATAATTTCGAAGCCAATGCCTTCATCTATGACGAAGGCACCGCCTTGCGCATGAAGCGTATCTTCCTGCGTGATGAAGAGCAGTCGGTGGCATGGGCAGACCTCCCCAGGCGCGTACATCCAAAGTTTGGCGTGCGTTTGTGGGAGAGTATCACTCGGTTGTTTTCGCCGTTGCTCTGAACAGTGTGAAATTGACGCTGCCGTACTGTCGGTGTTCTATGAAGTTGGGGTGGTCGGAGAAGTCATGGTCTTTGCCATGTTCAAAGACGAAGATGCCATCCTCTTTCAGTATGCCTTTCTGCAAGACGAGGTCAGGAATCTGTGGCAGTTCCTTGAGTGCATAAGGTGGATCGGCAAAGATGAAATCATACTGTTGGCGGCATGATTTCACGAAGCGGAACACATCGCCACGGATGGGAATACACGCCTTGGTATTGAGTTTCTTCAGGCACTCCTGTATGAAACGATGGTGGTCACGATCCATTTCCACGCTGACCACCGTCTGGCAGCCACGCGATACGAGTTCGAGGGAAATGCTTCCTGTGCCCGAAAAGAGGTCGAGTGCCTCCGCCCCATCGAAATCAACATACTGCGTGAGTACGTTGAAGATATTCTCTTTGGCAAAATCGGTAGTGGGTCGCGCTTTAAACGAGCGCGGAATGTCGAAGTGACGTCCCTTGTATATTCCTGTAATAATTCTCATCTTCCTTTTACGAATAATGTCATGAGGTCATACGGCATTCCTTCTATCTGCGTCACGGCAGAACGGTTGAAATCGCCAGTGGGTAGGATGACATAGGCGCGCTGCACATATTTCTTCAGTTCCTCAATCAGCCATTGTTGTTCGGGAACATCGCCTACGAGAAACATTTCGTCGTGGCCCACCTTCATGCCCAGTTGTTTCCAAACGGAGAGCAGGTAGTAGAGGGCATCGTGCGCATCGCGTCCGTCGAAGGCATTGCAGAACTTAAAGCGGTTTTGTCCATAGCAGAACACATCCATGCGCTGGTCGTGGAAGTAGCAGTAGAGTTTTGCTTTCGTGCCCATGTAACTCCTTTGGTGCAGGTGTCTCCATACGGGAGCCACCGCCGCCATGTATCTTGCTTCGGGGTAGTGGTCGGCGATGACGCTCTTCAGATTTCTGTTGATGGCAAAGAGCACCACGCAGTTGAGGTCGTCCATCACCGTATATCCCACATAATCCTGTTCGTGATTGGTGAAGGCATGTCGGAACAATATTTCCTTTTCCTGTTCTTTAAACTGTTCGGTAGGAACGGTGAGTGTCGGTGCCACCACCGATACCAGTACGTGTTGGTATTTATCGTTTAGAATTTCTTCATCGCGGAATGCCTCACGAAGGTTTGCCGATAGTGAGATGCCGCTTTTCAGCGGGTAGGGGATGAAAGAAATCTGTCCGTTGCCGCAGTCTAAAACAGAGAACGACAATGACTTACGGCTCACTCTGATGATGAGTCGTTTACGTGAAACGGGTTGGCTATAGTCGTGCATCTTGCCAGTGGTTTTAGTTGCTGACGATGCTTAGCAGGCATAGTATTGCCAGTATCAGGGCTACCAAGCCCAGTATTGCATTCGTCGTTCTATTAGACATATTCATTGCAAAGGTACGATTAAGTGAGAGAAAAACCAAATAAATTTTGGTTTTTCCGAGCGTGAGTACCTAAGACGCATAGCGTCAAAGGTAGTGCAAACCGAGCGAAATACAAAGAAAATCAAAAATTTTCTTTGTATTTCCGAGGTGCCGCCTACCTAAGAGCTTTAGCTCAAAGGTACGATTAAGTGAGAGAAAAACCAAATAGATTTTGGTTTTTCCGAGGTGCATCGAATTATCTCAAACTCCAATCCGTAGTAAAAATCACAGTCATCAACGTTAATCATCCCAAAATGCTTTTCTATTTCTGCAATATTTCGTAACTTTGACCACCGTATGATAATCGACGAACTGATTTACCGCATCAGACATAACTTCTGTCATGTGCCAACCGCCGAACAAGAGCAAGCCATCGGGCAGTTTGCTTCCTTCATGACCAACCGTCGTGAAGAGGCTGTCATGGTGTTGCGCGGTTCGGCAGGAACAGGTAAGACCACTCTTGCCGCAGCCATTGTGAAGACCATGGCAGAACTGCAACAGCGGATGATGTTGCTTGCTCCGACAGGTCGTGCCGCCAAGGTTTTCTCGCTCTATTCGGGACATTCAGCCTATACCATCCATCGTCGTATCTATCGGCAACAGTCGTTGGAAGGGGCATTCTGCCTCAATTACAATAACGCACAAGATACGCTGTTCATCGTGGATGAGGCTTCGATGATAGCCAACGCATCGACCTATGGCGATACACCCTTTGCACAAGGTCAACTGTTGGACGACCTGATTCGCTTCGTCTATAACGGGCGCAACTGTCGGTTGATGCTCATCGGTGACCGTGCCCAGTTGCCACCAGTGGGCGAAGACGAGAGTCCTGCACTGGTGGGCGATATCCTGCGAGGCTACGGACTGCATGTCAGCGAGTGTGATCTCAACGAAGTGTTGCGACAGAGTCAGGATTCAGGCATCCTCTACAATGCCACTACCATCCGTCGGATGTTTGATGCCATGGAGGAATATGGCGACGTATCGTTGCCGAAGGTACGCTTCGAAGGCTTTGACGATATCCGTTTGGTGATGGGTGACGAACTCATAGAAACATTGGCAGGAAGCTATTCGGAGGTAGGACTCGACGAGACCATGGTCATCACCCGATCCAACAAGCGTGCCAATATCTACAACCAAGGCATTCGCAATATGGTGCTCGGACGGGAGGATGAACTGACCACTGGCGACCAGTTGATGATTGTGAAAAACAATTATTACTGGAAACTGCCCACCACCGGACAGGCTACCGATGCCAGTGAAACCTTTATTGCCAATGGCGACAGGGCAGAGGTGCGCCGTGTGCGCAACATCCGAAAGCTCTATGGCTTTCGCTTTGCTGATGTGACGTTGGCTTTTCCCGATTATGACGATGCCGAAGTGACAGCCACCATACTGCTCGACACGCTGACATCAGAAGCACCCGCACTGACCCGCGACCAACAGGAACAACTCTTCCAACAGGTGATGGCAGACTATGCCGACATTCCCACCAAGCAGGAACGCTTCAAGCAGCTCAAGCAAGACCCTTATTATAATGCGCTACAGGTGAAGTTTGCCTATGCCGCCACCTGCCATAAGGCACAGGGAGGACAGTGGGCACACATCTATGTGGATCAGGGATATATGACCGATGAGATGCTCACTCCCGATTATATCCACTGGCTCTATACCGCTTTTACCCGTGCGTCGGAGCGCCTCTATTTAGTCAACTGGCCCAAGACGCAGACCGACAATACGCATCAAAACCCTCAAGAAACAGCCCCATGATATATCTCAACGACCATTTAGACCAACTCGATGTGGAGCACGCCCTGTCACTCCTGTCGGAACAGCGCCGCCAACAGGCTTTAGCTTTCAAGCACGACCTTGGACGTCGCACTTGTGTGGCAGCCTATCTGCTGTTGTGCGAGGGCCTGCAACGGGAGTTTGACATCATGGAGCCCCCCGTATTCTCTTATGGCGAACACGGCAAACCGTTTATCGTGGGCCATCCAGACATCTGTTTCAATATGAGTCATTGTCGCGAGGCAGCCATCTGTGTGATCGATTCCCATCCTGTGGGCGTCGATATCGAGTCGATGCGCGGCTATCGTGAGGCATTGGTGCGCCACACCATGAGTGATGACGAGATGCTGCAGATCGGACAATCAGCCAATCCGGAACTGGAGTTTGTGCGCCTGTGGACGATGAAAGAGGCGGTGCAGAAGCGTTCGGGCGAAGGCATCCGCAGCGATATGAAGTCTGTGCTCGATGGTGCGGGTAGGGTAGATACCGTGGTAAGCGCCGACCAGCGCTATGTGTATTCGGTGGCGTATAGTGATCAGTGAACACAATATTATAAATATGATAGATAAAGATATGAAGACAATGAAACAATTATTATTGGCGGTGATGATGATGATGACCGCTTCGGTACAAGCACAACAGGCAGAAGAGGGAGACCTCGATGCCAAGTATGCCACAGAATTGGTGAAGGTGGGTAGTGTGGCACCCGATTTCACGATGCAGACCATCGATGGAAAACCGTTCTCCCTGTCGGAACTGAAGGGTCGTGTGGTAGTGCTCGACTTCTGGGCATCATGGTGTCCCGACTGTAGAAAGGAGGCTCCTGCCGTTGTAGAACTCTATAAGAAATATAGCGACAAGGGTGTTGCTTTTGTCGGGGTGTCGATGGATACCAATGTTGAGGCATGGCGTGCAGCGTGCGAGAAATACGGCATTACGTATCCTCAGGTGTCGGAGTTGAAGAAGTTTCATGATACCGATATCTCTAAGGCTTATGGTGTGAAGTGGATTCCTTCTATTGTCGTGATTGATCAAGATGGTAAAGTGGCTCTTGCTACTGTTGTGACAGAACGACTCGCCAGTTATCTGGAGGCGCTCCGGTAACTTTAAATCTCACGGAAATCAGATTTCTATTGCTGATTTACAGTCTGTGATTATTGATTTGTGCACTTCATTCGTGCAATACATGGGATATAACAACGAGCGCTTTGTGTCATTGGTACCATCAGTGCCGACAAACCCATG
>OQVP01000216.1_pt1 | contig 21852 bp, 15 predicted proteins | sample 1691541 | NCBI WGS metagenome assembly OQVP01 (sample SAMN03418258, study PRJEB22391) | human gut metagenome | biome: human-gut; feature: organic feature; material: feces | host: Homo sapiens | place: Tanzania | collected 2013-01 | reverse complement strand
TGACAACTTAACGACACTTCATTCTCCCCAGCAGAGAAACGTGGTTCTTCATCCGGAATTTGTAAACGGCAAGTATGCCTTCTACACCAGACCGATGGATGATTTCATTGACACCGGATCAGGCGGCGGTATCGGATTTGGTTTATGTGATGATATCGAGCATGCAGTCAGTGATGAAGAAAAGATGACCAGCTTACGTAAGTATCATACCATTACCGAGGTTAAGAACGGTGCAGGCGCTGTTCCGATCAAGACCGAAAAGGGATGGATTCATATTGCACACGGTGTCCGTAATACGGCTGCAGGACTCCGCTATGTTATTTATGCATTTGCAACCGACTTAAAGGATCCTTCCAGGGTGATTGCTGAGCCCTCCGGAATGCTGATCGGATCCAGAGGCGGAGAGAGAGTCGGAGATGTTTCCAATGTCGTATTTACCAATGGTGCGATTACAACAGAAAACGGAGATGTATATATTTATTATGCATCCAGCGATACCAGAATGCATGTGGCATCCACAACGATTGACAAGCTGATTGACTATGTATTCAATACTCCTCAGGATCCGCTTCGTTCTGTAGAGTGTGTTGCACAGAGATGTGATCTCGTAAAGAAGAATCTGGAATACCTGAATCGCAGATAATTACAGTTCAGCCATGCCCATTCATAAGCTGCGGCTTATACAATGAGGTAACTCTATAAACTAACAGAAAGGAAAATAAAATGAGCGAATTAAAAATGATTGCCCCTCCTGTCAAGAATGTTCCCTGGCAGGAAAGACCTGCAAATTTAACAGGAGCACCGATCTGGAGATATACAGAGAACCCGATCATCGGAAGAAATCCGGTAGAGGGTGTTGCAAGAATCTTTAACAGTGCTGTAATGCCTTACGGAGATGAATTCATTGGTGTATTCCGTGGCGAGCAGACAAACGGTATCCCTTATATCTATATGGGAAGAAGTAAGGATGGCATTCACTGGGATTTCGATAAGGAAAAGATTCCTTTTGTCAATGAAAAGGGAGAACCTTTCATGCCCAGATATGCTTATGATCCGAGACTTGTAAAGGTAGAGGATACCTATTACATCATCTGGTGTCAGGATTTCTATGGTGCTTCCATTGGTATGGCGAAGACCACCGATTTCAAGACCTTCACAAGATTGGAGAATCCGTTCATTCCTTACAACAGAAATGCGGTATTGTTCCCCCGTAAGATCAACGGCAACTACATGCTGTTAAGCCGACCTTCCGACAGTGGACATACACCGTTTGGAGATATTTTCTTAAGCGAAAGCCCGGATCTCGTATACTGGGGCAGACACAGACATGTGATGAGCCAGGGAAGCGAATGGTGGGAATCCGTTAAGATCGGTGGCGGCGCTGCTCCGATCGAGACAAGCGAAGGATGGCTCCTGTTCTATCATGGTGTAAGCGGAACCTGTAACGGATTTGTTTACTCCATCGGTGGTGCAATCCTTGACATTGAGAATCCTTCTATTGTAAAATATCGTTGTGAAACCTTCCTTCTTACTCCGGAAGAGTGGTATGAGGAAAGAGGATTCGTTCCTAATGTATGTTTCCCCTGTGCAACGATTCATGATCCGGAAACCGGTAAAATCGCGATTTACTATGGCTGTGCAGACAGTTATGTAGGTCTTGCATTTACACAGTTCGAGGATATTGTTGCTTATATTAAAGAGCACAGCAAATTGACTGAAACTGATACAGAAATCGGCATCAGATAAGGTGCTTAACAGTTATGATAAGATTATAAAAGGAATGGAAAGGCTTGTTGAAAAGCAGGCCTTTCTGAATATTTTCCAAAGAAACAGGTTGGGGAGGTGTCTGTGGGATATCCGGTAGATTTTGAAAAAGGTGAGTTAAACAGAGGTAACTGGAAGCGCATTAAAGAGTGCATGAAGAAGGCAGAAGCAGGAAAACCGATCAAGGTTGGATTCCTTGGTGGATCCATTACACAGGGAAGCCTGTCTTCCACACCCGAAACATGCTACGCTTATCTGGTTTATAAGTGGTGGAAGGAGAAGTTCCCCCAGAGCCAGGTAGAGTATATCAATGCGGGAATTGGCGGTACAACCTCCCAGTTTGGTGTATCCAGAGTAGAGCAGCATTTATTACATAAGAAGCCTGACTTTATTCTGATTGAATTCGCAGTAAATGATGATAACAATGAATTTTTCAGAGAGACCTATGAAGGTCTGATTCGTAAAACCTATGGTGATGCAAGTGCACCGGCGGTTCTTTTAATGAACAACGTCCGGTACGATGATGGAAGCAGTGCAGAGGATCAGCATGTAGCAGTAGCACGTGCTTATCAGCTTCCGATGGTCAGCATGAAGAGCACGATTTTACCACCGGTAAAATCCGGTCAGATCAAGAACCGGGAGATTACCCCCGATGATCTTCATCCGAATGATGACGGGCATGCACTGGTAGCAAAGGTCATTACCACATTCTTAGAGAAAATTTATCAGGATCGTAACGCCGAAGAGGCAGATCCTGACTTTAATGGGAAAATACTTCCGAATCCGATTACTGCCAATCAGTATGAGAATTCGGTACGATATAAAAATTATAACAGCACTCCGGTTCTGAATGGTTTTGAGAAGGATCCCAATAAGAAGAAGGAGTTCCTGGATATTTTCAGCGGAGGCTTTATCGCTTCCAACGTGGGAGATGAAATCTCTTTTGATATTGAAGCAACAGGAATTGCAATCCAGTATCGCAAAACGATCCACAGACCGACGCCGGTTGCAGAGGTGATTGTGGATGGAGACGAAAGCACAAGAACCGTTCTTGATGGAAACTTCGATGAGGACTGGGGGGACTGTCTGTTTATCCAGACGGTAACCCGTCACACCGGGCTTAAGAAGCATCATGTACAGATCCGTATTATCGAAAACCATGAAGACGATCAGGTACCGTTCTATCTGGTATCTGTGATTGGTTCCAACTAACCAAAGGGGGAGAGGGTATGGCATCAAAAAAGGAAAAAAAGATTAAGTTACCGAAGTTACCGAAATTACCGAAAGCAGCCAAGGTGAAGAAACAGAAGAAGGAAGTTGTCAGACCGGATTTCAAAGCAATGCTTGGGGGTCTTAAGAATTTGCGCGGATCAAATAAAAAGAGTATTCTTGGCACGTTGCTTATAGCGTTTATGGTGCCGGTTGTGCTGATGATCGCATTGGGTGTTGTGTCCTATAGTACGGCCTCCTCCGGTATTGTAGACAAATATAAAGAGTCTGCACAATCCACAGTATCGGCAGTAGGCGATTATTTTAATCTGGTTTGTACCAATATTTCAAATAAAGCGCTGGAGATGATTACGAACAGTGATGTGGGCGATTACTATGATAAGTATTACGGAAAACAGGAATCAAAAGCATTGGAGACTTTCCGTAGTGCGAAATCCGATATTGGTAATGCCAAGTCCACAAACAAGAATATTTACAGTTGTACGGTTATTCCCGAGGGTGGCGCATACCTTTCCACCTTATCCGGCGGTATGACGGAAACGCCTATGGCAGATTTCAGCAATACGGCCGAGGGACAGTATTTTGTAGCCAACAGCACCCTGAGAAACAGGTGGATGGGTTACCAGACTTATCTGGATGATAATATGCAGAGCAAACAGGAAAAATATGCTATGGTTTATTATCAGAAATTTTCCAAGTCGGATGCTTATCTGGTTATGTCACTGGATATATCCGTAGCAGAAAAGATGCTGGGAGAAATCGATTTTGGCAAGGGCAGCGTGAAGGCACTTGTAACCGCTGACGGAAGAGAAGTGGCTTTTGAGCAGAAGACAGATAATCCGGCAGAGGCAGATGAGGGAAAGGCTGCATCGGATAAGGAAGACGAAGATGCAGATGCAAAGCAGTGGTTTGTAGGCAGTGAGTTTTATGAAAGCACTAAGGAAGCCGAAGAACCCGGCTACATGGATGTTAAGATTAATGGTAAAAAATATGTATATATTTATACACCCGTAGGCAACACCAAAGCCATGATCTGTACCCTGATACCTCAAAGCAATGTGCTCGGACAGGTGGGAAGTATTAAGTATATTACCATCTTCATGGTAATTCTGGCAGCAGGTGCGGCACTGGTCACCGGTTTTGTGATTTCTACCGGTATCAGTAAGACAGTAAGGGATATGAGCGGAGGTCTTGCTAAGGTAGCACAGGGTGATTTGACCCAGGGTTTTACTACGAAAAGGCAGGATGAGTTTAAAGAGCTGACCGGAAGCCTCAATGCTATGATAGAGAGTATGAGAGGATTAATGCGGGATATGAAGCAGTTCGGCAGTAAAGTAACCGGACTTGCGGAGGATGTTTCTGACAAAACCGGAGCCATCAATACTTCCATGCAGGATATAGCAAGAGCCATGGATGAAGTGGCAAGCGGTGTACAGGGACAGGCAGAGGATACAGAGAGCAGCAATGAAAATATGATAAGCTTCTCTGAAAATATTACGACAGTTACGGAAAAAACCTCACACATGGGACAGACCGCAGATAAGGCAATTGAAGCCGTAGAACAGGGAAGAGTGATTGTTCAGGAATTAAGCGGTAAGTCAGATACAACCGTATCCTTAACCAGAGTGCTGGTCGATGATATTGACGCTGTACAGAAGAATTCCGAGGAAATCAAGAGCTTTGTTGACGTGATTAACAGTATTGCCGGACAGACGAATCTGCTTTCCTTAAATGCATCCATAGAGGCAGCCAGAGCAGGAGAAGCCGGAAGAGGCTTTGCGGTGGTGGCGGAGGAAATCCGTAAGCTGGCGGATCAGTCCAAGGAATCCGGTAATAAGATTCATGAGATCGTTAAGAAGATTGGTGAGACTGCGGATAAGACAACGGCATCAGCAAGAGAAGCAGAGAGCATGGTCAATGAGCAGGCAAGGGCACTGCAGGAGACAGTCAATGTATTTGGAATGATTCAGGATTGTGTAGGAGAGCTGGTAGAGGGTATCCGTGTGATTACGCAAAGACTGGAAGAGAGTATGCTTGAAAAGGATAAAGTGGAAGGTTCCCTGCAGAATATTGCTTCTGTGTCTGAAGAGGTTGCTGCATCCACACAGGAGGTTACAGCTACTTTGGGAGAACAGGTATCTGTTGTCCAGACGTTAAAAGAAGAAGTAGAGTTGCTTAGAAGCGATGCACTGGAGCTGGATAATTCCATTGAGAAATTTAAAATTGATTAAGCAAGGCTGAGCTGTTACATAAAATGGGATGACCATGGGAAAGGAAATGAAATTATGTTTCGTGACGATTTTGTCTGGGGTGTTGCAAGCAGCGCTTACCAGATTGAAGGAAGAGATGCCCATGATGGTGCAGGTGCAATGATCTGGGATAAGTTCATTGCAGAGGGCGGCACGAAGGATGGCTATGGAGCAGAGGTAGCATGTGACCACATGCACCGTTACAAGGATGATTTTGCATTAATGAGACTGATGGGGATTAAGGCATACCGCTTTTCCATCAGCTGGGCAAGACTGATTCCGGAAGGAACCGGCAAGGTGAATGAAAAGGCGGTTGCTTTATACCGGGATATGATCCTGGAAATGAAAAAGAATGGAATCGAGCCGTATCTGACCATGTATCACTGGGAATTTCCCCAGACATTACAGGATAAGGGCGGCTGGCTGAATGAAGAGGTTATTCAGTGGTTTGGAGAATATGCCAGGGTTGTTGCAGAGAACTTTTCCGATATCTGCGAGAATTTCATTACCTTAAATGAGCCGGAATGCTTCGTTGGAATCGGACATATGTCCGGATGGCATGCACCGGGCCTGCATCTTCCGTATAGGGATGTGTTCCAGATTGCACACAATGCACTGCGCGCACATGGACAGGCCGTCATCAATCTTCGTAAATATGCCTGTCGTCCGATTAAGGTCGGCTATGCACCGACCTGTGGTATGGCATACCCTGTAAGTAATAAACCGGAGGATGTGGAAGCAGCAAGAAAGGTACTGTTTGGCTTTTATCAGCCGATGGATAACTGGACCTGGAATGTGGCATGGTTTAATGATCCGGTATTCCTGGGAAAATATCCGGAAGAAGGCCTGGAGAAGTTTGCGGAATATCTGCCGGAAATTACCGATGAGGATATGAAGCTGATTTCCCAGCCGCTGGATTTCATGGGACAGAATATTTATAATGGATACTTTGTAAAGGCAGGTGAAAACGGAGAAATCGAATTTCCCGAAAGACCGGAGGGCTTTCCGAAAACCGCAGCCAACTGGCCGGTTACACCGGACTGCTTCTACTGGGGTGTGAAGTTTATTTATGACCGTTATAAGCTACCATTGTTTGTGACAGAAAACGGTATGTCCTGCCACGATGATGTATCCCTTGATGGCAGAGTACATGATCCAAACCGTCAGAACTTCCTTGATATGTATATTTCTGCATTGCAGAAGGCAAACGACGAAGGCGTGGATGTCCGTGGTTACTTCTTATGGACATTCCTGGATAACTTTGAATGGGATAAGGGATATACCGAGCGGTTTGGAATTGTCCATGTGGATTTTGCAACCCAGAAGCGAATCGTAAAGGATTCCGCATTCTGGTATCAGAAGGTGATTGAAACGAACGGAGCAATTTTATCCATTAATACAAAGCAGAGACCGATTCTGTTCCTGGAGCCGGTATTTAAGGAAATGATCTGGGGAGGAAACCGTTTAAGAAGCCTCTTTGGATATGATATTCCGGGTGAGAATACCGGAGAATGCTGGGCAATCGGCGTCCATCAGAACGGGGACTGTGTCGTAAAGGAAGGTCTCTTCAAAGGAAAGACCCTTTCCCGGTTATGGAAGGAGGATCCGTACCTCTTCGGTAACGAAGAAGGAGACCGCTTCCCGCTGCTGATTAAGATTATTGATGCAAAGGACAACTTAAGTATTCAGGTACATCCGGATGATGCCTACGCACAGGTTCATGAGAATGGATCCTTAGGAAAGACCGAATGCTGGTACATTCTGGACTGCCCGGAGGACGCAGAGCTTGTGATTGGGCATAATGCGAAGACGAAGGAAGAGCTTACGGAGATGATTTCCGAAGGCAAGTGGGATGAGTTTATCCGCCGCGTTCCGATTAAGAAGGGTGATTTCATCCAGATCAATCCGGGAACCGTACATGCAATCACCAGTGGCTGCCTGATCTTAGAGACGCAGCAGAACAGTGACATTACCTATCGTGTGTATGATTATGACCGTCTGCAGAATGGAAAGCCGCGTCAGTTACATGTACAGCAGAGCATTGATGTGATTAATGTTCCTGCGGCATCTGCCGAAGACAGTGTGAAGTATGTCGGAGATCTGCCGAAGGATCAGCTGAATGAATTGATTCACTGCCCTTACTACACCGTATGGAAGCTGGATGTAACGAGACCGATTTCTATCGAACAGACGCATCCGTTTATGAATGTGAGTGTCATTGAAGGAGAGGGACTGGTAAATGGACAGATGATCCGCAAGGGAGATCATTTTATCCTTCCTGCAGGAATCGGAGCTGTTGATTTCCAGGGAGACATGAGTCTGATTTTATCTTCTACAAAATAAGTTAAAAGTTGATTAAAAAGTCATAAAAACAAGGCATTTATAGAGGCGCAGGAGGAAATCTCTTGCGCCCTGCTTTATTTTCGACTAGAATGGAAAGGTAAGGGAAGCGTTTTCTTATGAGGAAGGGGTAAACAATGCTGAATGGATATAAGCTGATAGCGGTTTGTCTGACGAAAATCCAGGATGAAGTCACCTATGAATTTATAGATGCACTTTATCAGGCTGTCAAAGGGTCTGATTATCGTCTGCTGCTTTTTAACAGTTTTTCGGATCTGTATTATCAGAATGTTTATGATGAGGGAGCCAAGTCGATTTATCAGCTGCTCAACTATGATCTGGTTGATGCTGTGATTATTAAGGCGGACACCCTCAATGATCAACAGGTAATCAGGGATCTTATTGCAAGGGCAAAGGAAAGACAGATTCCGGTCATTCTGTTAAATATGAAGGCAGAAGGCTGTTATTCCATTGTGCCTTCTTATGAGAATGTTCTCAGCCAGCTGATTGAACATGTCATTAAGGTTCATCATAAACGAAAGCTGTATTTTCTGTCAGGAAGTATGGGGGAGAGCAACTCCATGCTCCGTGAAAAGATTTTCCGTGAAACGCTGCGGGATTGCGGAATTGATCCGCAGACAGCAAAGGTTGCCTATGGAGAATACTGGTACGGTCCTGCGGAACGGGCCGTGGAGAACTGGATTCAGAGCGGAGATCTGCCGGAGGCAATAATCTGCGCAAATGATGCTATGGCAGTGGCGGCCTGCAAGGTATTGAAAAGGCACCAGATCCGTGTACCGGAGGATATGATTGTTACCGGCTTTGATGGTGTGCCCAGCTATCAGTTCCACAGACCGGCTCTGTCGACCTGTACGAGAACATCGTCGGTTCTGGCAGGTAAGTGCCGGGAAATGCTGACGAATATTCTTGAAAAAAACAAACCACCGTACCAGGATATTGAAGAATATACGCTGACAATCCAGGAATCCTGCGGATGTCGGAAGCAGAGCCATCCGGATTATCAGTTATGTGCAGACCGGCTGAGTGCCTCATTGTGGGATACACGGCTTCATGAAGAATTTATTCTTTCCCAGGTGGAACGTGTTGTTGAGACCATTGATATGGGAATTATCGGTAATAAACTGAATTCCTTTATTCTTTCGGAGTCCATGGTGGCATTGAACAGTGATTTCCTGGCAGCAACCAGAAGCAATGTAAAGCCGGATCCCGGACGACCGTTTGCGGAGGAAATGATAGTGATTTCCTCATTGGATAGTAATTTGGACAGGCATCGTTATGCCCTGTATAAATCTGCGGAGATGTATCCAAATCTGGAAGAGGCAGTCAGGGAAGATGCGATGTTTTTATTCCAGTCCATTTATGTAGAGAACAATGTATGTGGATACTACATTGTGAAATCAAAAGAGCTGTTGACGGATGCAAGTAAGATACACCGAGTATCCAAGGTGATGAATCTGGCCTTCAGCCTGATTATCAGCAGGGTGCAGCAGGATCATATGTCACACAGCCTTGAGGAAATGCAGTATCATGATCCGGTTACAGGAGTCCTGAATCTTAAGGGGCTGGTGAAGCGAATCAATGAACTGTATCCGATCTGGAAGGAACGCGCTATAGCCGTATCTGTTTACAACATTCCGAAGTACCAGTTTATATATGAAAATTACGGGCTGAAGGACGTTGAGGAAACCGTGCAGCTTACAGCGGATGCCCTTCGGATGGCAAATCCGCAGGATACTGTGACGGCCCGGATATCAGATGACAGCTTCTGCATTATTAACGAAGCAGAGGATCAGGGTGCAGCCGGATCGATTATCAATGATTCGGGCCGTGCCTTTTACCGTTTCATAGAGAGCTTTAATAAGACACAGGATAAGGAATACTTCGTGGAGGTCAACTGTGGCTGTACGACAGCGGCAGCCGGCTGGAATAATGATATGAAGACCTATGTTAAGGTCGCTATGGGAGAGCTTTACCTGAACCGTCTGAAACAGGGTGGTGGTAAGGCCTTAAAGGAAAGAAAGACAGCGAAGGACACATATCAGTTGTTTGAAACATTGCTGTCCGAGAATCTGTTTTATTATGTATTCCAGCCCATTGTCAGTGCGAAAACAGGTGAGATTTATGGGTATGAGGCGTTGATGCGTACACCACCGGAAATCGGACTGCGGCCGGATGAAATTCTGGACACTGCGGAGGAATATGGAAGGCTGTACGAGGTCGAATATGCAACATTCAATAATGTACTCACTTATGCAAGTGAGCACCTTGCGCTTTTTAAGGATAAATATATTTTTATCAACAGTATTCCGGGATATTTCATCGAGGGAGGGGACAAGGAACAGCTGGTAAAACAGTACTCGGATCTGCTTTCCCAGTGCACGATTGAAATTACCGAGCGCGATGAAACAACGGCCGAAGAGATCAGGCGGATCATGAACCTGACTGATCAGGGGCAGCCATGCCGGTTTGCGGTAGATGATTATGGAACCGGATATTCCAATATTGTGAATCTGCTGCGTTACAAACCGAATGTCATTAAGATTGACCGGTATCTGATTACGGAGATCCAGGATGATGTCAATAAGCAGATGTTCGTGAAGAATACCGTGGAATTTGCGGAGCAGAATAATATTCAGTGTCTGGCGGAGGGTGTTGAAACGAAGGAGGAGCTGGAAACAGTGATTTCCTATGGCGTGGATCTGATTCAGGGCTACTATACGGCAATGCCTTCTGAGCAGGTCATTCAGAAGATTGATCCAAAGATTGTAAAAGAAATTTTGGAAGCAAATCAGATAAAATCTGATGAAGGAGGAAACAAATCAGATGATTAATGAACAATATAAGAAAATGCTGGAGGGAAAATCGGTCATCCGTCAGCTCTCCGAATTTGCAACAGCACGGGGAAAAGAGATAGGATATGAGAATGTCTTTGACTACAGTCTCGGCAATCCGTCCGTGCCGGTCCCGGATGCATTTAATGAAGAGATGATTCATCTCATTCAGACGAAAAGCTCCATGGAAATTCACGGCTACAGCCCAAGTCTTGGAATCACTTCAGTGAGAGAAAAGATTGCAGAATCCCTGAACCGCAGATTTGACATGGATTATAAGGCAGCGCACATTTTTCCGACCTCAGGTGCAGCCGGAGCGATTGCACATGCGGTCCGCTGCGTGACGAAGCCGGGGGATGAGGTATTGACCTTTGCGCCATTTTTCCCGGAGTATAATCCATATATCAATATGACCGGGGCAACGCTTAAGGTGGTGCCGGCGAATACTGTGGACTTTCAGATTAACTTTGACCGGCTTAAGGAAATGCTGAATGAAAAGACGGCAGCAGTCCTCATCAATACCCCCAACAATCCGTCCGGTGTGGTATACAGTGCAGCAACCTTACAGAAGCTTGCAGATCTGCTTTATGCAAAACAGAAGGAATATGGACATGATATCTTCCTGATTTCCGATGAACCATATCGTGAGATTGTGTTCGCCGGAGTGGAAGCTCCTTATGTATCCAAATTTTATGACAATACCCTGTCCTGCTATTCCTATTCCAAGTCCTTATCCCTGCCGGGAGAACGTATCGGATATGTGGCAGTCAATCCCAGATGCACGGATGCGGAACTGATCAGTGCGATCTGTGCACAGATTTCCAGGGGAATCGGACACAACTGTCCTTCCTCCATTATCCAGCTTGCTGTTTCAGAGGTAGTGGACATGACCTCGGATATGACGGTTTATGAAACGAATATGAACCTGTTATACAATGAACTGACAAGCCTTGGATTCGAGTGTGTGAAACCGGGCGGAACCTTCTATATTTTCCCGAAGGCGCTTGAAGAGGATGCAGTAGCATTCAGCCAGAAGGCTTTAAAGTACGATCTTGTGCTGGTTCCTTCCGACAGCTTCGGTGTTCCGGGATATTTCCGTATGGCTTACTGCATTGATACGGAGAAGGTGGAGCGTTCGCTTACCGCACTTCGCAGGTTTGTGAAGGAAAATTACTAAAAAGTTTCATATTCTATAGTGATCCTGTCATATGGATAGTATGAAAGACATAACGATTTCGTACAGGTCGAAACATTTACGGCTGAAACCGTGAATATGATTCAGTAGTGCAAAATACTGTCAGTAAAGCTGATTTTGCACAGTAACTGTGAAGGTGCAGAACAGTTACAAGGCATCATTTTGAGAGGAAATAAAAGATTATGATCGAAATCTTAAAAGCAATTCTGTTTGGTATTGTAGAGGGGATTACGGAGTGGCTTCCGATCAGCAGTACCGGACATATGATTCTGCTGAATGAAATTGTGTCCCTGAATGTATCGGAAGAATTTTACAGTATGTTTGAAGTGGTGATCCAGCTTGGAGCAATCCTTGCCGTTGTGATTCTGTTCTGGAATCAGATCTGGCCATTTGGAAAGAAGGATAATAAAGAGCCTTTGGCAAAGGACGGAGTCGGAGCCTTTGTGAAATGGGATATTTTCAAGCTCTGGTTTCACATTCTGGTATCCTGTGTACCGGCAGCCATAGTCGGTCTGCTCTTTGATGAACAGTTAGAAGCATTGTTTTACAATTATCAGACCGTAGCAATTATGCTGATTCTGTTTGGTATTGCATTTATTGTGATTGAGAATTACCATAAAGGAAAGAAGGCGAAGGTGACAGCCTTAGACGGAATTGATTATAAGCTTGCTTTCTGGATCGGTATGTTTCAGCTGATTGCAGCAATTTTTCCCGGTACTTCGCGTTCGGGAGCAACCATCGTCGGAGCACTGCTGCTTGGTGTATCCAGAACGGTTGCGGCAGAGTATACCTTCTTCCTGGCCATTCCGGTTATGTTTGGAGCAAGCCTCTTAAAGGGAGTGAAGTTCCTTGCAGGTGCGTCCATGACTTCCATGGAGGGAGCAATTCTTACAGTCGGCATGGTTGTTGCATTTGTGGTATCTTTCTTCGTGATTAAGTTCCTGCTTGGTTATATTAAGAAGCATGACTTTAAGGTGTTTGGATATTACCGGATTGCACTGGGTATTATTGTGATTCTTTTCTTCCTGATCCGGGGCTGAAAGGTGTTACATCATGTTCTTACACAGTCTGACAGCAGGTGTCTGGCTGCTGTGTGAGCAGTAACTGAAAAGTGACAGTTTAGCGCAGAATTGTTGACAAGCAGGGGCTTATGGTGTATGCTTCATCATATTGAAGTGTATGCTTCATCAAATGATTGGGGAAATGTCAGGTTAAGAAGTGAAAGGAGTTAGTCATGGCAGAAGTAAAGAAAGCAACAGCAAAAGTAGTTGCTAAGGTACCGGCTGAAGAGAAAAAGGTGGAAGTTAAGGCAGCAGAGGTAAAAGCACCCGTAGTTAAGGCAGAAGTTAAGAAAGAGGCAGTTAAGAAGACACCCGCTGCTAAGAAAGCACCTGCTAAGAAGGCACCTGCAGCTAAGAAAGAAACCGTTAAGAAGGAAACAGTGAAAAAGGCACCCGCTGCTAAGAAACCCGTTGTAAAAGAAGAAGTAAACTTCCAGTTCAGTGGAAAATCTTATACTTCCGACGATCTTATCAGAATTACCAGGGATGTATGGAAATATGATTTAAATGGTAAGGAAGAGGATGTAAAGAGCATTGAACTTTATGTGAAACCTGAAGAGAACACCGCTTATTATGTGATTAATGGCGATGTAACAGGAAGCTTCTTTATCTAAATCCAGGCTTGAAACCGATATACATAAGTAAAGTAAGAAAGAGTCGTTGTATTAGTATACGCTAAGCAACGGCTCTTATTTATCGCTGCTGTAACTGTTTTCCGCCCACCACAGAACAAACATTCGATTTGCTCTGTACTTTTTTTAATGGGAATGCTATAATGAGCCTCAGAGAAAATCAAGCGACTCCGAAGGAGGCATTTGGTTTTCCGGGCTCATTAACGAGCAAATATCCTGCGAAGCAGGATGAAGAGCACGAAGTGCGGATTTGCGAGTGATATGTAGACTCAATCAATATATGATAGTAAAGTCGATCAGGAGTATTTTATGGATCATTTTAAGTTAGTATCAGAATATCAGCCGACCGGTGATCAGCCGCAGGCAATTGCAGAGCTGGTGAAGGGATTTCGGGAGGGAAACCAGTTTGAAACGCTGCTGGGAGTGACCGGATCCGGTAAGACATTTACGATGGCGAATGTAATTGCTGCATTGAATAAGCCGACGCTGGTGATTGCACATAATAAGACCCTGGCAGGGCAGTTATATGGGGAATTCAAGGAATTCTTCCCGGAGAATGCTGTGGAGTATTTTGTCTCCTATTACGATTACTATCAGCCGGAGGCATATGTTCCTTCATCGGATACCTATATTGCGAAGGATTCTTCCATTAATGATGAAATTGATAAATTAAGGCTGTCTGCGACAGCATCTCTTTCCGAGAGAAAGGATGTTGTCGTGGTGGCGAGTGTATCCTGTATTTACGGTCTGGGTTCTCCGGATGATTATCAGGACATGATGGTGTCCCTGCGCCCGGGAATGAGTAAGGACCGGGATCAGGTTATTAAAGAACTGATTGATATCCGGTATGACCGGAACGATATGGACCTGGACCGGAGCTGTTTCCGGGTCCGGGGCGATGTGCTTGAGATCTATCCGGCACAGGGCGGTGATTATCTCATCCGGGTAGAGTTCTTTGGAGACGAAATCGATCGTATTACAGAGGTTGAGCCCTTAAGCGGTAAGGTGCATGCATCACTGCAGCATATTACCATCTTTCCGGCATCACACTATGTCGTACCGCAGGAGAAGATTAATAAGGCCTGTGAGGCACTGGAAGAAGAACTGGAGGAGCGCGTGCGCTTTTTCAAGAGCGAGGATAAGCTTCTGGAAGCACAGCGTATTTCTGAGAGGACGAACTTTGATATTGAGATGCTGCGTGAGACAGGATTTTGTTCGGGAATTGAGAACTACTCACGTCATTTGAACGGTATGCGGGAGGGGGAACCGCCGCATACCTTGTTAGATTATTTTAAGGATGATTTTCTCATCATTATTGATGAGTCCCATATTACGATCCCGCAGATCGGGGCGATGTATGTCGGGGACCGTTCGAGGAAAACTACTCTTGTGGATTATGGTTTCCGCCTGCCATCGGCACTGGATAACCGGCCGCTGAGCTTTGGAGAATTCGAGCAGCATATTGACCAGATGCTGTTCGTGTCCGCAACCCCTTCCACGTATGAGGAGGAGCATGAGCTGCTGCGTACGGAGCAGATTATCCGGCCGACGGGGCTTCTGGATCCGGAGATTTTCGTCCGTCCGGTAGAAGGACAGATTGATGACCTGATTTCGGAGATCCGGAAGGAAACGGAGAAGCACAATAAGGTTCTGGTAACGACGCTCACGAAGCGGATGGCTGAGGATCTGACCGATTATATGAAGGATGTGGGAATCCGTGTGAAGTACCTGCATTCGGATATTGATACACTGGAACGGGCACAGATCATCCGGGATATGCGTCTGGATGTGTTTGATGTACTGGTTGGTATTAACCTTCTGAGGGAGGGACTGGATATTCCGGAGATCTCCCTTGTTGCGATTCTCGATGCGGACAAGGAGGGCTTCCTGCGTTCGGAAACATCCCTGATCCAGACCGTAGGCCGTGCCGCACGTAATGCAGAGGGACACGTTATTATGTATGCGGATAACATGACGGATTCCATGAAAGCGGCAATTGAAGAGACCGGCCGCCGCCGGACAATCCAGCAGAAGTATAACGAAGAGCATCATATTACGCCTCAGACCATTAAAAAAGCAGTCCGTGATCTCATCAGTATCTCCAGAACGATTGCCAAAGAAGAGATCCAGTTCGAGAAGGATCCGGAATCCATGAGTGCGGACGAATTGAAGAAGCTGATTGCCAGGGTGGAGAAGCAGATGCGCAAGGCAGCAGCCGATCTGAATTTCGAGGCGGCAGCCGAGCTTCGTGATAAGATGGTAGAGCTTAAGATGAAGCTGCAGGAGATCGAGAGAGAGAAGGAAAAGGAGTAAGAACCATGAGTATCAAGTTATCCGACCAGCATGTTCCGGTTGCCAAGATGCGCCCGCGTGAATACATTAAAATCCGTGGAGCAGCAGAACATAATTTAAAAAATCTCGATGTGGATATCCCGAGAAATGAACTGGTCGTTCTGACAGGACTGTCAGGTTCCGGTAAGTCTTCTCTGGCATTTGATACGATTTATGCAGAGGGACAGAGACGTTACATGGAGTCCCTGTCTTCTTATGCCCGTCAGTTCTTAGGGCAGATGGAAAAGCCGAATGTAGAGAAGATCGAGGGACTGTCACCGGCTATTTCCATTGATCAGAAATCGACGAACCGCAACCCGAGATCCACCGTTGGAACCGTAACGGAGATCTATGACTATTTCCGTCTGTTATATGCCAGAATCGGTATTCCGCATTGCCCGAACTGTGGAAAAGAAATCCGTAAGCAGACCGTGGATCAGATGGTGGATCAGATTATGGAGCTTCCGGAGGGAACGAAGATCCAGCTTCTGGCACCGGTAGTACGTGGACGAAAAGGTGAGCATGCGAAGGTCTTTGAGCGTGCGAAACGAAGCGGTTATGTGCGTGTCCGTGTGGATGGCAATATGTATGAGCTGTCAGAGGATATTTCTCTGGACAAGAACATCAAGCATAATATTGAAATTGTGGTGGATCGTCTGGTGAACAAACCGGAGATTGAACGCAGACTTACCGATTCCATTGAAAATGTCCTGGCATTGGCCGAGGGACTTCTGATGGTAGATGTGATTGGCGGGGAAACCATCAATTTCAGCCAGAGCTTTTCCTGCCCGGATTGCGGAATCAGTATTTCAGAGATTGAGCCGAGAAGCTTTTCCTTTAATAATCCGTTCGGCGCCTGTCCGGTCTGCTTTGGTCTTGGATATAAGATGGAGTTTGATCCGGAGCTGATGATTCCGGATAAGAAGCTAAGTATTAACGAAGGTGCCATCCAGGTCATGGGCTGGCAGTCAAGTAAGGATGAGGGAAGCTTTACCAACGCGGTTCTGCGTGCTCTTTCGAAGGAATATCAGTTCAGCCTGGATACCCCCATTGAGAAGCTGCCTAAGGATGTTTATGACATGCTGATTTACGGAACGAACGGCAGGGAAGTGAAGGTACATTACAAGGGACAGCGTGGAGAAGGAGTTTATCCGATTGCCTTTGAAGGAATTATCAAGAATACTGAGAAGCGGTACCGTGAAACCGGTTCGGATATTATGAAGCAGGAATATGAAACTTTTATGCGCATTACTCCGTGTAAGGAATGTAACGGAATGCGTCTTAAGAAGGAGTCCTTAAGCGTAACCGTTTGTGGTAAGAACATTTATGAGATTACCTCGATGCCGATCTGTGACCTGAATGAATTCTTACAGAATATGGAACTTACCGCACAGCAGCAGATCATTGGAAAGCAGGTATTGAAGGAGATCAGGGCCAGGGTCGGATTCCTTGTGGATGTCGGTCTGGATTACCTGTCGCTTTCGAGGGCAACGGGAACCCTGTCCGGCGGGGAAGCACAACGTATCCGTCTGGCAACGCAGATTGGTTCCGGACTTGTGGGCGTGTGCTATATTCTTGATGAGCCGAGCATTGGCCTTCATCAGAAGGATAACGATAAGCTGTTAAATACGTTGAAAAATTTAAGAGATCTTGGGAATACGCTGATTGTGGTAGAGCATGATGAGGATACCATGCTGGAAGCCGATGACATTGTGGATATCGGTCCCGGCGCCGGCTCCCATGGTGGAGAAGTGGTGGCTCATGGAACGGCCGAAGAGATCATGAAGATCGAAGGCTCACTAACCGGTCAGTATTTAAGCGGCAGAATGCAGATTCCGGTTCCACAGACGCGCCGTAAGCCTAAGGACTGGCTTAAGATTACAGGTGCCCAGGAAAACAACTTAAAGAATATTGATGTAAGAATACCACTGGGCGTATTTACCTGTGTTACAGGCGTATCCGGATCCGGTAAGAGCTCTCTGATAAATGAGATTCTGTATAAGACACTGGCAAGAGAACTGAACCGTGCGAGAACCATTCCGGGTAAGCACAGGAATATTACAGGAATTAAGAAGCTGGATAAGGTAATTGATATTGACCAGTCACCGATCGGACGTACCCCACGTTCCAATCCGGCAACCTATACCGGAGTTTTCGATCAGATCCGTGATTTGTTTGCAGGAACACCGGATGCCAAGGCCCGCGGTTACAAGAAGGGGCGTTTCAGCTTTAATGTCAAGGGAGGCCGCTGCGAGAACTGCGGCGGTGACGGTATTATCAAGATTGAAATGCATTTTCTTCCGGATGTGTATGTGCCGTGTGAGGTCTGTGGCGGTAAACGGTATAACCGTGAAACTCTGGAGGTAAAATATAAGGGAAAGAATATCTATGATATTCTGGACATGACGGTGGAAGAGGCTGTGCCGTTCTTTGAAAATGTGCCGTCGATCCGCAACAAGATTGAGACTCTGAATGATGTCGGACTTTCCTACATCAAACTGGGACAGCCTTCTACAACATTATCCGGAGGAGAAGCACAGCGGATCAAACTGGCGACAGAACTGAGCCGGAGAAGTACCGGAAATACCATTTATATTCTGGATGAGCCGACAACCGGACTTCATTTCGCAGATGTACACAAGCTGGTAGAAATCCTGCAGCGTCTGACTGATAACGGAAATACGGTTGTCGTGATAGAGCATAATCTTGATGTCATTAAGACGGCAGACTATATTATTGACATGGGACCGGATGGTGGCGACCGCGGCGGAACAGTTGTGACATGCGGTACGCCGGAGGAGGTAGCAGAGCATCCGACGTCTTATACTGGAAAATATGTGAAGAAGATGCTGGAAAGATATAAAGAAAATGTGGAGAAATACCGAAATAATTAAAAATTTATGAAATCCCTTTGAAAATATTATGGTATGGGTTATAATATTTATTAATTATGCTGTGAGAATAGAAAGGGGTACATGAAAATGCAGTACACAGATATCGGTATTGACTTGGGAACAGCAAGTATTCTTGTTTACATCAGAGGAAGAGGAGTCGTCCTTAAGGAGCCCTCTGTTGTGGCTTTTGATAGAGATACAGATAAGATTATGGCAATCGGTGAGGATGCCAGACTGATGCTTGGAAGAACACCGGGCAATATTATTGCCGTGCGCCCTCTGCGTCAGGGTGTTATTTCCGATTACCGCGTTACAGAACAGATGATGAAATATTTCATTCAGAAGGCAATGGGACGGAAGACATTTCGGAAGCCCCGTATTGCAGTCTGCGTACCGAGCGGCGTTACCCAGGTGGAGCGGAAGGCCGTTGAAGATGCGACTCTGCAGGCCGGTGCACGTGAAGTATCCATTATCGAAGAGCCGATTGCAGCAGCGATTGGTGCAGGAATTGATATTTCCAAGCCCTGCGGAAACATGATTGTGGATATTGGCGGTGGTACTTCCGATATCGCAGTTATTTCTCTGGGCGGTACGGTTGTCAGTGCATCCATTAAGATTGCAGGCGATGATTTTGATGAGGCACTTGTCCGCTATATGCGTAAGAAACATAATCTTCTGATCGGTGAAAGAACCGCAGAGGATATTAAAATTAAGATTGGTTCCGCTTATAAGCGTGCGGAAGTAGACTACATGGATGTCCGTGGACGTAATCTGGTAACCGGTCTGCCGAAGACCATTACCGTTTCCTCAGAGGAAACCGAAGAAGCGCTTCGCGAGGCAACTTCACAGATTATCGAAACCATCCACAGCGTTTTGGAGAAGACTCCTCCGGAACTGGCAGCCGATATTGCAGACCGTGGTATTGTTCTTACCGGTGGTGGTTCCCTGCTCCGTGGTCTTGAAGACCTCATTGCAGAGAAGACCGGAATCAACACGATGACCGCAGAGGATCCGATGACGGCAGTGGCAATCGGAACCGGTAAGTATGTGGAATTTTTAGCAGGCTATAAAGAGGATTAGAGGTAACTGTGACGGTACGGAACAGTTTATGATTAAGGGAGAACAGAATGGTTAAAGGATTGTATACCGCCTATACAGGCATGATCAATCAGGAACACAGAATGGATGTACTGACCAATAATCTGGCCAATGCGGATACCAACGGATATAAGAAGGAAGGTGCTACAGCACAGTCTTTCGATTCGATCCTTGCATACAAGATCAAGGATAACTCTGAAGGATACCGTCTGGCGAAGAGAACCGGTGTGCATAATCCCGGTGTGAAGATTGGCGAAGGCTATACAGACTTTTCCCAGGGACCTTTGAAGACAACGGAGAATCCTTATGATCTGGCACTGACGGATAAAGGATTTTTTGCAGTGGAATTTACCAATAAGCAGGGGGAAACCTCTGTGAAATATACCAGAGACGGGAACTTTACCCTGAATGAATCCGGAGAACTGGTGACACAGGATGGAGACCGTGTTCTTGGAACGAATGGACAGCCGGTGAAGATTGATCCGCTGAAGGACACCCAGATCAATGTACAGGGTCAGGTCATTCAGGATGGCAAAGTCGCAGCGACGATTCAGGTTACGGATTTTGAGGATTATAATTATCTGAAGCGTTACGGCGAGAACTACTTTGAACCGATTGACGGTGCAACCGAAAAGGATGCCACAGCGAAGGTATATGCCGGATATCTGGAAACCTCGAATATTTCTGTGGTGACGGAAATGGTAAATATGATTACGGTTTCCAGAGCGTATGAGACGAATCAGAAGGTCATTACTACATATGACGGAACACTTGATATTGCAGCCAACCAGCTTGGCAAAGTATAGGAGGTAGCGGGACATGGTTAGAAGTTTATGGACAGCAGCAACAGGTATGAATGCACAGCAGACGAATGTGGATACCATTGCCAACAATCTTGCCAATGTAAATACAATGGGATATAAGACACAGGCTGCACAGTTCAAGACTCTGTTATATCAGACACTTCAGACAGCAACCACCACGGCGAACGGAGATCCGAAGCCGACCAGCTCCCAGGTAGGACTTGGTGTGCGGAATTCCTCGATCAATTCCATTTTTACACAGGGAAGCCTGTTGGATTCTGCCAGTGATACCTCTTTTGCAATTGAAGGAGAGGGCTTTTTTGCAATCCGTGGAGAAGACGGAAATACTTACTATACCAGAAACGGTGACTTTACTTGGGCAACGAACGGAGCTAACGGGATGATGCTGACAACGACAGACGGACTTCCGGTTCTGGATTCTTCAGGAAGAGCCATTACCTTAAACAACAATTATGTAACAAGCAGAATTACCATTACCGGAGACGGAAGAATCTGTTATCCGGATGCCAATAATAATCCGCAGCCAATCGGCATGCAGATTGGTATGTTTCAGTTTAACAATCCCGGAGGCTTGGAACGACAGGGCGACAGCCTGTGGGCGGTGACCGGAGCCAGTGGCCAGGCACTCAATGAAGCAACCAACAATTCTCTTAAAAAGAGTAAGATGGTACAGGGATATCTGGAAGGCTCCAATGTGCAGGTTGCTACTGAAATGGTCAACTTAATTGTGGCACAGCGTGCTTATGAAATGAACTCCAAGGCAATTACGACAACCGATGAAATGATGCAGACAGCCAACAATCTTAAGAGATAATCTTTAGTACATGGCATTGATGCAGGATCGGAGGATGAAGATGGACATTAGTGGAATTGGATCGCAAAAAGGACAAAGAGGCAATGATGTATTTAAAAGGTGGCCAGATCATTGATCCTGTGGAGGAAGAGATCTACAGGGCAGATCTGGAAATAGAGGATGGAAGGATCAGAAAGATCCTGAAAGAGGGAGGACACCGTCATCCGTAAAGCCAACGGCTCCTTCCCTTGCCAGCTCCTCCATATCTGTCAGTTCCTGGCCTTTCATTCCCACTGTAACCGTTGCACAGGAATGAATTCTGATGCCGGTCTGCTTCCCCTTCTCCAGCACATAGGAAAGGGTCTCCTTTCTGTCTACACAGGGCTTTGTATTTGCCATGAGCACCACCGATGTATAGCCGCCCCTTGCGGCAGCGGCGGCTCCGGTGGAGGAGCTTTATCTGACGGACAGCAATATCTGCGTCAATACGAGTCTGCTCGGTCCGGATGCGTCAGAGAAGAGCAATAAGACGCCTTCCTTCCCCTATATTGTCCTCAAGACGGAATTTCTGGAGCAGACAGTAATCTTT
>OQVP01000215.1_pt1 | contig 21907 bp, 20 predicted proteins | sample 1691541 | NCBI WGS metagenome assembly OQVP01 (sample SAMN03418258, study PRJEB22391) | human gut metagenome | biome: human-gut; feature: organic feature; material: feces | host: Homo sapiens | place: Tanzania | collected 2013-01 | reverse complement strand
TTTTCCAACTTAAAAAAACCCGAATTATAATTCATCTGGCTGTAATCTGGTTTCCCAAGATTGTTCGGCTCATCCTGTGGCTGACTGTAATCCGTCTGTCCATAATATGACGTCTGATTCTGCTCCGGCTGCTGATATTCCTGTGCTGTCTCTCCATTTGTTTCCGGAGCTTTGTAATTCTGATCATCACTGTTCTCAGGATTTGTGTATCCCTGCGGCGTCTCATTGGTGTTCTCTGGTTCCCCACCGATTCCATTCATAAATTCGTCACTCATTTTCATTCTCCTTCTCACCCAAAAGCGAACTTGCGATATTCAACCATGACAAACTAAATTTTTATATCTATAGTTGAATGTTTCGTTACAATTACAATAATTAGTCAAAGTATAGCATTCCCATATCATGAGTGTCAAATCCTAAACGATGAGAAGCACGCTTTGCAGTTTTTTCAAATTATCCCGGCAATCACCAAAATCACACAAAAAAATAAAACCGCCAAGAAAATTTCTTTCTTAAACGGTTTTATATAAATCATAAATCAATAATCGGCTCTACGCCTCTTCCTTCTTCCAGAAATCGACAGGCTCATAATCCTGCAGCTTTGCAAGAAATCCCTGCTTTCCTAGTTCCTCCTGAATGATATCAAGTATCTCCTCACTGTCAGCAAGTATTGTATGATAATGAAATCCTGATGTAACATTCTTGAGAAGACTTGATTTTCCAGTAGCTATTTCTTCCATATATCGACGTATATCCATTCTGGACTTAATATTCATATCCGCCCGAAGAACACCATATACTTTGTGATAAACAAACACATCCTCTATGATTCCGCCCAGATCCACGATCGTTGTGAGTTCCCTCTCTACATCATCATCCGAATGATAGACTTTAAACACACGGCTTGCAACGGAATCCTTCTGAATCAGATAGCCACGATTGGTCGAGAATATGTTCATTCCGTTCGCACGGAGCAAAGCGATATCCTGCACAATCACCTGTCTGCTTACGTCAAACTGTTTTGCAAGCGCTACCCCCGGAATCGGTTTCGTCCCTGTTGTCAACATCTTTACAATTTTTTTGCGTCGTTCTTCCCCATTCATAACAGAGAACTTTACCACCTTTCCATCAATCTACAGGATGCAGATTTTTAAGTGAAATATCCATAATCGGAGCAGAATGTGTGAGTGCCCCGCTTGATATAAAGTCTACACCAAGATCGACCAGTCTTGCAATATTTTCTTTTGTCACATTTCCGGATACTTCAATTTCCGCACGTCCATTGATGAAAGCGATCGCTTTTTTCAAAGCATCTGTATCCATATTATCAAGCATGATAATGTCAGCCCCTGCTTCCACCGCTTCCTCAACCATCTGCTGGTTTTCAACCTCTACCTCGATTTTTCTGACAAAAGGCGCATATTCTTTTGCCGCTGCGATTGCCTGCTTCACGCCGCCGGCAGCTCCGATATGATTATCTTTGAGTAACACTCCGTCCGAAAGATTGTAGCGATGGTTGTTGCCACCGCCCGTGCGAACCGCATATTTCTCGAAAATGCGGTTGTTCGGCGTTGTCTTTCTTGTGTCAAGAAGCTTCGTCTTGCTTCCCGTAAGAAGTGACGCTACCTCATGCGTATAAGTAGCAATTCCGCTCATTCTCTGCAGATAATTAAGTGCGGTGCGCTCTCCGCACAAAAGTGTGCGAATATCTCCATGCACCTTCGCCATAAGCTGACCAGCCTTCACCTCTTCGCCATCCTGCACAAAGAACTCAACCTTCGTGTCTTCATCTAGCAGGGTAAAAACGCGTTCAAACACCTGCAGACCACAGATGATTCCATCCTGCTTGCAGATGAGATCAACCTCTCCTGCCTGCGGATGCGGCATCACACTATTCGTTGATACATCCTCGCTTGTGATATCTTCTTTTAATGCTCCAAGAATCAATGGATCTACATTTAATTTCATCGTTACCTGATCGTACATCGTATTGTCTCCTATTATTTATTCTTATTCTAAGCCGTCTTAACGGTATGCATTTTGCGGTCGGCCTCACGGATTGCCGCGCGTACTGCATCTCCGTATCGTTTCTGCAAAGCAGCCTCATCCTCATATTCTTTAAAGTCAACTTTCGCTATAACCGCATCGGGATCTGCAAGCTTACACTCTTCATTCCGCATCATTTTCTTTGCTGCACGCTTGGCAAACACAAGGCTCTCCAGCAGCGAATTGCTCGCCAGACGATTTCTTCCGTGCACTCCATTGCAGGCAGTCTCTCCCACCGCATAGAGATGCTCCATCGAAGTATGACTCTCATGATCGACCCAGACGCCACCCATGAAATAGTGCTGTGCCGGAACAACCGGAATACACTCCTTCGTCACATCGTATCCCATCTTGCGGCAATGCTCAACAATATTCGGAAAATGCGTCTTTAATTCTTCCTCCGGAATCGTTCTTAAGTCCTCCCACACATGATTCGTGTGATCCTTCTCCATCTGCTCATAGATTGCCTCTGTCAGCAGATCTCTCGGAAGAAGTTCATTGACAAAGCGTTCTCCCTTCTTGTCATAAAGCTTCGCTCCTTCGCCGCGAACCGACTCGGAGATCAAGAAGCTGCGTTCCTCCTCATCCTCCGAATAGAATGTCGTCGGATGAATCTGCACATAATTGATATCTTTCAATTTTACATTATGGATCAATGAAAGCGCAAGCGCATCTCCCGTCAGATGACGGAAATTCGTAGAATGACGATACAATCCGCCAATTCCACCACATGCCCACACGGTTTCATCCGCTTCCACGGTCTCAACACTGCCGTCCGCTTTGCGAATGACCGCACCGTAACAGACATTGTTCTTCTCCACAATATCAAGCATCGTTGTTCCGAATGCCCTGCGTATTTCTCCGTTCTTCTTATGAAAATAGAATTCCACCACTTCGTGCTGCATCCTCTTTCGTAGTTCATTGCCAAGGCAAAGGAGGTATCCTGTTATAAAAGCATCACCAGTGCGCCTTGCAATGATGTTTGCCTTTGCTATGTCTTCATTCTTCATTGAGATAATCGCTGTTCTTTCCATAATGTCATTCTGTTAAATAACCAACATTTATATCGTCTATGTTTTAGTCTCCGTAATATCCCGTGATAGAATAATAATCTTCTGCCCTCATTGTGTGCCGAATTACCGGTGTCGGATGAAGATACTCCTCATCCATCTTGTCGCACCACTCTTTTGCCTCATCAAGGTTATTGAATCTCAATCCTATTTTGTTCATTCTTCCATTCCATTGGCAATATGATGAAACGGTCGTGTGTCCAAAAATCATCCACTCTACAAACTCGTATTTTCTTCCATTAAGAAGGGTTCTATTCATTTTATTTTCCATATCCTCGTTTCTTTTTTGTTGATACAAAGGTAATACAAAAATATTATATATGCAATACTTTTGTATAATATTTGTAATATTTTTTTATTACAAAACTATTGTTGTTAGGTTATTTGATAATACATTTGTATTTTTGTGGCAAAGCAAAAGGAATATGAATGTATTAGACAAAGAACAGACGTACTTTGAAGAACACGCATCTGAATTATTAGAATCCAAAGGAATCTCCAAGACACAGTTTGCAAAAGAAATGGGGGTAGTCCCTCAGAACATTAATAAACTGTTTGGAACGAAGAATGTTTTAACATTATGCAGAGTATCATCAATCTTGGGGATTCCTCTCGATAATCTGATTTCAGGTGAGGAAAGGCAGAGGATTCAGGGATGTGTTTTTGTGGATGGAATTGCTAATCTGATTAAGTCTAAGGATGATTTAGAGGAACTGTTAAAGAAACTAAAATAAAAGGTTTGGAAGCCCAAACCTTTTACTCATTGCATTAATCATTTGAGTGCATTTGCCTGAGAATTTCTTTTCCACTCCTTCCTTTCTCAGAGTAATCCATTGCATCTAGACCGGAGGCGAGAGCGTCAGAGATTTGCCTCTTTGAGTGAATGTTGGATAGGATGTCCAACAACGCTTCGATTGATTCCTCAACGGTTGGGAAGTATTCCTTAACGAAGCCATCCTCAACTGTATCATTAACTGACCAATCTACGGAATAGGTGAAAACACCTGACTGAATTTTGAACTTTAACATAATGATATTGTTTTTGGTATTAGGCAAAGGTATCCAAATAATCATTATATTTGAGCCTGCTTATACTAGGCTGAATAACGATATAATAATCAACATAAACAACGTAGCGTTATGAATAAAATGGTAATTGCAATTGGCATTATGCTAACATCACTATCCTTGAACGCACAGATTCAAGATTCGACATCTGTCCAAGTTCTTGCAGCTCAGACCTTATCTGTAAAAGATAGTCTGTATATGAAGGTGCTATCTGAAATCTCAGACCAACTTGCAGATTTAGAGCCACAAAGATATAAGATTTACAAGACGGAAAATATGTACAATCTCTTAAAGTTAGACACCGCAACAGGGCGTGTATGGCAGGTACAGTATGGAATGAACAAATATGCAAAACCAATGGAAACACCGATAGATGACCGCTCCCTTTTGATGAGTTCAGAAAGAGTGTGTTCTGGTCGATTTGAATTATACCCGACAAATAATATGTACACATTCATTCTACTTGATACGTTGTGGGGTAGTGTATGGCAAGTGCAGTGGAGTACGAATCCAAAGCAACGATTTAGGTCTGTTATTGCGTACTGATTATGCCTAGCCGTTAAGTCGAAATATGGCAGGAAGCCGAATAAAGTATAATCCATCATTGACTGTCCATCAAAATGCGGTCAATAATGGGGTGTCTGATGATGGGATAAGATACTACATTAAGACGCATAGCATAGATAGAAGTTTTGAAAGAAAAGTCAATATCGTTAAGGCAATCAGGAACGTTCTAAAGAAGAAGCCTAATGCTACAACGACCGAGGTCGCACGTGATACTTTATTCGGAAGACGCACCGTGAGGAAGTATTGGGAAATCGCAAACGGTAGGGAGGAGTTAGAACGGTCAAATATTGGTAGGGAAAAATACCAAAAAAGACACTGCGAGAACTCAATAATTTTTATGCCACTCATCCGTCTTGTACTCGGGACATACTTCGTGAAGAGAGGTTTTGTACTAATGTACTGGAGCCATTTTGCGGTGTTGGTACAATGTCGGAAGTCATCAAAAGAGCCGGATACAATGTGGAATCATACGATATTATTGACCGTGGTTATGGCAGGATTGGGGATTTCTTTGAAGTCTCGTTTGATAAATGGAAATCGGACATCATATCCAATCCTCCATACAATGAAAATTTAATTGATATAGTCATAAGGTGCATAGACATCTGTAAGAATAAGGTCGCACTTCTTTTGCCTATACGATACTTGTCAGGAGCTGAAAGGTATAATGAGCTGTATAAGATATACCCTCCATCAAGAGTATATGTGTATATGGAACGTATCTGTATAGCAAAGAATGCTGATTTCGACACATATAATGATGCAGGAGCAAACAAAGAAATCTATGGATGGTTTGTTTGGGAAAAAGGCTTCATTGGTACAACTGAACTGAAATGGATACATAATGAGAAGATGATGCCCATCGATATGCCGGAGAATACAATTGGACAATCCATAGTCCATAAACAAATATAAACTCCCTAATAGAGGGACGGAAAATCCCCCTAAATATAGGTGCTGTTTTTTATCAAAGATTCATAGTAGTACCTGAATTGATTATGCTCTTGGGAATCTTTGACCAATATCCTCCAGTATCAGCCCTAAGGCTATCCGAGATGTGTTTGCGATGTTCCGCAGTCTTCTTTACCCCTTTTAGTGAAGCCGAAATTTTGTCCCTGACATCTTGCGGAACTTCACGTGTTTGTCTTTTGTATGTCTTTTCTTCCATTGTAATAGTCATTTTATAATAAATACAAATCAGAATAAAAAAAGTAAATAGCATTAGTAAGATTTATAATTAAGCATTATAGTCTGGAAAAAATTATCGCAAGCATCTGTTATAGCCTACTATGCTTAATGGGTAGGGGTATAAGCATAAGGCGGATTACAGTTCTTTAAGAGTAAAACCTTATAGGCTGTCCCAATAACGCCTCATCCCTTCTGAAATGGCATTGCGTTCCTCAATTGTGCGTTTTCCTCCTCTGTTTGCATACATCATCTTCATACCTTCCGATATTTTTCGTTTGTGTTCATCAGTTAGCTTTATGTTCTTTAATTTGTAATATTGCACGTCATCTTCCATAAGCAATTAGCTGTTTTGATTATAAATAGACGTTCAATTGACAAGAAAAATTATTGCAAGCAACCGTTAATAGAGAGGAAATAATGGTTTATTCTCATAGGCAACCACAATAACATTCCATATTAAAACATATAACAATCAACACATTACAAATCACATCCAGCAATATATTGAAGTTTGATTAGTTAGTGTATGATAATAGGTTTATAATAAAAATCCATACCTACAAATAAATAAAGTTTATGTCGATTCTGTCCATCACCGGACCGGAGAGTTTCGAGAGGTAGTTCAGCCTTTGGCCCGGAGTGCAACGGCAACGGTCTCCTTCGCCATAGTAGCCGCACGGGCAGGGATTCGATGCGGCGACCAACATGAAAGAGGCGGGATATTCAAGTTTCGACCTTAGCCTTGAGATTGTGACTTTTCTATCCTCCATCGGACCACGCAGAGCTTCCAGCACGGATTTTGGCATCTGGCCATATTCATCAAGAAAGAGGATTCCGTTTTCGGCCAGCGTGACTTCCCCGGGACGGATGTCGGCTCCGGCTCCGCCGCCGATGATCGCCGGGAGGGATGCGCTGTAGTGGGGAGCGCGGAACGGGCGTGTGCGGATCAGGCCTATCTGCGAGCCTTTCATTCCGGCCACAGAGTAGATCTTGCTCGTGACAATAGCCTCCTCCGTTGTCATCGGAGGCAGGATTCCGGCCATAGCCTTGGCAAGGGAGCTTTTGCCGCTGCCGGGAGGACCTACCATGATGAGATTGTGCCCTCCAGCCGCAGCGATCTCCACTCCTCTCTTGGCTCCCTCCTGACCGATAATTTCCGAGAAATCCATGACATCCCTCTCCGCTGGCTTGTTGTTCCGATGGGACCCGCGGCTCAATTTCCGGTACAACCTCGTGTTCCAGACCAAAAGATCGCTGCAATCCTCCTGTTCCTCAAGGATCCTTATCACATCAGTCAATGTCTCCACTCCGAATATCGACAGGTCATTGCATTCGGTGGCCTCCAACGCCGAACGAAGCGGAATGATGCACCCGGATATTCCCATGTCCGCCGCAAGATCAGCGAACGGCAGGGCTCCCTGTACTTCACGCACAGAGCCATCCAACCCCAACTCCCCCATGATAAGGTACTTGTCCAATCCAGGAAAATGTTTCTGCTCGGATGCCGCAAGGATTCCCACAGCTATCGGAAGATCGTAACCACTGCCGTTCTTCCGAACATCCGCCGGAGCCAGATTGATCACAATCTTCTTTCCCGGTATTCTGAATCCCAATGACTGCAGAGCCGTGACTGTCCTCAAAAGACTTTCCTTGACCGCCACATCCGCAAGCCCTACAAGATGAATTCCTATTCCATGCGCTATGTCCACCTCCACGGTGACGGGGACAGCCTCGATACCGACGCACTTTGCCCCAAGAATGTCTATCAACATAGTTTGAGTTCTTTATGTACACTGGCAAAGATGGCGCAACAAAACGTAAATTTTCAAAAGAAATAGAAAAATCGTCATAAGAAACAGAAATATTTTTTCTTACGACGACTTTTCCGAAAGTCCTATCAGTGCCCTAACCATCAGAATTCCAACGTCCAGCTCAGACTCGGCATGATCGGGAATATGCTGACCTTCTTCCAAGTCCGGTCCTCAGTGTCATAAGTCAGACTGAACGGATTGTGCCTGTTCAGGACATTGTATATTCCCAAATTCAATGTATGGTGGCATCTCTTATCAAGATTGAACCTCAGGCTGCATCCCAGGTCCATTCTGATGTAGGCAGGCATCTCGAAATTGTTGACGGTTGTAAAATATTTAAGCGAGACCTTATCCGGTTCCTTGATCAAAAATCCTTGATAATAGCCGGAGGCGACAGTCTCCCAATGGCCGGACTGATAGGTAAACAATGTATTCACTGCAAGCTCACGATGTTTATCTTTAGAGATTGAATATTCAGCCGAAACATTCAGGATATGAGGCCTGTTGAACTTGGCCGGGAAAGACACCCCGTCATTCACGTTCTGAAACGTACGATCCGTCTTTGACCAGGTGTAGGCGATTCTGTAATTCAGCTTCTCGCCGGCTTTCTCATAAAGGAATTCAACCCCCTTTGAAGAACCTTCACCGATGTCAATCTTGTCACGCCATCCAGCGGCGGCAGAGCTGAAAAGAGATGTGGCATCTGTGAAATAGACCAGATCCTTCATTTTCTTCGTGTAACATCCGAGCGACAGGCGATGCTTCTCAAAAGACATGAACATTCCCGCGTAATATTGGCTTGCTTTCTCCGGCCCGAACTGGTTGTCCGAAGGCACAATCAAGTCCAATGACCACCCAAGTGGGACTCCTTCCAACGTGTGATAATATTGGGTTGTCCAATCCGCCGTGGCCTCAAATCCCAACCAAGAAGCGACATTCACCCTTGCAAGAAGACTGGCCTCCGGATCAAAGGAAGCGGATTTAGCCAAGACATCCGTCCTGTCAGTCCGGTTGTAATTCAATCGACCGGACGCGCGAAAATCATAGCAGCCTTCTTTCTCAAACTCGATCTGCGAATGGAGTGTGCCTGTCAGGCAGTTCGTGACATGACCAGACGCTGGAGAATCCGACGAGCCCATCAGTAGGGTTCCACCTGTGATTTTCTGGGATGTGGCAGGATCGAACCTGGCATAACGTCCTTTGAGTCCTCCTTGAAAATGAAATATCTTTCCATCATAGTTCGCGCATGCGGACAGCGTGGCCTCGTCGATGGAACTATGGACAGCAAGATCGTTGTCTGTGCCGCCAAGAATCTTCACCATTCCTTGCGCGTTGCTGAATTTGTTGTACGACAGTCCGGCACGGACACTCCAAGAATCGTCCAAGGATCCCTCATACCGAAGATTTCCGATCAAATTGCTCCACTGGATGTGTTCCTCGGAGTTCGCACCATAGTCATAACTGTAAGCATCCATGCTGTTGAAGGCGCTCAAGGACAGTCTATGCCTGTCACTGATTTTCCAACTCACCTTGCCGAAAGCGTCATAGACAAGAGCTTTAGGGCTGCCAATACTGTCCAATGCCGATGACAAGCCTTTTATTGCCCTAAGTTCCAATCCAATAGGCGAAAGCCTTACAGATCCGATAAAAGAGATCTTGTCCTTCAGCAGGGGTGTCGAGAAACTTGTCCCAAGAATAAAATTGCTCACATTAGCCTTGCCATGAGAGCAGTTGAACCCGCCATCCTCACTTGTGAGCTTTATGTGAGATGCGGTAAGGTTGCCCTCTTCCGAGGTGAAGCCACCAACTTGAAACATCACATCAGAGATGACATCCAGTGAATATACCGATGTAAACCCCAACAGATGGCTTGATCCATAGAGAGGGACTCCATCCAAAGTGACAAGGTTACTTCCCAGATTCCCACCTCTGACATAGAATGCGGAGGAGCCTTCTCCACCAGTTGACACACCAGGAAGTGTTTGAATATACTTGATCACGTCAGCATTCCCTGTCGCGGACACCATATTCTTAAAATCCTTCACCTTGATGATCCGTGTACCGGCTTCCCTCGCCCCACTTTTCTCCCCGATCACAACAGACCCGCGCAAGGTGTCCTTCACTTCATTTGTCTGAGCGAACGTCATTGGCAAAGGGAATAGAGACAACCATGCCAAAACAAATATTCTTTTCATGATATTAATATTCTTTTTCAACTAACGAACATATCCCTATTTTCTGTCACTCGGCACAAAATCATTCAGATAACCTCTTATCCCGGTTTTGTTGTTCCGGTGGATCATCGCTCCGAAAACACCTATCCCGCCCTTGATGTTCGTGTAGATGTTCTCGGTGTCGTACTCGAACAGGAAGTTGTCCTTATTCAAGTGCTTTCGGTACACGTCCTTGAAGTAGTTATCTGCTTCGTCAGAGAGGATGTAAATATCATACAAGCCACCTCGCTCCTGATACGGGCCGTCATAGTTCGACCACGATGTCGGGAACGGCCTTGCCAGAACAAAGGATATGTCCGTATATATCGGGGAATCTTTCAGTTCTTCCTGTGTCTTTCCGCTATGGTAGTCCTTGGGAATGTCGATGCGCACGAAACCCTGATGCACCTGCAAGTCTCCCATCATCAGAGGATACCAGCCCAACTTCTCACGAAGCCACTTGGGCATCACCTTGACCGAGTCGGCCGAAAAACACGGAAGATCACGCACACGAAGGGAGGTAAGGTTGAAGTCGTCAGCGCAGAGGTGGCTGGTGGCTATGTATTTCTGGTAGTCCTCGCCCCATCCCTTGTCTTTAGGAAACGCCCACAGGTGGCTGGCGAGAAGGCAAGGATAGCCATAACGAGGACACTCTGGGGAACGATTGAAAAGGCGCAGCTCGTATGAGTACATCAGGTACCCTTTCTTATGACGTCCCTCGCTTGCGTCATACCCTCTGCCATAGCAGGCCACGGTCACGTCAGCAGGGAACTTAGTGGATGCCTGAAGGACATGGCCCTCCATCACTATCATTAAATTGTACTCTTTGCCGTATTCGGGTCTGTACTCGCATTGCCAAAGGCCATCACCGACATAGTGAAACTTTCCGGCCCCGGCATAGCCGCACCTTAGAATAACCTCCGCGTCTTCGACCGGACGGCGGGCACCGTCCATCGAGGTCGGAGTGTAGTACATCTCCAATGTCTGGACGTCATCCTCAGTCAGTATGCAGTTCACCACCACCTGAGGATCTTCGCCAGCATTAAGGTCTATCGGCTCTACACAGGACAATAAGGCCGACGGCAGCAGCGACGCTAACAGCAGGATGTTTATCAATCTTGCTTTCATTGGTAAAAACGTCTTACGATTGTTGTATTACTACCCAAAGGGTTCACGAACGACACGGAAACAGCGTATTCCTCCGGAATCTCCCCTGAGGCCACAAAATTCATGATGTGAGTGGACGAATCGATGACCTCATACTCCGCACCGTCTATCATCCATTCGTAGGATGACACATCCGGGCAGCCGAACGGCAGGGAGAACGTGCCGGAGGTCAGCGAGCCTTCTATCAGGCCATCGGTGTGGTGGATCCCGGACTCCCACAGATAAACATCCTGCCTGAAGGAATATGTCTTGAACGATGTGCTCACCTCTGCCTTGACATAATCATCAGCCATCGGTGAACCACTGACCTTTCTCACACGCACCGATGATGGGGACACTCGGTCAAAAGAAATGTTCCCGTCACGCATCGTCGTCCAATCTATCGTGCAGGAGGCGGGCAGATTGGACAGGCTCGCGGTATAGTCTTCGCCCGAGGTCATGTGCGATGGCGGATTGGAGAACACCGGATATCCGAACTCCTCGCCTGACAATCCGTACTTCTCTCCCATGGGACTCGGAGAAGATGAATATTGAGGAGTTTCGTATAAGGTTCCATCATTGTCTAGAGCATAGCGAAAGATCTCTTCTACAGACACTCCTTCATAATGGTTCCTGTCAGCATTAATCACTGCTCCTCCCAGAGTCTTCCCGGCAGCCGCACCTATCCAATGATATAAAAACCGATCATATGCTCTATTTTCCATTGACACAGACATTTCATCGGCAGCAGAAGACGCTGAAACAGTAATGTTTCGACAAGAAGACAGTGGACCTATGAATCCACCACTATAGCATTGGCCAAGAACTACATGCTTTCGTGATAAGCCATTAATTTTCTTAATCTCCTCAGCTAACTCCGTGGCCGAAATCGAGGAATCATTCCAAAGGCCGATAAAAGACTCATCGTTGTTTTTGAATCCGTGGTCAGTAATAAAAATAAGAACCTGCTCGCTGGCATCTACATGGTCCCGAAGGTAATTGAAAACCGTGGATATGTTTGCCTTAGCGGCCGAATAATTAATGTCATCATTACCGTCTCCGTCCAAATCCTGAGGCGAGGACTCATACCATCCGTTATTCAAGTGCCTGTCAGACTCTGGCGACACGCCATCAGACATCAAGACAAATATCCTGTCCCTTCTATAATTATAGACATTCCGCAAACATTTGTACATCGCTGAGCAATTGTTCCAATAGCGTTCCCAGTTCACCTCAGGTCTGACACCTCCGCTGATAATGACGGCCCAATTATTTGATAAAGAATCAGAAACATCGGCACGAGCAACATGTACACGAGGGAAAAGAACCATAGACTTCTCTTTCGATGATGCTCCTACTTCGCATTTTACCATATCATACTCAAAACTATCAGGATATCCCCACTCCCATGAATCCATGTCTGCATTGCCCGTATATGGATCAATATAGATATATAGCCAAAATGGGCCGCTATTAGCTATAGGCATAGTATTAATGAATACCACCCAAGATTCACGAGGGACAACCCCGTACTGTTCAAAGTAAGTTTTAAACTTTGTATTCTTTTTCACTATTGATTTAGATACATATACCATATCATACTCATCAATCTCCTCCTTGACAATCTCCAAGGCCTGCGCCTGCGTTATCGGGGAGCCGTCAGGGTTGTACGGTTCATCATTGTTCTCTTTAGTACAGGAAATCGCCATCATGATGGCTGCAAAAACAAACGGTAATATTCTTTTCATACGTTCAAATTTATTATGTTACTGTCCTCTTTAGTGATAGCTTGTGGTTAAACATTCACAAACATAATCATTATTCCTTGATTAAGCAATCAGGAACGACGCTAAATGTTAATTTATTATTACAACGGTGAGTTTGACATCATTTTTGATTAACTTTGAGAGATTCCTTTTAATTAAAATTGAAAATGAACAAGAATGAGATAACATTGTTCTGCGTCAATGACGGCAAGAACCATAAGATTGAGAACGGGCGGGATTTGAAGGCTTTGTCGGACAAGTATTGTTCATCTGTCACGGACAAGAAGACCGGCCAAAAATTCGATGTGCTGGCCGCGCTGGTGGATAACAAGCTGAAGGAGTTGAGTTTCAAGCCGGTGAACCTGCACAGAGTCGAATTTATCGGCTACAACCACCCGGACGGGAGAAGGAGCTACGTGCGGTCGCTGTGCTTCGTGCTACAGAATGCCGTGAGGGAACTTTATCCTGACAAAGTGCTTGTGATCGACCACTCGCTGCCGAGCGGACTATACTGCGAAATCATCGAGAAGGGAAAGAAGGAAGACGGGCGGCACAAGCCTTATTTTGTCACCGATGACGAGATTGACAGGATAAGGGAGAAGATGAAGGAGATAGTGGCGAAGGATCTGCCGTTTACAAAGGTAAAGATGTTCTCCGAAGAGGCGGAGTCTCTATTTCTCGCCAACAACCAGCCGCAGAAGGCCGAACTTCAGAAGAGCTTGGGGACATTCAGTTGCAGCGTCTATTACCTTGACGGAAAGGCCGACACCTTCCACGGGCCGTTGATTCCTTCGACTGGTTACCTCAAGGTGTTCGACATCAGCGGAATGGGTGACGGGTTTTGCCTTCAGTCCCCGATGATGACCGACTTCAGCAAGGTCATGCCGATGAAGCGGCAGGGCAAAATCTCAGCGGCGTTGAAGGAATACTCAGACTGGTGTTCCATCATCAACATCGAGAGCATCGGGACGTTGAACAAGGCCGTGAAAGACGGCAAGGCCGTCAGCATCATCAACTTGGCGGAATCCCTCCACGAAAGGAACTACGCAAAGATAGCCGACAGGATCTACTTGGAGAGGGGGACTAAGCGAATCGTGATGATAGCGGGACCGTCATCAAGCGGAAAAACATCATCATCACTCAGAATAGCTCTACAGTGCAAGGTGTTAGGGCTCAAGCCGAAAGTCATCGAGTTGGACAACTATTTTGTGGACAGGGATCACACTCCGAAGGACGAGGACGGGAACTATGACTTCGAGTCGCTCTACGCCATGGATCTCGAATTCCTCAACAAACAGCTCAACGAACTTCTTGAGGGGAAAGAGGTTGAGATTCCAAGATTCGACTTCAAGACAGGAAACAGAATCTTCGAGGGCAACAAGCTACGCCTTGAGGACAAGGACATCCTGATCATGGAAGGCATTCACGCCCTGAACCCGGAGATGACCTCAACGGTTGACAATTCAAGGATATTCAGAGTCTATGTCTCCGCCCTGACCTCGCTGAACATCGATGAGAACAACAACATGTCCACATCGGACAACCGCCTGCTCCGCAGGATGGTGCGCGACAACCGTGTCAGGGGCATCACTCCCGAAGAGACCATCATGAGATGGAACAGCGTGCGACGGGGAGAAAGCAAAAATATATTCCCGTTCCAGGAGAACGCGGACGTGCTGTTCAACTCAGCCCTGATCTTCGAGCTTCCGATGCTGAAATATTACGCCGAACCGCTTCTGCGCAGGATCGCGCCGAACTCCCCTGCCTACACCGAGGCCGTGCGTCTGCTCAAGTTTCTGGACTACATTGTAGCCCTCCAACCGGGCGAGATCTCAGCGATTCCGCCGACTTCCATCATGCGTGAGTTCATCGGCGGCCAGACGCTGACAAGGGACTAAGCCGCACAACACATCAAAAAAAGGCTGACCGATGACATTCAGGGTCAGCCTTTTTCATTTATATTCAACTATATTACCTCAAGCTCGTTGGAAGTTATCCATCCTTGACGGCCGTCGGCGAGGGCAATGTTCTTCCACGAACCCACCTCGTCCAGAATCGTGACCTTCGTACCTTCGTGAATTACGAACAGATCCTTGGAAGAACCTGAGGACGGAGAACTCTTCACTGAGGAAACCGGAGACATCACAATCGCAGTGTCCGTCTTCACGCTGTCGGATTTCTGCCATACTGAAAAACTCAAGGCGCCGGCGGAAAGCAACAGAAGCACAATCCCGCAATAGAAACCCGCACGTCTCTTGCCAACCGACGCCCCAAGCAGGAACAGAAGTCCCATCATCAAGGCGGCTGCAAACAGCACAAGGAATATGGCAGCCCAAGCGTTGGAACTCATCAAATAGCATATCTTCCGGGCGAAACTCTTGAGAATGAACTCGGGAACCGGCTCAATCTTGTCCTGTACGAAATTATTCGTGAACTCCAGATTGTAACGGGCATCCGAATATGACGGATCAAGCCTCAGAGCTCTTTCGTAGTTCAGAATCGCCTTCGGGTAGTTGGCTTGTTTGAACCAAGCGTTACCAAGGTTATAGTAAAGCGTGGCGGATTTCTGACCGGACTCTTCAATGGAAGTCCAAGCCGCCAATGCATCGGCAAACTTGCCGTCAGTGTAGGCTTGCACACCCGCTGTCCAGAGAGAATCCAGATCCTTCGCCTGGATATTCATTGAAAACCCAATGGAAAGTAACAATGTCACAACCGTGGCGACCTTTCTAAATGATTTTCCTCTGGTCTTGAGACCTGAATCGATTGATGAGATCACCTTCAGCGCATCGTCGTAGTGAGATCTCATCGCATCGTTTCCTCCATCAGGAGAATAACGCGCGAACTCACAGGCGTCCAGTAGGTCTGTGAAAGCCTCTGTCTGCTCCTCACTCACACCACCGTCCGTGAGCGCGGAAGCTATGTTTTCCTTGCTTATCTCTGACATGTCCATGTTCAATTTGTCGGAAATGAATCCGATGAGAGCCTTATGAAGTTCCTCATAAAAAGCAGTGTAGAGACTCTTGTCAAGATATTCGCCTGCCTGTTTGAGACGCTTCTGAGCCATCTTTGTGGCGCGTCTGTTCTTAGTCCCGGCGACATCCGCCCGCATCGCGGCCACCTTTCTGAACGCAAGGTACACAGCGGTTGCCCCCAAGATCATCAGAGCCAACAGAATCCAGAAGAACACCGACCCGACAAAGAACGTCCCCGAACCGGAAAGATTCGGTTTGCCTGTGAATATGAACCTGATGTCATCAGCAAGGCTCTTCACATCCTTTCTCTCGACTCCGGAAGAGACCGTTGTGGCTGGAACGGAATCACCTCCCTTTCCCTTGGCCACTTTGATGTGCAACGGATCGGTCTTGAGAGTCACATACTTGCCGGCATTGACATCATAGTATGAATATTCCACCGGATCAATCGTGAAATCACCATGGCTTCTCGGAATGAAAGGATATTCAAAAGACTTGCTGCCCGATGTTCCGCCATTACTCTTGTCCGTATTTTCCGTTGCCTTGGTGTCATAGACCTCGAAGTCAGGCGGGAAATTGACTTTCGTCTCCTCAAGCAACGCCACATTTCCGCGTCCGGAAACAGTTATGATCAATGAAGCGGCATCATGAGTCTTGAGGTTGTCCGTGGTCAGACGCGCGGATATTCCGAAACTGCCGACACCGCCACCGAACGAGGCTGGCTGTCCGGACGGAAGCGGATTCACCTTGACTTTGACAGGTGAAGTTGTGACCCTTTTGCGAATGGTACGGTAGTCATCCTGAAAAAACCTGTCAAACAAACTGTTGGAGGTTGGCGCATTGTTCCTGACGCTCACTACGCAGACAAGTTCTGACGGGTCGATCGTGATTGTCCCGGACTGCTGAGGGATCAGGACATAGGACCTGAGCACTGCGGTTTGGTAGATTCTGTCATCCAGACTCTCACGCTTGAACTCAATGCTGGTTGGGACATAGGTTTCCTGACTCCAGAATCCATTGAATGTAGGGAGTTTGGCATTTTCAAACTGCACCACGTTGACTCGCTGGTAGATCTTGAGCGTGGCTGTGATCGGCTCCCCTATAACCACTTCCGTACGGCTTAGCGACAGCCTAAGGAACAGGTCACTTGAAGAGATTTCTCCAGATGCGGAAGATGACCGCTGTCCGTCACCAGAGGAGTTTCCACCCTGCCCCGATGAATGCGAGGAAGACGCCCCGTCGCTCACTACCTGGATCGAGGTCTGGGAGGAAGTTATTTTGTCTCCCGAAAGCATAGCCGTGGCAGCCGGAAGCTGGAATGTTCCTGTAGACTTTGGAATCATAATATAGGTAAATGTGGTCTGATGGGAAGATGAGCGCTTCCCGTTGATGATCTGCACGCTGGAGCTTGAGCCTCTTTGGGGTCCCCATACCAATTGGAAATCATCACCTTGAGACCATTGGAAGTCCGAAGGACTCTTCTCACCTTCAATGATGAAAGTGACATTGAACTGCTCGTTCACAGCAACCACATCAGGAGCTTCAACCCGGATGACATTCTGGGCGGACGCCTCAAACAATGCTATGAGCAAAAAAGCCGCAATGTAAAACAATCTCTTCATATTCACACTATTACCAATTCTTCTCTTTCTGGCGGGATTTCAGCAGAGCCGCCTTCTCCTTGTTGACTTTGTCCTGAGTCTCCCTCTCACGGGCCTGAACCGCCTTCAGCATCTGTTGAGCCTGCTGCGGGGAGATCTTGGCCTCCCCCTGCCCCTCACCTTGCTGAGGTTTCGGCTGGTCTCCTTGATTCTGATCCTTGTTCTGATCATTATTCTGGTTCTGGTCTTGATTCTGGTCTTTGTTCTGGTCGTTATCCTGATTCTGCCCGTTATTGTTGTTCTGATTGTTCCGGTCGTTGTTCTGATCCTGATTCTGTTGGTCATCACCGCCATCGCCACCTTCATTCTTCAGCATCTGCTTGGCATAGGCATAGTTCTCTTTCGCGTCCAAATCCCCGGGATTACGGAGCAAGGATTGTTTGTAGGCATCAACAGCGGCCTTCCAGTCCTTCTTCTGGACAGCGATGTTGCCAAGGTTGTAATAATAGTCAGCGGAATTGGCCGACATCGGAGCGACATCCTTCAATCTTTCCAAAGACTTTCCGGCCTCATCGTAATTCCCTTCACGATAAAGAGCCCCGGCAAGGTTGTAATTGGCGGCGAATGAAGAGGTGTCCTTCACCTGAGCCTTACGGTACTCTATCTCAGCGTTCTGCCAATTCCCTTTCTTGAACTGACGGTTGCCTGCGCGGACCTCCCTGCGGTCTGTCTGTGCAAAAGCCACCGCGCAGGAAAGCATCAGCAAAAAAGCCGTCAATGAATATTTCAATATAATCCTCATTTCTTTTCCTCAAACAAATGTCTGCGCGAGCGTCTTTCCCCGATGAGCATCTCAAGGGCGAAGAACGCCAACGCTATTCCGAGAAAGTACATAAACTGCTCGTCATATTCCTCAAAGACCACGGAATTGTATTCCTCATCCTCCATCTTCCTGATGTCGTTGATAATCGGGGTCAGGCCAAACTCATCGTTACCGGCATGAACATAGGCCCCGCCCCCGGCGGAAGCGACTTCCTTGAGGGTCTTCTCGTCAAGATGAGTCACGACAATATTCCCGTCCTTGTCCTTCAAAAGGCCTCCGTCCATAGGAATCGGCTGGCCGTCAGCAGATCCCACGCCGATCGTATAGACCTTGACCCCCGCCTCGGCAGCCTGTTTCGCGGCGGCCACAGCGTCATCCTCATGGTTCTCGCCATCAGTGATCACGATGATCGCGCGGCTGTGCTCGCTCTGCGCGCTGAATCCACGGATAGCAGTGTTGATCGCATCCCCGATCGCCGTTCCCTGAATAGGAATGGACTCAGTTGAGATGGTGTTCAGGAACATCTTGGCACTCACATAGTCCGATGTGATCGGAAGTTGGACGAACGATGTTCCGGCGAACACTATCAAGCCGATCCTGTCATCCTGAAGCTTGTCTGTGATTCTGGAAATAGCCAGCTTAGCCCTTTCCAATCTGTTAGGGGAATAATCCTTGGCAAGCATCGAGTTGGACACGTCGAGGGCGATCATGATCTCAGCCCCTTTGGTCTTGTGTTCCTTCAGTTTGGCACCCATTTGAGGTCTGGACAGACCGATAGCAAAGAAGAAAAACGCCAACGAGAACAAGACAGTCCTCACCCACAATTTATTACGTGACCAAGAAGGCATCAGTTCGTTCACAAGGGCCTCGTCTCCGAACTTGCGCAGACGGCGACGCCTGTTCCACAACCATAGCCCCATTCCTAGAAAAAAGAACGGAATCAGGAGCAACAGCAAAAGATAATGCGGTGCGGCGAAAATTATCATGGCAACCTCCTTATCAACAGTTTAACAAGAGCCTCCAACAACAGACAGATCAAAGCCATGAGCGCATAAGTGCCAAACAGTTCCTTATAGACCGGGAAGCTGTCGATGGTCGTGCGAGCCTTCTCCATCTTGTTGATGTCTGAATATATCTCAGCAAGTTTCGTGTTGTCGGTGGCTCTGAAATATTTTCCACCCGTCGTCGAAGCGATGTTGGAAAGCAGCTTCTCGTCAAGTTCAACCTTGACATTCTGCATCTGTACTCCCCATGGAGTCATCACAGGATATGGAGCCTCGCCATTGGCTCCGACTCCGATTGTGTAAACCCTTATTCCATAGGTCTTGGCGATCTCGGCGGCGGTCTCCGGGGAGATCTCTCCACTGTTGTTCACACCATCAGTCAGCAGGATAACCACACGGCTCTTGGCATCAGAATCCTTGATTCTGGCCACGGCTGTGGCAAGTCCGTTGCCGATGGCCGTTCCGTCCTCTATCAAGTCAGTGGAAATCTCCTTCATCAGGTTGATCAGGGTGGCCCTGTCTGTCGTCAGCGGGCATTGGGTATAACTCTCTCCGGCAAACACCACGATCCCCATCCTGTCGGAAGGCCTCTGGGCGATGAACTCGATGGCGATGTCCTTGGCGGCGCTGATTCGGTCCGGGGTGAAATCTCTGGCCAGCATACTTGTCGAGACATCCATCGCAAGCACGATGTCAATTCCCTCTGTGTCAACCTTTTCAACCTTGGTAGACGAACGTGGACGGGCGATCGCGACCACAATCAGCGAAAGCGCGGCGATTCTTAAAATGAACGGAATATGTCTGATTACCCCGAGCACTGTCTTTCCACCTTTCTTCCAAGGCGTGACGCTTGAGACTCTCAGATGTGGACGACGATCCTTCAGTTCCACGTACAGATAACGCAGAACCAACAGAGCCGGAACCGCAAGGAGCCAAAGCAGTTTAGGATATTCAAAGAACATTACGCCTCTCCTCCTTCTTTTTTAGCCGGAGATTTCGCTTCGGCAGCCTTCCGGGCAGCCTCTTCTTCCGCAAGTTGAGACTGATAAGTAACTGTCACAAAGCGTACCGCGGCAGGAAGCGCGGCAGCGTTCTCCTCATCCGAGGCCGAGGCCTTGGCGAATTTCACGAAATCAGCTGTCTCGAAAAGCGTCTTCATCTCCTCGTAAAGGTCAGCCGGAACACCTGAGGTCTTGAGGTCTTTGAATATCTCGGCTGTTGTCATCTCCATGGCGTCGATGCCGTAGCGAGCGTCAATATATTCCCTCAACGCATCCGTGATTCCGGAATAGAATGCCTTCTGCTTCTCCGGAACCCAGTATTTGCTGCCACGGAAATGGTCGAGTCTTCGCAGGGCGACAAGATAAGGCGGATCCTTGTGGATGACGTTGGTCTCTTTCTTGCGTCTCATAGCGAACAGCGCCCAAATCAGAACAGCCACAATCGCGACACCCCATATTCCTAAAACATAAGGGATTACCTCCGAAGCCTTGAGCGGATAGCGGATCTGCCTCTTAATGTCGTGAATCTGATAGGTGGTCGTGTCCACCGGCATCGTGAAGATGTCAAGTGTCTTTGACGCAAAGACCAGCGTGTCAATCCTGTCCACACCGGACGCTCTCACCAAGGACAGTGGCAGAAGCTCGTATTTACCTTCGTCAAAGGATGTTATGATCATCGACACGTCGATGTCGTACGACTTCGGCTCATTCTTTTTGCCCCGGATCTTGACAGTGTCCACCATGAAAGGCAGGACAATCTCCACGCTGTCCATAAATCCTTTGGAGAAATCCGGCAGGGCGAAACGGGTCCCCTCCACCACGTCCTTGAGGTGGAATCCGTAACGGAACTGATCACCGATCAGAGCTGTGTCGCGCTTCTGCAAAGGTTCCAGAAAGGAATCCTCCGACTTTATCAGCATACCTTTATTTTGCGGGACCTGCTGTCCGGAGGCGGCGATGGTGATGATCATCGCGACGCAGAAAAGCGGCAACCCGTAAATCAATCTCTTCATATCTATCTCCTCCCGAAAAATGTCATCAGACCTTTGACGTAATCCTGATTGGTGGCGATGTCCACAGAATCAATCTTATAGCGGTTGAACAGCTTTCTCTCCCCATCCTCAACGGCACCGAACCATTTTGAATATTCCGCCCTTGTCTTCTTGCTGGAAGTGTTGATCCAAGCCGATTCTCCGGTCTCGGAATCCTTGACGTGAACAAGACCGACATCAGGAATCGTCCTCTCGCGTGGGTCGTGAACCTTGATCACAGAGATGTCGTGACGATTGCGGGCCACCTTAAGTGCATCCTCATAACGAGGCGATCCGTCCGGATTGGCATCCAGCATGTCTGAAAGCACGAAAGCCGTGCATTTCTTCTTCATAGCGTTCGTCAGGTACCGCAGAGCCTGCCCGACATCGGTTCCGTTGGACTCAGGCTTGAGCTCGATGATCTCACGGATGATGTGCAGAAGATGGCTGCGTCCTTTTTTCGGCGGGATGAACTCCTCAACCCTGTCGCTGAAGAAAAGCGCCCCGACCTTGTCGTTGTTGATTATGGCCGAGAAACTCAGGACAGCGGCGATCTCCGCGATCAGATCCCTCTTCGTCCTCTCACTCGTTCCGAAA
>OQVP01000211.1_pt1 | contig 22192 bp, 18 predicted proteins | sample 1691541 | NCBI WGS metagenome assembly OQVP01 (sample SAMN03418258, study PRJEB22391) | human gut metagenome | biome: human-gut; feature: organic feature; material: feces | host: Homo sapiens | place: Tanzania | collected 2013-01 | reverse complement strand
ATCATGTTCCAGTATATTATAAATGTAGTGCGCGCCACAAAGCGGAAGTGGAAGCTCCTTATCATGAGTTGACACGAGGCGGACATATATTTTATGTGGAGATGGACGGGGATGCGACTCATAACCCGGAAGCAATCATGCGCATTGTCGATATGATGGATAAATACAACATTGGTTATGGTTCGGTAAATCATAATCGCAACCGCTGTATGGATTGCGGATATGAGAACGCAGCCACCCATTTGGAAGTTTGCCCGAAGTGCGGAAGTAAACATTTGGACAAGTTGCAGCGTATTACTGGATATTTGGTAGGAACGACCGATCGTTGGAACAGGGCAAAGTTGGCGGAACTGAAAGACCGCGTTACGCACGTTGACACCCCACAAAAATAAGATAAATGATTAGTATTTTAAGTATAGTGCACGACACAATGGTAGATGGTCCGGGCTTCCGGACCTCTATCTATTGTGCCGGTTGTCCCAACCATTGTCCCGAATGCCATAACCCGCAATCGTGGGACATCAACCATGGCACAATGACCTCAACGGAGGAGATCATGAAAGAAATCATGGACGATCCATTCGCCAATGTTACCTTTTCCGGCGGTGACCCGATGTTTCAGGCAGAAGGCTTTGCAGAGTTGGCACGTGCCATCCGGGCGCAAAGCGATAAGGATATCTGGTGTTTCACCGGCTACAAGTATGAGAATCTGCTGAAGAATCCCAAACAACTTGAACTGCTGAAACTGATAGACGTATTGGTAGATGGTCCGTTTATGAAGGACCTTCGTGATGAAGACCTCTTTTTCAGAGGGAGCAGCAACCAGCGGCTCATCAACGTAAAGAAATCATTAGAAACAGGTAAAGTGATAGAGCTCCATCTTACCAAAGAAAATCCGATTCCGGAACTATAACCCCCTTCCCGGAATCATCAGATTCTTCCTGAAATCATCAAATTCTTTCAGGAATTACACAATTTTTCCGTCCACTGAGCTTTTTAAAACCCCTAAAGCTCAGTCTACGGAAACTCCCAATTGCAGAAGCAGGTTCTTGATGTACCCCCTGTTCCAGTCGCCCTCGTGCAAACGCTCTGAACCAAAGAGCAGCAAATCGATATCCAGGGCAATGATACCCTTTCTACTCTCTCCTATTCTTCTTCCACATTTATGCTCCATGTTTTTCAGAGCCAGAATAGTACGTTCCTTATTTACATTCGTATATCCCACTCCTATCACATTCAGAAATTTATCAGATGATATTCCTATAGGTTCGGTCCATAAGGAAGTGCCAAATTCCATATCATTAAAAGTAGCTTCAAGCAAAGCCTTGGCTTGCTGGATATGGGCTTCCTGATTGACGTTAGAACCCAATGCTACCACTATTTTTGTTCTATATGCCTTCATTTTTTCTAATTTCTATGCAAAGATAGTGAAAATACTTAAATTATGTACGATTTTCCCGTTTTTTTTTATATTTTTGCACTATGAATCGAATAAAAACATATATAATAGGCATTTCTTTACTCATCTGCGCTACATCTCATGCGCAGATGAAGTGGAATCAGTCTTATCAGACATACATCAACCAATACAAGGACCTCGCCATCGAACAGATGCTCCGCTACCATATTCCAGCCAGCATCACTCTAGCGCAGGGACTCTTTGAGAGTGGCGCAGGCAAGAGCGTGCTGGCAACCCAGGGTAACAACCATTTTGGCATCAAATGCCACAACTGGACAGGCCCTACCCAATACCACGACGACGATGCCCGCGGCGAGTGCTTCCGTGTTTACAAGGATGCCAGAGACAGCTATGAAGACCATAGCAAGTTTCTGGCTAGACAGCCACGTTATGCCCGTCTCTTCGAATTGGGACAGCGCGACTACAAGGGTTGGGCAAGAGGATTGAAACAGTGTGGCTATGCCACCAATCCGCAATATGCCAACAAGCTGATACAAATCATAGAACTTTACAAGCTCTTCGACTACGACAAGGCGAAGCGATTCGACCGTTTCATGGCCGAGCATAGCGGAACAGAACAGGCTGTCAATGCCCAGGGACTTCTGCACCCTATCCACAAGTTCAATGACAACTATTACCTGATTACCCGCGAGGGCGATACCTTCAAGGCATTGGGTAAGGAAATAGAAATCAGTTGGCGTAAGCTTGCCAAATACAACGAACGAGACAAGAACGACGTTCTGCACAGAGGAGAAGTAATCTATCTCAAGAAGAAGCGCAAGAAGGCTCCAAAACAGTATAAGAATCGTCCACACATCGTAAGAAACGGCGAAAGTATGTATACCATCTCACAGAAGTATGGTATCAGACTGAAGTATCTCTACAAGATGAACAATTTTGATGTTGACCATCAGATTAAGATTGGCGATAGAATCAGAATCAGATAATAAAGAAGATTAGAATCAGAATCAGGTAAATAAAATAAAAGACAATGAAGAAATATATCTTTTCACTTGCAGTCCTAGCCATGCTCATGGGAGCCAGCCAGGTAAAGGCGCAGAATTTTGACGATTATTTCGTTGACAAGACATTGAGAGTTGATTACACTTTTGCCGGCAACAGCGACAAGCAGCTGATTGCCGTTGACGAGCTGAACGTATTGCCACGCTGGTATGGTAAGAAACAGCGACTCAGCGAGTTGCCGGTAGAAGGTAACGGACAGATTACCGTGCGCGACCACCGTTCGGGCAAAGTAATCTACCGCAATTCCTTCTCTACGCTCTTCCAGGAATGGCTCTCCTATCCAGAGGCAGCCAAGAACACCCAGAGTTTCGAGAATGTCTTTCTGGTACCCATGCCAAAGGATACGGTAGATATCACCCTTGACCTGCGCAACAACCGCCGCGAAATCATGACATCGCTCACCCATCAGGTAGCACCTAAAGACATTCTGATTCATCACAAGGGCGACAATCCTACCCCATACGAAACCTTGCAGGCGGCAGCGGATACCAACAAGTGCATCCACATCGCCTACGTGGCAGAAGGATATACGGAAGAAGAGATGCCTATCTTCCTGCAGGATGCCAAGGAAGCCAACGACGCCATATTTGCACACGAGCCTTTCAAGAGCATGAAAGACAGATTCAACGTTGTTGCTGTGAAATCGGTATCGCAGGATAGTGGCACCAGCGAACCAGGCAAGGGTATCTGGAAGAAGACCGCTCTGAGTTCCCACTTCGACACCTTCTATAGTGAACGCTATCTCACCACCCTGCATCTGAAGGATCTGCACAATTGTCTGGCTGGAACACCCTACGAGCACATCATCGTTCTCGTAAATTCCACCAGATATGGCGGCGGCGGTATCCTGAACTCATACAATCTGACCACCTGTCATCAGAAATGGTTCAAGCCAGTGGTAGTACATGAATTCGGACATTCCTTCGCCGGACTTGCCGATGAATATGCCTACGAATCAGAAGCCATCCCAATGTATCCCCACGACGTGGAACCATGGGAGAAGAACATCACCACCCTGGTTGACTTCGACAGCAAATGGAAGGGTATGATCAAGAAGGGCACCCCAATACCAACACCTCTTTCCAAGAAGGAAAAGGAGGCTGTGAATAAAGTGGGAGTCTTCGAGGGAGCCGGCTATAGCGTAAAGGGCGTTTACCGTGGCGTACAAGATTGCAGAATGCGCATCAACGAAACCCCAAACTTCTGTGCGGTATGCAAAAAAGCCCTGACAGACATCATCGACTTTTACACCAAATAACTTAGCTTATGAAAGAGCAGACACTGAACATCAACTACCAGATAGCCCAGCTATCTGAACTGAATGAAACGGAACAGACATTGATCAGGAAGGCAATGGAAGCTACCCATAATTCCTATGCCAACTATAGCCACTTCTATGTAGGAGCTGCCTGCCTGCTTGCTGACGGAAGAATCGTCATTGGAGCCAACCAGGAAAATGCAGCCTTCCCTTCTGGCCTCTGCGCAGAGAGAAGTGCCATCTTCGGAGCTCAGTCTAACTATCCTGAGCAGGCCATCACTACCCTAGCCATAGCAGCCAGAAATGCGAACGGCTTCCTCAAGTCGCCCATATCGCCATGTGGTGCTTGCCGCCAGGTGATTCTTGAGATGGAAGACCGATACAAGCAGCCTGTACGCATCCTGCTATACGGCGAGGCAGGCATCTATTGCTTCGGAAGTATCAAAGATTTGTTGCCATTCTCATTCGTAGATGCCAACATGAAAGAATAAAATGCAAAAAGGGCGTGTCGTAGATAATCTATGACACGCCCTCTTTCAATACTATTACCTCACTGTTTCCTGCGATATTGAAGATAACCTCATTATAATGGATCACCTCATTCCTTTCAGCATGTGCTGTATCTGGGCAATGCGGGCCTTTTCATCTGCCGTATTGCGATAACGCAGGTAACCCTTCAATGCATTCCGCAGATAATCACGAGCCTTCGTATATTCTGTCATCATATCTTCTCTACTTGCAGACTTCTCCATATCCCTCGCCCGGAAAAGATGACAGAAGCCCAAGCGATAATAGGCATCAGGCTTCTCATTCTCCTGACAAAGCGAAAGCATCTGCTCATAAAGCGGCAAGGCCGATTCGTATTGCTGCAAACCGAAATGGCTCTCTGCATCAGCCCAGCAATAGAAAGAACGTTCCTGAGGCGCAAAGTTCTCCAACTGGGGGATAACCGGGTCGAGACACCTGATGGTTTGCTCATAATCCCATTCATAATAATAGCACACTCCCAAGTATGCCTTGTATCTGGGATTCAGGCGATAGGTCTTGTCGAGCCTTTCCAGAAGAATCAGACATTCATGATATTTCCTGGAAACGAAATAATCCAGCGCCCTTGCCAGCAGTTCTGCATCTTCTTTCTTCTGCTGCTGGGAAGAAACCGGCAGCGACTGATTCTCGGTCTGCCTCCCTTCTGCAAACGCAAGAATAGGAATCAGGGCCAATGCCGCTGCTCCTACCCTCACTATCCTACTCCTTCTTGTCATTTTCTTCTATCTGTTCCTCAAACTCATAGCAGCCCGCATCCGGTTTGTCGTCACGGCGAAATCCCAGGCGGTCGGCAGGCAATGAGGTGGCAGTATCTGCTGCTCCAATGGCAGCCGATTCCTTGCGGAGGCGGAAATCGTACTTCAAGTTGTCGGTATCAAACAGGCGGAAATGCTTCTCACCAAATCGAGTGGTGTCCTTCACATCCTCAAATATGATGTTCGTGAACTTCAGACTGTCGTCTGTCTCCATCTTTTCCGTACGCAGCACACAATGGTCAAAACTGAAATTGCAGACTTCATCTTCCTTTGGCGCACTCCAGACCACCTCATCGTCGTGGTAGCCCGTAACAAGCGAGTTCGTCACCTTGAGGTTGCTGACAGGAGGCATGAATCCGATAGCCGTAGCACGGCGTCCATCAAACGGATAGAACTGAGCGATGGTACATCCATTCACTTCCACATCGCCACCATGCACATAGAGCGGATGCTCCAGCGTGTTGGAAATCTGACTATTGTATATCTGAACCTTGGCAGAATCAACGAGGATACCATAGCCCTGACAATTGTGAACCGTAGCATTCTGCACCAGGAGTTTCTGCCTGGTCACATCGCATGAATCAACAAGGATACCATGATAGGTGCTATGGATATCAGCATAGTTGATGACATTATTATATGATGATGCCATCAGCTGGATGCCTTGCCATTGTCCCGGAGTGCGGTCGTAAGGCAGATAATCAAACATATTGTCGATTCTATCTCCTCTCATCACCACCTCCTTTCCTTGCTCACCCTGAACATGGAGAGTTCCATATACCTTCAATCCGGCATTCTCATGAAAATACAGTCGGGTGCCAGCCCCGACGGTAAGCGTAGCCAAACTGTCCACCTTCATTCCGCCGTATATCACAATCGGCTTGCTATCTCTGATGGTAGAATCCTTCCTGATGGTGGGATTGTTCAGCAAAGTGGCATCCCACGAATAAGCCTTCAGGTTCACCTTCTGCTGCACTCCACTCTCCAATTGAAAGAGCAGATTATCTTCCACCAGCTGCGGATCATCCTGATATTGCTGACGGGAAGTCAGTTCCACGAATACACGGATACTATCACCCTTGCGCACCTCAACATTCTGAGTCTGGAAACCAGCGGTCTGCCCCAGAAACGAACCGTCCACATTCACCCGATACCCAGTCTGATTTCCGTTTTCCAATCTTACAGAAGAACAGCGCAATCCCTTTCCCGTATGATTATAAACCCAGAAGCTTCGGGTTGGCGTAGGCACATTCGAGAAAGTAGTGTCCAGGCAAACTGTATCCATGGAAAAAGCGAGCAAGTCGTTACGGGATGATGAGAAACTCTCATCATCAGCACAACTTACCATGAAGGCAGTAGTCATACCACCTATTAATATATATAAAAATCCCTTTTTTCGTTTCATATTTATAAAACGAAAAAAGGGACTAAATATTGCATGATTCTTATGAACCAAGATGATAAGAAAGCAAATGTTGCTTACATGGTTACATGAACATGGCGAAGATGGAAGAACCAATCACCGTCATCACACCACATACCACAATGGAAAGGCTACTCATCGCACCCTCGATGGTACCCATCTCCATCGCCTTCGCCGTACCCAGCGCATGGGCAGAACATCCGATGGCGATACCTTTGGCTATAGGTTCCTTGATGCAGAGCAGCTTGAGGAATTTCTCAGCAAAGATATTGCCCAGGACACCCGTTACGATGATAACTACTACAGTTACGGAAACATGACCTCCCAACTCCTCAGAAACACCGATACCGATGGCGGTGGTGATAGACTTCGGCAGGAAGGTGACATAAGCCGCATGGTCGAAATGGAAGAGCAAAGCCAGAATCAAGACAGAACAGAGACTTGCCAACACACCCGCCAGGATACCAATCAATACAGCACGATAATTCTTCTTGAGTAACTCTACCTGCTGATAAAGCGGCACAGCCAGACAAATGGTTGCAGGAGTAAGCAGATAACTGATGCAGTTGGCACCCGCACTATACGTCTTGTAGTCTACCCCAGTAATCAGCAAGGTAACAATCACCAAGATGATAGAGATAAGCAACGGGTTCATCAGCGACCATCCTGTCTTTACCTTCAGCAACATACCGATGGCGTATGCAGCCAGACTGATGAGAACTCCGAAAAATACGGAATCCTGGAACAACGGAACCGAAGCACCCAGCATGGCCATAGACGATAAGAAAAGCGACATCATTTCTTCGCCTCCTTTCCCTTTCTGATAACAAACTGAGTAATCCATCCCGAAGCCCCCATAACCACGAAGGTGCTGACCACGGTAACGACAACATACTGCAGCCATGCGCCGGCAATCGACTGCCAGGAATCAATGAGACCCACTGCAGCAGGAATAAACATCACAGGCATGATGGCAATCAGAAAACCACTCGTCTCCCTGATATGCTTCACCTTGACCAACTTCAACTCCAAAGCCGCAAAGAGCAAGACGATGCCATAGATGCTGGCAGGGATAGGCAGCGGCAGCAGATAATGGAGCAATTCTCCCGCAAAAGAGAATGCAATGATAATTAAAAACTGAATTAAAAATTTCATCCTAAATACTATTTTTTGAACCTGACCGTTAGTAGTCCTTTAAAACCTCCTAACAGGTAACTCCTTACTTTTACAATACCGCTTCTACATAAGTCTCAATGGCACTTGCCGTCTTCTCTACGCCCAGGCGAACCGTATCCAGACAAACGTCATAATCATCCGCATTACCCCATGTTAGTCCGGTATAATACTGGTGATAAGCTACACGGCAATAATCGGCATGTTCCACAAACTCGGCAGCCTCATTACGGGTTAATCCCTGTTCCTCCTGGATTTCCTCGATACGAGCTTGCAAACCACCCTTCAGGAATACGGATACCAGATCCTTGCGCTCTCTGAAGATATAGTTTCCACAGCGTCCAATGATGATACAATTCTCCTGTCCGATCATATCCGCCAAAGCATGAAGAGGTTTTTCGGTGAGCAGCTTCTGGTTCTCACCTAGGGAAGACATAGAAAAGAGCAATTCATCCACAGGAGTTTCATCGAAGAAAGCCTCCATCTCGTCAAGGATTCCACGCTCTTCAGCCATTTCCATCAAATTTTTACGGGTATAGAAAGGAATACCATAATGTTCAGCAAGCAACCTGCCCACACGAACAGCGCCACATCCACACTGGCGCGCAATCGTAATAATCATGATAGTAACATTTTTAAATTAAACTTATATAAAGCAAGAAAGCTAAGAAGATTTAATCTTCTTAGCTTTCTTGAATGTCGGGGCGACAGGATTCGAACCTGCGACCACCTGTTCCCAAAACAGGAGCGCTACCGGGCTGCGCTACACCCCGCTTTCATTCTCACTGCAACTTATCTTTGTTAGCGTAAGCATCATTTCTGAATTGCGGGTGCAAAGGTACAACATTTTTCTGATTCCACCAAATTTTCGGGCAACTTTTTTCAAAAAAATATTCATTTTCTTGTTTTTTGCCCAAAATAAAAGGGCAACTTCCGAAAAAGCTGCCCTTTATACCTTATTATATATAGCGATTCTGAAAAATCAGCTATCGCCATCCTTATTGCCATTACGCCTTGATGATTCCTTCCTCTACGAAAATCTTCTTCAAAATCTGAACAGCCTTCTCTACCTGATCCTTGGTATGAGTTGCCATGAGGGCAAAACGTACCAATGTATCCTGTGGAGCACATGCTGGAGGAATAACCGGATTGATGAATACACCCGCATCGTAAGCCAACTTAGTAACAACGAATGTCTTCTCAGCATCGCGAACGTAGAGAGGAATGATAGGACTCTCGGTCTCACCAATCTCAAAACCCTCCTCGCGGAAACGCTTCAAGGCATAGTTAGTTACATCCCACAGATTCTTGAAACGCTCTGGCTCTTTCTGAATGATGTGGAGTGCCTCAAGAGCAGCAGCGGTAGCTGCTGGAGTATTGGATGCACTGAAGATGTAAGTACGGCAGTTGTGACGGAGGAAGTTGATAGTATCCTTGTCTGATGCGATGAAACCACCGATAGAAGCCAAACTCTTAGAGAATGTACCCATGATAAGGTCTACCTCATCTGTCAAGCCGAAGTGGTCGCAGACACCACGTCCCTGCTTACCGAATACACCGAGACCATGAGCCTCATCCACCATGATAGAGCAGTTGTACTTATGCTTGAGCTTTACAATCTCAGGCAAGTTGGCCAAGTCACCCTCCATAGAGAATACGCCATCAACCACGATGAGCTTGACAGCATCCTCAGGAAGCTTAGAGAGCACACGCTCCAAATCTTCCATGTCGTTGTGCTTGTAGTGAAGCTGGGTAGCGAATGAGAGACGGCGGCCATCTACGATACTGGCGTGGTCACGGTCGTCGCAGATGATATAATCACCGCGACCCACAACACATGCCAACACACCCTGGTTCACAGAGAAACCAGTAGAGAAGCACAATGTCTCGTCCTTACCCATAAACTCTGCAAGCTCCTTCTCGAGCTGTACATGTAAATCGAGGGTACCATTGAGGAAACGACTACCCGCACAGCCTGAGCCATACTTGTCAAGAGCAGCCTTGGCTGCGTCGATTACACGCTGGTCGTTTGTCAAACCCTGATAAGCATTTGAGCCGAACATCAGGATATGGTGTCCGTCGATGTCGGTAACTTCAGTCATCTGCTTACTTGTGATCTCGCGGAAGTATGGATACACACCGGCAGCCATATACTTCTGAGGAACACGATAATTCTTGTATCTTTCTTGTAATTGTCCCATTATAAATAGGTGTACTTTATTTTCTTTTTATATTTATTCTAAGTTTCAGGGTGCAAAGATACAAAAAAAGACTAATATAACCGCTTTTTTCCTAAGAAAGTTTACTTTTAGAGTTTTTTTAATGGATATTTCTTGCTATTTTAGGGATTTTTATTACTTTTGCACTTTAAAAATTACGTTTTCTTGACTAAGATATGAAAAAAAAGATAGTTTTCATCATGAACCCGATTTCTGGAACCAGCAGCAAAGCGGCTGTTCCCAGTTTGATAGATTCTACTTTGGACAAGGAGCTGTTCGAGTACGAGATAAGGTTAACCGAAAGAGCCGGGCACGCATCTGAGATTGCCGCCGAAGCCAGAGACAACCATGCCGACATCGTGGTGGCAGTGGGTGGCGACGGCACCATCAACGAAGTAGCCCGTTCCATCGTCCATTCAGATACAGCCCTGGGCATCCTGCCTTGCGGTTCCGGCAACGGACTGGCGCGTCACCTGCTCTTGCCTATGAACTTGAAGAAGAGCATCGAGGTAATCAATGCTTGCCAGATACGCGACCTTGACTATGGAGTCATCAACGACTACCCTTTCTTCTGCACCTGCGGAATGGGATTCGACGCCTTCGTCAGCATGAAATTTGCCGAGAGCGGAAAGCGAGGACCTATCAGTTATGCAGAGAACATTCTCAGAGAGGGACTGAAATATGAGCCGGAGACCTATACGCTGGAAGACGAGACAGGCACCAAGCAATACAAGGCCTTTCTCATTTCCTGCGCCAATGCCTCACAATATGGCAACAATGCCTACATAGCTCCACAGGCATCCATGAGCGACGGACTGATGGACGTTGTCATCATGGAGCCATTCGATGTTCTGGAGGCTTCGCAGGTTAGTTTCGACATGTTCAACAAGACGCTCGACAAGAACTCGAAGATTAAGTCGTTCCGCTGTAAGAAGCTCCACATTTCACGCAGCAAGCCGGGTGTTATCCATTACGACGGTGACCCGGTGATGACTGGTGCCGATATCGACGTGCATCTGGAAGAGAAAGGCATCAAGATGATCATCAATCCATTCGCCGACAAAAGTGTCCGCAAGCCCAACATGATCCAATCGGCCTTTGCAGATTTCTTCAACGACATCAATGTGGTTCGCGACGACATCCAGAAGGATATCCAGCGACAGAGCAAGCGAGTTGAAGCCATCAGTAAACTGGTGCAACGCAAACTGAACCTTTAAAATGACAGGAGTTGGAAATTAGAAGATTTTGCAGGCATGACTATACTTCCTGCAACTTCTAACCTCCAACTCTTGTCTTTATATAAAAATATTATCTTTGATATTAAGTCAATATCTCAAGATTAGCTTACATAGAATTCCTCAGTAATTTTCGCATACCATTCCGATCGGTTCCCGTCAGAATCCATCATTACCTCAATCGCATTTTCCATCTCCACCGTTCTATGTCTGGCAAAGGTCAGCATAAAGCGCTTAGGCTGCTTCCGTCCCACCGTTTTAACCCCACATTGGCGAACAAGGCAAAAGCCTAGCAGATAGGCTTCTGACGTAAAGGCATCCAGCACTTCAGATGGTACTATTGCCGAGAACACGCCCTCTTCAGAAAGCAAGCGTTTTACCCCTAGGAAAAGATCCCTAAACGGCAAGCTGTCAGCATGGCGGGCCATCGACCTTTTACTGTCTGGATTTTTCAGACTATTCAAGAAGAAGGGAGGATTACTTACGATGGCATCAAACTTCTCCGCCGATTCATAATCCTGCAAGCGGCAGCACGCTATGCTCACCCTGTCGGCAAAGGGACTAGCCGCCACATTCTCACGAGCCTCATCACAAGCCTCAGCATCCAGGTCAACACCTATCACCTGAGCCTCCTGGCAGCGCTGCGCCATCATCAGCGAGATGAGCCCTGTGCCCGAACCAATATCCAATATACGCTTGCCGCCAGGAGCCCATGCCCCCAGCAGCACACCATCCGTACCCACCTTCATGGCACAACGGTCTTGGTGAATTTCAAATTGCTTAAACTTAAATCCTGCCATTTATCCTAACTTTTTTACTTAAAATCATAACGCAAATTTAAGCATTTTATTACATTTACCCTCCTCTATTAAAAATAAAATATAATAAAGAGGAGTTTTTCGGAAAAACAGATGGGATTTTCGCTAAAAATCACTAACTTTGCAAACTAAAAAAGTATATTCATCAAATTTACACCCCCAAAAAGTGTTTATTTAACAAATATGAACGATAATTCAAATACACGAATCCAGATGATTGCCGACTTCGAAGGTGATGCATCCGTGCTGATTCAACAAAGAGAAGCAGGCATCTATCCTACCCTCTGCACACGCGACCTGGTAGTTTTCCCAGCTGTGCTGACCCCTATCGTGGTGGGCAGAAAAAAGAGTCAGGAACTGGTAAACATGCTGGAGCAGAATCCAGAAACGATATTCTGTATCTTCTGTCAGAAGCAAGAAGACACCGAAGATCCTGCAGCAGAAGATCTCTACGAACAGGGAACTTTCGCAAAACTGGTGAAAGTCATCAACATGCCCAACGAGGAGCACCAGAAGACCGTCATCGTACAGGGTCTGGGAAGATGCAAGCTGAAAAGCATCGTAGAATCCCACCCCTACCACATGGCCGACGTGGAGAGCCAACCGGAACTCTGGCCTTCAGAGAAATTGGCCAAGGAGCCGATGTTCAAGACCCTGACCAAGACCTTCTTCGAGGAGTCAATCAAATTCATCAAGAATAACGAAAACATCCCAGACGAGGCGGTCTATGCCATCAATGAGATTTCCAACATCTTCGTCAAGTGCAACTTTCTCTGCAACTCCTTGTCTTTTTCTGTAGAAGACAGAATCAAGATGCTGGAGGAAGAGTTCCTCCCCGACCGTATTATAGTAGCAATGAAGGCTTTGCAAAAGGAGCTGAAACTGCTCTACCTGCAATCAGAAATCAGGAGAAAGACTCAATACGAGATGGAAGAACAGCAGAAGGAATACTTCCTGAAACAGCAGATTAAGCAAATCAAGACTGAACTGGGAGAAGGGGAAGGAAGTCCGGAGAAGAAGGAACTGCTCGAAAAGGCCCAGCACAAAGTATGGAACGGAGCAACCCAGGCGGTTTTCAAGAAGGAGATGGCCAAGCTTGACAACATCTATCCGCAAAGCCCCGACTATCCTATTCAGATCAACTATCTGCAGACGCTGGTAGATTTGCCTTGGAACGAATACACCATAGACAACCTGAGCCTGACCCACGCCAAGAAGATTCTCAACCAGGACCACTACGGCATGGAGAAAGTGAAGGAGCGCATCCTGGAATATCTGGCAGTTAGAACGCTGAAAAACGGAACGCAGAGTCCTATCCTCTGCCTCTACGGTCCTCCGGGAGTAGGAAAGACCAGTTTGGGAAGAAGCATAGCCAAGGCCATGAACCGCAAGTATGTGCGCATGTCGCTCGGCGGTCTGCACGATGAGTCGGAAATCCGCGGTCACCGCCGCACCTACATCGGTGCAATGCCAGGACGTATCATCAAGAACATCCAGAAGGCAGGAAGCAGCAACCCAGTATTCATTCTCGACGAGATAGACAAGGTATCAAGCAATAACTATCATGGCGACCCGGCATCGGCACTGCTCGAAGTACTCGACCCAGAACAGAACGTAGCCTTCCACGACAACTATCTGGATGTGGATTACGACCTCTCGAAGGTTCTCTTCATCGCCACCGCCAATGACATCAGTTCCATCCCGCGCCCATTGCTCGACCGCATGGAGCTGATAGAAGTAGGCGGCTATATCACCGAGGAGAAGATAGAAATAGCCAAGCGCCACCTGATTCCGAAGGAGTTGGAGAATACGGGTCTCGACACGTTCACCCCGAAGGTGACCTTCAGCAAGGCAGCCATCGAGAACATCATCGAGCACTACACCCGAGAAAGCGGCGTACGCCAGTTGAAGAAGCAGATTAACAAAGGACTGCGCAAGATGGCCTACAAGCTCGCCTCTTCCAAGGAACTGGAAAAGCCTGCCATCACCCCAGCCGAACTGAAAGATATTCTTGGCACGGCACCCTTCAACCGTGATATCTACCAGGGCAACAGTTATGCGGGAGTAGTAACCGGACTGGCATGGACTTCCGTGGGCGGAGAAATCCTTTTCATCGAGACCTCCCTGAGCAAGGGCAGGCAAGGCAAGCTGACCCTGACCGGAAATCTCGGCGACGTGATGAAGGAGTCTGCCGTCATCGCTCTGGAGTACATTAAGGCGCATATCGACCTGCTCGGCGTAGACTATCGCATCTTTGAAAACTGGAACCTCCACATCCATGTGCCGGAAGGTGCCACGCCTAAAGACGGTCCATCGGCAGGAATCACCATCGCCACCAGCATCGCCTCGGCCATCACCCAGCGCAAGGTGCGCAAGAACACCGCCATGACGGGCGAGATAACCCTTCGAGGCAAAGTGCTCCCAGTGGGTGGCATCAAGGAGAAGATTCTGGCAGCCAAGCGTGCCGGCATCACCGACATCGTGATTTGCAAGGATAACGAGAAGGACATTCTCGACATTCCGGAAAAGTATCTCAAGGGCGTAAGCTTCCACTATGTAGAAGACGTGGCAGATGTATGGGAGTTCGCACTCACCGACGAGAAAGTGGAGCACCCTATCAACTTCACCATTCCAGATAACGACAAAAAAGAAGAAAAATAAAGAAAATGAAATTTGAACTACAAGTAACAGATAAGGCCAGCGATGCACGTACTGGCATCATCACCACCGACCACGGACAGATTAAGACACCTATCTTCATGCCAGTAGGCACCGTGGGAAGCGTGAAGGGCGTCCACTTCGAGGAGTTGCGCCAGCAGGTGAAAGCCCAGATTATCCTGGGCAACACCTACCACCTCTACCTACGTCCGGGACTCGACGTCATCAAGGCGGCAGGAGGACTGCATAAATTTAACGGCTGGGACCGCCCTATCCTCACCGACAGCGGCGGATTCCAGGTATTCTCGCTCACTGGCATCCGCAAGCTCAGAGAAGAGGGATGCGAGTTCCGCTCACACATCGACGGCAGCAAGCACTTCTTCACCCCCGAGAACGTGATGGATACCGAGCGCATCATCGGTGCCGACATCATGATGGCTTTCGATGAGTGTCCTCCTGGACAGAGCGATTTCCAGTACGCCAAAAAGAGTCTGGAGCTCACCCAGCGCTGGCTGGACCGCTGCTTCAAGCGCTTCAACGAGACAGAACCGCTCTACGGCTACCAGCAGAGTCTCTTCCCTATCGTCCAGGGCTGCACCTTCCCAGAACTGCGCCGCGAGGCAGCCAAGTTCATCGCCGACAAGGGCGCAGACGGAAATGCCATCGGCGGTCTTGCCGTGGGAGAGCCTACCGAGGTGATGTATGAGATGATTGAGGTGGTGAACGAGATTCTGCCAAAGGACAAGCCTCGCTACCTGATGGGTGTGGGTACTCCTCAGAATATCCTGGAAGCCATCGAGCGTGGTGTGGATATGTTTGACTGCGTCATGCCAACCCGCAACGGCCGCAATGCGATGCTCTTCACCTATAATGGTACGATGAACATGCGCAACAAGAAATGGGAGATGGACTTCAGTCCGGTGGACCCAGACGGATGCGACATCGACCGCATGACCACCAAGGCCTACCTGCACCACCTGTTCAAGGCACAGGAACTCCTGGCAATGCAGATAGCCAGCATCCACAACCTCTCGTTCTACCTGCGACTCGTCACCGATGCCCGCCATCACATAGAGCAGGGCGACTTTGTGGAGTGGAAACGCTCCATCATCGACCAGCTGGGCAGACGAATCTAGTTTTGAGCTTTGAGCATTGAGCTTTATGGGATGCTCCTATACATATTTTACTTTAAATGATGAAAGATTTTAAATACATCAGAAAACATCGCAGACGACTGAAGATGGGCAGAGCCATTGCCCATCGCTTCGGTTGGCTGGTTCCCATCCTCCACCGCATCGCCAAGGTGCTGGGATGGATAGGGCACAAACTGCGTTTCCTCAAGGTGCTCAGGTATCTCAACCCACTGAGATACATCAAGCGACTGGACTGGTATATCATCAAGAAGTTCGTAGGTTACTACTTCTTCTCGATAGCCTTGATTATTACCATTGCCATCGTGTTCGACTTCAACGAGAACCTGGCGAAGTTTACGGAGTATCATGCGCCGACCCGGGCCATCATCTTCGACTATTACGCCAACTTCGTTCCCTACTTCGCCAACCTCTTCAGTGCGTTGTTCGTGTTCGTGGCTGTCATCCTCTTCACCTCGAAGCTGGCAGGCAACTCTGAAATCATTGCCATCATGGCATCGGGCGTTTCGTTCAAGCGACTTCTGCGTCCTTATCTCATCACCTGCGTGATGCTTTCAGCCCTGAGCTATGCGCTCTCCGCCTACGTCATCCCGCATGGCACCGTGGTTCGACAGAACTTCGAGAACATGTATAAGAACAAGAAGAAGAACACCTCTGCCGAGAATGTGCAGCTGCAGGTAGATAAAGGTGTCATCGCCTACATCCAGCACTACGACAACAACGTGAAGAGAGGCTATGGCTTCTGCCTGGACAAGTTTCAGGACAAAAAACTGGTGAGTCACCTCACGGCAATGGAGATTCAGTATGATACCATCTCCGACAGCAAGTACCACTGGAAGCTGAGCAGCTGGAAGGTGCGCCAGCTGAAGGGTATGAAGGAACACATCACGAGTGGAGCACAGAAGGATACGCTCATCATGATGGAGCCTACCGATCTGGTTTACTCCAAGGGACAGCAGGAAACCTTCACCAGTCCGGAACTGAAGGATTATATCTCCAAGCAGATCAACCGCGGTTCAGGCAATGTGGTACAGTATCAGGTGGAGTACTACAAGCGCATCGCCTCCTCGTTTGCTTCCTTCATCCTCACCATCATCGGTGTTTCGCTCTCATCCCGCAAGCGAAAGGGAGGAATGGGAATGGCACTGGGCATCGGTCTGGCACTGAGTTTCGGCTACATCATGCTGCAGACCGTTTCAGCCACCTTCGCCATCCAGGCAAACTTTCCTCCGGCATTGGCGGCATGGATGCCAAACATCATCTTTGCCTTCGTGGCATACTTCTGCTACCGCAAGGCTCCGAGGTAATTATCAATTAAGAATTAAGAGTTTATAGTTTATAGGGGCACTGCTGCTATAAGCTATAAACTATAAATTAAAAATTTTATAGAAATGTATTTCGACGAATTAGATTTAAACGACAACGTGCTCGACGCATTATACGACATGCGATTCGACACTTGCACCCCCGTACAGGAAAAATGTATCCCTGAGATATTGGAAGGTCACGACGTGTTAGGCGTTGCACAGACCGGTACCGGTAAGACTGCAGCCTACCTGCTCCCAGTTTTGAGCAAGCTCGACGATGGCGGTTATCCAAAAGATGCCATCAACTGCGTCATCATGTCACCAACCCGCGAGTTGGCCCAGCAGATAGACCAGGCAATGCAGGGCTTCGGCTACTATCTGCAAGATGTGAGCAGCGTGGCTGTATATGGCGGCAACGACGGCAACCGCTACGACCAGGAATTGAAGAGCCTCCGCATGGGTGCCGATGTAGTTATTGCTACCCCTGGCCGCCTCATCACCCACATTTCTCTGGGTAACGTGGATTTGAGCAAGGTGAGCTTCTTCATCCTTGATGAGGCCGACCGCATGCTCGACATGGGTTTCTCTGAGGACATCAACACCATCGCAAGCAAGTTGCCTAAGACCTGCCAGACCATCATGTTCTCTGCCACCATGCCAGAGAAGATTGAGGAACTGGCCAAGACCTTGCTCAAAGACCCTGTAGAGATTAAGCTCGCCGTAAGCAAACCAGCCGAGAAGATCAAGCAGGAGGCTTACGTATGCTATGAAACCCAGAAGATGACCATCATCAAGGAAATCTTCAAAGCTGGCGACATGAAGCGTGTCATCGTGTTCAGCGGCAGCAAGATGAAGGTGAAGCAGTTGGCAGCAGCCCTTCAGCAGATAGGCATCAACTGCGGTGCGATGCACTCCGACCTGGAGCAGGCAGAGCGCGACGACGTGATGTTCAAGTTTAAGAGCGGACAATATGATGTACTCGTGGCTACCGATATCGTGGCTCGTGGAATCGACATCGATGACATCGAGATGGTTATCAACTACGATGTTCCTCACGATACAGAGGATTATGTTCACCGCATCGGTCGTACAGCCCGTGCCAACCGTGACGGTAGAGCCATCACCTTCGTAAACGAGGAAGACCAGTACTGGTTCCAGCAGATTGAGAAGTTCCTGGAAAAAGTGGTAGAGAAGATGCCATTGCCTGAAGGTTGCGGCGAAGGTCCTGAATACATCAAGCTCAACAAGCCAAAGAAGAACAACGGCCGTGGTGGAAAGGGCGGAAAGCAAGGCGGAAAGGGTCGTGGCAAGAACGGAGAAAACCGCAACAAGAAGAACGCCGAGAATAAGAACAATGGTGAGAATGGCAAAAATGGCAACGAAGGCAACAATGCCAACAGCGAGGGTAAGACCAAGACCAGCGCCAAGAGCCGTCGCCAGAAAGACCGTGACCAGACTTCTCACAAGCGCAAGCCAAACAAACCAAACGACCGAAAGGAGAAGAATCCTCGCAACAATAGCGAGAATGGTGAGCTGCCAAATGCTCCAAAGGATGCCAAACAGCAGAATGCCCCTAAGGGAGCCAAGCCACAGAACAACCAGCAGGCTGCTCCACAGAATGGCGAGCAGCAGAACCGTAACAACAAGCGCCGCAACAACAACAAGCGCCGCTATGATGAAAACGGCAACCAGCAGCCTAATGGCAATCAACGTCCTGGTGCAGAGAACAATGTCCGCCCAGGCAGCAATGGCCGTGGCAGAGGCGTAGCCCAGAAGAAGCAGGGCACTTCCCAGCAGCAGAACACCGAGGGTTCCAGCAACCGCAAGTATGCTCCTGTGGTAAACCCACAGAAGAACGAGAATTCGGTGAAGAAATTCATCAAGCGTATCTTCGGATTCGGCAAATAAAGATTAGCTGACTCATCTGCAGTATCTGCTGTAGGTTTACACATTATTATATATATAGAATAAACACTATATACAATAGGATAAGCCCGATAAGAGCGTTGGACTATCACCAACCTTTTATCGGGCTTTTACATAAACCATGGAATCAGCCATCTCATTCCATCGGCTTTCCAGCAAAATCGGCAACTATGGACAGAATCAAGAAGCAACATTTCACCCCACTCATGTCCTTCAGCCTCGTACTGACGGCAGGTATCATCACGGCTAAATATAGCTATGATTACCTCAGTATGCGCCATTGGCTCGCCATCTCCATCCTTCCCTGGAGCATCGCAGCCTGCTGCTATATGATGACCCAACTCATCCGCCGACATAACCCGTCTAGCCGCATCATCGACAAGCTCATCCACTATCAATGCCTCAACCTCTATCTTTGCATCTTCTGTCTCGGCAGTTGCATTACCACCCATCACATCGATCACCTCAAAGCTCCCGTTCAGATAAAAGCCTACCAATCATTGTCCTCCTTTGAACGTACCATCCTGAAAGCCCAAGACTTCAGACAACAGGCGGAACAACAACTGCACACCCTGCATATCGGAGAACAGGATTTCGCCGTCATCGCAGCCATGGCAATGGGCGACAAGTCGGCACTCAACCAGGAGACCAAGGAGGCCTATTCAATATCCGGAACCAGCCACATATTGGCAGTTAGCGGTTTGCATATCGGCATCATCTTCCAGCTCATCATCCTGCTGCTAGGCGGCAAGCGCCGGTCTAAGCTAACCATCATCCTATCCACCACCATCGTCTGGGCATACGTCATCTTTATCGGATTCCCAGCCAGTGCCGTCAGGGCAGCCACCATGCTCAGCATCTACAGTATGGTATTGCTCTCCTTGCGCCCCGACCCAACGCTCAACACGCTGGCATTGGCCTACATCATCATGGTGCTGGTCAACCCGTTCAACATCTTCGACATCGGTTTCCAGATGTCCTTTCTTGCCGTGGGTTCCATTCTTCTATTCTATCCCCTCTTCTTCTGTCTCCTCTCATCCCACAGCAACATCATCCGCGCAATATGGGGTCTTTTCTGTGTTTCCCTGGCTGCCCAGATTGGCACCCTGCCCCTCATCGTCTTCTATTTCGGCCGCATTTCCTGCTACTCCCTGATTACCAGTTTCATCGCCATCCCGGCAGCCACCCTCATTCTCTATCTCTGCGTCCTGCTTTTCATCCTTTCACCCCTTACCTACATCTCTTTCCTAGCCTCACCCACAGAAGGATTAATGCAGTTGGTGATAAACGTTCTCACCTCCATCACCCAATTCATCAACACCGCCTTCCGTCTGACGAGTATGTTGCCGGGGGCAAGCATCGAGCATGTGCATCTTTCCCTGCTCCAGCTAGCCATTCTCTATGTTGCCATCCTAGCCGGCTACTTCGCTTTCGTAAAATGGTACCGACTGAAAGAGAAGATGGTCTGAAAATTTGTGTATCACAAAAATAATGCGTATCTTTGCAGTATCAATACGAATATTTGTATCTTTGCAGTATGAATTACAATAGAATCAAACAGCAGGCAGGTCATCTTCCTGCATTCCAGATAGCCGACGCCATCAACAGCACCCTGAAAGAGTCGGCAAACCTTGTTATCACCGCTCCGCCGGGAGCCGGAAAATCCACCGTGCTTCCACTCACCCTCCTCGAAGCCACCCCACAAGGAAAGATTCTGATGCTGGAACCGCGCCGACTTGCCGCCCGACAGATAGCAGAGCGGATGGCAAGCATCCTGGGCGAACCCGTGGGCAAGACCGTAGGTTACCGGGTACGCTTCGAGAACAAGGTTTCTTCAGAAACCCGCATCGAGGTACTCACCGAGGGAATACTTACCCGAATGCTCATCCATGATGCCACGCTCGAAGGAGTGAGCGCCGTCATCTTTGATGAGTTTCATGAGCGAAGCATCAACTCCGACCTGGCGCTTGCCCTCACCCGACAGGCACAGGAAATCATCCGACCCGATCTGAAGATTATCATCATGTCGGCTACCATCGATGCTTCTGCCATCTGCGAGGCATTACAAGCTCCCCTGATAGAGAGCGAAGGCCGAATGTTCCCAGTAGAGACCATTTATTCTGAGACCGGCATTGCGCGATACGACATATATAAAGAGGTGGCAGCTACCATCCTCAAGGCTGCAGATAAGCACGAGGGCGATATTCTGGCTTTCCTTCCAGGACAGGCGGAGATTCAGAAATGCAAGGAGATATTGGATGCGAGCCTCAGCAGGGCTTCAGCAGGACTTACCGTTCCGCAGGTTTATCCGCTCTACGGCAATCTCCCACCCGAGAAGCAGCGCCTCGCCATCGCCCCATCCCGTGAGGGAGAAAGGAAAATCGTGCTCGCTACGCCTATCGCAGAAACCTCGCTTACCATCGAAGGGGTGAGAATCGTGGTGGATTCCGGACTCTGCAGAAAACTGGTTTACGACGCCCGTACGGGATTGAGCCACCTGGAAACCGTAACCATCAGTAAGGATATGGCTACCCAGCGAAGAGGACGAGCCGGACGAGTGGCTAAAGGAATCTGTTATCGGTTGTGGACTCAGACCTCGGAACATCTGATGGAAGACCAGCGCCAACCGGAAATAGAGGAAGCCGACCTAACATCGATGGTACTCGACATTGCAGCCTTTGGCGAGAACAATCCCCAGTCGCTGCTCTGGCTTACTCCACCGTCAAGCAGTAACCTACTCAATGCCAAGGAATTGCTTCTTTCTCTTGAAGCGATAGATCCGAATGGCAGCATCACCCCATTGGGCAGGAAGATGGCAACATTGCCTTGTCATCCGCGCATCGCCAAGATGATGATGAGTTCAGAATCTTCTGCACTCAAAGCTCTAGCCTGCGACGTTGCCGCCCTGCTGGAAGAGAAAGACCCGATGAGCAATTCAGAGGATTCGGATATGGCGCTGCGCCTCTCCATCCTCCGTTCGCAGCGACAGAAAAACAGTCTGGGCAGATGGGCGCGCATTGCCCAGATAGCCCAGGAATACCGCAAGATGCTCAAGGTGAAGGAAGATAATGAGCCAGTGGATGCAGAGGAGGTGGGCAGACTGATTGCCCTAGCCTATCCTGAGCGCATCGCCATGGCAATCGATAACATCGGCCATTTCAGAATGTCGAACGGCAAGACGCTCTTCATCGATTCAAGCGATGCAATGTCGGCGCAGCAATCCACCACCAGGGTTCCGATG
>OQVP01000210.1_pt1 | contig 22229 bp, 24 predicted proteins | sample 1691541 | NCBI WGS metagenome assembly OQVP01 (sample SAMN03418258, study PRJEB22391) | human gut metagenome | biome: human-gut; feature: organic feature; material: feces | host: Homo sapiens | place: Tanzania | collected 2013-01 | reverse complement strand
AGCCGGCAGAGGATGCCAGCACGGCGCTTAAAATGCCCGCCGTAATTCTTTTCGCATAATTTCTTTTCACTTTATTTCCATCCTTTCAAAAGTGTGTCTTCCAAAAAAAGTACCTGTTTTCTGAATTCTTCTTTATTCTATATCAGGCACAGTGGAATGTCATCTTAAGAATTTATGAATATCCAACACAGCTGCCGCCAGCGAAAGCACAAAGCAGACAGCCCAGGAAACCGGGGTATCCGGTATCCGTTTAAGCAGCCCTCCGAGTAAAAACAGGGAAGAGGCATTCACCGCAAAATGAAGGAACATCGCCGGCAGCAGGGAGTTGTACTTTTCTCTCACACAGCCTAAAAACAGCCCGATGACAAAGGCGTACAGTCCCTGAATAATATTAAAATGAACCAGTCCGAATATCAGTGCCTGTAAAAAATTGGCAATGTGGAAGGACGGCGTAATTTTTTTCGTATAGTGAAGGGTAACTCCCCTGCACAGAAGCTCCTCGCCTATGGGCGCCACCGCTACGGAAGCAAACACCGTAAGAGCCGAAGTCCCCATGCCGGCATTTTCCATCATGCGCTGGTACTGCTCCACTAAAGAGGGGAACAGATACTTTTCCACGCCCACCATGCTGTTGCCGAGGACGCATAAAAACATCCCTAACACAAAAATCCCGATGACCGTCAAAATACTGCAATTTTTTCCGGTTTCTTTTATTTTTTTTGCCGTTTCTTTAAGCCCCGTGCCCTGTACTGCAAAATACCAGTATCCGAACACGCACAGCCCGATTATATGATAAAACAGGACGCTTCCCTGCGTGCTTTTCACCAGGCCTTCTTTTATAAAAATCTGCCAGACCGCTCCGGCGGCAACCTGCAGAAAGAGACTTACCGCTGCGGGCAGGAATGAAAAAAACAGAAAAAAAATATTCATCCGAAAAACTTCCTTTCCATCTGCATTTTATCATTTATTCTACCATATCTCACGGATTTTCTCAATTTTAACAAAATCTTTATATCCATATAGTTGAACAAAGGTGGCATTATCCTATATAATGATTTATTATGTTTACAGAACCTTATAGAAAAAAGCCAGCGGCGCTTGGAAAGGTACTATCCATGTTCGAAAAAAAGAAAAAGATGCAGGCTTCTCCCTATGCCTATATGAAAGACCATAATGTACCAACGAATATCCTGATTACCCTCGGTATACTGCTGCTCTTTACAGCGGTTTCCGTTGTCATTTTCCGCCTCCTGCCAGACAGTGACGGCAGCCACGGTGTCATTTATCTTGTGTATTCCATGGCGCTCATTCTTATTGCCATGCATACCAACGGTTATGTATACAGCATCGTCAGTTCTCTTGTCTGTGTTGTTTTTATCAACTATGCGTTTACCTACCCTTATCATAAACTGAATTTTACGCTCTCCGGCTATCCGCTCATTTTCTCCTGCATGTTGGTCATCAACCTGCTTTCCTGTACTCTGACGGCTCAGCTCCGTAAACAGCAGAAGGTAATTATGGAGCGGGAAGCCCTGCTGCGTACGGCAGAGTTAGAGAAGATGCGCGCCAACCTGCTGCGTGCCGTTTCCCACGATCTGCGCACCCCCTTAACAGGTATCATAGGCAACAGTTCCCTGTATTTAGAGCAGGCGGACGTCATGGCGGATGCTGAAAAAAAGGAGCTGATTTTCTCCATTCAGTCCGATGCCAACTGGCTTCTTAACTTAGTGGAAAATCTGCTCACCGTTACCAGAATCCAGGGTGACAACCTGTTAATCAACACACGCCCCGAGCCCGTGGAGGAAGTGGTTTCCGAAGCCTTAGAGCGTGTAAAAAAGCGCTTTCCCGATGTAAAGATTCATGCTTCCGTACCGGAAGAAATGCTCTTTATTCCCATGGACCCCGTTCTTATCGAACAGGTTATCATCAATCTGATTGAAAATGCCATTGTCCATTCCGAGACAAATGAGCCCATAGATTTTACCGTTTCCGTTGCCGAAAACAAAGTTTCCTTCTGTATCAAGGACTACGGTAAGGGCATCGACCCGCAAAAACTCCCCACCCTTTTTGACGGTGGGGACGCCAGCGGCATGAATTCCTATGACAGCAGACGCGGCATGGGTATCGGCTTATCCATCTGCAAGACCATTGTCCGCGCCCACCACGGGGAAATATATTGTAAAAATCATGAGAACGGAGCAGCCTTCTGTTTTGTTCTTCCAAAGGGGGAAATTAAAATTGAATCATAAGACAACCATTCTTCTTATCGAAGATGAAAAGAACATCTGTCATTATATTACATCTATTTTGGAGTCCGCCTCTTACCGGGTGGTTTCCGCCGTAACCGGAGAAGCCGGTCTGTCCCTGGCTGCTTCCGTTTGTCCGGAAATCATTCTTTTGGACTTAGGTCTGCCCGATATGGACGGTGTGGATGTCATTGCCAAGCTGCGTATCTGGACGACGGTTCCGATTATTGTCATTTCCGCCCGCAGCAAGGAACAGGATAAGGTACAGGCACTTGACCTCGGAGCGGACGATTACATCACAAAGCCCTTTGGCAGCTCGGAGCTTCTTGCCCGTATCCGCACTTCCCTGCGGCATGCTGCCATCGCCGCTTCTCCTTCCACCATGCAGTACCGTGCGGGGGATTTGACCATCGACTACGAAAAACATGTGGTGACCTTAAAGGGAGAGGCGGTTCATCTGACCCAGATAGAATTTAAGCTCTTGTCCCTGCTTTCCAAAAACGCAGGCAAGGTACTTACCTATTCCTATATCATGGAACAGATATGGGGTCCTTACGTGGACTCCAATAACCAGATACTCCGTGTGAATATGGCGAATATCCGCCGCAAAATCGAGAAAAACCCGGCACAACCCGAGTTTATTTTCACAGAAATCGGCGTCGGCTACCGTATGGTGGAAGCCAACGCCTGAGTTTTCTTCTATGTTTTTCTCCTTTGCAGTTCTATCAGTATGCCTTTTAAGGTGTCTGCCCCGATAGCACAAGGTCTAACAGATGTGCTATCGGATAGCAGGCATTTTTTGCTTCCTGCACGGTATTGTTCTCATCCCCCAGCTCGATTAAGAGAGTTCTTTCCTTAAGGTGCATGTTGAAGCGGTACTGCTTTATGTAAATCCTGCGGGTCAGTCCCGGATAATACTCCCCGGCAAATGCCTGCATCTGAAAGGAAAACGCCAGATTGCCCTTTAAATTCGGATTATATAAATACGCTATATCTCCGTTTTTCCGGCTCCTGGATATGCCGTTAAAAAACATGAATCTTGCCGTCTTTTTCCCGTTCACTTCCACCGTGGTTGCCCGGTCCGCACCGCCTGCATCCCTATGTAGGTCAATCACCACCTGAATGGACGGATTTTCCTCCAATAGCCTTGTAATTTCCGGCAGGGAATTGCCATACGCCTCGTCCCTTACGGTATCGTACTGTGCCGTATGGTGCAGCACGTTGTAGCCGTAATCCTCCGTCAGTATCCTGGTAAGTTCATCCCCCACGCCCACAATGGTATCGCTTCTCTCCCCCGGCACGGAGTCCGCAAAGGCTTCCCTGGAATGGGTGTGGTAAATCAGAATCTGCGGAGCGGAAGCATCCTTTTCCATACTCATATCCCGATTCAGCAGATCATTTATGTCAAACAAATCATTGCCTGCCAGTGCATTGGCATCAATGGTGTAAAAGCTGTTTAGCAGAGTTTCATAGTCCGCATAGCGGCCAAAATCATACTGCACCTGTTTTTGCGGCGGAACAAAAATGCCCGCACTGTTTTCCGAAAGCAGCAATTCTTCCATGGAAGCATCCGCCTCCGTAAGTTGTCCGGAAACCTCCCCGGAAGCGCTTAAATGTTCTTTTTCTTCCTGCTCCGGCTCACTGCCCTCTCCCCCGGAAGCTTCTATATAATAAATCACCTCTGCGGGCTGTGTTTCCCTTTCTTCCTGTTTCTGCACTTCCTTTTCTTCGGCTCCGTACACAAAAAGAGGCAGATAAAAATACATGCCTCCCTTGCTGCCGCCTATCACGGCAAGTACCAAAAGCAGCCCCATACAGGACAATATTTTCCGGTATCCCGCTTCTTTCCTGAAAGCCAAAAGCATCCCTCCCGAACCAGCTTTGCCTTGCCTGCCGCAGAACCGTCAGTCCCGGCAAGACTCATCTTCCCCGGCAGAGCCATAGGTATTATATGCGGGGAAGAGGGATTACATGCCCGTATTACCTGTGCATTGGACACTTCCTCTTACTTTTCTCTCTCCAGAGCCATGTTTATGCCCTCCGCCACCATGAAGCTCACCTGCTTTATGACCGCATCGATGTCCTTGCTGGTGACGTACATGTTGTGAAGCTCCGCAAAGGCATTCCGGCACTCGGAAAGGTAATTCCGCCTGTCCGCCTCGCTTTCCTCCGAAAGCATTTTTTCCAGTGCATCTAAGACAATGGTTGCCGCATCCACAACCGTGGGAATCCCGATGGCAATGACCGGAATGCCCATGCTTTCTTCCGTCAGCGCATTCCGGTGGTTGCCCACACCGGAACCGGGATGAATGCCCGTGTCCGTAATCTGGATGGTGCGGTTTAATCTCCTGACATTCCTTGCCGCCAGGGCATCCACGACCACCATCATGTCGGGCTTTGTCTGCTCCACCACACCCTTTATGATTTCCGCCGCTTCCATACCGGTTCTGCCGGTCACGCCCGGCTCCATGCAGCTTACCACATTCACTTTTTCCGTTCCGTAAGCCGCCATGCCGTATTCCTTTACCATATGGCGCGTAATGAAAAGCTGGTCAACCACATGGGGACCGAGCGCATCCGCTATGACCTCCCGGTTGCCGAGCCCCACGATAAGAACACTTTTTTCCGCACTGCCGTCCATGGGTAAAATCTGTTTTAAGACCTCCGCAATGGCATTGGCAATTTCCCGGTGGCAGTCCTCATCCGGTTCCGTCATGGCAGGCGCCTCTATGGTCACATAGCTGCCCATGGGCTTTCCCATGCTCTTAGCACCGTTCTTTGTGGTAATCTTTACCGTGGTGATGTGCATGCCGTTTTTTTCCGTTTCTTCCGCTATGACTCCGTGCAGGGAACCGTCCGCTTCCGAGATGCTTTCCCTGGCTTCCAGAGCCAGGTCCGTTCTTGCCTGAAAATAACTCATATCCTCTTTTGCCTTTCTTATTTTTTACTATTTTTTGCAAAAAAACAAGGAATATGTATTGACATTTGGGAATGTGTATCTTACAATATTACAGTATGTTTACATTGGTCGTCCGTGTCTGGCCTTAATGGAACATTTTCTTACAATCAATCATTTGGAAAATGGAGGTGTAGATCTTGGCTAATATCAAATCTGCAAAGAAGAGAATCGTTGTTGCTCAGGTAAGAACTGAAAGAAATAAGGCTATCAAGTCCGGCGTTAAAACAGCTATTAAGAAAGTAAATGCTGCTGTTGAAGCTGGTGATAAGGCTGCTGCTTCTGCTGCATTAGTTGCTGCTACAAGCGAAATTAATTCAGCTGCTTCCAAGGGAGTATATCACAAAAACAATGCTTCCAGAAAAGTATCCCGTTTAGCTGCTGCCGTTAACAAGATGGCATAATCGAAATAAAAAGGCTAATTACATCAGAAATAAAAAACATCCATACCGTCATGTGGATGTTTTTTATTTTGTCCATTTGTGCGAAATTTTTCATTAAAAAAGGAGCTTCCGCTCCTTTTTTCTTTTCTGTCCGGTCTATCTTCTCCGTCCGCCGCCACCGTGGTGCACGCCGCCCCGGCTCACATGTCCGCCCGACCTTCCGTGGGAGCCTCCCGAGCTTCCGGAGCTGCTCTCAATTTTACGGCTTGTCAGCGTCGTATTCACCAGTTCATCCTTCTGCACATGGCATACCACGTTGTTTTTATCCAGATAAGTAGATGCTCCCGTGGTCTTTTTTCCTTCCTTCGGTTTGATATGCAGGGCAATAAAATAGCCTGCCACCACAGCGGGAATAAGAATGACAATAAACCAGGGGATGTTGATGCCTTTCTTTCCGGACATTTCCTGGTATATGTTTTCCACGTAGGTCCTATACGCCCGGTAAGGACTGCTGTCCACATTGTCTGTCACATCATCCAGCACTCTGTTTACCATGCCTGTTGTATAGTGCTCATAGACCCTGCCGCAGGTGGATAACCAGGTCCCCGCCTGACTGTACGCCGTCCCCGCCAGAAACCAGTTGTCTAAAAGCAGGGCGCCGTCCCCATGCACCTTGTCGTAACCAAAATTGTTGTCATCGTAGAAATCGTCTGCATAGTTACGCATGCTCGTGTTCCAGTTGGCATTGGTATTGTCCCGGTCCTCATAACCGCCGTAGGACAAAATCGGCTCATTTAAGGTCACTACTACCAAATCACAGTGTATCTGCGCTTCTCTTTCCGCAATCAGCGCTTCCAATCTGCTTTCTTCCTCATCCGTAAGTTTATCGGCAAAATCGTATACTCTCTGTGTGGGCGCCTGATTGTTTCCTCTCTTTGCCCCGCCGTCCAAGGCATTATGGAGGAAATATACGCCCACGTAAGCGGCTGCCAGTACCAAAACGATGAGAAACAGCCACCTGAAATACTTAAAATATGCTTTCATGAAACCCTTACCTTTCCCCGCTCTTTTCCTTACAAAAATACAAAGAGATATTTTAACAGAACCATAATGGCAGACAAACAGGCAAACACCGTTGCCCCGTAGGCAAATACCTTCGGTTTTGACAAGGGTACTTTTCCTACGATTTTTCCCGTCTGTCCGTTAATGTAAAAGATATAGGCTTCATTTTTGTATATGTACCGGTAAATCCAGACCGGAAGCAGGGTAAAGCAATGTTCCTTCTGCTCTAAGGTAATGCGTTCGTTTTCCCTTCCCTGTACGCCTGTATAGCCCTGCAGGCTGTTGTTCAAAATCTCATGCATGTCGGCTTTTGACTTGCTTTCCGCACGTCCTTTTGCTTCTTCCGCTTCCATATTGTAATGCTCTGCGGAAAAGCCGGATAAAAAGCATTCCTTAAAGTCCTCCAGTTGTCCGTACCGGTACGGCTCCATCAAATCCATGGTAGCGTCCGGCATCAGATAGGAAGCATCCGCCGGCACCTTTTCAAAGGTTGCCTCCAGGTCCCTGACAATGTGGTAGGTTTTCGTTTCGGTAAATTCCCGTCCTCCCGATACCCAGGTGCGGACTATCCTGCCAAGGCCGTCAAAAAAGCCTTTTGCCCGGTAATCGTACATCCAGAACGGCACGTACATACCGGTCATGGTATCGAGTTTTACATCCGAGCAGAAATCATCCGGTGCGAAAACACAGGATTTGAATTTCTTACGCATCAGCTCTTTAATTTTGTCCTTTCCCAAAAGAAAGGGAATCATGAGCTTCGGACGATACTGTCCCGACACTCTCTCATCAAAGATAATATAGTCCTCACAGTAAGGACAACGGGACGCGGATAAATAGTCCCGTATCTGCAGTTCTCCCCCGCAGTTCTGGCACTGAAAGGTGGTGGGTTCTTCGCCTGCTAACTTTTCGTCACTGTCAAAGCTCTGGCAGTACGAACAGTACATCCTGTGCTGTTCCGGACTGTAAACCGTGTTACCGCCGCAGTTTTTACACTTAAATATCATTGCTTCCCCCAAACGTTTCCTGTAAAAAAAGCTTCTGCTAAAAGAACGGATTATACTTCTTCTCATGCTCTACGGAAGTGGCATCGCCGTGTCCCGGATAGAGTTTTACGTCATCCGGCAGGGTAAAGATTTTCTCCCTTACGGAATTAAGCAGCTTGCTGCCGCTCCCCGTAGGGAAATCGGTACGTCCCACCGACTCTAAGAAAACGGTGTCTCCGCAGAATACCACGCCGTCCTCTTTTAAGTAATAACAGCAGCTTCCATCGGTATGGCCGGGTGTTGCCAGTACCTTAAAAGTAATGCCGGCAAGGGTAAGCTCCTCCCCGTCCGAAACCTCCACATCGGGAACAAGACTTACCTGTGTGCCGGTCCATCCGGAAAGGTTCTTTTCCGGGTCGGAGGAAAGGGGTACTTCTTCCTTCAGAAGGTAAGTCTTTGCACCGGTTGCCGCCTGCAGCTCCTTTACCCCGAGAATATGGTCAAAATGTCCGTGTGTCAAAAGAATGGCTGCCACGGAAAGACCTTTTTCCTTTATTTTTTCATAGATATAGGTACCTCTGTCCGCGGGGTCTATGACCACCGTTTCCGTTTTTCCTTCTTTATGGATGTAATAACAGTTGGTCGCGCAGCTTCCCAAAACAATTCTGCCAATCTGTAACTCTGCCATTATCCCACAGTCCTTTCTATGTCAATCACACTGTCAATCATACGCAGCTTATCAATGATTTTCGTAAGCTCTTCCCTGCTTGTTACCTCGAAGGAGAGCTGCATGGTGGCAATGCCCTGCTTGCTGGTACGGGTATTGACGGAAATAATGTTGATATCCCTCTCCGTAAACGCCTTGGACACATCCGCCAAAAGGCCGTTACGGTTGTTGGCGTAAATCTTGATATCCACAAAGAACTTGCCGGCATTTGCGGTTTCCGCATCCTGCTGCCAGTCCGCCTCGATCAGACGGTAACGCTCCATTTCCGGCAGGCTTAATATATTCACGCAGTCCGTCCGGTGAATGGAAATGCCCCGGCCTCTGGTGACAAAGCCCACAATTTCATCTCCCGGTACGGGGGAACAGCATTTGGAGAAACGAACGGATACATCGGTAATACCCTTTACAATGATACCGCTCTTGGAGCCTCTTTCGGAGGGCTTCTTCTGGGCATTTTCCGCAATGGAAGCCAGTACTTCTTCGTTGGTCAGCTCCTTCTTGTGATCCCTCTCGTAGTACTCCTGCATCTTATTGACAATCTGGCCTTCCTTTAAGGCACCATGTCCGATGGCAGCCAGCACCGCATCCCAGTCCAGGAAGCCGTACTTGTGCTGGATAGCCTCCATGTATTCGGGCTTTAACAAATCGGAAAGCTGGATGCTTCTTGCCTTGCAGTAGTTTGCCAAAAGCTCCTTGCCTTTGCCGATATTGTCTTCCTTAAATTCGTTCTTGAACCACTGGTTAATCTTATTTTTCGCCTGGGTGCTCTTTACGATTTTGAGCCAGTCCCGGCTGGGACCCTTGGAATTCTGGGAGGTGATAATTTCCACCCGGTCTCCGTTTTTAATCACATAATCAATGGTGACTAACTTGCCGTTTACTCTGGCGCCCACCATCCGGTTGCCCACGGCGCTGTGAATGCTGTATGCAAAGTCAATGGGGGTGGAGCCTGCGGGCAGGTTCTTGACATCCCCGCTGGGGGTAAAGCAGTATACGTTGTCGGAGAACAGGTCGAGATCGTTTTTCAGCAGATTCATAAACTCCCGGTTGTCGGAGGTGTCTCTCTGCCACTCCAATATCTGCCGTAACCAGGTAAGCTTCTCCTCTTCCTGCGTTTCCACTTTCTTGCCGTCGGAGGCTTCCTTGTATTTCCAGTGGGCGGCAATACCGTATTCCGCCGCCTTATGCATTTCAAAGGTACGGATCTGCACCTCGAAGGGCTGTCCCGAGCTGCCGATTACCGTGGTGTGCAGGGACTGGTACATATTTGCCTTGGGCATGGCAATGTAGTCCTTGAAACGTCCCGGAATGGGCTTATACATTTCATGAATAACACCCAGTGCGGCATAACAGTCCTTTACCGTGTCCACAATGATACGCACGGCAAACAAATCGTAAATCTGGTCGATGGTCTTGTTCTGGTTCTTCATTTTTTTGTAAATGCTGAAGAAATGCTTGACCCTGCCGTCGATTTCCGCCTTGATGCCGGCATTTTCAATATGCTTCTTTACTTCCTGCACAATATTTTCAATGTATTTTTCCCGCTCGCTCTTCCGGACCGCAATCTTTTCCACCAGATCATAGTAGGCTTCCGGCTCTAAGTATTTGAGCGCTAAGTCGTCTAACTCTACCTTGATTTTGGAAATACCGAGTCTTTGGGCAATGGGAGAATATACCTCTAAGGTTTCCTTTGCAATTCTCTGCTGACTCTCCGGCTTCTGGTACTTTAAGGTACGCATATTGTGGAGTCTGTCCGCCAGCTTGATGATAATGACACGGATATCCTTTGCCATGGCAAGGAACATTTTACGCAGGTTTTCTGCCTGCATTTCCAGTCTGGCATCGCTTTCCGATCCGGTACCGCTGCTTAAGGGGATATTGGCAAGCTTGGTAACACCGTCCACAAGCTGCGCCACTTCCGCCCCGAATTCCTCGGTAATCTGCTCCTCCGTCATGATGGTATCTTCCACTACATCGTGCAGAATACCTGCCACGATGGTTTCCTTATCCATCTCTAAATCTGCCAGAATGATGGCAACATAAAGAGGGTGGATAATGTAAGGCTCGCCGGACTTTCGAAACTGTCCTTCATGTGCCTTGCTTGCCACCTTGTAGGCTTTTTCTATCATGGAAATATCGTCGGAAGGATGGTATTTTTTGACACGCGCAATTAACATCTGATAAAGTTCGTCAGGTGTCATAAATTCCTTTAATGCCGTTATTTTTCCATCATCAAGAACCAATCCGTTTTTTTCTTCTGTCATAGGTCATCGCACCTTTACCTGTAAGCTGTTTTATTTTCCTTCATAAATAATGGCAGATTCCATACGATACTTAGAGAGTCTTTCTCTGCCTTTTAAGCCTGCCAGTTCCATTAAGAATACCAGTCCTGCCACTTCGCCGCCCAGTCTTTCCACCAGGTGAATCATGGCTTCCGTGGTACCTCCCGTGGCAATCAAATCGTCCACAATGAGCACCTTCTGTCCGGGCTTGATGGCATCCTTGTGGATCTGGATGGTTGCCGTGCCGTACTCCAAATCGTAAGTTTCTTCAATGGTTTCGCAGGGCAGTTTTCCTTTTTTACGAATCAGTACAAAGGGCTTATGATTATTATAAGCGATGGGGGCTCCAAATATGAATCCTCTGGACTCTGCGCCCACTACCACATCATAATCAATGTCCTTAATCAGGTCCTGCATGGTATCAATGGCAAGCTGCAGACCGTCCGCATCCTGCAGGACACTGGTTACATCTCTGAAAATAATCCCTTCCTCCGGAAAATCCGGTATGCTTCTTACATATTCTTCCAATTTTTTCATAAAGCCTTCTGCCTCCTTTGTATTTCTTCTCTTTCCCTGTCTGAAAATAATAAATATTATAATATTTTTCCCACTAAAAGTCAAAACTACCGCACACTGTTTTGAAAATATTCGCCGTACTGGGCATTCTGTGCGGGAAAAGCAGGATTTTCACAGATTTCTTTTAACTTCTGCTCCCATTCCGCCGCCATGTCGCGGTACGCTTCGTTTTCCTCTGCCGCCTTTTTGTATAACGCGCAGTAATTTCTTGTCATATACATTTCGCAGCGTTCCCAGATATAGGAAAATTCCTCCTCATAATCATGGTTGACCTGCATGGACGTAACGGCGCCGATATAGTCCCCCCTGCGCAGCTCGTATTCCACGCTGTCCATCCTGACGGAAAGGGAACGGTCTTTCTCGGTTTCGTAGAGGTCTTTTGCCCCGCTGATACAGATTAACAGCAGAAACACCGTGCACAGAAGGGAAATGCCGCAGACTACTATCTTAAACCGTCTTTTGGTTTCGTCCTTCCATTTTTTACCGGCGTACACGTAAAAGGCTATGATTGCCGCAAGAAAAATGATAAATCCCATCAGTCCACGCCCTCCTTTTCACAGAGCCAGGAAACCGCCGCATCCCTTGATGCCGTGCGCTGTTCATAGTCGCCGGTACTCCATTCTTCCGTCCGGTAAAAATAGCGGTATTCCTCCGGCAGTCCGACATAATCCGCAAAAAATGCCTCTAAAAGCGCCGCCGCTTCTTCTTTTTCTTCTGCTCCCATTTTATCGTCGTAAATCTGCTGTGCCAGATAAAAGCCATGCCTTACCATGCTCTCTATATAGTACGCTTTCATCTCTGTTCCATCCGTTTTCGCGCCTATGTAATCGTTCATGCTCTCGATAAAATTTCCGCAATAGTAATCTTCCGTTTCAAAATTCTGCCGGTACCGTTCGGCGGCGGAGCCTGCTTTTGCCTCCTTTACGGCAGGGGCTCTGTCACTCCATAAAAACATGAGAAAGGTGGAAAAGAACAGCACCACATTCAATACCGCCGTAACCACAATGATTCTCGTCAGCATTTTCTGGGTAAGCCACGGTAAATTCTTTTTTAGGATTTCATCGCCCAGCGCCCGGTTCCGCGCTTCTTTTTCCCTTACTTCCCGTTCAAAGGCAATGCCGCTTTGATTTTCCCTTCCGCAGTAAGGGCATTTTGTGCTTTTGGCAGGCACTTCCCCGCCACAATACATACATTTCATGTGCCTTAAAAATTCTCCCTTGCCTTATTTTGAAAGAGTTCCTTATCTTCTTCGTTTCCCGTTTTCAAAAGTTCAATCATTTCATCGGTAAAACCATGCTCCTTTAAGGTGTCCGAGAAGCCGGATAAAAGAGCTTCTATCCTGTCTTCATTACCCAGAAAATTCCTATCATTTACGGCTTCGCAGCCTTTTTTATAAGCCATTGTGCCGTAGATCCAGATCTGTTCCGTAAAGTTGTCCAAAAAATCCCTGTTTCCGTATTTCTCATAGTTTTCGATGTCTTCCGTGCAGTAGCCGATGTTTCTGTCCGCATCCATGACTTCCCAGTACTTGTCGTATTCATAGCCGTACAAATCATTTTTCCGGCAGTATTCCCGCATGGCATCGTAATCCTCCGCCTCATAATACGCCTCTAACTGCGTAAGCGCCTTGTTTCCCCTGCCGGCTTCCACGGCACTGTCAACCTGCCCTTTTATGACCGCAGCCACCGTTCCTACCACAAGCACTATCAGGATAATAAGTACCACGGCAAGCAGGCTCCGGGACCATCTTTTTAAGTGCTTTTTCGGCACCGTGGTTTCCATTTCCCTGGCTTCCGCATCGTAACTGCCTAAGATATGCTTCATTTCCCGTCCGGCGGCTTCTTTGTTCTCCGTTCCGCAGTAAGGACACATTTTTTCCGTGTTTTCGTATTCACCGCCGCAGCTTGTGCACTGTATCTTCATATCCTTCTCTCTTTCCGTACCATCAATGAGCAAAAATATTGACTAAATCGTTAAAGAAAACAATTACCATCAGCACCATAAAGAACACCAGTCCCGCAAAGTGCACGATGCCTTCTTTTTCGGGCGGTACCGGCTTTTTGCGGAATACCTCCACAATCAAAAACACCAGTCTGCCGCCGTCCAGCGCCGGAATGGGCAGCAGGTTAAGGATGCCTAAGTTCACCGACAGCAGCAGTACAATGTTGAACATATTGTAAAATACGGTCTTTAAGCCGTAACTTCTGGTATTCTCGTAGGTTTTTCCCACCACATTTACCGCAATGCCCACGGGACCCGCCACATCCTGTCTGGAGAATTTACCGGTAAGCATCATGCCCAGACTCTTGTATGTGTTGACAACGCAGTAACGCATCTCATACCAGGCATATTTGAATACGGAAAGCCCTTTGGCATGACCGTAGGTACCGGTAATCCCCAACATATAGGTGCCGTATTCCTCATTGTACGCCGGTGTCAGGGTTGTGGTTGTTTTTTCGCCGTTTCTTACGTATACAATCTCCATGGGATTGCCGCCGTTTAAGTAGGCAATCAGGGAAATATCCTTAAACAGGTAGGTCTTTTCGCCGTTGATGCTTACAATCCGGTCGCCTTCCGCAAGTCCCGCCTGTGCCGCCGGACTGTTTTCCACCACACCGCTTATGGTGCTGGGTGCAGGAGATGCCATGGACACTAAAATCACCGCTACCACAAAGGCTAAGATAAAGTTGAATACCGGACCTGCCACTACCGTGGCAATTCTGGACCAGACGCCTGCTTTGTTAAAGGAGCCTGCATCCGACTCCGCTTCGGATTTTCCCTCTGCGTCGCTCTCCCTGCCGTCTTCGCCTTCAAACATACAGGCACCGCCGATGGGAAGCAGCCGCAGGGCATATACCGTATCCTTCCGCTTTACGGAAAAAATTTTCGGCCCCATACCCACGGAAAATTCCACGACACGGATACCGTTTGCTTTTGCTATGATAAAATGTCCGAATTCGTGGGAAAGCACCACAATTCCGAAAATAATAATGAACCAGACTATGGTCATGAGTGTTACCTGCATACTGTTCTGTCCTTACTGTTTTTGTTTAATATAGTTGTAAGTCCACTGCTCCGTCTGAAGGATTTCCTCCACGGAAGGATTTACGATAAGTTTATGAGCCTCCATACATTCCTCTATGAGCTCCGTAATCTTAAGATACCCAATTTTTCCGTCTAAAAACAGGCTGACTGCCATTTCGTTGGCGGCGTTGTAAACCGTGGGCATGCTTCCGCCGGTCTCTCCCGCCCGGTAACCGAGTAAAAGTCCCCGGAAGGTATCCGTATCCGGCTTTTCAAAGGTAATCCCGGAAAGCTCGTAAAAGTCGAGTCTTTTTCCGGGTAAAAATCTACGGTCCGGATAAAACAGGGCATACTGGATGGGAAGCTTCATATCCGCCGTGCCGAGCTGTGCCATAATGCCGCCGTCCTCGTATTCCACCATGGAGTGGATGACGCTCTGGGGCTGCACCACCACCTGGATTTTGTCATAGGGTGTGTCAAACAGCCAGTGGGCTTCCATAACCTCCAGCCCCTTATTGACCAGTGTGGAGGAGTCGATGGTAATTTTCCGGCCCATGGACCAGTTGGGGTGCTTTAAGGCATCCTCCGGTCTTATGTTTACCAGTTCTTCTCTCTTCTTTCCCCGGAAAGGTCCGCCGGAGGCAGTCAGTAAAATCTTTGCCAGTCTTTCCTTCGGCTGTCCCTGCAGGGACTGGAAAATGGCGCTGTGCTCGCTGTCCACGGGAAGCAGCGGCACCTTTTTTTCTTTGATCAGAGGCATGATAATGTGTCCGGCGCAGACCAGTGTTTCCTTGTTGGCAAGGGCTATGGTCTTTCCGGCGTTAATTGCCGCTATGGTGGGGCGAATACCAATCATACCCACAATCGCTGTGACCAGTACTTCTGCCTCGGGCAGGGTGGCTGCTTCAATCAAGCCTTCCATGCCGCAGGCTACCTTCACATCGGTGTCCTTTATTCTTGCCCGTAAATCCTCTGCCGCTTCTTTGCTCCACATCACCGCAAACTTCGGGGCAAATTCCCTTATCTGTTTTTCCATCAGCTCCACATTTCTGCCCGCTGCCAGCGCCACTACCGATAAATCCGCATTGTTTCTTACGATTTCCAGTGTCTGGGTGCCGATGGAGCCGGTAGAGCCTAAAATTGCAATCTTTTTCATAGTCTGTATTTCTCCTTCACCGTTTTACGATAAAAGCCTTTTTCTTTTATAAAAACAGTACCGTCAGAAAGTATATCATGGGTGCTGTGACAATCACGCTGTCAAACCGGTCCATAATACCGCCGTGCCCCGGAATCAACTTACCGTAATCCTTAATTTCATGGTTTCTCTTGATAGCGGAAGCTGCCAGGTCTCCCACCTGGCTCATAACGGCACCCACCATGCAGATAACGGTAATCACAATCGTGACCCTTTTATCCGGAAATACATTTTCCACCACAAATATAGCATACAATGCCGCAATAAGACCGGCTCCCACTACGCCGCCGATGCAGCCCTCCAAAGATTTCTTCGGGCTTAAAACCGGGAATATTTTCTTTTTTCCGATGAGCATTCCCACCACATAGGCGCAGGTATCACAGCCCCAGGAGCTGATTAAAATAAGCCACACAATGTATTTGCCCGCTTCCTGCTCCCTTGTCAGATAGATAAAGGAAAGCATCACCGGCGCGTACAGGAAATTAAAGACATTCGCCATAATCTGCTCAGAACGGTACTTCGGAAAACACACCACATACAAAAGCATGCTAAGCATGAATACGCCAATCACGGGAATAACCGCATATAATACGTTTCCCATGGACATGGCTGCATTGCCCTCTTCCACTGCCGGGAAGAAATACAGTACCGCATAGTAGGCAAGAATACCGATAATGCCCACGATTTCCAGTGCGTTTATTTTTTTATCTTTTTCTTTCACGCCCACCGCACGGCAGAGTTCCAGATAGCCCGCTATGGAGATAAACACGGAAATGCCGAGCAGTATCTCTCCGCCAAAAATAAATGCTAACAGGGCGATGGCTACCAGTACAATTCCGCTTATGAGTCTTGTTACAAACATCTCTACTCCTCCTTTACAAGGCCATATCTTCTGTCTCTTTTAGTATATGCCTCTACCGCTTTTTGTAACTCTTCCTTTGAGAAATCCGGCCACGGCACCGGAGTAAAATAAAGCTCCGTATAGGTAAGCTGCCACGGCAGGAAATTGGAGGTGCGCAGTTCATTGCAGGTACGGATTAACAAATCCGGGTCGGGAAGCCCTGCCGTATCCAGATGGCTGCTTATGGTTTCTTCCGTAATGTCTGCGGGATTCAAGGCCCCTTCCTTTACTTCCTCCGCAATTTTCTCCATGCACCGGCGGATTTCATCCCTGCCGCCGTAGTTAATGGCAATCTGGAAATGCAGGCCGGTGTTGTCCTTTGTGATTTCCTCTAACTCCGCAATTTTGTCCTGAATATCCCGGTCCAGTCTGGTCTTGTCGCCGATGACGCGCACGCACATATTGTTCTTCGTGGCGCGCTTGATGCAGTTTTTCATATAGTTGCGGAGAAGCTTCATCAGAGTGTCCACTTCGTCCTGCGGCCGGTTCCAGTTTTCTGTGGAAAATGCATACACCGTCAGATACTGTATTCCCATATTGTATGCGATTTCACAGATATCCTCCACGGTTCTGGCGCCCTGCACATGTCCGTAGCTTCTGGGCATTCCCTTGGCTTTCGCCCATCTTCCGTTGCCGTCTAAAATAATGGCTACATGATTCGGTATCTTTAATTCGTCCATCCCGGTACTCCTTTTTTTAAAAGTCATAGATGCAACCAAAGGGCAGGTCGCAGGACCTGCCCTCTTTCCGTTATACAGTCATGATTTCTTTGGACTTTTCTTCCATGAGTGCATCTACATTCTTAATATATTTATCTGTCAGTTTCTGTAAATCCTCTTCCAGGGATTTGATTTCGTCTTCGGAAACATCTTCCTTGCCTAACTTCTTGAAGGCATCGTTTCCTTCGCGGCGGATGTTACGGACAGCAACCTTTGCTTCTTCCGCTTTCTTCTTTACTTCCTTAACCAGATCCTTTCTTCTTTCCTCGGTAAGCTCCGGGAATACCAGTCGGATTACGCTGCCGTCGTTTGAAGGGGTAATGCCGATGTCGGAAGTCATGATTGCTTTTTCAATGGCTTTGATTAAGCTCTTTTCCCAGGGGGCAATCTGAATAATTCTGGCTTCGGGAACGGTGATGTTGCCCACCTGCTGGATGGGAGTGGGGGTTCCGTAATAATCCACACGAAGCTTATCTAAAATATGGGGATTGGCGCGTCCTGCACGGATGCTTGCATAATCGGACTGTAAAAATTCATACGCCTTTGTCATTTTTTCTTCATATACGCTGATTCTCTTATCCATAACTGTTCTCCTTTAATCAAACTTTATACCGTTACCTTGGTACCGGTGAATTTTCCGCTCATGGTGTTTACAATGCTGTCTTTTTCGTTCAGGCCGAATACCCACATGGGCATTCTGTTGTCCCTTGCCAGAATGGAGGCTGTCATGTCCACAACCTGTAAGTTTTTGGCAATCACATCGTCAATGGAAATCTCATCATATTTCTTTGCATCCGGCACTTTGGCGGGATCTGCATCGTATACGCCGTCAATGCTCTTGGCGAGAAGGATAACATCCGCTTCCACTTCCACGGCACGGAGCACCACGCCGGTATCGGTGGAGAAATAAGGATGTCCGGTACCGCCCGCAAAGAACACTACCATACCCTTTGCAAAGTACTTATTGGCTCTGTCCTTGGAAAACAGCTTTGTAAAGGAGCCGCATTCAAAGGGAGTCAGCACTTCGGTCTGCATGCCTACGGAACGGAAGATTTCCGATACATAAATGCAGTTCATAACGGTTGCCAGCATACCTATCTGGTCTGCCTTGGTACGGTCAATGTTTTCGCTGGAGCGTCCGCGCCAGAAATTGCCGCCGCCGGTTACAATACCGATTTCATATCCTTCATCCACTAATTTTTTTACCTGAAGAGCCACGCCTCTTACAGTCTCTTCGTCAAAGCCCATATGCTTGTCGCCGGCTAATGCTTCGCCGCTTAATTTCAATAATATTCTGCGCATACCTTAACTCCTTATTTGGTTTTTCCTTTTTTATAGTCCTCGAAGAAAGAGCTGGGATTGACATCCGCATAGCACTGGGAGCACATACCTTCGATAACCGCACCATTGTTAATCTGTACGGCTTTGGATTTGATATTGCCCATAACAATGGCGGAAGTGTCCAGTACCACGGGACCCTGCACATCAATGTCACCCTTAACGGCTCCGGCAATGACGGCGCTCTTTGCCGTGATATTTCCAATGATAACGGAGCTCTGTCCTACCTTGACGGCGCCTTCGCTGACTACTTCGCCGGTAATCTGCGCATTGTCCGCAAAGATTTCCGCTGCCATGGAGTTGCCGGTCACATTACCGGTAATGTTTAATTTTCCCAAAATGTTGATGTTGCCGTTTACCGTACCGATGACTTCTACGGAGCCCTCGGATGCAATATCACCGGTGATGGTCATGCCTGCGGTGATAATGGATGTTTCATCGGCTGCTTCTCTTGTCTGATTGTCCATCTTTACCCTTCCCTCTTTATTTTCCTTCTTTATTTCTTCTGCAGGTGCCTCTTCTTTGAGGGCATCCTTTTCATCCAGTTCGTTAAGCCATGCCGTAAGCTGCGCCATATCCTTCTTTTCCTGGCTGTCTTCCGTTTCCTCCGCAAAAGCGGCTGTATGTACGTCCTCTGCCGGGAAATCCACTGCGCCTGCCGCCTCTGCTGCTTCATCCGGCAGTGTTTCTTCCGGTGCAATGTCTTCTTTCTCTTCCGTATCCGCCGGTACTGTTTCCTGCTCTGCATTTTCTTCCGGCTGCCCGGATTTTTCCGTTTCCGCCTGTGTGGGACTTTCTGCCCATGCGGACACCGGTACCGCTTCGCTATCCACTGCCTCTGCTGCCTGTGCTTCCTCCGCTGCTTCTGCGGCGAATTCCGCTTTTTCTTCTTCAGGTATCAGTTCATTGACTGCCTGGGACAAGTCTTCTTTTAACTCAGAAAAAAAGCCCATTCTTTCAATCCTCCGTTTCTTGTGTCATCTTTATATGCCAGACGGGTACTGTATCCTCCGTAATCGGCAACAGCTCCGTATGCTCCATAGCCTGTATATGCTCTATCAGCTCCGGCAGAGCCTCCACCGTGCTGTCCTTGCTTCCGGCATCATGCATCAGAATGATGCAGTTCTGAAACCGTTCTATGCTGTTTAAGCAGTTGTCTAAAATCTCTTCCTTCGTCAGGGGCTTTGACGATGCATCCTGGCTGGATACGTTCCAGTCGAAGTACTCCATGCCCGCCTCATGCACATCCGTAATGAGCAGGCGCATATCCACATCGCTGACCTTATTGGAGCTGCCGCCCGGAAACCGGATATACGTGCTCTGCACGCCGGTCACATCATACAGATAACGCTGCAGTTTTTCCATATCCTCCATAAAGGCTTCCTCGGAAGCATAAATGACGGAATAGTCATGGGTGTAGGAATGCATCCCCAGTGTATGCCCTTCCTCCACAATCCGGCGGTAAGAGGCTTCTGCTTTCGCCCCCTCTTTCCCCGTTACGAAAAAAGTGGCTTTTACGCCGTAAGTATCTAAAATATCCAGAATATTGTCCGTATTGGAGCTGGGTCCGTCGTCAAAGGTAAGATAAACCTTTCTGACCGGGACATCCTCCTCATCGGAAGCGTCCTCCTGCCCACGGGCATCTTCCTGCCCGGCGGTGGCTCCCTGTCCGGATGCTCCTTCCTGCCCGGAAGGATTTCCCAGAGCGGAGACATAAGCTTCCACTGCAGACTTCTGTTCTTCTGCCTGTAATTTTTCCAGATTTCCGGTCACATCACGCAGTCTTTTTTCCAGACTGTTTATCCGCAGCATAAATACCACGGTCAGTACAATCGGAGCCAGTACCGCGAACACAAAAAGACCCATAATTCCTTTTTTCAGTCTGTCTACTCTTTTGTGTCTTTTTGCCTCCTGCGCTTCCTTTTCCGTCATCGTCCCGGAACCTCCAAAAAATCATAATAAGTATACCACAGAAACCGCTTACCGAAAAGAAAAATTTTCAGTTTAAGAATGCTTCTATGATGACTGCCTCCGCTTCCTCTTCGGAAAGACCGAGTGTCATCAGCTTCAATAGCTGGTCACTGTTGATCCGGCCGATTGCCGCTTCGTGGATAATGGCAGCATCCACATGATTGGCATTGATTTCCGGGATAGAAGAGACCCTTGCTTTGTCCATGATAATGGAATCGCACTGGATATGGGCATGGCAGTCCTCATTGCCGATGGCTCTCGGGTGGAAGGTCTGCACGGAGCTGCCTCCCGCTACGGAACGGGACACAATCCGGGCGCTGCTGCCTTTTCCGTTAAGTTCCACGTTCATATTGGAAACCGCACTCTGGGCATCGTGTGTCATCAGTCTTTCCGTCACGAACAGTCTGGCATTTTCCTTTAAGGAAACCTCCGTCTCCCTGACAGTAGAATCCACACCCTTTATCTGCGCCGTATCCAGTGTAAACTGGGCATCCTCCTCCAGAATAATACGGGTCACGGGATTTAAGACTCTGGTACCGCTGCCTTCCCCTTCTCCGTAGTGTTTTTCCGTATAGACCACATTGGCGCCCTTACCCACATGGAAGGTATGGATGCCGTCGTGCCGGGCTTCGTCGCAGCCGCTGTTGTGGATGCCGCAGCCGGCCACAATGGTAACTTCCGCACCCGGCTCCACATAAAAATCGTTGTAAACCACATCCGTCATGCCGGTTTTTGTGATAACCACGGGAATATGTACCGTTTCCCCTTTAGTGTCGGAGCTGATTACCACGTCAGCCAGCCATGCAGCAACAGAGCATCCCTGCAGATCGGAAGAGCGTCGTGTAGGGAAAGGGCATAGCCGTTGTAACGCAGATTGTAGGCTCCCTCCTGCTTAAATCCGGTATCGTCTATTTTGTCAAGGACTCCCTTTGTGATTGCATCTATTTCCATTTTCCCTTACCTCTACCTTTCGCTATATTTGCAGCCCCTGTCCAGGGTGCCGTCATACAGCTTGTCCTTCAGCTCTTCCTTCGTTCCGATGCTGTCAATCTTTCCGTCCTTTAATAACAGAATGCGGTCCGCCATCTGAATCAGTTTTTCCTGGTGGGAAATGACTAAAATGCTCTCTTTTTTCTGCTTATGGATTTTATCAAACTGTTTGATCAGCATGGAAAAGCTCCAGAGGTCAATGCCCGCTTCCGGTTCGTCAAACAGGCATACCTTATGGGAGCGCGCCAGCACAGTGGCAATTTCAATACGTTTCATTTCGCCGCCCGATAACGTATCGTCCGCCTGGCGGTCAATGTATTCGCCGGCGCATAAGCCCACGCTTGACAACAGGGCACAGCATTTTTCCTCGTTCAAAGGCTCTCCCGCTGCCAGTGACAGTAACTTTCTTATGGTCATGCCCTTAAAACGGGGCGGCTGCTGGAATGCATAGCCGATACCGGCCCCCGCACGTTCCGCTATGGACAGCTTCGATATATCCTTTCCGTCCAGTAAGATTTCTCCGGCGTCCGGTGTTTCGATGCCCATGAGCAGCTTTACCAGTGTGGATTTGCCGCTGCCGTTGGGTCCCGTCACCACCAGCATTTCTCCGTCCGCTATTTCAAAAGATACCTTATCGATAATCGTTCTTTTTTCCTTCCCTGCGGGTGTGTTTTCGTCCTCCACGGAAAAGGTCAGATTTTTCGCCTGTAACATTGCCGCCTCCAAAGTTATATTTTATCTTTACCTAAAAAAAATCCCTGAATCCACGTTTATGTGCTTTCAGGAATCTTCCTCGGGTTGGGCTATTCTATATAGCAACAGCTAATAGGGGAATCGAACCCCTGATTCCGCCGTGAGAGGGCGGCGTCTTAACCG
>OQVP01000206.1_pt1 | contig 22316 bp, 16 predicted proteins | sample 1691541 | NCBI WGS metagenome assembly OQVP01 (sample SAMN03418258, study PRJEB22391) | human gut metagenome | biome: human-gut; feature: organic feature; material: feces | host: Homo sapiens | place: Tanzania | collected 2013-01 | reverse complement strand
CCTGCCAACGCCTTGGTCAAAGGGTTAAAGGTCTTTTCCCCACAGTGGGGGCAATCGTAAATACTCATGGTCACACCTCTTACAGCATCATTCATCCAGCTTCAGCACGCTCATAAATGCCTTCTGAGGCACGGAAACGGAGCCAAGCTGACGCATACGCTTCTTGCCTTCCTTCTGCTTCTCCAGCAGCTTCTTCTTCCGGGTAATATCGCCCCCATAGCACTTGGCAAGTACGTCCTTCCGCAGTGCCTTGACGGTTTCTCTGGCGATGATCTTGCCGCCGATGGCAGCCTGGATGGGAACCTCAAATAGCTGACGGGGAATGTTTTCCTTCAGCTTCTCCACAATTTTTCTGCCCCGGTTGTATGCAGCATCCGCAAAGACAATAAAGGACAGGGCATCCACCACTTCCCCGTTCAGCAGGATGTCCAGCTTCACCAGACGGGACTGGGCATACCCCAGCAGCTCGTAATCAAAGGAAGCATAGCCCTTGGTGCGGGATTTGAGGGCATCAAAGAAGTCGTAGACGATTTCATTCAGAGGCAGCTCATAGTGGAGATCCACCCGGCTGTCGTCCAGGTATTCCATATTCTTAAAAGTACCCCGCCGCTCCTGGCAAAGCTCCATAATGTTACCCACATAGTCCGAAGGAGCCAGAATATCCGCCTTCACCATAGGTTCCTCCGCAGAAGCGATCAGTGCCGGATCGGGGAAATTGCAGGGATTATCCACCATAACAGTCTGACCGTCCGTCAGATTCACCTTGTATACAACGGAGGGGGCGGTGGTGATCAGATCCAGATTGTATTCCCGTTCCAGCCGCTCCTGGATGATCTCCATGTGCAGCAATCCCAGAAAGCCGCAGCGGAAGCCAAAGCCCAGGGCAGTGGAGGTTTCCGGTTCAAAGCTCAGGGACGCATCGTTCAGCTGGAGCTTTTCCAGAGCATCCCGCAAATCCCCGTACTTGGCGCCATCCGCCGGATAAATACCCGAGAACACCATGGGGTTCACCTTCCGGTAACCAGGCAAAGGCTCCTCACAGGGATTCTCCGCATTGGTTACTGTATCCCCCACCTGGGTGTCCCCGATGCTCTTGATGGATGCGGCAATGTAGCCAACCTCGCCAGCCTCCAGCACCCCGGTGTTGATGTGATTGGTGGCATTCATATAACCGGTTTCCACCACCGTAAATTCCGCCCCGGTAGCCATCAGCCGGATCTTGTCCCCGATGCGCACCGTGCCCTCTTTCACCCGGATGTAGATGATAACGCCCTTGTATGCGTCATAATAACTGTCAAAAATCAGTGCCTGGAGGGGAGCAGCCGGATCCCCCTCGGGTGCCGGAATGTCCGTGACGATCCGCTCCAGCACTTCTTCAATGTTGATGCCCATTTTCGCAGAGATCCGGGGTGCGTCCATGGCAGGAATGCCGATGACCTTCTCCACCTCTGCGCTCACCCGTTCCGGATCCGCCGAGGGCAGGTCAATTTTGTTGATGACCGGCACCAGTTCCAGGTCATGCTCCAGCGCCAGGTAGGTATTGGCAAGGGTCTGGGCTTCAATGCCCTGGGATGCGTCCACCACAAGAATCGCACCCTCGCATGCTGCCAGGGAACGGGATACCTCGTAGTTGAAATCCACATGACCCGGTGTGTCTATCAGATTGAAGCAGTACTCCTGCCCATCCTTTGCCCGATAATTGAGCCGCACCGCCCGTGCCTTGATGGTGATGCCACGCTCCCGCTCGATGTCCATATTGTCCAGCAGCTGCTCCTCCATATCCCGGGCAGCAACCGTATAGGTTTTCTCCAGGATCCGGTCTGCCAGCGTGGACTTACCGTGGTCGATGTGTGCGATGATGCAAAAATTGCGAATGTTCTGGTTTGCCAAGGTGTTACCTCCATGCCTGCTTATTTAGACAGGTCGCTGATGACCTGTTCCAGTACGGGGAAAGCCTGATCGTAGCTTGCCTGCATTTTCTCTTCCGTGGCAAACATCAGCTTCTGCACCTTGCGAATGCCCAGATACAGGTCATCCAGTTCTCCCTCATACCCGATCTTCTTTAAAAAGTCCGTCTTGGTCAGATCAAAGCTGTAGCCGCTGACCAGCGGATTGTCTGAAAACTGCTGGGACAGATCCTGAAATGTCTGCTCCGGCATAATGGTGTCCTTGCATGCGCTGTCCGCCAGCACCAGCATAGCAGAGCTGGATTGCATTTCCACCACCAGCTTGGAGCTGTCCCCGTTGTAGTAGTTGGTACTGTTGTTGGGATCATTCGTAACCGGAATGCAGTATACAGCCACCTTGACCTGTCCGTCCCCGTTCAGATCCGGCACAAACTGCTCAAAATACTGCGCCGTACCCTCCGTGCGCAGTGCCAGCTCCGAATCCGCCGACAATTGCAGGATAATCATGTCCGGCTCCACCGTGGTCACATCGTCGTAGATCAGCACGCCGATGACAACGGCGAAAAAGGCAGCGATTCCCAGCCACCACTTATTGTGGTAAAAGAAATTCCCGATCCGCTGCCGGAGGGTGTAATGCCTTTTCTCCTGCTTTTCTTCAAAGATGGTATCGCTGTCAGAAGCAATCCCCTGCTTCAGGCGGATCAATTCCCGCTTATCCGCTTCCAGCTGTTCCCCGTACTTTTCCCGTTCCTTATAGTCCGCCTCAGCCTGTTGCTTCTGGTGCTCCCGCTCCGCAAGCTCCTGCTTCCGGCGTTCCGCCTGTTCCAGCTCCCGGGCGGTTTCAAACAGACTTTTCCCCTTTTTCTTCTCCCCGCCGGCCTGCTTTTCCGGTTCATGCCCGGTGATTTCTTCTGCTTTCTTGTCCTGCTCTGCCATTGGGATTCTCCTTAAAAAAAGAGGGCACAACGTGTTCTGCCATGCTCCTCTGCTCGTTTATTTGCCTTTTCAGCATTGTTTATTATACCATACGCAAATTATTTTTTCAATAGCCTTAGCGTATTTTTCACAGAAATTGCGCCAGAATACAAAAAGGGAGGATACGAAATCCTCCCTTTGTTTTTAATCCAAATGTTTAAGCGACTTTCATCACTTAGCGAAATTACCCTTTGGACTCACCCCTTTACGTTTGCTTCCCTGCGTCAGGTCGATGCTGCATGAATTTCATTCTGCATCACTCCTTGTACGTATTCTATCAACGTAACTGGATATTCAAAACGTTAATTTTCCATTGGCCTCCACCGATATCCTTCCTGCGAGATCAGCGCCTTGCGCTTAGAAGAATCAGTAATCGTACATTGGTACCACCTTTTTCATCAGCATTGGTGCTTGTGCGAAAACTCAGTGTCTCATTGGAACCACCTTTTCATAGTTGATCTAGCAATCTATGTCAAAGACCCAAGGTCTGTAAACCGGAGCATCCGCTCCAAAGGCCCCATCATTTGACGTTGCTAGTTTTGGCTAATCATTGAAGAATTAGCGTTTGTGTCCGTTTTAGCATACAGTCATAGGCTGTGAACCGGAATCTATTCTTTCAATACTATGGAAGATTCACTGAATATTTATGTGTGCTTCCCTCTTGGTCATCCGGCGTCTCAGCGCTGTGCACCTGAGCCATCAATGATAGCCAATAACTGCTGCTCTGCCTGATCCATCGGGCTCAACTCCTTTGTCATCTGATTGTTTCCGAAACGAAGCAACTGCTCCGAACCCTGACGGAAACGGATGTGAAGAAAAATCACGGTAAACTTTTGTACATTGAAAGGATTGATCTTTTCTCTGACGTTGGCAGCTTTGACACTGCACTTACTTGGTTGATCTACCGTCTTTCTCTTTCCTTGAGTATATAATACCACAGCTTTTAGCGTTTGTCAATAGAAATCTGAAATTTTTTTCTGATTTTTTGTTTAATATCACGTTAACAATTTGATGCTTGACTTTTTCATATTGGCGTAGTAAAATGAAAATGTACGAGGGCTTTTAAGCCATCCATACAAACCGTCGGAGTTCCGACAGAAGGAGTTAAGAATGTCTGAAGAAATGAATGAATACACCCCGGATCTGTACACACTGGTGGACGAAGACGGCAACGAGCAGACCTTTGAAATGCTGGACGTAATGGAAGTGGATGACCAGCGGTATTTCGCATTGATCCCCTACCAGGCTGATCCGGAATCTATGATTGAGGATGACGGAGAGCTGGTGATCCTCAAGTCCGATATGGTGGACGGAGAGGAAATGTTGGTTTCCATTGAGGACGATGATGAGTTCGACCGGATCGGCGAACTGTTCCTCAAGCGTCTGGATGAGATCTACGATGACTGTGACTGTGAGGATGACGGCTGCGATTGCGGCTGCTGCGGTCACGATCACCAGGATTAATCCGCAAAATTTACACTTGCATTTTTGACCCCACTGTGGTATACTATCCTTAACGAAAAGGGTTGTTCCTTTCTGCCTTGTTCGAATCAGAGTCGCTTTTATAATCCAACACTTTTTAAAAGGGAATTCAGCTCCGGCTGGGGACTGCAGACCTCCCACCATCCGGTGGACGAAGGGAGCGAGAGACTTCCGGGCGGATACCCACCTGCTTCGTGCGGGTTTTATACACGACACGACGGCAAGGCGGTCTTTAAAAAAATCAGGTCAGCTGCATCTGCGGCTGGCCTGTTTTTTATCTGCTGCAAAACGAAACGGATCCGATATCAACTGGTATCGGATCCGTTTTCAGTATAAACCGGTTGAGCTTATGCGTCTGTCTTGGGTTCTTCCTTTGTAAGGAGCTCAAAGGTATAGCCGTTGTCCGTGGATTTCCACTTAGAAGACAGCTTGGTGTTGTAAAAGGCATTGCTGCCGATCGCTTCCAGGATCAGCGCACAATCCTTCTCGTCCACCTGCTTGTCTCCGTTGACATCCGCCGAGCCGATGGTCACGGTGGGTGCCAGATCCTCCGCAAAGACCGCCAGGCTGTCGAATGGAGCCGCCATGGTCAGCATGGTGGCTGCCAGCAGTGCAGACATGCTTCGTTTGAAGAACATGCTCATATTCTGCCTCATTTCCTTAAAATACTATAAAACTACATGCAATTTCAGCAATACTGCACAAGGATTATATACTTTCTTTGTACAAAGTTACTTTATTATGCTCATAGCTTCACATTTTAATTATACCACGCAATCATCGGTGCGTCAATGTCGAAAGCATCCAGAACCTATGATTTTTTGTACCTGCATCATTCCCATTTCAACAAAAAAACGGTACAGAAGCCTCTGTACCGTTTGATTTTGCGTATTTGATTAAGATGCCTTTCCGAGCTGGGATGCTTCAATCAAGTGTGCCAGATACCGGGCAATGGCTGTAATGTCCTCCATATCCACATTGCCGTCCTTCACACAGTCCGCATTCAGCAGTCCCTGTGCAGTGACCGCCTTTGCATCCTTGTCCTGTGCCACATACCGGGACAGCAGCACAACATCTGCGATTTCCACAGCGCCATTGCAGTCCACATCTCCGTACAGGGTTTCATCCTCCTGTGCATCCGCAGGCGCCTTGCCCCATACATGCTCTCCATCCACATACATGGTAATCAGATCGTATTCGGTCAACGCCTCCGCCAGGGTCACGCCCAGTTCATCACAGGTAGACAGACCGGAACGGCTGTAGTCGTTGGTGGGATCCCAGATGAAGGTATACTCCTCATTCTGCACCTGTGCCATCAGTGCGAACTGGAACTGCATGGTTCCGTAGAATTCATATCCCGTCCAGGTCATCTCTAGATAGCAGTCACCCTTGTCGTTGTACTGCACCACATTGTAGGTGACTTCATGCTTGCCGTCCGTATTGGACTTCATTGCGTCATAGTCCACCCGGACAGTCAGATCATCCAGGGTCTGACCATTCTTCAGAAGCTCTGCAATGCTGAAGTAGTACCGCACCTTGGCTTCCTTCAGATAATGGGGCGGCAGGAAGCTGGAGTTATCGATCTCCACCAGCACCTGCGTTGCCATGTTGTCTTCCTGACCGATGGAAGCCTTCAGCTTGTATTCCACAATGTCCCCCTTCATGGAAGCCTCGGAGGGTGGGAAATTGGACTGGGGCTTCATATCCTCCGTGCCGCAGAAGTTATACAGACCGGCACATGCCCCAACGAATGCTGCGTTATAGTCCACAGCAACTTCGTTATAAATATAGTCCTTGGTAATATCACGGTGCCAGTCGCTGGCATCCGGCCCGCCTACCAGTGCGCCCCAGAGTACATGGGTCTGGGTCTGGGGATCGTCCATGTTCAGAGTCTTGGAACCGTGTGCCGCCCGGTGATGGGGATGGCTTGCTGCCGTAGGAGAATATCCAACAATGTAGGGGCGGTTCATGGGGTTCTTACCCATAATGTACTCCATCTGCCCCTCTGCCCAGTCCACAAAGGTATTATCCCCGGTTTCCTTGGCGTATACGCATGCGCAAAGCTGTGCGGCAGCGTCATACCGGGCGGAGCCGTATTCGTTCAGCATGGAGAAGCCAGCCGGCGTCTTTGCCAGGAATGCACCATCCTCGGTGGGCAGATCCGCAATTTCCTCCGCCGTGATCTTGGTGTTCCAGATCTGATCGTCCAGACCGAAGTTCTTATGGGAGGTCACCGCAGGCACGCTTGCCGCCATGGTAACGTTGTTTTTCTCTGCTTTGGCAGGGGCTGCCGCAGCATCCTGCTCGTTCATGCCAGACCAGTACTCCAGATTCCACCGGAAAATGTACCAGTCACGGGAGATGTTGGTGATGGGCGCCAGCTTTGCAAATACACCGCCCCATACCGTATCCCAGCAGTGTACCCAGATGTTCTGCCAGCAGTTGCCGGTGTCGGCGATGATCCGCTTCAGATAACCGGTGTAGGGATGAGCCCCCATGTCCCCGCTTATGGTTTCATCCACATGAATGATGTCGTCAATATAGTCCCACTCGCCGGTGCATTCATACAGCCACACAGCTGCCCACGCCAGTTCGTCGTAGTCATAGCTGGAGGTGTAGAAGCCCCCGTCATAGCCCAGACTGGTGACCTTCAAGCCCTCCGTCTCGGTATGGGTCTTGACCGCAAAGTCATACAGGGCGATTGCCTTTTTCAGGCTCTCGGCTGCATACTCCGGCTCCGTGTCCTTGAAGTTCAGGTAGTTGATGGCAAGGGAAGCCGCCGTGCCGGCACACATGTCGGAGGCAGGGGTTTCTGTTGTGGCAAAGTATGCAGGACGGGCAAAGTCCAGCAGATTTTCGTTTTGCAGCTCCGGTGCGATCCAGTAATTGTGGTCGATATTGCCCTCGCCCACCTGGTAGCAGTATGCCACCACTTCACCGTTTTCGTCCAGATATGTGCTCTTCATGTAAAAATCGTTGAACCAGTGCAGGATGTCCTCCACATGCTCCTGCGTGCCGGTTTTCACATAAGCGTCCCGGAATTCATAGTAGCCCCAGCCTACGGTGGATGCGGCATAACTGCCGGGGAGACAGAATTTTACATGATCTCCCGCATCGTGCATGCCGCCGGAGCAGTCGATGAGTCCGTCCCCATCCGGATCCAGCAGATCCCTATGCTCGTCGATGAATTCCTGGGACAGGTTCGTGCCCTTGAAATCCTCTCCCATGGGCTTGAGAGGAATGGTAGCATCCTCTACATGGCAGTCTCCCCGCCATTCCAGATTGCCTCCGGTGATGCCGGGGCCACACTTGTTCGCATCGTAAAAATACAGGGAATACTGCAAAGCCTTCGCAAAATTGATCTCTACGTCATCATAACTGAAACTGTCCGGATCCGGGAACACCCGTTCCTCTTCTGTGACCTCCGGCGGTTTCTCCCCTGCGTCCGCAAAAACGGGCATTACAGTGGTGGCCGCCATAGCTGCCGCAGTGCAAAGACTGCATGCCGCAACGAGAACCTGCTTGCTGAGTTTGACCTTCATGCTGTTCTTTCCCTCCTGTTTTGTTGCATCAACCCTGCGTCATAGCCCGGATCCTCTGCATCGTTTCCAGGCACATCCGGCTGTTGTGATAGGGACACTTCCAAGGCCCAGCCATGTCAAACACCTGCATGGGCACGTTGTCAAACGCCACCTCCGCATGCCACTCGCCGCCCTCTCTGCGGTCGATCTGGTATGTACGGATGTACCGCCACAGCTGCTGAGCCGTCCGGAAAAATGCAGGATCACCACTGAGCTGATACGCATTGAGAAATCCCACAACACCCTCAGCTTCCACCCACCAGACACGCTTTTTGTTGATGTTTCCTGCCGCATATTCATCATTCAGCGCACCCTGCTCCAGGGCGCAGGACTGAATTTTTCCGGCGATCCGGACGGCAATCTCCGCAAACGCCGCTGTATATGTTTCATCCTCCAGCACGTCACAGGCACGGGTCAGAAGCCAGCTTGCCTCAATGTCGTGACCGTAGGAATAAACATCCCCGATTTCATTCCACTGTCCGTCAAAGAACACCCGCAGTGCGCACCGCTCCGGATCATAGATCCGGTTCCGGGTCAGATCCAGCAACCACCGCAGCCGCTGTGCCACCTGCTCCCGCCGGGTCATCCGGTAAAGCTCCGTATAAGCTTCCACCAGATGCAACACCGTATTCATGGTCTTCTCCGCAGACAATCCGTTTTCGGAAAGCGCCTCATTGTCCGCCGGCTGCCAGTCCCGGGTAAATGCCTCCCCGTAGCCGTAGGCATCCGGTGTTTTCTCCTCAATGGTGTCGAACAGCTTTTCTGCAAGCTCCAGGGCGGTCACATCCCCGCTCGCCCGGTAATAGGCGCACAGCCCATATATGCAGAACGCTTGATTGTATGTATGCTTGATGGTGTCGCAGGGCTCCCCCTGTGCCGTGACTGACCAGAACATGCCCCCATATGCTTTGTCGTAGCAGTATGTCCGGAGAAACCGGTAGGCATGTGCTGCATGCTCCAGCAGAGCCGGATCCTGCAATGCAAGATAGGCGCTGGAGTATGCCCAGAGGATCCGGGCATGGAGGATCACACCCTTGGGGGCGTCCGGATACAGCTTCAGCGCCGCATCCATCCTGCCGTAAAATCCCCCTCTTGGGTCAGAAAGCTGATTCCAGAAGGGCAGGATATGCTCTGTCAGCTCCCGCCGGCAGTCCGCAGCCAGCGCCCTACCCTGTTCGATCACTTCTTCATGCCGCAGCATAATTTATACTTCTTTCCACTGCCGCAGGGGCAGGGCTCATTGGGACCGATCTTCTTCTTAGCCGGTGCATTGGAAAAACTGCCGTCGCCGGCACCCGCATTGGGCGCATCGGGCTTTGCTACCTGCTCGCGCTCCGGCACCTGGTTCTGCTGCAGCTGAACGGTCAGCAGCAGGCGAACCGTATCCTCCCGGATGGAGTCGATCATTGCATCGAACATATCCATACCTTCAAACCGGTACTCTACAACCGGGTTCTTGTTGCCCATTGCCCGGAGACCGATGCCCCGCTTCAGCTCGTCCATGTCGTCAATGTGCGCCATCCACTTGGTATCCACTACCTTCAGCAGGATCACACGCTCCAGCTCACGAAGGGTCTCTGCGCCGTAGTGGGCTTCCCGGTCCGCATATGCCTTCAAGGTGCGCTCCGTCAGGAACTTCTTGATTTCATCCTTGGTGATGGACTCATACTCCTCACCCTCGTATTCCAGATCCCCGTCCACGGTGATCCAGCCCATGAAGTGATCACGAAGCCCGACCAGGTTCCAGTCTTCCTTGTTGTCGTCGTCGATCAGATACTGATCCACCGTAGAGTCGATCAGCTCCTCCATCATCTTGAGAACATACTCGTGGATATCGTCCCCGTTCAGCACGGTTGCACGCTGCTCGTAGATGATCTCACGCTGCTTGTTCATAACATCGTCGTAGTTGAGGACATTCTTCCGGATCGCAAAGTTTCTGCCCTCCACCTTCTTCTGGGAGGACTCGATGATCTTGGTGAGCATGCGGCTCTCGATGGGCATGTTCTCCTCTACGTTCAGGGTACGCATCATGTTTTCCAGACGCTCCCCGGCAAAGATCCGCATCAGGTCATCCTCTACGGACAGGAAGAAGCAGCTTTCGCCCTCGTCGCCCTGACGACCGGAACGTCCACGGAGCTGGTTATCGATCCGGCGGGATTCATGCCGCTCTGTACCCAGAATGTACAATCCCCCTGCTTTCTTGACCTCCACTGCCTTTTCCTTGACCTCGGCACTGAACTTGTCGTACAATTCCTTGTAAACAGCTCTTGCCGCCAGGATCTGCTCGTCCTCCGTATCCGCATAACCCACAGCCTCGTTGATGATATCATCCTCGTAGCCCTGCTTGCGCATTTCTGCCTTTGCCAAAAATTCAGCGTTACCGCCCAGCATAATATCCGTACCACGGCCCGCCATGTTGGTTGCAATGGTCACTGCGCCCAGCTTGCCTGCCTGTGCCACGATCTCTGCCTCACGGGCATGCTGCTTTGCATTCAGCACATTGTGCTTGATGCCCTTCCGGGTCAGCATCCGGGACAACAGCTCAGACTTTTCAATGGAAATGGTACCAACCAGCACCGGCTGCCCCTTGGCATGGCACTCGCAGACCTGGTCGATGATGGCTTCAAACTTGCCCTTTTCGGTTCTGTAGATCCGATCCTCGTGGTCGATACGCTGTACCGGCTTATTGGTGGGGATGGCAATGACGTCCAGCTTGTAGATTTCCTTGAACTCGTCTTCCTCGGTCATTGCCGTACCGGTCATACCGGACAGCTTGTTGTACAGACGGAAGTAGTTCTGGAATGTAATGGTAGCCAAAGTCTTGCTCTCGTTGGCGATCTTCACGCCTTCCTTTGCTTCGATGGCCTGGTGCAGACCGTCATTGAAGCGTCTGCCCAGCATCAGACGGCCGGTGAATTCATCCACGATGATGACTTCTCCGTCCTTGACCACATAGTCGATGTCTGCGTGCATGATGCCGTTTGCCTTCAGCGCCTGGTTGATGTGATGCAGCAGAGTCATATTGTCCGGATCCATCAGATTTTCCACGTTGAAGTACTTCTCTGCCTTCCGGACGCCCCGGCGTGTGATGGTAGCAGTCTTTGCCTTCTCGTCGATGATGTAATCCGCCTCTTCGTTGGCTTCATCCTGATCCAGCTTATCGTCCATTTCCACCACGGTGGTGGCAGTCAGGGTCTTGGCGAATTTGTCCACAACCGTATACAGCTCTGTGGACTTATCCCCTCTGCCGGAAATGATCAGCGGGGTTCTTGCCTCATCGATCAGGATGGAGTCCACCTCATCCACGATGGCAAAATTGTGTCCGCGCTGTACCTTGTCCTTTTTATAAATGACCATGTTGTCACGCAGGTAATCAAAGCCCAGCTCATTGTTGGTGCCGTATGTAACGTCGCAGTTGTATGCTTCCCGGCGCTGGTCATTGTTCAGCCCGTGCAGGATGCAGCCAACGGTCAGCCCCATAAAACGATGCACCTTGCCCATTTCCTCGGACTGTGTCTTTGCCAGATAGTCATTGACTGTAACGACATGAACGCCCTCGCCGGACAACGCATTCAGATAAGATGCAACGCATGCCACCAGGGTCTTACCTTCACCGGTCTTCATCTCGGCGATTCTACCCTGATGCAGTACGGTGGCACCGATCAGCTGTACAGGGAACGGACGCTTGCCAAGCACACGGTCAGCCGCCTCCCGGACTGCTGCAAATGCCTCCGGAAGAATATCATCCAGGGTCTCGCCGTTGCTCAACCGCTCCCGGAACTTTACAGTCTGTTCCTTCAGCGTTGCATCGGACATGGACTTATATTCATCCTCCAGATCCAGCACCTTGTTCTTGATCGGTTCGATCCGAGCCAGCTCCTTCTTGCTGTAGGAGCCGAAAATGCGTTCAAAAATACCCATTCAATTTTCCGCCTTTACTGTTATATACTTTGGACAGCACGCAGGGTATCTGCCGTGCAGGCCCCATGCGGTGCTGCCTTAGTTTTCTTTTTTCCGATTCACAAACACATAACATAAGTTTACAATGCTTACGCCTGTTTGTCAAGTCTTTTTGGGAATTTATCATGAAAATCCGGACACAGATCCTGCAAAGGGCAGCCCTCACATCTGGGATGCCGGGCACGGCAGATTTCTCTGCCGAACAGCACGATCCGGTGGCAGAAATCCGAAGCACGCTCCGGCTCCAATACCTTCCACAGATCCGCCTCCACCTTTGCCGGTTCCTTATGTCGGGTCAGACCAAGCCGTCCGCAAATGCGGATGCAGTGGGTATCCGTCACCACCGCAGGCTTGCCGTACACATCCCCCATCAGCAGATTCGCCGTCTTCCTGCCGATACCCGGCAGGGTCAGCAGATCCTCCATGGTATGGGGCAGTTCGCCGCCGTACACCTCCAGAATCCGCCGGCACATGCCGATGATGCTCTGGGCCTTGGTGTGGTAAAAGCCGCAGGGCCGGATATCCTGCTCCAGCTCCGTCAATTCTGCATTGGCAAACGACTCCAGGGTCGGATACTTTTCAAAGAGGGTTCTTGTGACAATGTTCACCCTGGCATCCGTACACTGGGCAGACAGCCGTGCAGCAATCATCAGCTCGTAGGGCTTCTGATAATGCAGTGCGCAGACAGCATCCGGGTAGACCTGCTCCAGCCGATCGCAGACTGCCCGGGCACGCTGTGTTCCGGTCATTTCCTTTCCTCCTTCGATCCAGACAGTACCGCAGAATGTATGCAGTACATTATTAGTATATCACATTTCCGCCTGTCCCGCAAGCCTATTGTGACAATCCCACACAAAGCATTGCAGCGCTATCATGCGTCCAAGCCCTGCACGGTGTTGCATGAATATGCCGAAGTCGCTGTCACAGTTGAAGATGGATCGGTTAACGCAGATGCGTTGCATGCGTAACAAATCTGATTTGTTGGTTATTCTGATTGAAGCCTACGTTCCGCTACCTTACGAACATCTTCATGATCATCATGAAGATGTTCATATATCTTTGATAACGGTGAATTTGGATTTGAAATAGCTGCTTCTCTGACTTGAAAATCTTTATCTTGCAGTAATGTTTCAAGAGTTTCCGTTGATGTGTGTACATTTGCTGCTACACTTTCCCGAACTTCGATATATGGAGAATGGGATATCCAAATGAAGATTGCAAGAAATCCATCATAAATCGCCCCATTATCATATCACTTTCCCTCCAAACAAGCCGCCATCCCAGGTACTTCACACAGCAAAGCGACCTGCTTTATGAAAAGCAGGTCGCTTCTTAGTCACCTTCTTCTGCAAGCTCGGTGATGATCTGCCGCACCTGCTCCACACCCTCAAAGGTCTGGGAGGAAAACGGAATCACGGTCAACTCCGAAAAATACGGGATCTCCTGTGCAAACGCCTCCATCCGAGCCTGACGTGCCATCTTTTTCAGCTTGTCCGCCTTGGTGAGGATCACCACAAAGGGCAGCTCCGCCTCCACCAGGTAGTCGATCATGTGCAGATCGTCCGCTGAAGGAGCATGCCGCATATCGATCAGCAGAAAGATCAGCCGGATATCCCGCTCCGAATTCAGATATCCCTCGATCAATCCCGCCCAGCGTTCCTTCTCGGACTTTGCCACCTTTGCATAGCCATAACCGGGCAAATCCACAAAATATACATGCTCCAACTGATAAAAGTTGATGGTGGCGGTTTTCCCCGGCACAGCACTGACCCGTGCCAGATTTTTTCGATTGAAGATCTTGTTAATGAGTGTGGACTTCCCCACATTGGATCTGCCCGCAAAGGCGATCTCCATCCGGCTGCACGCCGGAATCTGGGAGAAGGATCCGTATGCCGCAGCAAATTCCGCCTTGTTAAACTGCATGCTTGCCTCCTCAGGAATGCACCGGCATCTGACCCGGCTGCTTCCCCTGCTCCGTCTGATTATACACCGTAGATGCCGCCAGATCCGCCGGAACGGATTCCAGAGCTACGGACAGCACGTCCGACATGGTTTCCGCATACACAAAGGTGATGGCATCCCGCACCACCGGATCCACCTCTGTGATATCCGGCTGATTCGCCTTGGGCACGATCACCGTGCGAATGCCTGCCTTGTATGCCGCCATGGTCTTTTCCCGGAGTCCCCCGATGGGCAGCACCTTGCCGTGCAGGGTGATCTCCCCGGTCATTGCCACATCGCTCCGCACCGGAATACCGGACAGAGCAGAAATGACCGCTGTCAGCATGGTAACCCCGGCAGAGGGGCCATCCTTGGGCACTGCCCCCTCCGGTGCATGAATGTGCAGATCCTTTGTCTTGTAGAAATCCGGGTCAATGCCGAACTGTCCAGCCACCAGCCGGGCATAGCTGACAGCCAGCTTGCCGCTTTCCTTCATCACATCTCCCAGAGAACCGGTCAGCTCCACACTGCCCTTGCCATCCAGCACCAGCACCTCGATCGGCATCAGCACGCCTCCCACGGAAGTCCATGCAAGGCCGTTGACCACGCCCACCTCGTTCCGGTCGCTGTGTACATCCGGCAGGAACTTGTGTACCCCCAGATATTCCTCCAGGTTGTCTGCGGAGAAGATGATCCGCTTTGCAGATCCCTCCACGATCACCTTGGCAGTTTTCCGGCAAAGGGTTGCCACCTGACGCTCCAGATTCCGGACGCCGGCTTCCCGGGTGTAGAAATCGATCAGATCATAGAACGCAGAATCCTCCATCTTCATCTGGTTCTGCCGCAGACCATGCTTTTTCAACTGCTTGGGGTAGAGATGCTCCTTGGCAATGTGGAACTTCTCCTCCCGGGTGTAGCTGCTCAGCTCAATGACCTCCATACGATCCAGCAGGGGTGCCGGAATGGTATCGGTGGTATTGGCAGTGGTCACGAACAGCACATGACTCAGATCAAAGGGCAGCTCAATAAAGTGATCCCGGAAGGTCTTGTTCTGCTCGCTGTCCAGCACCTCCAGCATGGCGGAGGAGGGATCCCCCTTGAAGTCATTGCTCATTTTGTCAATTTCATCCAGGAGTATCAGGGGATTATTGGTGCCTGCCTGTTTCATGGCATTGATGATCCGGCCGGGCATCGCCCCCACATAGGTCTTACGATGGCCCCGGATATCGGACTCATCCTTAATACCCCCCAGGGATACCCGCACATATTCCCTGCCCAACGCCTTAGCGATGGAACGGCCGATGGAGGTTTTGCCCACACCGGGAGGTCCCACCAGGCACAGAATCTGCCCGGTCACCTCCGGCACAAGGGCGTGTACGGAAATGCTCTCCAGAATACGCTCCTTCACCTTTTTCATGCCGTAGTGATCCTTATCCAGCACTTTAGCCGCCTTTTCGATGTTCAGCTTGGTCTTGGTACTGTGATTCCAGGGCAATTCCAGGCAAGTATCCAGATAATTCCGGATCACAAAGGATTCCTGGGTGTAAGGGGGCATCTTGGTGAGACGCTCCGCCTCCCGCATCAGCTTATTGCGGCATTCCTCGGACAGCTCCAGGGCTTCGATTCGCTCCATGTAGTCATAGGCATCATCCTGCCCGGTTTCGTCCTCCCCCAACTGGGAGGAGATCACCTTCATCTGCTCCCGCAGGTAGTAATCCCGCTGGCTTTTGTCCACATTTTCCTTGACTTCCTCCTGGATCTGGCGCTCCAGATTCAGAATATCCACTTCCCTGTTCAGGAATCCGTACAGCATGCCCAGCCGGACAAGAATATTGTTCTCCTCCAGCAGTTGCTGTCTGGCAGCAAAGTCCAGATTCATATTATGCGCCACATTGTCAAAGATCTCGTAGGGGTCATCCTGGCACAGCACAGATGCCACCAATTCCTTAGGCATCCGGGGCACTAGCTGGCAGTACTGCTCAAATGCTTCCTTCACGGATCGTGCCAAGGCAGTCAGCTCGGTTTCGTCCACCCTGGCTCTGCCGTAATCCGGCACCTTCCGCACTTGTGCCTGCAAATACTTCCCTTCTGTATCCAGAGTCAGCAGCTTTGCCTTGTCCACACCCTCGATCAGTACCCGCAGCACATTGTCCGGGGTTTTCAGGGTTTGGCGCACCTCGGCGATCACGCCTACTTTATATACATCCTTGGGGCCGGGTTCTTCCGTAAACACATCCCGCTGCGCCACCAGGAACACACGGCGATCCCCATGCAATGCAGCATCAATTGCCTTGACGGAAGGATCCCTTGCAATATCAAAATGCATGACCATACCGGGGAATGCCACCAGCCCACGCATTGCGATGGTGGGCAGCCATTCTGTTTTCGGTCTGATCGTCAGCTTTTCATCCGGTTTCATATCTCTATCCAATCTACCGCTGCACCGGTCCAGTCGCCGTTTCCGCACCTGTGCAGGGTGTGCGGAAAGTTCCGATCCCTTTGGAATCTACACCTATTATACAGGATTTCGAGGAATAATGCAAGTGAATTGCAGAGGAAAACCGTGTGAAAATTGTGCGAAAATCCCCCCATATTCCGACAAAAACCCAATATGGCAAACCAGAATCAACAGGCTCCGCAGTCAAACTGTGCAGTGGTTTTTGGGTGCCGGGCGACAGCAGTAAAAAAGAATGGCAGGGAGCATCCCTACCATTCCTTTGACATTGTACACATCAAAATGATACAACACGTTTCACATGTTATGCGGACTCGCCCACAGGCGCACCATCCTGGTTCAGCATCAAAGGCTGCTTGTGCTCCTGTACGCAGGCTGCATTCACAATTACCTTGGCGATGCCGCTTTCCGAAGGAGCATCAAACATGCACTGCATCAGGATATCCTCCAGAATCGCACGAAGTCCCCGGGCACCGGTTTTCTGCTCCAGAGCACGCTTGGCAATCGCCTCCAGCGCTTCCGGCTCAATGACCAGTTCAATGTTGTCATAGCCGAACAGCTTGCAATACTGCTTCACCAGAGCATTTTTCGGCTCGGTAAGGATCCGCACCAGGGACGCCTCATCCAGCTCATCCAGGGCAGTGATGATGGGCAGTCTGCCCACAAGCTCCGGCACCATGCCGAATTTCACCAGATCCTGGGGAATTGCCTTGCGGAAAATGTTTTTGATCTTCGCCTTTTTGGAGATCACATCCGCCCCGAAGCCCAGGGAGGAGGATTGAAGCCGCTTGGAAATGGCACGCTCCAGCCCATCGAAAGCACCGCCGCAGATAAAGAGAATATTCTTGGTATTGATGTGGATAAACTCCTGGTTGGGATGCTTTCTGCCGCCCTGAGGAGGTACGTTGGACACGGTGCCCTCAATGATTTTCAGCAAAGCCTGCTGTACGCCCTCGCCGCTGACATCCCGGGTCAGAGAGGTGTTCTCGGACTTGCGGGCGATCTTGTCGATCTCGTCAATGTAGATGATGCCCCGCTCCGCCGCCTCCACATCGTAGTTCGCCGCCTGGATCAGACGTAGCAGTACATTCTCTACATCGTCCCCCACATAGCCGGCTTCGGTGATGGTGGTAGCGTCCGCAATGGCAAAGGGCACGTCCAGGGTTCGTGCCAGGGTCTGTGCCAGGAAGGTTTTGCCCACGCCGGTAGGCCCCAGCAACAGCACATTGCTCTTTTGCAGCTCCACATCCTCGCCGTCATCCTGGCTGAAGATCCGCTTGTAGTGGTTGTATACAGAAACGGACAGTGCGACCTTGGCAGCGTCCTGACCAACAACATACTCATCCAGGACTTTTTTGATCTCTGCCGGCTTCAGCAGCTTCATTTCCTTTTCAGCCGACTTTTTCCGGGACTTGCCCTTGCCCTTTGGCCGTGCATCCGCCCCATACAGCAGCTCATAGCAATAGCAGACGCATTCGTCACAGATATTTACATCTCCTGCGGAAAACATGCTCTGTACCTTGTTTTCGCCCTTACCGCAGAAATTGCACTTCTTAAAATTTTCTGGCATTCCGATTACCTCTTTGCAATAACCTTGTCGATGAGTCCATACTCCATCGCCTCGTTGGCGGTCATGAAGTTGTCACGATCCGTATCCCGGCGGATATCCTCAATGGACTTGCCGGTGTTCTCAGACAGGATCCGGTTCAGGTTTTCCTTGGTGCGCAGCAGGTTCTCTGTGCGGATCTGGATATCGGTTGCCTGGCCGGATAAACCACCGCCGCCGATCAGAGGCTGGTGAATCATGATCTCACTGTTGGGCAGGGCAAAGCGCTTGCCCTTGGCACCGGAGGAAAGCAGGAATGCGCCCATGGATGCGGCAAGACCGATGCAGATGGTAGAAACATCGCACTTGATATACTGCATGGTATCGTAGATGGCAAAGCCCGCACTGACAGAACCGCCGGGACTGTTGATATACAGACTGATATCCTTGTCCGGATCCTGGCTCTCCAGGTACAGCAGCTGTGCCACCACCAGGCTTGCGGTGGTATCGTTCACATCCTCGCTGAGCATAATGATCCGGTCGTTCAACAGCCGGGAGAAAATATCATAGGAACGCTCTCCCCGGCTGGTTTGTTCTACTACATATGGTACTAAGCTCATTGTTTCTGTCGATGCGCACGGCTGCACGCATCTCTCCTTTCCCGATATTCTGACAAATGATCTATTACCACAATATCCACCCCGATCAATACGAGGTGGATATATGCTTCCGATTATTCAGCAGCTTCTTCTGCCGGCTTTTCTTCTTCGATGGTGTTGTCAACCACAGCGGCTTCCTTCACCAGGTCAGCAGCCTTGCCAACCTTCAGATCCACGATGTAGTCCTCCATGGGGATGCGGCTCTTGATGGCTTCCAGCTCCAGACCGCTCTGTGCAACCAGGGGTGCCAGACCTTCGTTGATCTCCTCCTCGGTCACCTGGATGTTCTCCATCTCTGCGATCTTCTCCAGTGCCAGGCGGAGCTTTACTTCGTTCTGCGCCCGCTCCTCAAAGGTATCCCGGAATGCGTCCATGGTCATGCCGGTGTACTGCAGGTAGATGTCCAGGGACATACCCTGCTGCTGGAGGGACTGCTCAAAGTTCTGGATCAGGGTGTCGATCCGATGCTCGAACATAACATTGGGGATCACAGCCTCGGTGTTCTTGATAAGGGTATCGAACACATAGTTCTCAAATGCGGAAGCCGCAGACTTTTCTGCGTTCTCCTCCATGTGCTTCTTCATATCTGCACGGAATTCCTCAGCAGTATCGAAATCGGAGGTATCCTTTGCAAAATCATCGTCGAACGCAGGCAGCTCCTTGACGCTGATGCTGTTGATCTTGATCTTGAAGGTTGCAGGCTTGCCAGCCAGATCCGGCATCTGATACTCTTCCGGGAAGGTCACATTGATCTCGAATTCCTCGCCGATGCTGTGACCAACCAGCTGATCCTCAAAGCCCGGAATGAACTGACCGCTGCCGATGGTCAGCGGGAAGCCTTCGCCCTTGCCGCCGTCAAATGCTACACCATCGATGAAGCCCTCAAAGTCCATGTTGACCTCGTCACCGTTCTGAACCGGACGGTCATCCACGGAAACGATTCTTGCATTTCTCTGACGCAGCACATCGATCTGTGCGTTGATCTCGTCGTCAGTAACATCCTTGACCTTTTTCGGAGCCTTTATGCCCTTATACTCCGGAACGGTAACCTCCGGTTTGGTAATACAGGTTGCCTTGATGACAATGCCGTTTTCCTTGCTGATGGAAGTTACCTCAACCTTGGGTCTGTCCACCAGAACCAGCTTGGTTTCCTCGATGGCATTGCCCAGCTCAGGGCCCAGCAGGCTGTTGATGGCATCCTCATAGAACACGCCCTCGCCGTAGATCTTCTCTACCATTTTCCGGGGAGCCTTGCCCTTCCGGAAGCCCTGCAGAGTAATATTCTTCTTCTGCTTCTGGTAGGTCTTCTCCACTGCGTCCTCAAACGCGTCAGCGGAAATCTCAAAGGTAAGTTCCTGTGTATTTACGTCAATTTTCTCGGATGATTTCAAACTCATTCTTTTCGTCCTCCAATTTTTCATGTATCCGTATGCGCAGGGCAATACGGCTAAATCACACTTTTATATTATAACATATCTGCCCGCCCTTTGGCTAGTAAAAAACAAGAGTTCTACATATTGCACAAATTTAAAAGATAAATTCCGGTCGAAATCCCAAATAATCGCTGGACACCATATGAAAATCGATGCCGTCCCGCTCTCCGGTAATGGCATACCGGTGACTATAACCGTGAATATGCCCGTAGTAGCACCGGGTAATGTGGTGTCGGTACAGCACATCCAGAATATCATAGTTGCAGCTGCTGCCAAACATGGGGGGATAGTGCAGGAACACCACCGGCTCCAGTCCAGCCTGTTCCGCAGAGCAAATGGAAACCTCCAGCCGCTGCACCTCCCGTGCCAGTACCTTGGCACTCTGCTCCTGTTCGTTGCCGATATTCACCCACCCCCGGGAGCCGCAGATGCCGTACTTGCCATAGGGGTAGTGGTTGTTGTGGAGAATGTGCAGGGTATCCAGGCCGTTTGTCTCCAGGAATTCCGTCATTTTCTTCATGGAGTTCCACCAGTAGTCGTGGTTCCCCTTCAGCAGAATCTTCTGCCCGGGCAGATCCTGTATAAACTGAAAATCCGCCAGTGCCTCCGGCAGGGTCATGCCCCAGGAGGTATCCCCGGGCAGCACCACCGTATCCTCCGGCGAGATCAGCTCCCGCCAGTTCTGCTCCAGCAGCTCCATATGGTTTTCCCAGCCGCTGAATACATTCATAGGCTTGCTGGGCACCCCCAGGGACAAATGCAGATCCCCGATGGTAAACAGGCTCATGGATCAAAGGCCCAGCTGCCGCAGCACGTAATCCTTCATATCCGTGCGGGCAATGGAATCGGTAAACCGCTCCGACTTGTTTTTCAGCTGTGCCAGAGCTGCCGGGATCTCCAGCTTGGAGCGCTCCGCCAGGGCATCGATCATGGCATACTCATCCAGTGTGGAGGGCGCACCCTCCAGAGCCTCCAGCACGCTGGCGCTGAATTTGTAGGGGCTTGCAGTGGAAGCAATCAGGGTCTTGGTGGTATCCCCGGTCTTTTCCTTGTATTCCTTGTACACCTTCACTGCCACTGCGGTATGGGTATCGCAGGTGTAGGAATACTTCTCGTAGATCTCGCGAATGGTCTTCTTGGTGTCCGCATCGTCGCAGAAGCCGGCGCAGAAATCCGCCTGGAGTGCCTGCTTGACTGCATCCGTTACCGTATAGGTGCCCTCCTTTGCCAGCGCACCGAACCACTCCCGGATCTGGGCGTCGTCCTCTGCCTCAGATCGTATACTATATTTCCGCATATGCAACCCTGGCAGCGGACGGGGAGATCAACTTCGGGGATCTCATCAACGTGGTGGTGCCCACCGGCAACTTCGGCAATATCCTGGCTGCTTACTATGCGAAGAAGATGGGTCTGCCGATAAAGAAGCTGATTTGCGCTTCCAACATCAACAAGGTGCTGACCGACTTCATCAACACCGGCGTGTACAACCGGAACCGGGAATTCTTTGCAACCTGCTCTCCCTCCCCACGTTGCCGCCCTCCTGGGTGCGCATCTGCCGCTTCTGCATGGGGCTGACGCCCTCCTCCGGGTAAAACACCAGGATCTCGGTGCCGGGCACATCCTTGAAGCCGTCCAGTGCAGCCTTCCCCGTATCACCGGAGGTTGCCACCAGGATTACGATCTTCTTGTTCAGCGCCTTCTTCTTTACAGCAGTGGTCAGGAAATAGGGCAGCACCTGCAGCGCCATATCCTTGAAGGCACAGGTGGGGCCATGCCACAGCTCCAGCATATAGGTACCATCAAACAGGTGACTGATCTCGGCAATGGCATCGGTTTCAAATGCCTTGGTGTTATATGCGCTGTCGGTGCAGTGGTGGATCTCTGCCTCAGTAAAATCCGTCAGATACTTTGCAAAAATGTATGCTGCTCTGTCCGCATACCGCATGGTGGACAGCTGCCTGATCTCGTCCATGGTAATGGACGGGATCTCGGAGGGGACAAACAAACCGCCGTCAGCGGAAATACCCTGGGAAATGGCGGTTGCACTGTCTACTGCCAGTGCGCTGTTTCTGGTACTTTTATAAAACATGATGATCTCGTGACGCCGAAGCGCCACCTCTCCTTTCAAAAAGAATCCGTTGGTTGATCCGTTGCGTCAAATGCATTCTCCAGATAATCCAGATCCAGCACCTGACTGCCCCGGAGGGTCACTGCCGCAATATCAAACCGGGGCTGAAGCCCGGAGGGATACTGATATAAATAAGCCTGGGCAGTCCGAAGCAGGCGCTTCTGCTTGACAGGCGTCACCGCCTCAAAGCCGCTTACCATGCTGCCCGGCCGCCGTGCCTTGACCTCTACAAAGGCGATGTACACGCCG
>OQVP01000199.1_pt1 | contig 22603 bp, 9 predicted proteins | sample 1691541 | NCBI WGS metagenome assembly OQVP01 (sample SAMN03418258, study PRJEB22391) | human gut metagenome | biome: human-gut; feature: organic feature; material: feces | host: Homo sapiens | place: Tanzania | collected 2013-01 | reverse complement strand
TAAAGTGGCACGCGAGCTGGGTTCAGAACGTCGTGAGACAGTTCGGTCTCTATCTATCGTGGGCGTGGGAGTTTTGAGTGGTGCCGTCACTAGTACGAGAGGACCGTGATGGACAGACCTCCGGTTTACCAGTTGTGCCGCCAGGCGCACCGCTGGGTATCTGAGTCTGGATTGGATAAGCGCTGAAAGCATCTAAGTGCGAAGCCAGCCGCAAGATGAGAACTCCATTGAGGGTCGTCAAAGACGATGACGTTGATAGGATGCAGGTGTAAAGACAGCGATGTCAAAGCCGAGCATTACTAATTGCCCGAACACTTTCTTTATTATAGTTCATAGTTTCAACTGTATTTTCAGTTCATTATGTTGTTTTGCTTGTGTGCAAATACGTCATACCCCATTATCAGGTGGTTATTGCGGTGAGGTCCCACCTCTTCCCATTCCGAACAGAGAAGTTAAGCTCACTTGCGCCGATGGTACTGCAATGCAATGCGGGAGAGTAGGTAGCCGCCTCCTTTTATCAAGAGCCTCAGATTTCGAAAGATTTCTGAGGCTTTTTTGTTTTCATGCTGATTTCACAATCTGTATATTTATTGTCTACATCCTCTGTTTTCTTCAATTTTTGCTGCAGCATTTGCCTAAATCATGATATGTATAAAATGTTGCTTAATTGTAGATTTTATACTTATAAAATCAGCAAAATTACGTACTAAAATGTTTCTTTCCACCAAAAAGTTGCGAAAATTCCCCCCCCCCGTTCATTTTTTTTTCTTACTTTTGCCCCCAGAAAATGCGAACTATCATGTAAACGGTTAATTTTTATAATTACCTATTTATATAGTAAAAGCGAAAAAAAATAGACTTAACTAAACTCTTTTAATAGATGGTGAAACGATTAATTTTAGCTACAGTGTTACTCATATTTGTATCGCTAGCTAATTATGCGCAAAACACGGGAGTCAAGTCCAACCTCTTATATTGGGCTACAACAACTCCTAATCTCGGTGTCGAGACTGCTTTAGGCAAGAAGCATACCGCTCAGGTATTCTTTGGCTTCAATCCTTGGAAACAGTCCGGTGGCGACCAGTCAAGCCTTCGTCATTGGCTTTTGCAACCAGAATACCGTTACTGGTTCTGCCAGAGCTTCAATGGCTGGTTCTTGGGTGTTCATGCCATGGGCGGACAGTTTAATGCAGGAGGAGTGAAGTTACCCCTTGGCATTTTCAAATCACTACGCGACCATCGCTATGAAGGATGGTATGTAGGTGGTGGTGTGACTGCTGGTTATCAATGGCCTCTTTCCAAGCACTGGAACCTGGAAACCTCTGTAGGTTTCGGATATGATTATATCCAGTACGACAAGTTCAAGTGCGGTGCCTGTGGCGAGAAGGAGAAGTCATCTCATGACAACTACGTAGGTCCTACCAAGGCAGCCATTTCTCTTATTTATATGTTGTAACTCATTAAACATAATCTATGAGTATGAAAGATTTTAAGAACTACATATTATTATTCAGCTCTCTTTTGATGGCTATGCCTCTTGCAGCCCAGGATTGCAAGAGTCTCAAGTTGGCTGCCGATAAGATTCAGGTATCTAATGTACAGATGTCTCATCATAATGACCTGGTTACGGTTGCGATGGATCTGAATCTCGATTCCCTGGATCTCCCTACCAACAACCAGCTTGTCTATACTCCGATGATCAAGCATTTGGGTGAGCTGCTCAAGATGCCGGAGATTGTTATCAACGGCAGAAGACAGCAGATTATGTATGACCGTGGAGTAGGGAAGAAACAGTTGCAGCTTTCACCTCAGGCTTTGGTGGTGAAGCGAGACAACAAGAAGCAGCAGACCGTGAAGTATCTTGCCTCAGTTCCTCTTTCTTCTAAGGAAAGAAACTACGATCTCGATATTCACGAAGACCTCTGCGGTTGTGGTGATTTGCAGGATGGCAATGATTTCACAGTCACTCGCCGTCGCCAGCCGGTAGCTTCTTTCGTCCGTCCGGAGGTAGAGGCAATCAAGGTCCGTCATCTGGATAAGCGTGCTTATATCGATTTCCCGGTAGACCGCATAGAGCTGCATCCTGATTACCGCCGTAATCCGGAACAGTTGGATAGCATCATCCGTACCATCAATGCATTGAAGGAAGACAAGAACCTCGAAGTGAGCGGCATCAACATTCATGGTTATGCATCACCTGAGAGTCCTTACACCCATAACGATTATCTGGCAAAGAACCGTGCCAAGACGCTTACCGAGTATGTCCGCCGGATGGTGAAGTTGCCAAACAACCTCTTTACGGTTTCTTCTACTCCAGAGGATTGGGATGGATTGATAGCTTATATTAAAGGTAGCAACCTGGAGCATAAGGATGCCATTCTGGCGATTATTGCAGACAAGAGTCTGAATCCGGATGCCCGCGAGTTGAAGATCAAGAAGCAGTATCCTTCAGAGTATCGCTTTATGCTCGACACCTGGTATCCAGCCCTCCGCCATTCCGACTACCACATTACTTATAAGGTGAAACCTTTCGATGTGGAAGAGGCAAAGGAGATTATCAAGACCAAGCCACAGCAGTTGAGCCAGGAGGAGATGTTCATGGTGGCCCAGACTTACGAGCCAGGCAGCAAGGAGTTTAATGATGTGATGGAGATAGCCGTCCGCATGTTCCCAGAGAACGAGACAGCGAATCTGAATGCAGCCATAACTCGCTTGAATGCCGGTGATGCAGATAATGCGAAACAATATCTCGACAAGGCAGGAACCAGTGCCGAAGCCCAGAATGCCCGAGGAGTCTATGAGATGCTGAAGGGTAACGAGAAGCAAGCTCGTTATTATCTGGAGCAGGCAGCCAAGGCTGGTGTTGCTTCTGCAAAAGAAAATTTACAGAATCTATAAAGTTATACATACTGTCTGTTTAGGACAATATAGCTATTCCTTAAAGTCAGGGCACTGCCCTGGCTTGGGACAGTCTCCTGAACCAGGCATATCTTTTCTAAGTATAAATATAGAAAGAAACTCAAATATAACGTATTAGATGAATTGTAAACCAAATATATAAAAATGTAATACAATTAGATTTTTAAGAGCGTTTATAAGTAAAGAAATAATTATTAATAACAACTATAATAACTTACAAGATGAAGAAAACTTTATTATTTTCCGTTGCATTGGCGGGGCTGATGCTCGGTTCTTGTTCAAGTAGTGATGATCTGAATGGTGGTGGTAACAACACAGGCTTCAATGAGACTGGTAAGGGATATATAAATATCTCTCTTAACTTACCAACACAGGGTAAGAATGTATCAAGAGCAGCAAATGATGTGACTGCAGATGGTGATGTTAAAGAGTATAATGTGAAAGATGCTGCTTTGCTTTTGTTTGCAGGTGCAAATGAAAATGATGCTGTATTTCAAGGAGCATATAACTTGGATGGCTTGAAAAAAGATATTAGTGCTAATGCGCAGATTTCTACCCAATTAACTAAGGTTCAGGAGATTAGCTCTATTTCTGCACCTGGTAAAATCTATGCTTTTGTTCTTGTTAATAAAGGCGCTAATATTAACGTAGGTATTGATCATACTATAACCGTTAATGGTACTGCGTTCAATGGTAAATTCTCAGATTTCTCTCAACTTAAAGTTGATGGTGCTTTTGCCAAAGATAATTTGATGATGACTAATGTTCCTGTTGTAACTAAACCAGGTACTGCAGCATTTGATGATGCTACAGTTTTGGCTGATGTAACTACATCTATCTTTAAGACCGAAGCAGAAGCAAAAGCTAATCCTGCTGCTGATGTTTTTGTTGAGCGTGTAGCTTCTAAGGTTACATTAGGTATGACAGGTTCTGGTACTTCAACAGAAACACTTTCTGCTGATGGTACAGCTGCTAAGAATTTTAAATACACTTTGGAGGGTTGGAACTTGGCTAATGTAAATAAGTCTTCTTATTTGGTTCGTCAATATGATAATACATGGAATAACTTGACATCAGATGGTCATGATTTCCTCACTGGTGCTGATAAATCTGCTTTTGCCGCAAATCCTTATCGTTTTGCAGGTATAAACTTGATTAAGACTAATGTGTCATCAAATCCTGCTGCTAATAAGTATCGTACATATTGGGGAAAGGATATTAATTATACGAATGATGCTCCATTTGCTTCGGATGCAACTGTAGGGGATGCGGATTTGACATTAGGAAAGGATGCTACTACCTATTGTTATGAAAACACTTTTGATGTAGCTCATCAGAAGGTTTATAATACTACTACTGCTATTGTAAAGATGAAGATTACTCCTGAGTCTTATACAGGTGGTACTTTCTATACAATTAATGGAGGTAAAGATGTTGTTTATTCATTAGCAAATGCAAAAATAAAGGTTGGTAATCAGTTCTTGGCAGAGAATACGGAATCTTTTTTGAAGACTACTTATTTCCATACTGTTACTGAGGCAGGTAAGATTACTGTCTCTGATGTTGATTTTTCAGATAACGCTGGTAAAGTTACTTTCAATAAGTTAGTTTTGACCTTTACACCAACTGCTGGTGGTACAGCAACTACTGCTGATGTTACAGATGCAGCTGTATTAACAGCTCTTGCTAACAATATCAAGGTTGTAGAATATAAGGGTGGTTATTCTTATTATAATATCTTGATTAAGCACTTTGGTGATGAGCTTACTCCTTGGAATCCTTCTACAAAAACTTCAGGTATTTCATACCCAACTCCTAACGAAGCTAATTGGTTAGGTCGTTATGGTGTGCTTCGTAACAACTGGTATGATTTGGATATTACTGACGTAAGTCGACTTGGTGCAGCAACTCCAGAGGAACTTGATGTAAAGAATGATCCTACGCCAGATGATAATTTGAAGAGTTACATCTCTGTCAAGATCAACGTCCTCTCTTGGGCTAAGCGTACACAGGGTGCAATCCTCGGTCAGTAATTTGAGGGAATTATAAAACGATAAAATATAGAAAATAATAATTGATTAGCGATATGATAGCGCAGAAGATAAACAAATGGTTAAAGGGTGTCATGGCAGCTGCCATGACCCTGACCGTCGCGACCTCATGCCACGATATGTGGCACCAGGATTACAGCGATTGCCCTAATGGTGTATATGTGAAGTTTAAGTATGATTATAACCTCCAGCGTGCCGACATGTTCAATGACCATGTTGGACAGGTAACGCTGTATGTATTCGACGAGAACGGAAACTATATAACCCAACAGACCGAGACGAATTCTGCGCTATCATCGCCTCTCAAAGACCCAAATTATGTGATGCACGTCGAGAACCTACAGCCAGGTAAATATCAGTTCCTTGCCCTTGCCGGACAGAATGCTTACGCCGACCAGTTAACTTCAGGCCGTGCCAAGTTCGTTCGTACCGCTCCATCGGCTACAGGAGATAAGATGCAGACACTGGAAGTGAATCTCGACCATGAAAATAGGGGAGAGTATGATGAGGTTGTCAACAACAGCCTTCCTCTCGATACCCTCTGGCATGGTAAACTGCTGGAGGCAGTAGAGGTATCATCCTCAAAACCTTCTTATGCAATCATCCCTTTGGTGCGTGATACCAAGAAGATCAACGTGGCGCTTCGTGACCTTGACTCTCCACAGGATATGGATGTCAACGACTACACGATGACCATCGAAGACCATAATGCCCGCATCCTTTGGGACAATTCTCTCGATGAGAGCCGTAAACTCATTTATACCCCTCATGCTACATGGAATACGGTAGATGAGGACGAGCAGGGCAAGATAGCCCATGCTGACTTTATGACTTCCCGCATTCTGAAACACGAAGATTACAACCTGGATGGCCGACTCCTCATTAAGAGTAAGGAGACCGGAAATACGGTAGTCAATGTAGACTTGCCAGACCTCTTGAGTCGTCTTCGCACCAGCGAGGAGTACAGTTACAGTGCACAGGAATTCCTAGACCGTGCCTACGATTACAAACTTCAGTTCTTTATCCAGGGTGGCAAGCTCAAGTATTGCTACATCACCATCAGTGTGAATGTACTGAGTTGGAGCAAGCGCATCCAGTTCGAAGAACTCCATTAACATGTCCTACCCGGCTTTCTGTAAGCCGATATAAAAAGAAAATGTGTATGTTTAAGATGAAGAAAATAACCCTCTCATTGCTAGCCCTTTTGCTGGTTATGTCGTTCGCATCCTGTGCGAGTGACACTACTAGTGATTTGCCTCTGCCAAGCAAAGATATGAAGGCATATTTGCAGGTAAAGGTAACGGTGGAAGGTAGTGGAGATACACGAGCGAGTAGGGCAGATAAAGAACCTGACGGAGGTGAAGATGGAAATGGAAGAGAACCAGGAATCAATAAAGAAAATGATGTCAATTCTCTTACCGTCTTACTATATAAATCTGAAAATGCAGACCTGTCGGATGATAATGCTATAATAGATTATGTATATACATTTACCAATTTAACGAAGGCAACAACTTCTACTTCCGGCATAGATGCAACTTATACTACCGTTCCAAAAGAAATAGATGCTTCAATTGTCGGCAAGAATTATCATGTTATAGTGATAGCCAATGCAGACGATATGACTTCCAGCTGTAAAGGACAGAAGATAAGTGAAGTAAGAGATTTGCAGATGTCGAAGGTGTGTACCCGAGATGCTGATATTACAAAGTTCTCAAACTTCATCATGTCATCAAAGAAGGATGCAAAGATTGATTTCTCCCAGGAAGGTTCAGAAACAGATCCGTATCAGGTAGAGGTAGACATCGAACGCCTGGCAGCCCGCATCGACATCATTCCAAATGCCCCTTATCATGATAAGGATAAAGGTTATTATTATAATGTAATGGATGGAACGAATGTAATAGGTGGTTTTAAGCTGGAATCTGTAACTCCTACCAAGGTTATGACATCAGGAGAATACCTGATTAAGCGGGTTTATTCAGATAAAACTGTGCCTTCTGTTACTTATTACGGTGAAGAAGAAATGAAATCTACAACCAAGGCTTCTACTAATTATGTGGTTTGTCCTTGGACAAAGGATCGTACAGGTCTAACTCTGAGTAATGCTGAAGGTCCTGCATCTTTATATAATGTAAAGGAGACAACTTCTGCCAGTACAACAGATCCAAGTTACATCCTCGATTATGTGATGGAGAATACGACTACTGATAATGAAGAGACTTATTCTACTGGTCTTATCTTTAAAGGCAAGTATTATGAAGAGACAGAATGGGATGCAACCAAGAAACAGCCTAAGGGTAGTGCCACAGGAACAGAAAAGGAATATACCTATACGCTCCGTCATAGCGACCCTTCAGGAAGTGGAACCAAAGCTGACCCGATGCATTTTGGTGTAGTCCGCAACAACATCTATCAGGTAAAGGTAGAAGGCGTTGAAGGAAAGTCAAAAGGTTTGACGTTGACCATACATGTGAGAAAATGGGCAACCTATACTCACAAGGAGACAACAATGTAAAGACAAATAGATAAACAGAAAGTATAGTTTGAAATTAAACTTTCAGAGAAAATGAAAACGATTAAAACGATACATACGGCATTGATTCTGATGGTGCTAGCCTTTTTATCGGCTTGCTCCACAGATAATGCTGACTCTATATTAGGAGGCAGTGGAGGCGATAACCAAGGCAACAAGGTTACCGTCCACATGATTCTTTCTACAGCTTCCTCTTCCGGAACCAGAGCAACGTTGTCATGGAATGATGGCGTAGATGCAGAAAACATGAAGAGCTGGGTAGTAGCCTTTGTAAAAGACAACAAGGTTGTTTCTTTTGCAGAGAAAACGGATGTATCGGCTAATAATCGCATTAAAGATGAAGTCATAATCAAGGATCTTCCTAAAGGTGATACTTATCAGGTTTATTCCTTTGCCAATCTTACAGCTACAGAATTGGGCATATCAAAAGGTGCAACTGTCAATTTCGATGACAAGAAGTGGAAGATGGATGGCAATGGCTTCGATGTTACTATCAAAGGCATTCCAATGAGCAATAAGCAGGAAGTAAAAATTGATGCTTCCGGTAATCCAAACAAAAAAGAACTTTGGGTAGTAAGAATGCTGGCAAAGGTTACACTCCAGTTTAAGAATCCAAGTGCTACTCCTTTGGTAATCAAAGAAATTACGTTGAGTGATGTAACTTCAAATCCTTCAACTACCGTCAATACAGATGGTAATATCATGTTGTTGCCAAAGCATTCTGATGCTTCATCTGGTGCAGATAATGATGAGGTTACATGTTCTCCAAATCTGGTAGGGCAGGCAGCAACGGTGAATTATACTTATAAATTGTCTTCTGCAAAGACGATACCTGCAAGTACTAATGCTTATAAGCCAGAGAATGAGATTTCATTCTATGTGAATGAAAGCGCAGCTGGCAATACTTCCAAGTATTTCATCATCAATCTGAATACATCAACAGGAATCCAGCGTTACGCCCTGTTCAAGGATTGGACAAAGATAGCTCGCAACGACCATCACATTCTTCCAATCTCATTGGATGATTACAAGTTGAAGTTTGATGTTCAGTCCTTCACAGCCATCGGTCTCTATCCATCCATAACAGATCACGGAACTACTCTTTCCTACACCTGTTATTACCCAGAAGAGGAATTCCATATCCAGCCAAAGGTAGTGCATGCCGATGACACCGATGTGTCAGGAACCATCGATTATGCAAATGTAAAATGGGATCTGATTCAAGAAGACGGTATGGCTGATGCCGCAGCTGCTACTGCGAATGCCCAGAAGGTGTTTAAAGTTCTTCCATCATGGAAGTCAACCACCGGCTATTTTGAAGGTACCTTCAATGATGACAAAGCCGACAAGCAGAGGGCCCTCTATCAGGTCACAGTCCCTGTACCGGGTGAAACGAGCAAGTCTCTTATATACAAGATACTTTTCACCAAGGATTTAAGCAGTTATGCTGCTCGTAAACATTATACACGTAAATACTATCGCTATGAATAAGATTAAAAACATATATCGTACTCTCATCCTCCTCCTTTCATTGGTTTTAATGCCATTGGAAGGATGGGGAGAAACAGCTGTTTTGACAAAAGATGCTGATGGCTCTTATAAGCTTGATTTGAAGAATGCGTTTTTGGATGCAAACAATTATTATAATAGCTATAAATATAAATATTTCTTTATAGATTTTATAGATAAAGCTGGTATACAACTTGACTTAACAACCTTGTCTATAAAAGCAAATCAATGGGGACCTGTTATTGGTACATCACCGAATAGTACTACCTATTATTATTATTGTAACAAAAGAGTCTATTTTGATGGAAGTCAAGGCCAGGCTACCCAATATGGTAATAATAATTGTTTGTATTTTACTCCTCCAACTGATGTAAATCTTGAAGGAGCAAAGATTGTTCTTCATCTTTCTAATGATGAAGGACTCTTGACTGATGCTACCAAAGAGCAAGCAACTTATACTTATAATATTCGTTTGGCAGAAAACTTGACTGATTATTCTGTGAAGGAAGCCAGCGAGCCAACCAATGTTATAAGTAAGAAATCTGTTGTTGATCAAAATAATGCACAAGCACGTGTAAAATTAGATATTAATGATGTCAAGTATATGCGTTGGCAAGTACTTGATAAAGATGGTTCTGTAATAAATTCTGTTAGTTCTTTATTGACTGGAGAAACTGCAACCAATTATCAGGTTGTTAAGGATAAATATGTTTGGGCAAAGTTTGATAACTGGGAGCCAAATAATATAGCACAGGAATCAGACCGTACAGTGACTTTTAATTTGCCTTCAGGTAAAACGTGGGATGATGGTTATCAGGTGGTTTGTTATTGGGCAACAGATAAGTCTGATGGAGATTTTTATTCTGATGGTAGTAAAGCCTATTTCTTCCAAGAGCCAACTCTTTCAGGCAAGTGTGTATTCTCTTTTATGTCTAAGACGGCTGCAGAATCTGCTCCGTTTACTCCTAATATAAGTAGCAATGTCCAAAAAACAACAGAGATTAGAGCTACTACAGATGCTTCTTTTACTATTTCAATGCCTAATACTGCGAAATATATGCGCTGGTATGTGGCAGATAAGGATGGTAATGTGGTAGATAAGATAGATGCATTAACTCCTGATGGTTCAGCCACAGCTAATACTTATGTAAAGAAAGATAACTATTATATTTGGTATAATAGTGATAAAGAGACAAGTAGTAACGATTTAAAGATGACCTTCACGCTTCCAAGTGGGAAATCTTGGACGGATGGTTATCAGGTAATTTGTGCCTGGGCATCAAGTTCAGCTGGTTCTGACATTCTCTATGATAACAGCAACAATTATTATCTCTTGAAAGAGCCAAATCTCAGTGGCTTGTATGTTACTGCATTTACAACTGCAGAACAGATTAAGAGTAAGGATCTTACTTTGAGCAGTTTGGCAAAAACTGCTGTTGATGAGTCTGATGTATATATGGTAAATGACGGCATTGAGCAGGTAACTGTTACAATACCAAAGCATAGTGTAAAGTATGTACGTTGGCAGCTCATTGATATGACCACCAGTAAGATTGTAGACGCAGTGGGTGAAGATGGTAATTTGATATTAAACAACTCCTACTTTACCAACAGAAAGAAGGGAAGTTTTGTTTATTACAATGCAACTTCTTCTTCCGATTCCCCTGTAAGACAGATAACTTTTGATAAGTCACAGATTTCAGGTGCTGGCGAATGGAGTAATTATCAGTTAAAGGCTGTTTGGACCGATAATGTAGATGGTATTGACGCCCCAACTTTGGATACTAAGCCATTTGTTGTGGCAGAACCTTCTGTGTTACAAGGTGCTTATACCGTTAATTTTAAGACCGTAGCTCAGGCAACTGCTGATATGAAACTGTCTTCAGCATTGTCATCTAATGTAATTAATGAGTCTGATAACTTTGCTGTCTCTGGCAGTAAGGTTACTGTTACTGTGCCTACTCACTACCTCCGTTATATCCGTTGGCAGGTGATTGATAAGACTACAGGTAAGGTGATTGAAGATTTGCCAGAAGGTACATTGAGTAGTTCTTCTACTTATAATAGAGGTAATGGCAATGTTATTGGTTATTCTGAGACTTCTGTAAGCAATGAAAATCTCAGAACGATTACTTTTGATAAGTCTAAATTGAATACTCCTGGTGATTGGAAGAATTACCAGTTGAAAGCTGTATGGACCAATGATGTCACTGGTATGACATCTTATATCAAAACTGATGGTACAAGATATATTGTATCAGAACCATCTGTTATGCAGGGTGTTTATACGGTATCATTTGCAGACAAGAGTGCTGTAGGTACATTGGTGACTTCTACTGAACCAACAGTAGTTAAGTATGTAGATGGTATTTTGATAAATAATGCCAAAAAGCAGATTAATATCAACTTAAATCATAAGTTAGATGAAATTCTGTCAGTTCTTGGTAAGTCTTCTGTAAGCGAGCTGGGTAATCTCTATATTCGTTGGACAGTTACTGATGCTGATGGTAACAGCTTCACGACTAATGGTTTGGGAATATCAAGCAAGAAATATAATGACTTTGATAATAACAAGTATTTTAATGTCTTGACGAAAGACCCAAGTAGCGAATTGTCAGACTTGTTGAAAGTATCCTTTGCACCTGATATAACAAAGGTTACTAATATCTCTTGTGTCATCACAGATGATATAGAGGGATTGACAGAGACGGAAGGAATCGTTACAAAAGAGCCTACTAGCCTGAAGTTGAAATATCTGGTAAACATCGTAGACCCTACTAATGTGCCATTCCGTCATTATAAGGGTTATGCCAATGCAGATGGTGATTATGAGGTGATAGATGCTTCTAAGGGACAGTTACGCCAAAAGACCTATACTTGGGAGTATACGTACCCTGTTGAAGTTGGCAAACCTGTTCCATTGACATTACCTATGGAAGATTTTGATGGAGTTGCCACCCACGGCCATGCTGGTTTGGAGCCATTAGGTTATTACAGATGGTATAATTATGATACTGATGAAGCATCTGCTAATATTAAAGCCGATAATCAAGATACAAATTACTTGCAAGAAATAAGTGATGAAAAAGGCAATAAAAAAGGTCTTTTAGCTTATAATTTGGGTAAAATTAATCCATGGCAAGGTAATCTCGGTGTTAATTATACTCGCCCAGATGATGATAATTGGAAGGGTGAGACGATTGCCTGTGATGTGAGCCGTTATGTTGATGGTATTGATGAGACAGGTACCTATATGGATCATGAAAGTACGCTTTCTATCCGTTATATCTTCCATCTGATTCCTGCAAAACAAATGGCAGATATGGAAAAGGATTTTCTTACCCATTCGGATAATGATCTCACTTACGAGGATAATAAGAATGTTACCGTTGGTTTCGCTAACGCTATGTCGACAATGACTTTGCGTATTAACATGAAACCAAACATGTACTATTTCTATCCGATGAAAACTCCGAACCATCATGTATATTTTCCAACAGGTCAATCAGACCGTGATATTGTTGCTGATGATTTCGGACCTGACCTCAAGCAAGCAACTAAGGTTATATGGAGAATATATAATGGTGATAAAGATAGATATTTTGACAGTGAAAGTAATGTGAGAGAATTCCCTCGTTTCTTTGATGTTAGTTTAAATCTCTTAAATAGTGCATCTGCATGGAAGGATTTGGATGGTAATTCCGTTACAGGTAATATTACATTCAACTATGGTGACCACTTCTCTGTAGTGGCTTATGCTGTTGCGGATGACAATAGTAGTTGTCCGATTGCCAATTTCAACTGTCGATTCTTTGGTTTCCATCCTATGATGGATTCCGAAATGGGTAATGACGAAATTCAGCGTAAAATATCTTATCTTGAGGAGAATTATAACTGTGTTGCAATGGTTAGTTTCGATAATGATAGTCCGGAACAAACAGTTTCTCCTCCAACCAATGATATGGATAACCAATCTGAGCATCCTTCTGATTGGTCAAAGAGAAACTATGGATTTGTCTATAAGAGTCTGTTAAGTAAAAGTGCACAATCTGGTGCACAGTATTATGACCCAATGCATTCACCATTACATGGTGAATATGGAATCTATAAGACGGCTAATGTGCCGGGAGTATCAACCAATAGTGATAAGTATCTGTGGCATTATACTGGTACAGAGTTACATGACAGAACTTGGGAATTAACCGGAGGTTCTCAAACCGGTTCTTTCCTCTATATTGATGCTTCAGATGAAAGCCGTACCATTGCATCTGCAGAATTTAATGCAAGTCTATGTACGGGTCAGCAAATGGCGTTCTCTGCATATGTTGCTGATATTACTGGTGCTCAAACAATGCCACAGCTTATGTTTAAATTGTATGGTCTTGTTGGCAATCAGAAAGTATTGCTTCATAATTTCTCTTCTGGAGATTTTGAAAGTAACCGTGATAGTCAAGAAAAAGGAAAGTGGTATCAGGTATATGGTAAGATTACCATTCAGAAAGAGTCACATGCAGAACAGTATGATAAATTCCGTATTGAGATTGATAACTATAGTGAGGGTACTCAAGGTGCGGACTATGCAGTTGATGATATCCGTATATATTTAAAGCCAGCCAAGGTGGAGGTCTTCCAGGACCGACCTGCCTGCGGTGAGAATGGGGAAGGTAAAGTCAAGCTGAAGATACGTGCCATTCACGAGACTTTGAATGCTATACTTAACCATAAGGATACGAAAATCCATTTCCGTTTTGTGGAAGAAGATGGTACGCCAGTAACAGAAACAGGTCTTTATGATTATACTTTGGATGGTGCGGAGAAAGCAATGCCAGATGGCTATGCTTCTGTTGATGTATATGATTCAGAGGCAGATTGTAAGTCCCATACGATAGATGGTGTCAACATGATAGAGACTGATGCATATGGTGAAACTTACATCATTCTCGCTAATCATAAGTTTGGACTCAAGGCGGGTAAGAAGTATTATGTCTCAGTATGTGCTGATAGTGATCCAAATGCACCTAATGCACAGTGGGGTAAACCTTCTGATGTCTGCTCTATTTATAGCGATTTGTTCGAGTTGATTGGTCAGACACCTGCGATTATAGATAACGAGGGTAATGTCATTACTGACTATCGTGTGGACTGTGCTGATCCTAATCCTAGTGTTAAACTTAAGGGAAGTCTCACAACCATCAATCCAAAGACTGGTGCAAAGATTATGCTTACAGATGTGCCTTTCTACTGGTATATCGATCAGAAGACAACGCCTTATAACAGTACCGCTTCTAATGAAATTACGATTCCTGTTAGTGATATTAAATATGGTGCTCATACAATCTATATGAAACCAGCACCTAATGGAAAAAATGCTGACGGTGAGGATGTTTATACTACAACGGATGGAGTTAGTTACTTGCTTTGTGATGAAGCGGTTCCTGTACCTCTGCGTATAGCTAAGGATGGTCCACAGCTTAACTTCGGTTTCAATGATGTATATTATCCGTTTAATGATGCAACTTATAAGTCTGCGCTCCGTATCGGATTGCCACAGATTAAGAAGTTGTTGGAGCAGAACAAGACAAACTCTTCCGAGGGTTATCTCCAGGTACCATTGCATAGCGCAAGCTATAAGACTGGTGTCGAGGATAAGACTTTGACATTCATTGATGATAGTAAAACTGGTGCAAATACTTCTGCGGATGTCTATGTTGCTACAACCAATGACCCATTGTGGAATAAAACTGGTGCGACATTGCTGTCTGCTCCTGTTGCAAAATTAAAGTCTACAGAGATTGGCGAAGTGGGTACTGCGACTCAGGCAACCCTCGACCTCCTGTTCTTAAAGGATGTTTTAGATAATTTCCACGAGGGTTATTACTACGATCTTCGATTCGTCTTCGAGCAGAAAGCTGCAGCTACTGGTGGAACAAGTTGTCCTGGTGAGGCTTATCTCAAGGTGAAGATAGTTCCGGAATTCATTACATGGACTCCTACAGCGAATGGCGGTATGAATGCCAACTGGAATAATGATGATAACTGGCATCGCTCATCATCTACAGAATTGCATGATAATGAGTATCATGATTATCAGGCTTATGGTAGTACATCCGGTATTACAGCAAAGGTGGATATTCCTACCCAGAATAGCTATGTGCCAATGAAGTTTACCAAGGTTACTGTCGTCAACTTGAATGGAAAGCCTTTCCCTGACCTCGGTAACATAGTTTATCGTCAAGAGAATGGTATTGCTACCAAGTTGAATAATGCCAAGGGTGATGTGGCAACAACGTATATCCAGTATGATATCATGGCTTACTGGGATGAAGCAGTTGCTGATAAGGGATTGGATACTGATGGTAATCTGAAGTGCGAGAAGTTCTATGGCAATACCTGCCATCAGATTTACTTCAAGCCTCAGGGCGAGCTTCGCGACCAGTGCTATCTGGTTTATGACAAGGCTTGGGTAGAGAAGGAACTGGAGCCTAACAAGTGGTACACCATGGCTTCGCCTCTGCAGTATATCTACGCCGGTGATATGTATGTGCCGGCAAGTAATGGCCGACAGGAAACCAAGGCGTTTACGGATATCAACTTTGATACTAATGTGAATAGCCGAAGCAAGTATCCGATTTATCAGAGAGCCTGGATGAAGAGTGATGTGAAGGAAATATCTCCTAAGGGTGATTATTCTGCATCGCATTATCCGGATGGAACAGCTCCTAGTGATGTTGATATGAATCTCGGTTACTGGAGCCATGTATATAATAAGGTGGATGAGAGCTATGCCGCAGATGGAACCTTCGGTGGTTTCTCTATCAAGGCAGGTAATGCGCTCTTGCCAAAGGATAAGACTAAAAATGCGCTCCTCCGTTTGCCAAAGGCTGATACGGAATATCAGTACTTCGATTATAACGGAACAGGGAGCTCTTCAAGCAAGACTTCGGTTACGAAGGATCCTAAAGGTCATGGCAAACTTCTCGTTGCTTTCAATAACGATGAGAAGCATCTCGCAGAAAAGTTTCAGACTTTGGGAACAGATAACAACAGCGGATTCTATCTCGTGGCGAATCCATATACCTGCTCTATCTCAATGGCTAAGTTCTTCGATGGCAATTCTGGTTTGCAGAAGGCTATTTGGATTGTAGAGAATGGTGAGGTGAAGGCGATTTCCGGTACAGAACTGGATATGAAGAACTACGCTATCCAGCCTACCCAGTCGTTCTTTGTTAAGAAGAATGCTGGCACTACTATTAGAGAGGTAAGATTTACTTCTACGATGTGTGTAGACCGCACCATTACTCCTGGTCTGGTGATGGCATCAGACTATGTAAAGACTGTAGAGGTAGAAACAGAAAATTCCAACGGCCAGCAATCAAGGGCTCGCATCGCTTTGCGTCAGGAGGCTTCTGCCGACTATGATGACCAGGAGGATGTTGACCTCTTGTACGATCAGAACCTCAAGGATATTCCTCAGGTTTATACCGTTGCCGGCAATGAGGCGGTGGCTGTGAATGCAGTTCCTGAGTTGTCCTGGATTCCGCTCGGCATCGTGAGCCAGCAGGCTGAAGAGGTTTCACTTACCCTGAAGGGTGTGAACAAGCTCGATGCTCCGGTTTATCTTTATGATGCTGCATCGGCAAGCTTTACCGAACTTCATGATGGCGAGGCTGTGAAGGTGAAGGCGGGTGACCACGGAAGATACTTCCTCACCCAGACCCGTACATCAACCGGCATCGACCGCATGGAGGCTGAAGAGCAGAGTGCACCGGTGAAGGTTTATTCACCAGCTGCCGGCATGATTGTTGTTTCTGCTTTGGGTGGTGAGAAGCTCGACAAGGTTCAGGTATTTACAATGGATGGCAAGATGGTTCACAGCTATCAGTTGCCTGATAAGCAGAGAATGATTCTGCGAGTGACATCCGGAGTTTACATTGTGAAGGCATCTACCCAGTCCTGTGCTCAGGCTAAGGGTCAGAAGATTGCCGTAAGATAGTATATTCTAGTTTTTTAATATCAATAGGGAATTATAAAGAACCCAAAGGGGGGAGCCAAAGCGTTGGCTTCCCCCTTTTTTTAGCTTTATACTTTATTTGCGAAACTTTACAAGGGAGTTTCGCAAGTCTCACTTATTTACAATAATGATAATGCATAGAGAGGTAGAATGGTAACATGCCTTACTGCATCGTGATCCTCCTTGTCTATATAATCAAACGCTCCAAAATTCTCTAGAGAGCACCGGAAGGCATTGGTGAGTTTCTTCTCTCTCATGAATAGCCAGAGACTCTTCATGCCGCCTTGTGTTCCAGATTTGATTTCAATAGGAGTAATCTTCATTTTATGAATCTCCAGATAGTCTATCTCTGCCACACTTTTCCCCTTCTGTTCCCAGAAGAACATCTTCTGACGTTGGATACACGGTTTGTTTCGCAAAATCTCAAGTCCTGCAACCATCTCCGTAAGTCCACCTTTGTTGACAAGTTCCTGAGGAGTACCAGCCAAAATGAGTTCTATAAGTTGCTGCGCCAGGTTGCCTTCCAACTGAAGCACGGCCAGCAGTAATCCGGAATCCAGAAACAGTACCTTCATGCTCTTCTCATCTGCCTCTGCATCTAGAGGAATACCATTGCCCGAGGTAGAGACTACAGGAGTTACGATACCTGCCAGGGTCAATAAACGGAGTGCCTCCCTAATCTGCGAACTTTGATAGTCGGCTGATATTTGCTTGAATGTCAACTTTTCACCTGCCTGATGGCAGACACCACGCATCGTAGTCCGCAACAGATCAGAATTGACTCTCTTCTTATATTTACTGAAATCATCTTCGTACGTCAGCACGATATCTTCCTGAATGTTCCTGCATCGGTTGAAGTCATGAGTACGTGTCCAGGCAAGCACAGATTCCGGCATACCTCCAACAAGCAGGTAAATACGGAAGTATTCCACGAGTTTGTCATGGAAAGCCTGTTCCAGTGGGTGATTTCCATAGGCTTCATTTCGGATTTTGACTAGTCCCTCTTCATTATTAGCATACAAGAATTCATCGAATGTCATCGGGTACATAAAGAGAGAATGAATTCTTCCTACTCCAAAAGTAGGAAGTTCCTGAAGCGTAAACTCAAGAAGTGAGCCTGCGGCAATGACATGCAGCTCAGGATAATCTTCCTTGAAAAACCGAAGAGCCATGATAGCCTCTGGGCATTCCTGTATTTCGTCAAGGAAGAGGAGTGTTTTGCCTGCTTCTACAGGGACATTGATGTAACTGCTGATTTTTTCAGCAATTGAACGCACATCAAGATCACCTTGGAAAAAGGTTTTAATAGCCTTGTTGCGCTCAAAGTTCACTTCAGCAAAAAACTTAAACTGCTTTCCAAAATGTTTAACTGCAGATGATTTTCCTACCTGTCGGGCACCACGAAGCAACAGCGGTTTTCGCATGGAATCTTCTTTCCATGCTATAAGCTGAGTATCTATATTTCTTTTTATATATTCTGCCATATCTATAATTATTTGAATATCAGCAGCAAAGATAATTAAAATATTCAAATCCGAGAAATAATTTGCGCTAAAATATTCAAATCCGAGAAATAATTCGCGCTAAAATATCCAAATCCGAGAAATAACAGGCAAGTTTCGCAAGTGGTTCTGTCACTCATTCATAATAAACAGCGGTTTTCTCCGTTTTTATTTATTATGAAGAAAGTAAGTTATCTTATATATTTATGGCTGGTTTGCTGCCTGGGACTGCAAGCACAGAGCCGCCGCGAAATGGGAGGCATCTATTATGCTTACCCTGTAACGGATAATGCCGGAACCGATGCTTCGGCAGTGAAGGCGCCTGCCGGTTTCTCACCTTATTATATCAGTCATTACGGGCGCCATGGGTCGCGATGGATGTCGAGGGATGAACGCTATCTCTGGATAGAAAAGCAGTTTGCTGATGACGGCAATCTTACTCCGCTCGGACTTCAAATCAAGAGTATCGTGAAACGGATATGTGAGAATGCAAGAGGAAACGGCGGCAAACTGACCCGATTGGGTGAACTCCAGCACCAGGGCATCGCCCGACGCATGTATGCCCATTATCCACAGATTTTTGCTGCCGGCCATCAGGTAAAGGCACGCTCCAGCGTTTCCGACCGCTGCGCCAAGAGTATGCTCGCCTTTACTTCGCAGTTGCGGAGTCTACAGCCCCAGCTGCTTCTGGATGTGAAGACCGATTCTGCCGATATGGCTTGGATAGCCTACGAATCTCCCGAACTGAAGGCGCTGAAGAAACGCACCAATGTGAAGGCCCAGGTTTCGCCACGCCGGTTCCTGCAACAACTATTCAAGAATACCGCAAAGATAGATGAACCCCTGAAACTGATGACCGAAATGTATGGACTCACCTCCTCCCTGCAGGATGTGGGCCTGAACTTTCCTGCCTATCCGCAGGAGATGGAAGACAGCCTGAATGCACTCTTTACCGATGCCGAATTCCGTGCCATCTATCAAGCCAACAATCTCCGCATGAACATCACCAACGGCAGTATGGCTACCAATGAAGAGATTCCGGCACGGAGCGCCATCTCGCTCTGGCAGAACATCGAAACCGAAGCCGATGCCGCCTTGCGCTCTTCCCAGTCATCAGCCACCCTCCGTTTCGGTCATGATACAGCCCTCTACCGGCTCCTGTCTCTTCTTTTTGATGCCACCTTGCCTCCTGCCGGTGCCCGTGAAGACACCGACCAGGTGGTGCTCGGTGCAGAGACAGACAGGATGGACCGCGTGGTTCCGATGGGTGCCAACCTGCAGATGATATTCTACAAGAACCGGAAGGATAGCGTGGTGGTGAAGTTCATGCTGAACGAGAGAGATATCATGCTTTCGCCTGTAGGACAGGTGATTTACGGCACTCATTATTATTCCTGGAAAGAATGGAAGCAGGAGATGCACCAGCGCATCCACCAGTTGGAACATGTGCGCCAGCTCTATGCCATCCAAACGATGGGAGGAGCGGAACAGGCAATTCCTGCCGTACTGGTTCCGAACGGCCAGAACTTCTGGACTCCCCAAACCCGGGATACCGAGCAGCCTTGTGTGGCGCCTTATAATGATAAGGATACGCTGTTGCAGGGATTCCGGTGCAGCCATTGGCCGGGAGGTGGGGAGAAACGGGATTACGGCTCTTTCACCCTAGCTGCCTTGGGAGGCAAACTCCGTCTGCAGCCCGCTCAGCGTGCCACCGCTTTCAGCCATCAGGACGAGGTATCGCATCCCCATTACTATGGTGTCCAGCTGAAGGATGAGCATCTGAAGGCAGAGATGACTGCCCTGAGCCATACCTCCATGATCCGTGTTACGCCCGATAAAGACGAACTAGTTCATCTCGTTATCCAGCCCAATAATGATGACGGACAGGGAACCATCGAGATTGATACCGTGAACCATGTGGTTTATGCCTATAATCCGGCACCTCATGTATATCAGGGATGGGGGAAACCGGATGATTTCGGGGGACATTTCGTGCTGGCTTATGATAAAGATGAGCTGGTTGACTATGGTGTCTTTGATGAAGCACAGGCGGAAAGAAAGGGACTGATGATGACCTGCAAGCCGGGTATCGGAGTCTGGCTCACCTTCAGGGGCAAGACAGGAAAGGCGATGGAATGGATGTCGGCTACCTCCTTTACTTCGCGCGACCGGGCGGTGACCAATCTCAATGCCGAAAACTATATGTACGGCGGACTGGACTTCAACAGTATGATGGAGTATGCTGCCAACCTGTGGTGCGAGCGTCTGCATACCATCGATGTGGAGAGTCAGGACACGGCAAAGGTGAACCGCTTTTATACTGCCCTGTACCGCAGTTCGTTTCTTCCCCATGAGTTGAGTGATGTCGGCGAACTGCAATATGGTGACTTTGCGATGTGGGATATCTACCGTGCGCAGTTGCCGCTTTATCATCTTCTTACCCCGATGCTTTCGGGAGAGATGATGCAGTCTCTGGTGAAGATGTATCAGGATGGTGTCTGGATACCTGTCTTTCCTGTCAGCAACTGCGGACAGACGGAGATGCTGGGCGATGATGTCAGTATAGCACTTGCCGATGCCTATGCCAAGGGCATCCGCAATTTTGATGCCGTGAAGGCTTACGAGGGAATGCGCATGAATGCCTTCTCTACCCCATATCTTGCCAAGGATTACCGTGCCGGAAAGGGCCGCCGCTCCATCACTTCCTATATGCCGAACGGTTATCTTCCGGTAGAAGAGGGGGTCGGTTCTTCTACCGCTTCCACCTCCCGCACCCTGGCGTATGCATACGATGACTTTGCCGTGGCTCAGATGGCAAAGCAGCTGCTTGATTCCTGCAAGGATGCTACGCTCCGCCAGCAGTATCTGGATGATTACCAGGTACTGATGCGCCGTTCTGAGAACTGGCGCAACGTAATCAACCCGCTTTCGGGCTGGGCTGACGGAAGATATGAGAATGGAAAATGGGCGGAGAATAAAGAGCTGTTTTCAGGTAACAGTAATATCCTGGGAGGTTCTGCCAGTCAGGATACCTGGTCGGTTCCGCAGGATATCGCCGGTCTGTTTGAGGTGATTCATGACAGTAAGCCGATGGACAAGAAGGAGAAACAGATTGATAAAGCGGAGAAGAAGGAGAGAAAGGCGCATCCTCAAGTGGAGGTGCTGATGAGCAACGGCAAGGTGATTTCCCGATTAGACAGGATGTTTGATAAGGGATGGTACCAGCACAGTTATTCGCCTTGCCACCATCTGGCTTATCTCTATGCGGCAGCCGGTGCGCCGGAGAAGACACAGGAAAGGGTGCATCAGATACTGGAAAACGACAGTTTTTCGGGTGAAGATGCAACAGGACAGCGTTCTGCCTGGCATATTTTCTCATCTTTAGGCTTCTATCCGGTATGTCCAGGCACACCTTTTTACTATATTGGTACGCCTTCTTTCGAGAAGGTTACGTTGAATCTGGAGAACGGAAAGCGCTTCGAAATCTATGCACCAGCCAGTAAATCAGGCAGTTATCATGTAAAGTCATTAACTCTCAATGGCAAGCCGCTGCAAGATTTCCAGCTCTTTTAGTCTATGGAACTCAAGGAATATCAGCCGGATATGCCACTAATATTCCACCTCATAACCTAGAAGAAATAATAGATGCTACAATCTATAGGATTGATCATAACAATTGCCAATTAGAAGATCTAATGCAATTTGTTAAAGGCCCTGATTTTCCAACTGGTGCTATTGTAGAAGGCCTAGATGGTATTAAAGACGCCTATAAAAGTGGTCGTGGTAAAATCATCATCAGAAGTAAATACACCATAGAAGAAGATAAAGGAAAAACCTCAATCGTTATAACTGAATTACCATTTGAAGTTAATAAAGCCCTTTTAGTAAAAAAGATAGATGATATTAGAATTGACAAAAAAATAGATGGTATCATTGAAGTAAGAGATGAGTCAGCTAGTGATATAAGAGTAGTAATTGATATTAAAAAAACAGCTAATAAAGACTTAATAGTTAACTATCTTCTAAAAAATACCGATATGCAAATTAGTTATAGCTTTAATATGGTTTCAATTGT
>OQVP01000196.1_pt1 | contig 22704 bp, 23 predicted proteins | sample 1691541 | NCBI WGS metagenome assembly OQVP01 (sample SAMN03418258, study PRJEB22391) | human gut metagenome | biome: human-gut; feature: organic feature; material: feces | host: Homo sapiens | place: Tanzania | collected 2013-01 | reverse complement strand
CGGTCAAGAAGATCAACTCCAACCTGGAGAAGACCACCCTCGGTGACATCAGCGAGCTCGCTGCCCTCAAGGACAAGCTCGAGAAAGGTGAATAATTTATGGATTTCACATTGACGGTGTTGGGCACGGCTTCGGCCAAGCCCATCCCCGGAAGGAATCAGAGCGCTCAGGTACTTTCCGTACATGGGCGCTCATTTTTAATAGATTGCGGAGAGGGGACACAGACCCGTCTCCAGGAGTGCGGTGTCTCGCCGATGAAGATTGACGCGATCTTCATCTCCCACATCCACGGCGACCATGTCTTCGGACTCTTCGGCCTGCTCTCCACGATGGGGATGCTCTCCCGGATGGCTCCGCTGAACATCTACGCCCCGGTGGGGTTCGGCCCGATACTCAAATTCTTCCTCTCCTACTACGGCGACGGCATCCCTTTCGAGATCCGTCACGTTCCCATGACGATGAAGTCGCCTCAGGAGGTCTACCATTCGAGATCGCTGGAGATCTACGCCTTCCCGCTCAACCACAAGATCGACACCTTCGGCTGGCTTTTCCGGGAAAAGGAGCCTCAGATGAATGTGAAGAAGTGGAAGATTGATGAATATTCCCTATCGCTCACCGAAATCGGGACGGTGAAAAGAGGCGAGGATGTCGTCCGTGAGCTTCCGGACGGCACCAAGGAGGTGCTGCCGTTCGAGGAACTTGGCTACAAGCCGTACAATCCCCGGTCTTTCGCCTATTGCAGCGACACCGCTCCGTTTCCGGAACTGGCCTCCTGGGTGAAGGGGGTAGACATTCTCTACCATGAGACCACCTATCCGGCCGAGCTTGCCGACGAGGCCGCCCGGCGGCATCACTCCACGACGCTCCAGGCCGCGTCCTGCGCTTTGAAGGCGGGTGTGGGCAGACTCGTCATCGGCCACTATTCGTCCCGGCGCTATGACATCGGCCTCTACGAGTCCGAGTGCAGGACGGTGTTTCCCGAGACCTACGCGTCGCGCGACAAGGCCGTCTTCGACATTCCGTTGGTGAGGTTTGACTAAAGATTTCCTCCTGACAGCATCTTTTTTGTCCGCAGGTGGCGGGAAAACAGCGGATTTTTGTGTATGTTTACACTTTGTAGAATTGTTACGGGATGAAAAAGGTTATCATATTCATAAGTCTTCTTCTGCTTCAGTTGGCCGCTGCCGCCCAAGGCACGCCGCAGGAGCGCTACATTCAGAAATGGGCTCCGACGGCGGTCAGGGAGATGTACCGCAGCGGGGTGCCGGCCAGCATAACGCTCGCCCAGGGCATACTGGAGTCCCGCTACGGGCTTTCGTCGCTGGCGACCGAGGGCAACAACCATTTCGGTATCAAGTGCCACAAGGATTGGAAAGGCAAGTCGATGCGCTATGACGACGACGCGAAAGGGGAGTGCTTCCGGGTCTATGACTCCGCTGAGGAGTCGTTCCAGGATCATTCGGACTTCCTGCGCTACCGGGACCGCTACAAGTTCCTCTTCGACCTCAAGACGACCGACTACAAGGGATGGGCCTACGGCTTGAAGAAGGCCGGCTACGCCACCGATCCCAACTATCCGGCCAAGCTCATAAAGTACATCGAGGACTACAGACTTTATGACTATGACACCATGACCACCGAGGACTCCGAGCGTCTTGCCAAGGCTCCTGACAACAAGGCTGTCGCCTCGTCCGGCGGTTCGAAGGTCTCCTCGGACGGGAAGCCGTCGTCGGCCAGCGTGGAGAAGGCCCGCAAGGATGCGCGGAAGAGCCGCAAGGCCAGGAAGAGGCGCCAGAAGGCCGAGCCTGCTCCGGATGTGATACCGGCCTCTCCTCTGTCGTTGGAGGAGCCTAAGCGGATTGACAAGACGGGACTTGAGGTGTTCAGGTTCTCGTTGACCAGGGAGGCATATTCCCGCAACGGTGTTCCGTTCATCACTTCGGTGGAAGGGGAGACCTATTCGAGCATCGCGCAGTCGTACCATCTTTATTTGAATGAGTTGCTGAGGTTCAATGATTTGTCTCGTTCTGAGGAACTTCTGCCTGGCACGGTGGTCTATCTCCAGGCGAAGAAGAAGCAGTCCGAGAAGGGGCTTGACAAGTACATCGTGGGCGAGGACGAGGAGTCGCTGCGCGACATCTGCCAGCGTTTCGCCGTGAGGATGTCGAGCGTGGTCAAGATGAACGGATTCTCAGCGGATTATAAACCTCGCGAGGGTGACACGATCGTCCTTCGCGGCAAGAGATCGAGAAAGTGATGAGGAAGTGGAAACTGGTGGCGCTGGTCGCCGCTCTGGTGCTGGTAGTTGTTCTTGCCGCCGTCGGTGGCCGTTGGTTCGCCGACAACCGCAAGCCGAATTTCTCCGGGAAGGCCGATCTGTACGTCCGCCCCGGGATGACTGTCGATGAGGTGGTCGCCCAGATCCCGGACAGCATTGTCGCCGACCGCCACGGTCTTGCGAGGGTGATCCGCAAGGGCCTGACTGACAGTGATCTTGAGCCTGGCCACTACGTTGTGGAGAAGAACAAGCCGAGCATCTATCTGGTCAGGATGCTGAGGAACGGCTGGCAGTCACCGGTCAATCTGGTGCTGTCCGGCACGATGAGGCTTAAAGGCAGGATCGCCCGTAAGATCAGCAACCAGATGATGCTGGATTCCGCTTCGGTGGCTGATGCCTTGAACGACTCCGCCCTTCTGGCAGGCTACGGCTTCACCCCGCAGGATGTCTTCTCGCTGATTATGCCCGACACCTATCAGGTCTACTGGACCGCCTCGATGAAGGACATCCTGGACAAGCAGAAGGCTGCCTACGACACATTCTGGTCGAAGGAGAACCTCGCCAAGGCCGAGGCTCTGGGTCTGACTCCCAGGCAGGTCTCCGTGGTGGCCTCGATCGTGAAGTGCGAGTCCAACTATGCCCCGGAGTACCCGTCCATAGCCGGTGTCTACCTCAACCGCCTCCGCCAGGGCATAAGGCTCCAGGCCGATCCGACCGTGGCTTTCTGCTATGATTTCACGCTAAACAGGATCCTGTTCAAGCATCTGGAATACGATTCGCCCTACAACACCTACCTCCATGAAGGCCTCCCTCCGGGCCCTATCTGCGTTCCTGACAAGGCCAGCCTTGAGGCCGTCCTGAATCCCGACCGCCACGGCTACCTCTTCTTCTGCGCCAGCGCCGCCATGGACGGCACCCACAAGTTCGCCGTCACCCTCTCCGAACACAACCGCAACGCCCGCGAGTTCCAGCGCGCCCTCGACGCCCGCCGTCCCCGGTAGTAGCCGGCTGGCTGGAGCTTCCAAGCTCCACGGTAGGCCAGCAGTACATCACGGACGCATGCGCCGTCGGCGTGTGGATGGATCATCGGGACTATTCAAGCGATGAGGAATATGACCAGTTCACCGTCTCCGTGAAGCAGATCGAGGAGTGGATCGGCTTGGACTTCTTCGTCAACCTACCGTTGACCCTCCAGTCCAAAGCCGAGGCGAACACCAGCTGGACAACATTCTCCAGCTTCAGGTAACGATTTCAGGTAACGATTTCCCGGATCGACCAATAACCCCGGGGGTGAGTAAAGAACACTTCACTCACCCCCGGGGTTCTCTTTTTGTGTTTTCAGAATAAAAGTGTATATTTGTGCATATAAGTGTAAGTATAATATAAGATAGCCGTTGTATACCTATTTAACTTATATTAGAATATAAATTAAAATGGAGGATTATGATTGACTATTACGAGTATTCTGTACCGGAGTTGGTAAAACTTCTTGGCGCCAGATTCAAGGACTACCGTCTGCGCGGCAACATGACGCAGAAAGAGGTGTCGGAGCAATCGGGTATTACGATCACAACCATTCACAAGTTTGAGAATGGGGCATCCGGCAATGTCTCGCTGGGAACCTTCCTTTTGCTGCTTAAGGCAATAGGTCAGATTGATGCCCTTGACGAGTTGATGCCGGAGTTGCCGGCATCCGCGTATCTCATGAGGGAGGAGAAGAAAGTTCAACGAATAAGACATAAGAAACCATGATAGCGGGTTCGTTGAAGGTAATGCTTTGGGACAAGGAAATAGGTCGTTTGTCCTGGGATGCAAGGAGAGGGGTCTCGTATTTCGAGTACAATCCCGCTCTTCTTGGGGGTGAACTCGATCCGTTCCCCCTTGTGGCTTCTGTCAAGTCGCCTGCAAGCCGTCGTCCAATCATCGGCGACAAGGAAGCGAGGCTTTACCGTAAGTTGCCACCTTTTCTTGCAGACTCTTTGCCGGATGCCTGGGGAGACCAGGTGTTTGAGTGCTGGCGCATACAGAACGGCATACGCAATCAGGAGATCACTCCACTTGAAATCCTGTCGTTCATCGGCAGGCGTGGCATGGGTGCCTTGGAGTTTGTACCTGAATCATCCGGCATTGGAAAGGCAGAAAGGCTGAACATGAAGGCATTGACGGATTTGGCACAGAGAATTTTCACTGAGCGTGAGAATGTCAGGCTGATGCCGGAAGAATCGCTGACAATGCGTTCGTTGATGGCTGTCGGCACTTCAGCCGGTGGTCGCCAACCTAAAGCGATCATTGCGGTCAATCCGGAGACTGGGGAAATCAGAAGCGGACAGATTGCCGGTCACCGAGGCTTTGACTATTACATTCTGAAGTTTGGCGATGCCGAGCGTTCGTCAGCCGAATTGGAGATGGCTTACTATAAGATGGCTAATGCTGCTGGTATAGGCATGGCACCTTGCCGGATTGTAGAGGTTGAAGGTCGGAAACACTTCATCACGCTTCGCTTTGACCGTGACAAGGAGCGCAAACTGCACATGCAGACTTTGGCAGCCCTATATCCGGACGCGGACAGCTATGAGAAACTTCTTATGGTATGTCGTAAGATGCGTCTGCCTGAAAGCACCCAGGAGGAGGTCTTCCGCAGGATGGTTTTCAATATTCTCGCCAACAATACCGATGACCACAACAAGAACTTTTCGTTCCTGATGGACGAGTCTGGATGTTGGAGGTTGTCTCCGGCCTATGATGTGACCTACATTTTCAATGTTGGTGGCTTCCTTCCGGAGAAGACGCACTGCCTGATGATGCAAGGTAAACTTCAAGGTCAAACCAAGGAAGACGCTCTGACTCTGGCCAGGAATAATGGGATCCGGCGGGCGGAAAGCGTCATAGATGAAGTCGCTGCTTCGATACGGCAATTCAGGAGCTTTGCGGAGGAATGTGAAGTCGGCCAGCGATGGATCGGTGCGGTAGAAACCACCCTCAATAATCATCTGGCCGAGTGGGGACTGTGTGACCGGCGCAGGAATGTATCGTTCAGGATTGGCGAGACCCTTTTTGAGGATGTGCGTGTGGAGAGAACGTAAAGAGGAAACTATCACCTTCTGTGCAAAGTGGATGGGAAAGGCCGCAAATTCGTGATTACTAATAAGAAAAATGAATATGCCTGGATTGATAAGACGGGCATAGACAATTTAACCAACGAGCAGTTGTACTCGTTGGTTGAGACGTTCTTTCCGTAAATTATGCCTGCTTTATGCGCAATGCGCTGAGGGACAGGTCGGAACGGTCTATCCCTCAGCGTGGATTAGATCTCGCTGCCGGTGAACTGGCCGATGAAGTAGATGGCTCCGGAGTCGGACTCGCTTATCAGGTAGACGAACGGCCTGTCGGCGTGGAACTCTACCTGTCGAGGCTCCGGCTCGTAGGCGGACATCGTCATGATGGCGGCGGTCGCGGCGGCGGCCTTAGTGCCCTCTTCGCTTACTTCGATCTTCGCTTTCTGGAACATCTTGGAAACGAACATATTCCCGTCCGCAAGCCTGCTGAAGTCGGCGCCTGGCTTGAACATTGTCGGCGCGCCGAGGCCGGCGATCACCTCGTTCAGCGGCTGCTCAACCTCGGTGGTGAACTTAGGCAGTTTCAGATCCACCTTGCAGTTCTCCATCTTGCGGCCAAGGTTCGCGATCTCCTTGGCGTTGACAACCCTCATCATGTCGTCGATCGACTTGCCTTCGTTCGGAAGGAGGACGGTCATCGCGAAGGAGCCGTTGCCGTAGGGGAGTCTGACGGCGGAATAGGTGCCGTTGGCGGTGTAGGAATATTCATCGTTCCTGTGCATCATCTTGACTTTCTTGATGTCGCGGGTGTAGCCTCTGAACGCCTCCACCTTCGTGTCCTTCGTCTGGAACCTCTCGGCCCACGGGCCGTTGAAGTAGATGGCGTTCATCAGGTAGGCCACGGCGCCCGGATCCACGTTGTCGATGATCCTCGGGATCATCCCTCCTGTGTGCTTTGAGCACCAGCCGTTGATGGTGTTCACTGTCTTCGGTGAGGTGAAGTCCAGATTCCGCACCTCGGTGCCGAACAGGTCGCCCACCGTCTTCCCGAACTCATTGTTGATCCTGTTGTCCTTGTTGACCGCCACGTAGTCCGCCACGTTCACGGTGACGGAAGGGTCGATGACACCGGCCTGCTTGACCAGAAGGCCGTAAATCTCGTTGATCTCCTCCATCGACGCGCCTGTCCATCCGAGCGTGTTAAGGATTTCCTGTCTTGTGTCGCCGTCCGCCCCGTTCGCCAGAATTGTCATAAGTCCGGTCACGCTGAGCGGGGAGATCACCCGTGAGTCCATCCCGTTGGTCTTATTGAACAGATTGATGGCGAAGGTGTTGTTCTTCGCCAGAAGATCCCTTTGCGCGTCAGAAAGGATCAGATAGTCATTGTCAATCGCTTCCATATCACCTTTGCTTGCCACTCCCGTGTCGCTTTGTCCGCCCTTCTTCGCGGTGCCGCACGACACCATCATAATCACCGCCATGCCCGAAAGCACGACCCTTTTTGCATTCTTGTTCATCTCTCTCTCACTTTTCCCTGTCAGGCAGGCAATTGCCTTCCGTGAATATATTCATTAAAAGCGGCGATTGCCCGCCGCGCTAACTAACCAACTCCCTAAATCCAGCAAGAACCGTTCCTTGCATCACCTTCCCACAATATTCTTTATGAATATAAAGCCAAGTGAATTATCAGATGAAACGATGGAAGTCCTCGATTTGTTCGATGATGAAATTCAATTCTTTGATATTTCTTTTGATGAGACTGTAAAATCGTATGCAATATCGGTTTGGGTTTATCGTGATGGTGAATGGGCTGAAGATGGAATGACTGTCGGAAATATTGACCATCTGACTGGGAGAATAGCCGTTAGACTAACCGAAACCAGCTGTGATTTATATACCATTGATGAGAGCGGTCATGTTAAGTACAGTTTCCCAACTTTGGAAACTCAATTTGATGAATCCATGGGGATTGGCGGAACAAAAATTGATCGGGAGACACCGATTGAGCTAAATAAGGAGATACCGATTTGGTTCAAAATTGGGACAATAACCAATAGCATGAAAGCTATGGATATAACTGATGACTTTAGAAATGCAGAGTGCGATGCAGGAATAGCCATTACACTCACAGCATCTGATAAAATAGTTGAGTAATTAAAATAAATTCAAAAACCAAATATAGAAAATGTCCGATAGTAAAACAAATGTCAGAACAAGTCTTGACTATTACAGATAAATTCAACTTCAAGTGCTTGCAGCAACTCGTATATCTGTTCTTCGGCTTCTTCCATATCCGACACAATATCCTTGATATGATAAGGTGCGCCATTTCTGCCGTGTCCGTCATCGCCAATCCATAAATAGGCTTCATAATCCGGGTCAAAGTCCTCGTAATATCGCTTCATACCGGCAATAAGCGTGTTGATGTCTTCATCCTGCATATCGGCATTGAAATTGAAGTCCTGCCCGTATTTGGTATAGCGTTGAAACTCAAATTGTATGCTTGTCTTGTTCTCGTCTTCAACGCTTATGCTCCAGCCTTTTTCTTGGGCAATGTCCGTTACTTTCCGTATCTGTTCTTGGGTAGTCATACTCATTGTTTTTTGTGGGGAGACCTCTCCAATCTCCCCACTGGTTGATTTAATCCGTTATCTCAAAATAATATTCCTGTTCCTCGTTCGACCATTCAGCGGTCATTGCATCCGCTTCCCTCCACAGTTTGTCATAGAGAATGGCTCTTTGGTTGTCTCTCTCGTGCCACTGCCATATCTTGTGATTGAGGACAAGGCAAAGTTCCGTCCAATACTTGTAGTTGTCTTTCCATTCGGACTTGGCTCGCCTGTATGTGTCGGCTATGGCATTGTTCCCGAACTTGTCAGCAATGGAGAAGTCCTGCCAAAAGGTAGTTATCGGCTCGTAACCGTTCATCTCTGTTATGTTCCATCTTGGAATAGTGATTTGCAATGCTCCCATACTTATTATTGTTTATGGTTTTCGTAATACTCTTCGGGCAAATGATAGAGGTCGTTCTCCGCCAAATGGTCTATGGCTTCCGCTGCCAGACGGCACGCCCACTCGTTGCGCTGGTCATATCTTCCCTTGTGCCAGTTCTCCGCCAACTGCTCCATAAAGTAGAACATCAGTTTGGCTTTCTCGTTTACCAAATAGCGGTGGTCGTCAGCCAATGCCTTGCCTACCTTTCGGGGTGAAGCCATTTTTCCGTTCACATAGTTTGAAAACTCGTCCGCAAAGCGTTTGTCGTTCTCCGATAGTTGATTGTTGTACTCCATTTCTAATGAATTTTGATGTTAAACATTTTTTCTTTTCCCTCTGGTCGGTCCTTTTTCGTCTGAACCGCCTTGGATTTTATGGATGCGTTAAACGGCTGTCGGTACAGCTTCATACGACGGCTTTCCCTGCCAATTACTCTTTCACGGAAAGAAAGAATTTGCAGGGAATGCACTTCAAGCCGGAGAATCAAGCACGACAGCAGACCTTTGCATCTGATAAAACCGAGATCGGTGTGGACGGAAGATGAGCCACGGCAGTTATACCTATAAAAGGAAGATGGCTTGGGCAAAATATAAAGGTTGAGATATAAAAGGAAACTGTCAACGCAGTTTAGGCAACTCATAAAAACGGGTATCGTGCTTTTGTGATGTACAAAAGTACGACACCCCTTGATAGAGACTGTCAATATATTAAACAGATGAAGGCAATAAATCTCTCAACTTCTGTTCCGGCAAACCGCAAAATCCCCGAATGATAGTATCTCCGTTTACGCCATCAAGTTTGCTAAACATCTGCGATGAGTCAAATCCTCTGTCGAATTGCTCCTTGCTGACAGCAGGGGCAAAATGAACAACCCCACGTGGATACCTTTTTGATACGCCTATCCACCCACGCAAATAATCATCGAAGTGTCCGTCCTCTTTTGAAACATAGAACTCTTGCGAATGAGAACTGCAAATGTTCTTTCCGTACATCTCGTCTCCTAAAATCAGGATTCCGATTTTAGGATTGTACATAAAACATCTGTTGGCTATTTGAAGAATATCTATGATTTCCTGTTTGATATTGATAACCATCAGGGATTTCCCAATATCTCTTTTTGTACGTTTGCCTGTGCCGTAACCTTTCTTTTCCATACTCCTGTCTTTTATGCTCTCTGATTATGCCGATATTTGATATTCGTGAATAGAGCAGTATGCGTCTTCATTTTCTTCTTTCCATTGCTTGACAATCGCATTGACATCCTGACGGGATTTGACTTGTACTTCGCAAATATCCTCCAGCCAGTCATATACGCTTTCCAAGTCTTGAAAATACTCGGAATAGTATTCTTCCTCCGAAGTGCATACATCAACATAGTATCTGTCGGGAAAGTATTTGCCCTCATCATCATTCGTCCAATACTCACACATACCAGATTCTTCCGACTGATAGAAATATCGCAGTGTAGGATATTTCTCACATACCATATCAAACATTTCATTGCAGGGAGACCACGCTGTTTCTGTATAGAATGTAAGCACCTCTCCGTTGAATTTAAGGTTATCCCACGTTCCACGGCAATATATCTTTCCCCAACTTTCTCCGAGGGCTTCTACAAGACACCCTAACCACGTAGTTCCAAAACCATTTTTAACGGACGGCTTTTGTCGTTTTTCCAAATCTTTCATTAACTCATAGAGTTTTTTCAATTCTGTTGCGTTACCCTCTATCGCATACGCAGTGCTGCACCAATTTGGCATAATCGTAAATTTTAATCTGTTAAACTTGTTTTTGTTTCCCTTTGCTTGGAAGCCTTCCGACTTCGCCACCGGGATATGTTTTATGTGCGTTAAAGACTGCGTTACAAGGGAGATAAGACAAGAAAACAAACTGGGAGCTAATGAAAAACCCAATTTCTGCTTACTGGAAATTGAGGAAAGTTGTCGTTAAGTCCGGTGATTTGTTAGCCTTAGCGGTACTTGGCATTCTCCCACAGCAGTACCTTTGCACCATAAAACAATCCGCGCGGCGTGGTGGTCGGTTCAAAGGAAATCTTTCCAAAAGATAAAAAAGGTCACATTATCAATATAAAGTCGGCAATAATCTTGGTTTATTGCCGACTTTATATTATCTTTGCAACGCAATGAGAAGTGATGATTATAATAAAAAACAGTGTATATTGGATTATGCACAAAATCACGAGCAGTTTGAAATTAATCAGTTGGTATTGAGACAACATACATGTACCAAGCAGCCTTTGATTTATACACCATTAATATTCAAAAAATACTTCGTTACGCAAAACGTAGAGGAGCATATAAAAGCACATTTTCTATGCAAGAAAGTCCCTACGCTTTCCTTATGTCAAACCATTCCTATTTGGAGAACAATAGGAGTTGCTAATTATTTATATGAAGAAAGTTAAATTTATACATGTCGTTTATTTGTTATGTATTTGTTGCTTGTCTTTAGGCTTGTTAGGTTCATGCAAATATGATGACTCGGATTTAGTGGAACGAGTGGATAATTTGGAAGGTCGTTTGGCGAAATTGGAAGAACAATGTAAGCAGATTAATGCCAATATTAACTCCTTGCAGATCATTGTTAATGCATTAAAAGAGGCCAATCATATTACTTCTATTTCGAATTTGGTGGAAAATGGAGTGGAAATCGGCTATAAGATTGAGTTTGCCAAGAGAGATCCTATTCATATCTATCACGGAAAAGCCGGAGCCGATGGTGCTAGAGGGGAAGACGGATATACTCCTTTGATAGGTATGAAAAAGGACAAAGACGGGATTTATTATTGGACATTGGACGGCAATTGGCTGACAGACAATGATGGAAATAAAGTCCGGGCTCAAGGTTTAGATGGTAAAGATGGTTACAACGGTAAGGACGGCAAAGATGGTGAAGACGGAAAGGACGGTAAAGATGGTTACAATGGGAAAAATGGCGTGACTCCTAAATTGCGGATTAAAGACGGCAATTGGGAAGTTTCCTACAATAATGGTGTGAGCTGGGAAACACTGGGTTCTGCCACCGGTGGAGTTGTGCCATGTCCGATTAAGAGTGTAGAAGTAAAAGGTCGGTATGTCCTCTTTACGCTGAATTCGGGAGATGAAATCAAAATTCCTTTATATAACGCGATTACGATTAAGTTTGAGGAGACAACAATAGGAATGGGAGCAAGTAGCCAGATAGACTTGCTTTATACATTGACGGGTGGTGACAATGTAAAGGTTTCTGCTATCGGCGAAGGTGTTCGCACCAGTGTTGACGAATCTGCTAAAAAGTTGACGATTACGACAGATGTGAATTTCACAGGAGGGAAAGTGTTGGTTCACGCAACGGATGGCAATAATGTCGCTACTGTGGAACTGACTATTGTGAAGGAAGTTCTTACTTATATTGAATATGGAGCGATGGAAGAACTATCTTGCGAAGGAGCCTTTGGAGGTACTGATGTAGAATTCGTAAAAGAAAAGAGTACATTCTCTGCTTCTGACGAAAAAGGCAAATGGGCATTCAAGGGAAGTATAAAGAGAGTCGAGTCCGGTGCATTTAATGGTAAAAAATCTTTGCGGAGTATTATTCTTCCAGAGGGAATTACCGTTATTAATAACGGTGCCTTTTTAAATAGCGGTCTTGAAGCCATCACTCTTCCTGAGAGTCTGGAGGGAATTGGCCAATCCGTTTTTTCAGGAACTCGGTTGAAAGAAATTACAATTCCGGCGAATGTGGGAGCTTTGGGAACTTCTGCTTTTGAGGGTAGTGATGCAGGACCTATGCCATTAGAAAAGGTGATTTTTAACGGAAGTAAGATTATGGATATTGAACCGTACACTTTCAAGAACTGTGTAAAACTTAAGGAGATTACGTTGCCGGAGAGTTTGACGGTAATAGATTATAGTGCTTTCTTTGGTTGTTCCTCATTAACCAAAGTGGTGATTCCGGATAATGTTTCTGAAATTGGAAAAACAGCCTTTTTGGGATGTACATCTTTGACAGAAGCAACGATAGGCAGAAGCGTGAGATCCATAGGCGAAAAATGTTTTGATGGTTGTGAGAAATTAGCTACGGTCATTTGTAAGGGAGAAAGTCCGGCGAGATTAGGTGTAGGAGCCTTTATGAAAGATGAAGAGCGCTCAGGAACAAAGTATATTAAAAGTATTAAAGTTCCTACAACAGCAGTTTCTATATATAAGAACGCAGCAGGGTGGAAAGACTTTAGTGATAGAATCAGTGGTTACTAGCAGTAGGTAAAATCTAATCGGTCATTGGAAGCAGGTGAAAATCTGGTTTTAATGACCGTTTTGGGTTTATGATACATTGCCCATTAGTCCCAGCCGAGCCTCTTTGCAATGCTTGAATCGGCTGGGCTTTTTGTTTATAGACAGATGGAAAAATAAATTCAGAAAAGAATACAAAACTTTACGAAATCTCTGGAATAACCTCGAAAAATGGGATAAATGACGCTAAACGACTTAATATCAGAGTCGTTACGGCGTCATTTAACAAGCACTTTATATTGGGTAAAATTTGTTTCTTATTTGTTACTCAACGAAGCAGTAATAATACTTTATATATTATGTTTCAGTGTATTATGTATCATATAGTTTTTACTTAGACAGAAAAGAGCCCTTTACCACACTTTCGGGCTGACGCTGTCATATTCATTCTGATCATTATGTCATTTCCTGTTTTGCGGTCACTTAGGGGGCGGCATATAAGTTTTTTCATCATAATATATGCAGGGTTTTACAAGTTTTACATTTAGTAAGTTGTGACTTTAAAAATATGATGTTATGAAAACTATGATCAGACTTGTAACCATTGCCGCTTTATCCTTGGCGGTGTATTCCTGCGCCATTTCCAATGACAGTGACTTCTTGGGTTATGACTCCGGGATGAACGGAACTGCTGAAGCGATGACCGGTGGTGACCGTTTCGACAAGATCGCCGAGAATCCGTTTGTCAAGACAAAGGATCAGAATGTCTCCACGTTCTCCATCGACGCTGACGGGGCATCGTACACCATAATGAGGAAATATGTCAAAAACGGCTGGGCTGTCGACCCAGCGTCCGTCAGGATAGAGGAGTTTCTGAATTATTTCACGTTTGATTATCCGGAACCGACCGGATCTGACCTGGTGGCGATCAATGCCGAGACAGGGCTTTGTCCTTGGAATAAGGAGCATAGGCTCCTCAGGCTCGGACTGAAAGGTAAATCTTTGAATGATAATGAACTTCCAGCATCGAACTATGTATTCTTGGTCGATGTGTCCGGATCGATGAGCTCAAAGGACAAACTTGAGCTCCTCAAATCCTCTTTGGTCACACTTTTGGACTACCTTCAGCCGGAAGATCGGATTTCCATTGTGACATATTCCGGAGCTGTCCGCAAATTGCTTGAGTCGACTCCTGTCAAGGATGCCGCGAAGATCAAGGCGGCCATTGGAAAATTGAGCGCTTCGGGTTCTACGGCCGGCGGAAAAGCGATCGAGATGGCTTATGAGGAAGCGTTGTCCAATTATATTCCTGATGGCAACAACCGTGTCATCCTTGGCACGGACGGTGATTTCAATGTTGGAGTGACAGATTCTGATGCTCTTACCGAACTGGTTGAAGGCTATGCTCGTAAGGGAATATACCTGACAGCCTGTGGCTTCGGTTCCGGCAACCTTAATGACGCGATGATGAAGAAGATTTCCGTCAAGGGCAACGGCACCTACCAATACATTGATTCCGAAGAGGAAATGGCCAAGGTCTTTGTTCAGGAAAGATCAAAGTTCGTTTCCGTCGCCAACGACACCAAGGTTCAGGTTACATTTGATCCGGATATGATTGAAAGTTATCGTCTTATCGGTTATGAAAGGCGAGTTATGGACAACAAGGATTTCGAGGATGACTCTAAGGATGCCGGGGAGATTGGTGCCGGACAGACTATCACAGCTCTCTATGAGATTGTACCTACAGAAAACTATAAGGATGGCGAAAACTGCTGCAAGTTCGACTGCCGTTACAAGAAATCTCTTCTGGGCACTGAGAGTCAGGCGCTTTCGGTTGACATAAAGGTGGCCGAGGGACAGATGTCCTCGGACCTGTCATTCGCTTCGGGAGTCGCCGCTTACGGACTGGTGCTTCTTCGTTCTGAATATAAAGGTGACGCTACCCTTGAGATGGCTTCGGAACTTGTGAAGTCAGGACTCTCTTTCGATCCTTATGGCTACAGAGCCCAGCTTCTTGATCTTATCTCAAAGGTTAAGGTGAGCGAGAAGTGACCGTTATTCCAACCAACCTTCCGGGAACTGCATCGTGACGCAGTGGAGGCCGCCGTGGCCGGAGAGGAGAGGACGGCAATCGATGACGATGACCTCTCTGTCCGGGAACACTTCCTGAAGTCTGGTGCGTGCGACCTCATCGAGCTCTGAACCGGAGCCCGGCACGAGGACCGCTCCGTTGATGATCAGAAAATTGGCGTAGGATGCAGGGAGCGGATAATCGTCCAGGAACATCTGCTCCGGCTTCGGGAGCGGAACGAGCCTGTAAGGCTTTCCGTCAAGAGTCCTGAAGGACTGAAGCTGCGCTTCCATATTCATTAAAGACTCGTAGTCAGGATCTTTCGGATTGTCGCTTTTTAGGTAGGCGATCGTCTCCGGGTCGCAGAAACGCGCCAGGATGTCGATGTGGCTGTCGGTGTCGTCACCGGAAAGGCTGCCGCTGTCCACCCAAAGGACACGCTCCAGGCCGAACGCCTGCCGCAGCTCGCCCTCGATCTCCTCCTGGGTGAGATATTCATTCCTGTTGTCGCTGCAAAGGCACTCCGAGGTCGCCATCAGCGTCCCCGCCCCGTCCGTGTCGATGCTGCCGCCCTCCAGTACGAACGGGCGCATGTCCACGCACATGACCTCCTCCGCAAAGGCACTGTCAAAGAATATCCTCTTGGTGATTCCGTTGTCGAAGTTCGAGGCGAATTTGAGTCCCCAGCCGTTGAAGACGAAGTCGTAGACGTACTTCTCCCCTTCGTCGCCGTAGACAGCGATGCCTCCGTGGTCGCGCGCCCAGGTGTCGTTGACCGGGCATTCCTGAAACCTGATCCTGGAAGTGTCCACTCCCAGTTCCGTAAGCCTCTTCGTGGCGGCCTCCACGTCAGCCGTGACCAGCATCACCTTCTCGAAGCGCAGTATGGCCGAGATGATCCGTCCATAGCATTCCTGCACCTTCTCCAGTTCGTACCAAGGTGTCGTCTCGTCAGGCCAGGTGAGCATCACCCCGCTCTGTCTCTCCCATTCAGCAGGCAGTCTCATATTTTTTCGCGGTTTATTTTTTCGCAAAAATAGTAAATTTATGCCGATAAGTATTAATCTTGATCAAGGGCAATGGATTTGGCTGTATATTGTCGAATATGAACGTGACGGTTGTAATAGCGCCGATATTTACCTGTCTGTAAAAGATCTGTTTACAAATCGATAGACACTGTCTGTCGAATTACAACCACAACAACTCCATTTGCGAAATCAATATTATATCTATAGACTCAGAAAATCAAGTGAAGATGATATAATCCTAAAGAATATTCTATTTCTGCAAGATTATAAATATCTTTGCGTATAGAGCTGTATGGAGATGATAAAGGAGAATTGAGTATGACTATGAATGAGAGCTTGGAAAAGAATATAAGCAGTATAATTGCCGACATCAAGATCATCATTGAACAAGGTCGTAGTGAGGCCTATTCTTCTGTCAATGGCATCATGATTGAAACCTATTGGCAAATAGGGAAACGCATAGTGGAGGAAGAACAAGGAGGACAGGAACGGGCTGTGTACGGAGAGCAACTTATAGACAAGCTGTCTAGTCGGCTGACCCATGATTATGGAGAAGGCTTTTCAGCGCGTTATCTGAGGGCATTTCGCAAATTCTATATCGCTGTCCCTAACTACGAGATTTGGAAATCGCGATTTCCAAATCTTCAGTGGACTCACATTTTCCGAACCTTGCGTGTAGCTGATGAGACGGCTATACGTTGGTATTTGGAAACTGCGTCCCAAGAAATGTGGAGTGTAAGAACTCTTGACAGAAATATCAGCACACAATATTATGAGCGACATTTCACTCAGCCGCAACTGCCAATGACCGAAAAACAGCCTAAACAACCGGAACTTTTGAAGAATCCGATCGTGGCTGAATTTTTAGGATTCAAACAAGACAATAGCTTTTCGGAAAAAGAACTCGAAACGGCTATCATAGACCACCTTCAAGACTTCCTTATGGAACTGGGACGAGGTTTTGCTTTTGTCAAGCGCCAACAAATGATAAAAACCGATGCTCAAGATTATTTTATCGACTTGGTTTTCTACAATGTAATTCTTAAATGCTATGTATTGGTCGATTTGAAAATAGGCAAAATAACCCATCAGGATGTAGGACAAATGGATATGTACCGCCGAATGTATGACGAGTTGAAACGGACGGACGGGGATAATCCAACAATCGGGATTGTGCTCTGTTCTGATACGGATTCTGATATCGCGAAGTATTCCATCCTGAAGGGTAATGAGCAACTTTTCGCCGCGAAATACTTGCCGTTTCTTCCTACAGAAGAAGAACTTCGTAGAGAAATTGAACGCCAAAAGGAAATCTATATGCTGCAACAACAAAAATAGGGTTGAGTGAGAGTGGGCTGAATGACGACATGTTGATACGAAGCTGCTGTAATTCGGGTAATCTATAAGGTTTGGTTGATTGTAATTGTCTATGAAATTTCGTTTGGAATCATCATACAAGCCGTCGGGGGATCAGCCGGGGGCGATCGAGGGGCTTTGCGAGGCTCTGAGTCAGGGTGTGGGGGACGTGACATTGCTGGGTGTGACTGGATCAGGAAAGACCTTCACTATGGCGAACGTCATCGAGAAACTTCAGAGGCCGGCGCTGATTCTCAGCCACAACAAGACGCTGGCGGCGCAGCTTTACGGAGAGTTCAAAAGCTTCTTTCCGTCCAACGCCGTTGAATATTTCGTCTCGTACTATGACTATTATCAGCCAGAGGCGTATCTTCCGACAACCGACACCTACATCGAGAAGGATCTCAGCATCAACGACCAGATCGACAAACTGCGCCTCAGCGCCGCCTCGGCCTTGATGTCAGGGCGGCGGGACGTGATCGTGGTCTCCAGCGTGTCCTGTCTCTATGGTATTGGAAACCCGGAGGATTTTCACGCTCAGTCTGTTGTGGTCAAGAGGGGCGAGCAGCGCAGCCTGACAAGGCTCCTTTACCATTTGGTTGACGCCAACTACAGTCGTACTGAAGTTGATTTCAAAAGAGGAACCTTCCGGGTTCGTGGAGACACCGTGGATGTCTTTCTCGGAGGCTCTGACGAGGCTGTGAGGATCGAGTTTTTCGGTGACGAGATTGATTCTTTGTCCCTGATAGATCCGCTGACCGGTGCGCACATCGAGTCTCTGGACGAGGTTCCGATCTTCCCGGCAACGAACTTCGTGACCACGAGGGAGCGCGGCATCAAGGCCGTGAGCATGATTCAGGATGACCTCAAGAAACAGATCGACTATTTCAACGAGATCGGCAAAGGCTTGGAGGCCAAAAGATTGCAGCAGAGGGTGGAAAACGACCTTGAGATGATAAAGGAGATGGGCTACTGCCCGGGCATCGAGAACTACTCCCGCTATCTGGACGGCCGTCAGCCAGGCCAGAGGCCGTTCTGCCTTATAGACTACTTCCCGAAGGACTTCATCACATTCATCGACGAGAGCCATGTCACGATTCCGCAGATCAGGGCGATGTACGGCGGCGACCACGCGCGAAAGTCTGTCCTTATTGAATATGGTTTCCGACTTCCTGCTGCCTCGGACAACCGACCTTTGACCTTCGATGAATTCAACTCTATTACCGGTCAGAAGGTCTATGTCAGCGCCACCCCGTCCGACTATGAGCTGGAACGCTCCGACGGCCTTGTGGTAGAGCAGGTTGTGCGGCCTACAGGCCTGCTGGATCCTCCGATCGAGGTGCGTCCGACGAAGAATCAGGTTGACGACCTTGTCGAAGAGATCCGAAAGCGGGCGGAGAGGGACGAGCGGGTTCTGGTCACGACTCTGACCAAGAGGATGGCCGAGGAACTGACCGACTACCTTGACAAGATTGACATCCGCGTGCGCTACATCCATTCCGACGTGGACACCGCCGAGCGTGTCGAGATCATCGAGGATTTCAAGAACGGCCTCTTCGACGTGCTTGTCGGCGTGAACCTCCTACGTGAGGGGCTGGACATCCCGACAGTGTCGCTGGTGGCCATCCTGGATGCCGACAAGGAGGGTTTCCTGCGTTCGGGAAGGGCGCTGACCCAGACGGCGGGACGCGCTGCGAGGAACGTCAACGGGCTGGTGATAATGTATGCGGACACGGTCACCGATTCGATGGAGCAGACCATCAGGGAGACCGACCGCCGCCGCACGAAGCAGATTGAATATAACAAACTCCACCACATCACCCCTAAGCAGGTTGAGGTGAAAAGGAATATTCTTGTGTCGGAACTCTATGGCGAACCCGAGAAGGCGGTCAACCCTCGTGTCAAGAACGGCCCGAGCGGGAGGGTCAGCGCCCCGGACTCGGTCTCCGATCCGACCTACATTCCCAATCCGAGCGACCTTGGCCGTGGAAGCGTCTCCGTCGGCTTGGGACACGATTCCAAGAGGGAGGGCAACACGGCCTATGTCGATGGCTTTGTCAGGGCGGATCTGGCTGCCGTGCTTCAGGATCCGGTGATCCGTTCGATGAGCAGGGAACAGATCCAGAAGACCATAGCCGAGGACAAGCGCAGGATGGAGAAGTCCGCCGCCGACCTGGATTTCAGCGAGGCTGCCCGCTACCGCGACGAGATGTGGGCTCTTCAGGAATATCTCAAAGTCTGGAAGGACTAATCTTTCGCACTGGCGGCGGATGTCGATTGCCGCCGGACGATTCCAGGACGCGAGGATCGTGGCATTCTTGTTCGGAAATGCCGCGTGTCTTTCCGTGGGACGCTGATTATTTGATGCGGTACGGCTGGTCGTCGTAGAGGGAGTAGCGTTTGGCCTTGCGGATCCATTTCTGCTCCTCCAGCTTGACGTGCTCGCGGAGATCCTGGAACGGAATCTCTCCTTTGAGGTAGCTCATCATGCCGGGGTCGGCGATCTTCGTCTCGAAACCTTCAAGAAGTTCGAATTGTGGGTATCTTTCCAGAAAGTATCTCATCAGCTGGAGCGTGTGGAGCAGTGAATGGTACTCGGCTCCCGGCTGGAGCATAATCTGGTAGCCGTTGCAGCGCTGGCCTTCGTAGCGTCCTGTGGACGGGGTGAATGTGCAGGGGCGCATCAGGACTCCGGCTGTGGCAGGCAGTACCTCAAGGCGGTTGTGACGGATGAATGGCGCTCCGAGATATTCATAAGGCCTGGCTGTTCCGATGGCGGGAGTGATGGTCGTGTTGTTCCAAAGACCACCGCCGCTGTACATTCCGCAGGTGAACATCCCCGGGATGTCGGAAGCCGGGGCGATCGTCCACGGAAGCAGTTGGCGCGTCGAGTCGCTGGCCAGCGCCGAGATGACGTGCAGCGCGAAGGTGGCTCCGATCTCGTTGTACCAAAGGTTGCAGATCTCGCCGAGAGTGAGTCCGTGCCTGTGGGCCACCTTCGGCGTGTGCGCCTCCACGTCCCCCGACGGCATCGACCCTTCCACGATCCTGCCGGCAGGGTTGATGTGGTCAACAATGTACAGCGACGGTGGATTCTCCATCCCGGCGAGCGTCTCCATCAGGTGGAACACGTCCTTGCTGTAGTTGAAGTACCGTGCCCCCGCATCCTGGATCTCCACCACCACGGCATCCAGCCCCTCAAGCGCTTCCTTGTCGAACATGATGTGGTTCGTTCCCGGTGTCAGTTCCGCGTCCCTGGGGCTGAACAAAGCCTTGAGGTTCCCCCGCTCCGTGAACAGATTGTACATATACCTCCCCCGCGCCGTGTCCCAGCAGTTCTGTGTGCAGAAGCACCCGACCCGCCCGTCCAGCAGCGCCCTATCCAGCTGATCCTCCAGCGCCGTAGTCCTGAATGAAAACATTGTCTAAATTTATTCAAAAATCTTACTTAAGAATATTATTACCTCCTTGCAACGTCTCGCTACGCTCGACCCCACCGCTCACTTGTGAGCGGTCCCCCCTCTTACGAGGCCGAGGGTGGCCACGGTTGCAAGGAGGTAATAATATTTTTTATTTGTTATTAATAACCTTTTTAGCGATGGCAATGACCTCGTTGGCAAGGGCTTCCGCGGCGACGAGAGTCGGAGCCTCGGAGTAGATGCGGATGATCGGCTCGGTGTTCGAGCGCCGCAGGTGAACCCACTGACGCTTCGACTCGAAACTGATCTTCACACCGTCGATGTCATTGATCTCCTCGGCGGCATATTCCTTCTTCATCTCCTCCAGAATCCTGTCAATCAACCCCTTGTCGCTCAACTCGATCTTGTTCTTCGCAATGTGGTACTCCGGGTACGTCCTCTTGAGCTCGCTCACCTTCATCTTCTTGTGCGCAAGATTGGAAAGGAACAAAGCCACACCGACCATCGCGTCACGACCATAGTGACTGGCAGGATAGATCACCCCGCCATTGCCCTCGCCACCGATCAGCGCCCCGGTCTGACGCATCTTTGTGGTCACATTGACCTCACCCACGGCAGCCGCCTCATACTCACCGCCATATTCCTCGGTCACATCCCGCAGCGCGCGGCTGGAAGATAGGTTCGAGCAGGAGATCGGCTTATAAGGGGCAGTGACTTCCTCAAGGGTTTTGCCCTCCTTTTTGGCGATTGCGGCGGCTCTTTCAAAGAGGTAGCTTGCCACGCTCACGAGGGTATATTCCTCGACAAACGGTTCTCCGTTCTCGCAGATGAACGCCAGGCGGTCCACGTCAGGATCGACGGATATTCCGAGGTCGGCATTTTCCTTGACAACGGTCTCGCTGAGATCCGTCAGGTTCTTAGGCAGCGGCTCCGGGTTGTGGGCGAAGTCGCCGGTCGGGTCGCAGTTGAGCTTGACGCACTCCACGCCGAGTCTCTCCAATAGTCTTGGCATTATGATTCCGCCGACCGAGTTGATTGCGTCCAGTACAACCTTGAAATGAGCGTCCTTGATAGCCTGGACATCAACGGCTTCCAGAGCCATAACGGCATCCAGATGCTCGTCGGTGTAGTCGTGTTCGGTGACGTGCCCGAGGCCGTCAACATCAGCGAAACTGAAGTCCTCGGTCTCGGCGAGGTCAAGGATGGCCTGGCCTTCGGCCGCTGTGAGGAACTCTCCACGGTCGTTGAGAAGCTTGAGGGCGTTCCACTGGCGAGGGTTGTGTGAGGCTGTGAGGATGATTCCGCCGTCGGCCTTGGCGAATGTCACGGCCATCTCTGTGGTCGGAGTGGAGGCGAAACCAATCTTCACCACATCCACGCCGCAGGCCATCAGTGAGCCGATGACAAGGTTCTCGACCATCGCTCCGGACAGCCTTGCGTCCTTGCCGACGACTATCTTGTACTTCTCACCGTTCGGCTGAGGCTTCCTTGTAGGGAGGGTGGCGCAGTAGGCGTAGGTGAACTTTACTATATCAATAGGAGAAAGCCCGTCTCCGGGCTTTCCACCAATAGTTCCGCGTATGCCGGAAATTGATTTTATCAGCGACATATTGTCCTGTTTTATGCCATCATGGCTCCGACGAGACCGAGGATGGCGTAGAACTCAGGAAGGGCGGCGTAGATGAGGGTGTTGGTGAACACGTCGTGTCCCTGGCTGATGCCGACGATACCGTTGGCGCTGACCATACCCTGACGGATCGCAGAGATCATACATACAAGACCTACAGAGATTCCGACACCGAACATCAGCGGACCCTGTGCGGCGAAGTCCTTGCCGAGCCACATAAAGAAGGCCACGAATCCGTAGATACCCTGGGTTGCGGGAAGGGCTGAGAGCACATTGTAGTTTCCTGACTTCTCAGGGTTTACCTTGAGAGCTCCTTCAGCGGCGTTGCCGGCGATGGTCGTTCCGATGGAAGAGCCGATTCCTGAAAGGGCCAGCATAAGGCCCAGTCCGAGATAACCTAAAATTTCGTTCATAATGATTTGATGTTTATTTTGTTATTATTTATTATCGTTTGTTGTGAGCGGGCTGTAGGCCTTGCCGGTCCCTTCATAGCCGCTGTTCTTGAAGAACTCAAGGAAGTTGAGTCGGAGAGGATGCACGAAGGCTCCGAGGCAGCACATCGCGAGGTTCAGGACGTGGCCGAAGCCGACGATGAGGACGAAGCAGAGGATGTTCACTCCCGGAACGTCTATTCCATAGACTG
>OQVP01000194.1_pt1 | contig 22858 bp, 19 predicted proteins | sample 1691541 | NCBI WGS metagenome assembly OQVP01 (sample SAMN03418258, study PRJEB22391) | human gut metagenome | biome: human-gut; feature: organic feature; material: feces | host: Homo sapiens | place: Tanzania | collected 2013-01 | reverse complement strand
AGCAGAAGGATGTGCTCCCTATCCTCGGCATCATCAACGATGAACTGGAAAAGGGCAATCTGCTGATGAACGTGATTACCAGCGAACTGAATATCCAAAAAGAAGATATCCTCGACTTCGATCTCTATCTGGCTGATGCCACTCCTGCCTGCACCTTCGGTGTACACGATGAGTTTATCTCTTCTGGCAGACTCGACGATTTATCAATGTGCTGGGCTGGCATAGAGGCAATGATTGCATCAGATGCCAATGATACCACCCAGGTTCTCGCCATCTTCGATAATGAAGAGACGGGGTCTCAGACCAAACAGGGAGCCGGAAGCCCATTCCTTTCATATATGCTCCAGCGCATCGCCCTGGCACAGAGCCATACAGAAGAGGCTTATTATCAGGCTGTGGAACGTGCCTTCATGATTTCAGCCGATAATGCGCATGCCTGGCATCCTAACTATAGCGAAAAATTCGACCCTACGAATCATCCTAAGTTGGGCGGTGGTCCGGTCATCAAGTTCAATGCAGCCCAGAAGTATGCGAGCGATGCCGTATCAGCAGCCATCTTCGCCAACATCTGCGAGGCTGCCGGTGTTCCTTGCCAGCGTTTCGTGAACCATAGTGATGTGGCAGGAGGCAGCACCTTGGGCAACATCCTCGCCTCTTCCATCCCATTGAAGGGTGTGGATATGGGCAATGCCATCCTCGCTATGCACAGTTGCCGCGAAACCGGTAGCGTCATCGACCACGAATACTGCGTGAAGGCATTCTCCAAGTTTTATCAGTTGTAATATAAGCACTCCCGATTTATCTCTTCACTCTTCCCCCCCTCTTCACCCATATAGAATTTGTAATACACTATACGCAATATGGGAAGAAAAAAAGCAGAAAAAGCCCCCGAAGCGTAATAGCTCCGGGGGCTTTTTCTGTTTTCTTCGTTTTCAACAGGAGATTCGGCGAAATTTCCTATTGAAGTCTGAGAACTTTATGATATATAGACAGTATCATCAATGTCTTCCATACCTAGGAGATCGAAATACATAAGGCGTGTATTTAGTGGCAATCTACCAACACCTATTTCCATGTATTTAGCTTCGAAACGTTCATCTTCAACAAGATATTTAAAACCGTTCTTTTGATAATAGTGAATGGTAGAATCACTATTATAGGCATCAACAATAATGAAACGGCATCCGGTTTTGTTATTATATCTGAACCAGTTTTTTATCAAGTCCATAACAGCAGTTCCGATTCCTTTGCCTGCAAACTTTTTGTTGGTAGCAAGTCTGCCTATCAGAACAGCTGGGAACCTGCGAAGTCTTTTCCCTTGAAGATCTGTAAAGTCAAGAAATGATTTTTTTGATTCATCATTTAGTTTATTGGTGATCCTAATGCTATCATTGGATAGGGTAAATGCAGCCACAACAATATTAGGATTGTCACGAAGACACAATAAATATGTTTTTCCAAGTAAACGCTTGGAATAAATAACGGAATCATTGGCAAAGAATTCGTCTAAGTCTTGATTGTCACAACAAAAAGGCTCACATGAAGCAAGCTTTTGAGGTGTTACGACAGTAAGAACGCACATCTCTAATAATTCTTCATATGTCATAGCAAGTTCATTTCGCGCAAGAATTTTCTTGTGAGTTCAACTTTTTTCTTGTCAACTTTAATACTTCCAGGATGGGCTTCTGTCCATTCTGCATTTTCTAAAAATTTTTCAGCTTCTTCACCTTGAAGAGTTGGAATGATTCTTATTGCTGTTGCCATAACTTTTCTTTTTTGGGATATTTTTGCAAAGATAAGATTTATATCTTTAACTTCCAAGTTTTTAGGCAACTTTTTTGTTTTTTTTCATTTTTAAATTGTTATAGTCATGCGTGATAAGAAATCGGTCACGCAGATTTTTATTCTATACGGTTATGAAAAAGCCCCCGAAGCGTAATAGCTCCGGGGGCTTTTTATTTTGCCCCAAGCATCAAATGTGCTGCCTGGGGGTACGATAGAGAATCTGGGGCTAGTCTGCCCAAATTCCCTTATTTGTTGAATTATCCCAGAAATCCTTCACATTTTCATCGCGGTAATCCTCATCTGACGCCTTCTGGATAACAGAGCCGGCGAGGATGGCTGTGGTTTCCATTTCCATGACGCTAACCACTGGCTTGATATATCTTTTCTTTTCCATATCTATTTTTATTACTATTTTTTATTACTTGATGATAACCTTCATGGTTTTGCCGCCACGCTTCACGATGTTCACACCCTTCTGCAAATTCTGGTGGCGACGACCCTGGAGATCGTAGTATTCTGCCTTGCTATCTGCTGTAGTCTCCAACTGCTCGATGGCTGTGGTGCTGCCGCCGACGCTGATGCTGAACATTCTGGCACCTGCTGCAGGAGCAGAAGAGTTATCTACCATGTAAGCACGGAAAGGCTTGCTGCCCACAAACTCTGTTGATGTACCCAACAGCTTGGCTGGGTTCATCAGCTTGTCGCCCTTCACGATGTAGCAGTTGTTGTCAGTATCCTTGCTGAACATCTTTTGGGTATAGAGTCCCTGGAGCTGATAGTTGCCATTAGCTGTTTCTGCAGTCTTTACTTCATTTACAATCTCCTTGTTGGCTACAGTGAAGTTGAGCTTTGTTGCTCCATCCTTCATCTTGATGATAACAGGAGTTCCGGCAGCGATGCTTGTCTCTATCTCTTCGAGTTCTACGGTTTCTTTAGCATCATCAGCCGAGAGAAGCTTGAAGGCACGGAAGTTCTGTTTGTCGAGCGACACCTCGAATGGCAGACAGAGCGTAGCCCAGGTAGTGCCTTCCTTCATCGTGCGGCTATAAGATGCAGCCTTGGCTGCGAATGGCTCGTAAGCTACGAAATCCTTGTCGTCGGCAAGAGTGAGATTCTCAGTGGTAAAAAGCGTCGTTTCTCCTGTAATACAGTATCTCTCATCGCCATTCTTTGCAACAAGCTTGGTAAAGTAGCCAGTCTTGTAGTTTGCATAGTTGTGATCTTTCTGACTCGGGTTCTTCTTATACTCTATAAAACCTTTGAGGTTTGTGCAATTATCGAACATGTAAGAACCTTTAGTTACCTTGTCCGTTACAAACTTATCGCTGACGTAGATGGTTGTGAGAGTTCCGCAGTTATTGAACATATAGCTCATATTTGTCACATTCTCTGTATTGAAATTAGTGACGTCGAGCGAGGTGAGTTTTGAGCAGCCAGAAAACATATATTCCATATTCGTCACATTCGCAGTATTGAACTTAGTGATGTCGAGAGAGGTGAGAGCTGCGCAGTGAAAAAACATATTGCTCATATTCGTCACATTCCCAGTATTGAACTTAGTAACATCGAGAGAGGTGAGAGCTTCGCAGTCATAAAACATTTCGTACATACTCGTCACATTCCCAGTATTGAACTTAGTAACATCGAGAGAGGTGAGTTTTGAACAGCGATAGAACATGAGACTCATATCCGTCACATTCGCGGTATTGAACTTAGAGACATCGAGAGAGGTGAGAGCATTACAGCCACAAAACATTCTGTTCATATTCGTCACGTTCGTTGTATTGAAATGAGTGAGGTCGAGAGAAGTGAGTTTCGAACAGCCATAAAACATTTTGTTCATATCCGTCACATTCCCAGTATTGAACTTAGTGACGTCAAGAGAGATGAGAGCAGAGCAGCCAGAGAACATATACCTCATATTCGTCACATTCCCAGTATTGAACTTAGTGACGTCAAGAGAAGTGAGTTTCGAACAGCCATAAAACATATAGCTCATATTCGTCACATTCCCAGTATTGAATTTAGTGACGTCAAGCGAGATGAGAGCAGAGCAGCCAGAGAACATATACCTCATATACATCACCTTCGCGGTATTGAGCTTAGTGACGTCGAGAGAAGTGAGTTTTGAGCAGTCAGAGAACATGTATACCATATTCGTCACGTTCGCTGTATTGAAATGAGTAACATCTAGCGAGGTGAGTTTTGAACAGCCAGAGAACATGTAGCCCATATTCGTCACATTCGTAGTATTGAAATGAGTGACGTCGAGAGAAGTGAGTTTCGAACAGCCATAAAACATTTTGTTCATATTCGTCACATTCTCAGTATTGAACTTAGTGACATCAAGAGAGGTGAGCATTAAGCAGGAACTAAACATGTAGCACATATTCGTTACATTCGCAGTATTGAAATGAGTGACATCTAGCGAGGTAAGTTTTGAACAGCCAGAGAACATGTAGCTCATATCCGTCACATTCGCTGTATTCAGGTATTCCAGGCCTGTAATTGTTTCAAGTTTTGTGAGACTACCAAAGAAACTTCTCAACGATGTAGGAGCGTATGTGCTGAAACTCTTATCGAAAACGATGTGCACGATTGTGCCATTCTCAAAATTCCGTTTGATATCAGCCACCTTCATCTTATCTTCCACAACAACACTATTGCTAGGAAGGGTTTCACCCACATTTTCCTTGAAAGTCAAGGTTTGGGTGGAGGATTCATACGTTGCTATATACTTAGAACTGGAAGCAGCCTTCTGCGCCACCATGCCGGCTGGCAGAAGCAACAACATGAGCAACATCAATGGGAACAGAGCGAATCTACGGATTATCGCCCCCCCATTGTACATACGGCCGGCTTGCGACCCATTGGATTGATTGGTAAATCTTTTCATAAATTAATACTATTTTTGTTATTATATTTTATCAAGAAATTACTGAATACTAATTGCCATCAGACTGACTACCAGACCCACGAACGTGATAAACACTACGCCGAGGATGAGGCAGATATAGAAACGCCCTCTCCTGATGAAATCACCCAAGCTGAAATGATACATCGGGTAATCATCAAGATAGGTCCTATATTCCCTCACCATGACATTAATCATGATGACTACATAAATAAGGAGGAACAGAGCTACTATCAGGATAGCCTGTTCGTCTTTGGCTAATGATTCTATTATACTTTTCATGGTGCAAATATAGTGTTTTTTTTTGAAACAAGGTGTCCAGTTGCCCCCACTAGGTGTCCAGTTGCTACAAAATAGGTGTCCATTTGGTGGGCAAATGGACACCTTTTATACATTCTTTAACAGTTTTTCTCTCTCCAAGCCGTAGGAGAACAGCCTTCTTTCTCTTTGAACATACGGTAGAGATTGGAGCGGGAAGAGAAGCCGCACTCGGCAGAAATCATATCATTACTATAGTTTGGCTTCTCCAAAATCATCTTTTTGGCAGCCTCAAAACGTACCTCGGCAAGCCAGAAACGGAAGGTGGTATTGAGCCCCGAGAAGTATTTGGAAAGCTCCGGCTTAGGGATATCCAACGAGCGTGACAGGGTAACCATATTCAATATGGTATCCCTGTATCCTCCGTTGGCACACCATTCATCCAACTTCTCACGGATGATTTCCTGGCGTCTTTCAGCATACGGTAATTGTAAAGTTTCTTTCTTACCATCCAGTTCTTCATCCTGCAGTTCTAAACAGGCATTGTCTTCCACACATTCCATGGCAGCCTCCTCTTCTTCCTCCTTATCCAGAAGTTCTTCGGAAGGCACGTAATTATAGCCCAAAGCCATAAAACTGAGCGTGAAGAAAAAGACAGCAAGCAGTCCCAGAGGTCCGATTACATAGAGAGATTTAGTGGAAAGAACTGCAAAAGGCAGGGCTACTGCAGGGAAAAAGACGATGAATACACTGGCTCGCGCATATCTCACGTAAGGCAGGATATCATAACCAGCCATCACCTCCAGCATCCTTCTACGCTTTCTGATTTCCACTATTATCATATAGATGCAATAGGCTACGTTGATGCCGAACAGGACTATCATCACATAAATCCAGCTGCCGACATGTAAGTTTCCGTTCTGCATATAGCCGATGCAGAAGGCAGCCAATATGGCGGCATAAATGCTGGTGCAGACGATGTTCATCTTCCGGCGGTTGGCATGCGTTGCCTCGATATTGTAAATGCCAATAGAGATGAGCGAGAAGCAAGGGGGATAGGCCAGCATGTTGAATACGGCTCCCACAGCAGCGTCTTGAGCCCGGAAGCCCAGAAGCATCTGCATGAGAAATTGTATGGCCAGTCCTACCATGGCTCCGATAATCAGCCATCGTGACACTTCATATCGCCGATTCATCCACTTCATGTGCAGGCGGGTAATACCCAGGATGAGGATATTGACGAACATAAATAGGAAACAGGCGAACTGCAATAAATATAATGTATCCATTTCTTTCTTATTTTTGTATTTGGCATCTGCCAAGATTACTGTTTAATCGTCTTAATACGCATGCAAAAGTACAAATTTTATTTTTAAACGGAGGGGAGAAATGGGGAAAAAGTGAATAAAAGGACGAAAAAAAATGGTTTTATTTAAATGTATCCTCGCTTGAGGAATGATAAAAGGACACAAATATAGTAAAAATCTACGCAAATTTTGCGGAATCAAAATTTATTTGTAACTTTGCACCCGGTTAGCAGAGAGCTAACTAAGGGGTGCTACCGCCAGAAAAGAGAAAAAAGCGGATGCTGAGAATATACCCATCGACCTGAACCAGGTAATGCTGGCGTAGGAAAATAAGGCACATTCCCCCTTATATGATGTTTTTAATTTAAATAAATGAAAAGATTCAACGGGATCGCACTCAGTGTAGCGTTTTGCTCTTTGGCAAGCCAGGCTGCACTGGCACAGACAAAAATCGACACCTTGAAGGTGCAGCATTTGAATGAAGTGATTGTAAAAGGCGTACGTGCCGCAAAGGAAGCTCCATACGCCGTGGCTAACATCAGGAAATCAGAACTCAAACAATTCTCTTGCTCAGGTCAGGAATTGCCATTTCTCCTTTCTCGTACACCGGGCATCCTCGCCTGGAGTGAGAACGGTATCGGCACCGGTACTACCTATATGCGCATTCGTGGCGCTGCCGGAAGCCGCATCAATGTAACACTCGACGGAGTGGCTCTCAACTCACCGGAAGACCAGACCGTTTTCTGGGCTAACATGAACAGTTATTCTTCGCTCCTGGGCAGCATCCAGGTACAGCGCGGCGTAGGCTCTTCTACCAATGGCGACGGTGCCTTCGGTGGAAGCATCTCTATGGCTACAGCTGCTCCTTCGCTCACCCCTACTGCAGAAGTTACCGGTTCTTTCGGTTCTTACAATACCTATCATACAGGCGCCAGCTTCTCTACAGGTCTGCTCGGCAAGCATCTGATTTTTGACGGTGCTTATCACGAGACAGCTACCGACGGTTATGTAGACGGCACAGCAGGCCGCTCAGGTTCTTACTATGGCGGACTGACCTGGCTGGGCGATAACTTCAAGATAAGCTACAAGAACATCGGCAACTTCGAGAAGACCGGTCAGGCTTGGAACGGTGTGCTGGGCGGAGATTACAACTCTAACTTCACCCTCCTTGATGATGGCATCCGCACTTATAAAGATATGTATAAGGCTGGTCTGGATAAGTTTAACGTGCTGACAGGTGATTTGGTTCGCAACGGCAAGGGCGATTATACCATCACTCCTTATACTCTGCGCGACGGAAGCAAATGGGACAAAACTACTGATAACTTCTATCAGAACCACAACATCCTTTCGGCTACCTGGACACCAAACAGCCACTGGAGCCACAGCCTCTCACTGCATTATACCTATGGCTACGGCTACTACAAGGAGTTTAAGAACAACGCCAAGTTTGCCAAGTTCGGACTCGTTTACTATGATGCAGATGGTAATTTCATTAAGAAGTCTGACTTCATCCGCAAGAAGGGACTCACCCAGCATACTTACGGCATGGTATACAATACCAACTACAAGGATGAGCACTGGGATGTTATCGGCGGATTGAACCTGCAGCAGTTCCGCGGCAACCACTGGGGATACCTTACTTATATCGCCAACCAGGATGCCGAGAAGAAGTTCTTCGGCAACAACGGAAAGTATAAGTACTATGATTCTGATGCCCACAAGTATGACTACAGCGCCTTCGTCAAGGCAAGCTATCGCTTTGCAGACTACTGGAATGCCTTCGCTGACCTGCAGTATCGCCGTGTAGAATACAAGACCGACGGTATCAACGATAAATTTATCGCCCAGGCAGACGGCAGCTACAAGAACCAGGAGCTGAACATCAACGAGAAGTACAACTTCTTCAATCCTAAGGCAGGTATCAGCTTCAACAAGGATGGCCACAAGGCATACGCATCTGTAGCCTACAGCAACCGCGAGCCAGAACGCAACAACTTTACCGACAACTTCAACTATCCTTTCCCTAAAGAGGAGAAGCTGCTCGATGTAGAGTTCGGCTATCAGTATCAGGGCGACAACTGGCATGCAGGCGCCAACTTCTACTATATGGATTATGACAACCAGCTGGCTCAGACCGGACAGTTGAGTGATATCGGCGAGGCGCTGACCACCAACATCAAGGATTCTTACCGTATGGGCGTAGAGCTGACAGCCGGTTGGGCACCATTGTCATGGTTGTCTGTAGAAGGAAATGCCGCTTTGAGCAAGAACAAGATCAAGGACTTTGATGAGTATGTAAGCAACTGGGAAGATGAGAAGAATCCAGGCGTAGTACATTACGACAACTCAACCCTGTCTTATTCTCCATCAGCCATCCTGAACGGATTCATCGACCTCCACTATGCCGGTTTCTCTGCTACCTGGCACACCAACTTTGTAAGTCGCCAGTATATTACCAATACCGAAGACCGCGACTTCTCACTGCCATGCTATTCCCAGAGCGACCTGAGCCTGAACTATAGCGTTAAGCTAACCAAGGCACTCGGCATCAAGGAGGTAAGCTTCGGTGTGGATATCAACAATATCTTCAACCGCCACTATGCAGCCAGCGCATTCACCTGGGGCAATGCTATCGGTTACGGATATACATTGGACAAACGATTCAAGCAGATAGCCTACATCCCGATGGCAGATACCACCTGGATGACGCATCTAACATTGAAGTTCTAATCAGAAATCATCATGATGGATTATATTGCATCACATGGTTTAGACATCTTTACCACGGTACTCGGACTGGTTTATATCCTGTTGGAGTACCGTGCCAGTATCTGGCTCTGGCTGGTAGGCATCATCATGCCCGCCCTGGACGTATGGCTCTATTGGAGTCATGGTCTTTACGGCGATGCGGGTATGGCGGTCTACTATACGATAGCCGGTGTATACGGTTATGCCGTATGGAAATATGGCAAGAAGCACAACCAGAAGGAGAAAGAAGAACTTCCGATTACCTATATGAAGAAGTCGCTCTATCTCCCTACTCTTCTGTTCTTCCTGGCAGCCTGGGGCATCACCTATTATATACTGATAACTTTCACCAACTCTACGGTTCCTCTGCAAGACAGTTTCACCAATGCCCTGAGCTTTGTGGGTCTCTGGGCGCTGGCACGCAAATATATCGAGCAGTGGTTCTTCTGGATTATCGTAGATGCCGTTTGCTTCTATCTCTATATCGTCAAAGGTATCCCTTTCAAGGCTGGACTTTACGGTCTCTACGTCATCATCGCCGTAGCCGGATACTTTAAATGGAAGAAGATGATGATGAAAAAGAGTTGATAGTTTACAGTTAACAGTTTATAGACGGAAAAAGGAAGCCAAGGCAAATACAAACTTGCCAGGCTTCCTTTTATTTCATTTATATAAACGAGAACCACTATACCAAGGTTCCGTGCTTATCTATGTGATCAGGGCTTCTTTTAAAAAAAACACCCAAGAATTACTTCTTTACTTTCAAGCCGCTCTCGATGCTTGCCAGTTCATCGCTGAACTCAGCGTCCACCTTCAAGCGTTCCTCCACCTTTGTAGTACTGTGGATAACGGTGCTATGATCACGATTACCAATCAGTTTGCCCACTCTCGAAGCCGGCATCTTGATAAGTTTCTGTGCCAGATACATCGCCACCTGACGTGCCTCCACATACTCACGCTTGCGGCTCTTGCTGTTCACGGCAGCCACCGTCACCTTATAATGAGAGCATACAGCCTCTACCACTTCATCAAGGGTGAGAGTCTTGGTACTCTCCTCTACCTTCACGGCACGCTTTACCACGCGTTCTGCCAACTTGATATCGATGCTGCTGTTGTAAACGATGCTATAAGCCAACAGGCCATTGATGGCACCCTGCAAGTCACGAACACTGCCGTTACAGGTCTGGGCGATGTAAGAAACCACATCCTTAGGAATCTTCAAGCCGTCTTTGCGAACCTGACTGCTCACAATATCGACACAAAGTTCCACATTTGGCTTCTCCAACTCAGCAACCAATCCACAAGAGAAACGGGTAATCAGACGATCAGGCATGTCCTTCAACTCCACAGGAGGTCGGTCGCTTGCCAGAATGATTCGCTTACCATTGCGGAAGAGGTGGTTGAAAATATGGAAGAAGGTGTTCAAGGTCTTAGCCTTTCCTGCCCAATCCTGCACATCATCCACAATCAGAATATCGATAGACTGATAGAAGTTGATGAAATCGTTGCTTGCATTATGCAGCACAGCATCCGTATATTGCGTCTGGAAGAGACGGGCACTCACATAAAGCACTCGTTTCTGAGGATACAACTGCTTGGCTCTCAATCCGATGGCATTCACCAAATGAGTCTTTCCGCTACCAGAAGGGCCATAGACGAACATCGGGTTAAACTGCGTAGTGTTCGGATGCTCAGCAATAGACAATCCCACCGAACGAGGCAGCTTGTTGCTGTCTCCCTCTACGTATGTATTAAAGGTGAGCTTGGGGTCAAGCTGGGTATCAATGTCTTCCTGCTGCTGAACATCGGCCGGCATTCCTACCTGCTGATTCATCGCATTTCGCAAGGCATCAACATCGTCGCTCACCTCGGCATCTACTCCCTGCGCCACAGGCTGCTGTTTATCAGCAGCTACCACGCGATAGGTGAGACGGATTCCGTCGCCAAAATTTCGATGAAGCACCTTACTTAACAAGCCAACATAATTCTGTTCCAAGTACTCGTATACAAACGGACTTGGAACTTGAACCAATAAAGTCTTAGTCGAAGGTTTATACGACTCGAAGACTATTGGTCTAAACCATGTATTATATTGCTGCTCCGAAACATTATCCTTTATGAACAAAAGACTATTGTCCCAAAGCGCCTTTGGACTTGCTAACATTGACACTTATTACCTAATATTTTAAATTGTTTAATTAACCTATTTTTAAAGATTTTGAAATATCTCCACACCACCTGGATGCGAAATCGGTTGCAAAGTTACGAAAAAAAACGGAGAGTAGCAAATCACCCCATTTATAATATTTTAAGACACGCTTACAACCAACTGAGAATCAAGCAACTAAGAAAGTTATCCACAGTTGCGTTTTAGTGACAGTGAAACAATTTTGCAACACCCCGAAATGGCTAAACTACAACAAGTTCGGCTCACATTTCGGGGCGTGAAACATCGTCTTTATTATTTAGACAAAATTAATTTAAGCTGTTTCCTGATTTCCTAGCATTTTAGGACAAAAACGCCCCTTTTACTTGTCTTTCTTGCCGAAGATAGAGAAGTGAACATAACGCTTTGGATGCGCCTTCAGGTCGATAACCAGAGAATCTGCGTGCGACATCGTAGAGGTCAGGTTGTCATAGAGCTTGGTATCGTTCATCAACAAGCCCAGACTACCCTTTCCGCTGTTCAACTGGTCGGTAAACTTCTGCGCACCCTCCAGTGTGGCATTCACTCTGTTGAGTGTGCCCTGCACATCGAGGCTAGCCAGGTTTGCCGTCAGTCGATTGGTATTATCGAGCACGCCATTCGCCTTGCCAATCATGCCAGGCACCTGCTTGTTGAGACCAGCCATCAGCGTATTCAACTCTCGGGTAGAAACGGTGAGGTTATTGGTGATAGTCTCCACGTTGTGCAGCGAAGCTGCCAGGGCAGGATCAGCCAGAAGGGCATTCACGTTTGTGAGGATGGAATCCAACTTAGGCAACATCTTCTCAACCACCGGCACCAGTTCGGCAGCCTTTCCCATCATTCCGGCGTTCACATAACCAGGAATAATATCACCTGGTTCTATTCTCTGGCGCGGATTGTTGGCAAGCAGAAGGTTCACCTGGAGATTGCCCATGATGTCTTTTTCTATCTCAGCCTTGCTCCCCGCAGGAATTCTCAAATCCTTATTGATGTCGGCCTTCACCTTGATAGGCCCATCACCCGAATAGTCAAAATCCACCTTATCTACCGTGCCCACCTTGTAACCGTCGGCATAGATAGGAGTAGAGGCGCCCAGACCCTGGATGTCATCAAACGTCATGTAATAGGTGTTGTTGGTGGAAAACAGGTTGATGCCTTTCAGAAAATTGATTCCGAAATACATCACCAAGATACCAACAACAGCTACCAACGCTATCCTAATTTCCTTTGTAAGTTTCATATCTATCTAATTTTGTTCTTTTTATTATCTGTTCCTATTCTGCTTGAATTCTCGGATAGCCTGATTCACATCATACTTCTTCCCATTCTTGAAGGCAATGATGAATGCTTCCGGGAACTTCTCCATCTTTTCCTTGCGCAAGCGATAAATCTCATTATAGTTGGTAGATGCCCCCAAGGTGTATTTCACCAGGTTGCCCTCCTGGAAACTGTCGAATTCCGTTTCACCCTTGAAATGAGCATCACCCTTTCGGAGATTCCGATTGCCTACGAATATCTGAAGTTTGAACACCGGTGCATCTTTCGGAGCATTTCGCGACTGAGATGCTACCGTATCAGCCTTTCTGTCAGAATCATCAGTTTTTGATGCTCTCGTTCTTCTTACGGGTTCCTGCTTCTTCACCCTTTTGTTTTCCGCCTCTTCCTTATAAGAATCCGGAACGATTTTCGGCAGGGTGCTTTCCTGTCGATTCGCAGCACGATAAGGAACGGAAACCGACCGGTCGTACTTGTTCTTATACTTGGCGAAAGCCTCATAGATGCCTTTGGCAATGTCATCCACCTTGACATTATCATTCAAGAGCCGCTCCTCATCAGGCGTAGTGATGAACCCCAACTCTATCAGACAGCTCGGCATCGAAGTTTCTCTAAGCACCAGGAATCCAGCCTGATGTACGCCCTTATCAGGACGACAACCGCTATCGCACACGCTGCGCTGAATCATTCGAGCCAGATCCACGCTGCGCTCCATGTTCTTACCCTGGATGAACTCGAAGATGATGTAACTCTCGGAAGACTTCGGGTCGAAACCTTCGTAAGTCTGCTCGAAGCCCTTCTCCATCGAAATCACTGAGTTCTCTCGCATCGCCACATCCAGATTGTCCTTGGCGCGGTGCATACCCAGCGTATAGGTCTCGAAGCCACGTGCCACCTTGCCTGCCGGAAGCGCATTGGTATGCACAGAGATAAACAGGTCGGCATTGGCACGATTGGCGATATTCGCACGCTCGTGAAGCGGAATAAACACATCCTGCTTTCGGGTATAGATAACACGCACCTCAGGCATGTTCTGTTCTACGTATTTACCGAAGCGCAGAGCCACGGTAAGATTGATATTCTTCTCCATGGAGATGGCACCTCTTGCACCAGCATCATGGCCGCCATGTCCTGGGTCGATAACCAGCGTAAAACGCTTGTTGGCTGCGAACGCCGTCACTACCAGCATACACATCAAAGCCAACAGCAATGTTATTTTCTTACACATCATTCAGATGATTTTGCAAAATTACTACTTTATTATCAGAAAACCTAAATCTACAGTTAAGTTTTATCATTTGTTAATACAACTTCCACCCCAGCGCCGTCACTATCGGCTCCCATCGGCGGATTTATCTTGGTAACAGACAATTGTATTTCCTTGATGGAAGGATAGGCGGCAAAGAGCGAATCGCCGATTCTGCCAGCCACATGCTCAAGAAGCTTGCTAGGCTTTGACATTTCCCTTTTCAGCAGTTCATACACCTCGGCATAATTGATGGTACCGCTGAGTTCATCGGTCTGTATGGCACGGGTGAAATCGTATTCCAGCGACAGATTGACGAGATAATCGTTGCCCACCGTATTCTCTTGCTCCAGCACTCCATGATAGGCATGGAAGCGAATATTCTTAAGAAAGATCTTACTGCTCTTCACCATCGCCAGCATTTTCTAGAGAGTTATTTTCTTCAACACCATTCCTTTCATCAACAACGTTCTTCTCCTCTCCATTCTCTTCGTTGAGATACTTCTTAAGGGCTCTCTCCACTCCCACACGCCAGGTGTTGAGGGTTTCAGAGGTAAGCTGAAGCTGATCAACCAGTTTGATGACGTTGGCGATAGGCATGCGATAGCGCAGCACGCCGGAAATCAGCTTGGCATAGTTCCAATACTCCGGATTGAACTTCTCGCTCAATCCCTCGACGGTAATCTTATAGCCACGCTTGTTGACAAACTGGAAGTCGTATCGTTTCTGTCCCTCTCCGGTCACAGTCTTGATAATCTTTCCCTTGGTCACGGATTTCGGGAGCATGATGCCTTCGTCTTCATCCTGCAAACCTGTAAATATCTCGTATGGATGCCCGTTGAGCAATCCCACCAGGGCAACCCATTTTTCTTTATTATTCTGGTATCTCACCACATCACACTCCAATTCCTTAGGGCGCACTTCCACCACCTCCGGGTCGCAGAGGGTACCATGCGTCTCATTAGAGATCATTTTAGCCAAAGGTAGATGGAGTTTTTCCCAATCGGTGGTTTCTCCATCAAAATGCTCGTGAAGAGTAGCCAAACCGGCCTTCATCTCCGCCAGAAAAGCCTGGCATGCTTCTTCGAAGCTCATATCTTCAGTATATTTCATATCAAACGTTTAATAATTAGCTGCAAAATTAAAACAATATTTCTAAAATATGAAACGTTTGGGCAGATATTTCTTCAAAAATTCGCTGATTGAACGATAATTAACCAAAAATTACTATAGAAGACGGCCGTTTTCGGAAAACTTTCTGTATCTTTGCATTAAAAAAAGAAAAAAGATATGGAATCAATCAAGAACAGAACCTCTATCCGCAAATATGCCGACAAAGAGGTAACAGATGAACTTTTGAATCAGTTGCTCGAAGAGGCGATGCGTACCCCTACCATGGGCAACCTGCAGCTCTACAGCGTGGTGATAACCCGAAGCGAAGAAGGCAAGAAAGCCCTGGCTCCTGCCCACTTCAACCAGCCGATGGTTACAGGTGCTCCTGTGGTGCTCACCATCTGCGCCGACTATCGCCGCACCACCCTCTGGGCGGAAAACCGCAAGGGTACTCCGGGATACGACAACATCCTCTCGTTCATGAATGCGGCTACCGATGCCCTGCTCTTCACCCAGACATTCACCAACCTGGCAGAAGAGGCTGGTTTGGGAACCTGCTTCCTGGGCACCACGGTCTACATGCCAAAGATGATCATCGACACTCTGAAACTGCCGAAACTCGTGATGCCAGTTGCTACACTCACCATCGGATGGCCTGACGAGCATCCAGCCCAGAGCGACCGCCTGCCATTGCGTAGCATCATCCACAACGAACATTTCGAGGATTACACCCCAGAAAAGATTGATGATTTCTATGCCGAGAAGGAATCGCTGGAAGAGAATAAGGAGTTTGTACGCATCAACAACGTAGAAACCCTAGCCCAGGTATTCACCGACATCCGATATACCAAGAAGGATTGCGAAGCCATGAGCATCGGTTTTCTCGATGCCCTGAAGCAGCAGGGATTCCTCAAGTAAACAAAAAAGCGCATCAGAATTCTGATGCGCTTTTTTGTTTACTTGTTAAAACCGGTAACCTCCACGTAAGGAGCCTGACCTCTGCCATCCTCATTGCGATAAGATACCTTAATCTTCTTGCACTCATTCGGCATCAGACTGAAGTAGTTGTCGCTGTAGATAACAGGCAGAATCTGCTCGCCATCACCGCCCTTCAGATTCAAACGGATCAGAAGAGCCGGCACATGACCCGTGTTGCGAATTTCAACCTCGCCAATCCACTCTTCACCCTGCTGAACAAAGCGCTTGCCACTGATGGCAACCGTTGCCTTTGGCAGTTTGGAAAGTGCCTGGAGATTGTCCTCCTCCTTACCCATCACATAGAAGTTGTCAGATACAACCTGGTTGTTCTGCTCAAGCGTCAACTTGATGTAATAGACAGCCTCATCCGGCTCGCTTACGCTTACCGCATCAAGAGTCTGGTCTTCACCCACATTCACTTCCTGGCTATCCTCCTTCATCAGTTTTCCGTACATATCGAAAATCTGAGCCTTAGCCACCAGACCGTTCTTGGCACCACCGGCAAAGTTAACCACCTCGGCAACCTTCTTCACCGGATTATACTGGATATGCAATGGCTCACAAGCCTTCTTCACACCAAAGTAAGCAGCGGTTGGCTCGAAGTAATAATCGTAGGTACACCAAACCATGCTTGGCCAGCAGGCATGACTCATCCAGATGAGCAAACCGAGACGGTCTTGCTGTGAAGACTCGTACATCGCACGGTAGCCATCATAGTTCAGCCACTGTGCCCACTTGGTAAACTGCTCTGCACTCTGAGGCTTTCCATAACGCTTTTCCATGATGTTGTTGAAAGATTCACCTCCCTGGGCACCCTTCAATGTATAATCATGCTGTCCCCAAGCATCGCTTTGTGGCCACAGATGCTCCGGTTCCATCATTCTGCTCAGCGATTCAAAGGTAGGCACATTCGGCATACCGCGCTCCGAATGCAACTTATGGCTTTGGTTAGCGAAGTAGAAAGATGGTGACTTCATCTGGTAAGGACCATGACCGCTCACACCCAGGTCGGCGGAGCTAGGAATATAGCCCAACTGTGGATGAATCGCCTTCACCTGCTCCCTCAGCACCTTGTCGATGGATGCAGGAGGGAAGCCCTCGTTTCTGCCGCAATAGATGCCGATACATGCATGACTACGGATGCGGGAGATGTAATCGGCAGAGTTCTCGAGGAACATCTTGTCGTCATCAGGGTCTGGTCCGTCCCATGGATTCGCCAGCCAGAAGTCCTGCCATATCATGATACCATACTTATCGCATGCCTCATACAGCTCCTCATCGCCAATCTGTCCAACCCAGTCGCGAATCATGTTGTAGTTCATCTCCTTATGGTAACGCACGGCTGCATCATATTCACGTCCGCGATAGTTGAGGTTGGTCTCCGAGAAGCCCCAGTTACCGCCCAGCGGATTCAATCGCTTTCCGTTGATGTAAATCTTGGTCTGGGTCTCCAGGTCGGCATAGCTCATCTGGCGGATACCTGCCTTATAGGTCAGCTCAGAAAGCATCTCGCCGGAAGCCTTATCTGATACCTTGAATCCGGCATCATATAAATAAGGTGAACCATAACCATTAGGCCACCAGAGATTCATGCGCTGGTTCTTGAGCTGCGGATAATCAGCAGGCGCAAAAGCCACCTCACGCTTTTCGTTTGGCTGCAGACTTACTTCCTTCTCGAACTTAATCTTACCGATAAAACCGGTCAGTTTCACGGTCTTTGCCACAGCGTCCGCATTCTGCAGGAACACAGATGGTGTCATCGTTGCCAGGGTATCAGGCAAGTTTAATGTGGATGTAACCACTGGGTCTGAAACACTTACGCCATTATCATGAGTAAGATAGACATCATTCCAGATACCGATTTCTCTACCTGGTGTATTGGTAATCCAGTCCCATCCGATAGAAGCGTGGAAGGTAGGGTTATCAGCACCCAACTCACCACCGTTCAAATCGGTATTCTGAAGATTCTTCTGCTTCACCACGCCGAAGTGGGCATTCTTGATAACGTGCACCTCCAACTTGTTGGCACCTGGCTTCAACTTCCTGGTCACGTCGATGCGAGAACGGATAAAGGCACCATCGATACGTCCTATCTTCTGACCATTCAGAAGGATATCTGCCTTCCAGTTGATACCATCGAAGTTAAGATAGGTATGCTGGTTCCTGTTGGCAGAAGGCTGATGGTTGATGGTGGTACGATACCAGAAATCAGAATTGAAGAACGACTCGGAAATCTGTCGCATATTGTCGTCATAGCGGTTATCAGGCACCGCCCCGATGTTCATATAGCTGGTAAGCACAGTACCCGGTACGGTAGCCTGAATCCAGGCATTGCTTCCCTCGCGGCGCAGCTGCCACTGGTTGAGCATCTGCTTGCCGTTCTTGGAAGCTAGCGTATTGGCTGCCTCGGCATGTAAACCGCCCTTACCCATTACCTGCATTTCAGACAAGGCGAATCTGCCGGAAGCATCCGGTTCTATCAGCTGCAATCTCACATATCTGCCATGGCCCTTGCAAGCCACCTTCTCTACCAGTCCCTTCTGTTTCTGCTGTCCCAGGGTAGCAATATCGCTCCAATTCTTGGCATCATTAGAAACCTGAATCTTTCCATGGCGTGCCTTGTTCACCCAGTAGAGATTCACCTGGTCGAAGTCTGCTTCTGTCCCCAGATCCACATAGAGCCACTGTGCCTTGGCATCCTGCTTATGGGTCAAGCCAGATTTCCAGACGCTTGAGAAATGCATGGATGGACGCCATGATGTGGTATTATCGATGAGTTTAATACGCCACCATGCCGCACCCTTCATCTTCAGTTCGATGCGTACATGCTCATAGTTGCCCTGCTTCTTCAAAGGAATGTCAACATTCAGTTTTCTCAATGGCAGGCGCACTACGTCCTGGAATTTATTAGGGTCGGAGCTCACCTGCTGCTTGGTAGCCTCACCAGGAAGTCCAGTGCCTTTCTCCTCGCCCAGCACCTCCCATTTGGTACCATTGTGCGAACCCAACACACGAATCACGTAGCCTTCGGAAGCCTTTTCCTTGTAGTAAGCCAGTTCACCGGTGAACTTCAGATTCTTGAGGTTCACCTTCATGGCATCCCAGTTGAACTCCACGAAAGCATCTTCACCTTTAATATATTGGCTTGTCACCGTATTGCCGTCAATCATCTTCTCCTTGTCACGGTTAGACAGCTCTCCCTCATTGGTTTTCACGCACAAGAACGAAGGAGCCTTACTTGTGATGATTCCATCGGTTACGAGATGTCCCGTCAGGTTGAAATCAGCATTCGATGAAGTATATACCATTCGGTTCAAGGCGATGTTCCTATAGGTTTGATCCTTCACCATTTTAGGAGCCGTAAACTGCGATGGGCGTCCCGGATATTGTCCGATGCCCCTAGTTTCGGTCAGATTATCAGCATACGTCAAGCCTAGACTTTGGCTGAGTAAAGCTAAAAACATAACTGCTTGTTTCTTCATTTTTGTTTATTGAATAATTGATCTTACTAAGTTTTTGTGCAAAGTTACAAAAAAAATAGAAACCACGCTATATTTTAAACTAATTTATTTATTCTTTCTGGTTTTAACAAACATTATTCACCCATTTAATAAAGTATTATGGCAACAGTAAAATTAAAATTCAGAGCATCCTCGGTGCCGGGAAAGGAAGGCACATTGTATTATCACCTCATCCACCAGCGCAACTTGCGCTGGATGAGTACCGACTATCATGTCTTTCCCGACGAGTGGAACGACAAGAAGTCGGCTATCATTGTTTCTAACCGCAACAACAGACAGGCGCATCTACAGCTCATCCAGTCGCAGATAGATTGGGAGATGAAGCAGATGCAGCGTATCATCCATGAGAAGGAGATGGATGGCATCCCTTATACCATTGATGACATAGCTAAGGAGATACAGCAGCTGCCACAGAGCCAGAGCGTTTTTGCTTTCTTCCGCCAGCAGATAGACAAGAAGGAACAGATGCAGTGCATAGGCACCAAGAGCAACTATGTCAGTGCTGCCAACCGCTTCATGGAGTTTCGTAATCACGAAGACCTCACCTTCTCTCAGATGACCAGCGAGATGATGGAAATGTATCAGGCATGGCTGTTCAACAGAGGTATCGGACAAAACACCGTGTCCTTCTATCTGCGAACCCTGCGCACGCTCTACAACAAGGCAGTGGAAACAGGCCATGCGCCAGCCAAGGATATCTTTACTCACGTGCAGACCGCTAACGTGAGAACTGCCAAGCGAGCCATTACTGTAAAGGATATTCGCAAGATAGAAAACCTGGACTTGCCAACAGGTTCCTCCCTTGACAAGGCACGAGACCTATTCCTGCTTAGCTTCTATCTCCGAGGCATGGCATTTGTGGATATGGCGTTTCTGAAGAAGAGCGACTTGAAATGTGGCTTGGTGAGCTACAATCGTCGCAAGACCCACCAAAGCCTCAATATCGAGTGGATGAAGCCAATGCAAGCCATCATCGACAAGTACGCCAAACAAACGAAGGACTCCCCTTACCTGCTACCCATCCTGACAGGCAAGGAATCCTCTCCATACACGGCATACCGCAAGGTGGAGCACAACACCAACTACAACCTGAAGAAAATCGGTGAGATGGTAGGATTAAAGATACCGCTGACCACCTACGTGGCACGCCACACCTGGGCAAGCGTAGCCTTGCACATGAATATACCGATAGCCACCATCAGCGAGGGCATGGGACACAACTCCTATAAGACCACACAGATCTACTTGCAGTCATTAGACGTAGCAACCATCAATGAAGCCAACGCGCGGATTATAAGAAAAATCCGATTAAGCGAGTGCAATGAAAACTAGTTTTCAGATTGCTGAGCGTGAGGATTTTATCAAAAGATCTTGAAAGAGTTGTAAATAAATCGGTATGTTTACCACACCCCCAAAATGATGGGATAAAATGTTTAGCAAACTTCGCCCTTTCTTATGGTAAGAGATACAACTTAATGCAAAAGTACGAAAAATTGTTGGATTACGTGTCAGATTTTATCATTTTCTGTATGCTGCTCCCCAAATTTAACACAAATGTTTAGCAAATCCGCCTCGAAAGAACTCTCCAAACAGCCGATTTGTGGTCAATTCGGCTGTTTTTGCTCTCTTACCATAAGAGTGTGCAACAAATGTAAGATAAAGATACATGTGCAGAGGCTGCATGCCAAGCACTCATATATACGATTAAGATTATGCACGACAATAACAAATTGACTAGGCTTCCACAACCATCATGTATGGTTGCAGCTGAGGACATAAAGTAGAGCAGGATTTATGAAACCGGATGGTACGAGTTCTTTTTCTACAGCCGACGAGAAACTTGTTTCTCCAAAGGGCAACTACGTTACTGAGCCAGACGTAAAGACTGGTTCAGAGGTAAAGAAGTGTCGTCAATCGGACGGAACCACATGGTCATATCTCTTTATGCATCATAACAAAGTACAAGGCATGGAGGCACAGCTGATTAAAGACGGCAGAACCTATTTTGTGCATAAAACCATACGGTATTTCAAGAAACAGGGCAAACATAGGGTGCTGCATCAGGAAGTGCCGACCGTCAGCGGTCTGGTCTTCTTCCAAGGTTTTCCAGAAGAAATACAAACCTATCTTGACGAGAAATTCCCTCGCACTTATTTGTGCAAGAACTGCAGCACAGGCAGAGTGGCAGAAATCAAAGATTCACAGATGCAACCCTTCATGCGTGTCGTAGAGACTTCACCTGAGCGCATCCGTTTCCTTCTCCACCCTTATCATTATTATGCTCGCAACCGCATCCTCCTCCGTATCACCACTGGTGAGATGGCAGGATTGGAAGGTTACATCATCCGTATCGACCGAGACCGCCGCCTGGTGATGGACATCGGTGGAATGAGTGTAGCAATCAGCGGTGTTCATGCCGAGCACTTTGAGGAAGTGGAGCAAAGCAAAACCTCAATCACCCATGAAAATATCTTCTATCAGCGCAACCTGCAGGAGCGGCAAGTACTGATAGACCGCTATTTCCATCCTGTGAAAGATGACAAGGAAGTGGCGTTGCAGGCAGAAAACATCGACTATCTGAGAAAGTACGCCTTGGATGAGGTGGCACACAATCGCATTACCTTCAATGACACATGGAACATCTATTCCTTCATCATTGAGGAGATTGGCTACTATTATTCACCATTCATAGAACAGTTCAAGGAACACCTCGACCCCATCATGCGTGAAGGAGGCAAGGTACTCCAAGAAATGGAACAGATTATCAAAAGTCCTCATATCAGTCCTAACGACAAGACCAGATATGAGAATGATTATCAAAGAATCTTTTCGCAATATGATTATCTGTTCTAGAGATGGAAGTCGATTTCCTTCAGCCACTTCTTGACATCGAAGCAAGGACAGCTCTTGCGAACCCAGGGGAGGTCACGATGGCCTAGAATCTCGGCATCGGGATAGTCGAGGGCGAGACTGTAGAGGAGGTCTTCCAGAGAATCCTTCTGGGCTGGAGTGCGAGTGTCGGCAGGCTTGCCTTTCTCGTCGAGACCACCCTCGTAGCAGATTCCGATGCTGTGGGTGTTGTAGCCACGGCCATCGAGACCGGGCGGGCAAGCACAAAAGCGCAGAAGATTATTGACCATCTGCGGATAACACTGGATATGAGCTATCCGGTGGCACAGGATTTCGATAATATTTATGCTTATGTCGCCAAAAGACTGGTGGAGGCCAATGTTTCCAAGGATAAGGAGATATTGGAAGAGGTATGTACTCACTTACGTTCTGTCAGGGATACCTGGAAAGAGGTTATGCGTATTAATCATGTGGGAGGTGCTTCATGATTGATAACTATTTAAATATCATGAATGAATCCTTAAAAAAGAAAAATGCTCTGCTGGATAAGATTGCGGAAAATTGCGAAAAACAGGAAATCCTGCTAAAACAGGAAGAACTTTCTTTTCCGGAATTTGATGCATTAATGACGGAAAAGGACGGACAGGCAACCGAACTTTCACGATTGGCTGA
>OQVP01000192.1_pt1 | contig 22920 bp, 17 predicted proteins | sample 1691541 | NCBI WGS metagenome assembly OQVP01 (sample SAMN03418258, study PRJEB22391) | human gut metagenome | biome: human-gut; feature: organic feature; material: feces | host: Homo sapiens | place: Tanzania | collected 2013-01 | reverse complement strand
CGCCTTGAGCTTTGCCACCGCGCTCTTATGTGCCGCCACGAACGCCTCAAGGGAACTCTCTCCGATGCGGCGCCGATTTTGTGGCAGTGCGGAGCCTGCGCCCGCCTCAAAAAGGGCGAGCCTATCGACAAGCTGCTGTACGGCGGCTACTCCACCATCTCCCTGGGCTATGCGGGACTATATGAGTGCGTCAAGTATATGACCGGCAAATCCCATACCGACGAAGAGGCCAAGCCCTTCGCCCTGCGGGTGATGCAGCATATGAACGATGCCTGCAAGACCTGGAAGGCACAGCACAATATCGACTTCTCCCTGTACGGCACCCCCCTGGAATCCACCACCTATAAATTCGCCAAGTGCCTGCAAAAGCGCTTCGGCATGATTCCCGGCATCACGGACAAGAGCTATATCACCAACTCCTACCATGTCCATGTGTCGGAGAAAATCGATGCCTTTACCAAGCTGCGCTTCTTCTTCGACTATCAGCTCGGGTGGATGTACTGGAGGTATTTCATGTGGAATTTTGTCGGCCGGCAGAATCAGATTTATTCTCCTTCTCCGGGAAATATATTCCATGGCAATTGGGAAAGCGGAATAAAGTTCATAGACAATTTCAGGCTGGGAGATCAAAGTGACGCTCCGACCATATTGGCTCAGGACAAGGGCAAGAATCACTATTTCTTCCTGCCTCTTCTGCTTGGACTATTGGGGCTTTTCTTCCAATATGACAGGGATAAGAGGGGAGCATGGCTTAATTTCCTGATGTTCTTCATGACAGGTATTGCCATTGTGCTGTATCTCAACCAGCCTCCATATCAGGTGCGGGAGAGAGATTATGCTTATGCGGGGTCTTTCTATTTCTTCAGTGTCTGGATAGGACTTGGCGTGGCCTGCCTCTTCTCTTTGGCTGACAAGTTGCTGAAAGGTAAGGCTCAGGCTGCGACGGCATCTGTAATCAGTCTTCTGTGTCTTGGAGTTCCTGCTCTTATGGGTGCTCAGAACTGGGATGATCATGACCGTTCAAACCGTACTACTGCAGTTGAAATGGCATACAATTATCTTGAATCTGTGGGTCCTGACGGAATCCTTATAACCCACGGAGACAATGATACCTTTCCTACATGGTATGCCCAGGAAGTGGAGAATGTCCGTCCGGATGTCAGAATTGCCAATACGTCCCTGCTCGGAACCGACTGGCATATAGATCAGATGAAGTGGGCGGTCAATGAGTCCGCGCCGCTTGCGTTGGGCGTTGGGCAGGAGCAGTATCTGTATGGTACCAATGAGATGATACCTATTTTTGATATTCGCAACGAAGTGATGGATATCAGGGATGTGATGACTCTGTTCAAGCATCCGCAGGTGAAGGCTCCTATGACGAGCGGGAAAAATGTGGACTATATCGCTTCCCGCAAGATTTCCGTTCCGGTCAATAAAGAGAATGTTCTCCGCAGCGGCATTCTTTCCGCTGAGTTTGCGGACCAGATCCCGGATTCCATTGTGCTGAACATATCCAAGGACAAAGACTTTCTCACAAAGCCGGAGCTTTTCATGCTTGATTTGCTTTCCAATTATCAGTGGGACAGGCCTGTCAATGTGCTGAGCATGGGCGGAGATTTGAATATCGGAATCAAGGAATATCTTGAGTATCAGGGATTTTCATATAAGCTGGTGCCTATTAAAAACAAGACCACAAGTACGGTTGCGGGATTTGTGGAGCCGGACAGGCTTTATGAGTTGATGACAGACAAGTTCCATTGGGATGCCGTCAAAGCGGACAATTACTTCATTGATTATCAGAACTATTATACTTTCCTCGGCGTATTGTCTTACAGGAACATGTTCGTATGCGCTGCAGAAGCGTTTATGAAGGCCGGGCAGAATGACAGGGCCGTGGAAATGCTGGATATGTGCAATGAAGTGATGGCGCAATATCCTTTGGAAACCATTCCTGTCGGATTCCCGGGCAACGACTACATGGTCATCAATATGGTGAAAGATTATTATTTGCTTGGCCAGGCGGACAAGGCAAGGGCGCTTGCCGGTTCTTTCTCTGAAGACCTTCTTCGTACGGCTGCTTTCTATTTTGATTTCTATGACTGGGGGCAGGATGAGTTCGAGACGGCAGGGTATTACATTTATGCTCTTGCCGAGGAGCTCAAGAAAGGCGGAGATGCCAAGATGTCTTCCGATATGGTCGGACGTTTCAATGAAATGATAGGAGCGGTAGGGGAGTAATCTGGTTGCGTGGCATTGCCATTGACGAAGCTCCGCTGCGGCGGAAAGCATTAAAAATAAAAGCTCAAAAGCCATACGGACTTTTGAGCTCTTATTTTGATATATTCAATCCGGATTATTCGCGGATAGCTGCGATACCAGGGAGATCCTTGCCTTCGAGGGCCTCAAGCATGGCACCACCACCGGTGGAAACGTAGCTGACCTTGTTGGCGTAACCCATCTGTGTGACAGCTGCTACTGAGTCTCCTCCTCCTACGAGGGTGTATGCTCCTGCTGCCGTTGCCTCTGCGAGGTCTTCTGCTATCTGAAGAGTTCCTTTGGCGAAAGTAGGCATCTCAAATACTCCTACAGGACCATTCCAAAGGATAGTCTTGGAGCCGAGGATAACTTTCTTCCAAGTCTCAAGAGATTCTGCGCCGGCATCCATTCCTTCCCATCCTTCAGGGATATCGTGAGATGGAACAAGCTTGGTGTTGGCTTCGTTGCTGAAGTCATCGGCAACGACAGTCTGAGTAGAGAGGTAGATGTTGACACCTTTCTCCTTGGCCTTTGCAAGGATTTCAAGAGCCTGCGGCATAAGTTCGTCTTCGTGAAGAGACTTGCCGATTTTTCCGCCCTGTGCCTTGATGAATGTGTATCCCATACCGCCACCGATGATGAGGTTGTCCACCTTGTCGAGAAGGTTCTCAAGAACGGCGAGTTTGGAAGATACCTTGGAGCCTCCGATAATTGCGGTGAAAGGACGCTGTGCGTTCTTCAGTACGTTGTCGATAGCCTTGATTTCTCCCTCCATAAGATATCCGAACATCTTGTCGTTAGGAAAGAACTTGGCTATAAGAGCGGTAGATGCGTGAGCGCGGTGTGCTGTACCGAAAGCGTCGTTGATGTAGCAGTCGGCATAGGATGCGAGAGTCTTTACGAACTCTTTCTGGCTTTCCTTTACAGCTGCTTTGGCTGCTTTCTTCTCTTCGTCGCTTGCATCCTCTGCGAGTCCGCGAGGTTTACCCTCTTCTTCTGCGTAGAAACGGAGGTTCTCAAGGAGAAGAGCTTCACCCGGCTTGAGGGCAGCCACTTCGGCCTGAGCCTTCATGCAGTCCGGAGCAAATTTTACAGGTACGCCGAGGCACTCTGATACGTGTGCCACGATGTGCTTGAGTGAGAACTTGTCTGTAACACCCTTCGGGCGTCCGAGGTGAGACATGATGATAAGGGAGCCGCCACCTGCAAGAACCTTCTTGAGTGTAGGAATTGCTGCACGGATACGGGTGTCATCAGTGATTTCGAAATTTTCATTTAGAGGGACGTTGAAATCCACACGAACAATGGCTTTTTTGCCAGCGAAATCGTAAGAGTCAATGTGTTGCTGCATAATAATATAGCGTATTTGTTGTTTTCCAAGGTGCAAATTTAGCAATTTTATCAATATCTTTGTACCCTAATGGAAAAATCGTTATGACGGAATATCCGGGAAAGTTGTGGAAAGATTATGAGCTTATAGACTCCGGCGACGGGGAGAAGCTTGAGAGATTCGGTGGCTACTGTATCATAAGACCTGAACCCAAGGCTCTGTGGAACAAGAGTATGAGTCTTGGCGAGTGGGGTCGTATCGCCCATACCAAATTCCGTCCCGGTGCCGGGTTTGGAAAAGCGGGCAAGGAGGATAGCGGAATATGGGAAAGGTTGAAAAAAACAGATGACCAGTGGTATATTGAATATCCAGGTGCGTCTGATGGGTTGAAGTTCTCGTTGAGGCTGGGACTTACATCTTTCAAGCACGTGGGAGTGTTCCCGGAGCAGGCTCCGAATTGGGAGTATATTTTCCGGAATACCAAGGAATTGAAAAACAAGCTTGGCTGTACGCCGAAAGTGCTGAACCTTTTTGCCTATACGGGAGCCGCTTCTCTTGCGGCCAAGGCTGCGGGCGCCGACGTTACACATCTTGATTCGGTACGCCAGGTGGTCACTTGGGCACGGGGCAATATGGAAGCGTCCGGTCTTGACGGTATCCGGTGGATTGTGGAAGATGCAATGAAGTTCGCCAAGCGCGAGCAGCGGCGAGGCAATGTGTATGATGGCATTATCATGGATCCTCCCGCTTATGGACACGGACCCGACGGTGAAAAATGGAAACTTGACGAGTGCCTTTTCGATATGATGAAATCTGTCGGAGCTATTTTGTCCCCGGTCAGCAGTTTTCTTGTGTTGAATCTCTATTCCAACGGTTTCTCTCCACTGCTTGGGGAGACCGTGCTTCGTCAGGCGTTCGGCCTTGGAGAGGCAGGCTATGAGATGCAGTCGGGCGAACTGGCGTTGAAGGATAAATTCGGCAAAGTGCTGCCGCTGTCAATAGTCGTTAGGTTGAAAAGATAAAGGTATAGAAGAATATGATGAATCTGCTCTTTGTGCATTGGAACGTGGATCCGGTGCTGTTTCATATCGGAGGACTTCAAATCCGGTGGTACGGGTTGCTGTTTGCCTCCATATTCGTGATAGGCTGTTATCTCTTCAAATGGTTCTTTACAAGGGAAAAAGCTGATACGAGGTTGATGGACCCGCTGTTTGTCTCCGTTTTTGTCGCTACAATAGTCGGTGCGAGGCTCGGTCATTGTATTTTTTATCAGCCTGATTACTATTTTGGCTCCTGGAGTGGTTTTCTGGAGATATTCATGCTGTGGAAAGGAGGGCTTGCGAGTCACGGTGGCGCAATAGCGCTGCTGCTTGCCGTATGGTGGTTCTCTGCCAAGTATGGAAAGAAGGAAGGCCTTGATTTCTTGTGGGTTATTGACAGATTGTGCATAACGGTGGCATTTGCGGGATGTATGATAAGGCTTGGGAATCTGTTCAATTCGGAGATTTACGGAGACGAGACATCTCTGCCATGGGGCTTTATTTTCGAGTTGAGGGGGGAAACGGTTCCAAAACATCCTACACAGTTGTATGAGGCGCTGTCTTACCTTGTGCTCGGTATTATCATGGTGCTGATATACCGGTTTAAGGCTGATAAGGTGTACAGAGGGTTCTATTTCGGATTCTTCCTTCTCGGATGTTTCGGTATGCGGTTTCTGATAGAATTCATAAAGGAGCCACAGGTAGGATTTGAGGAGTCGATGGTACTTGATATGGGTCAGCTGCTCTCCATACCTTTCATTGTGGCCGGTATAGTGATGCTCGTGTTGTCCTATGTCAGAAAGTCACCTGACTTGCTTGTCCGACCTTCCGGGAACGGCAGGAAAGATGCGCATAAAGACGACAAACCAGTGGCTCATTCCAAATTTTAAAATAATTTTAATAACAATATTATTTACTGTTATCTGGCTCGGTATTTGTAATACTGCCGCCAGATAAAATTTTTTATGAAAAGAATGTTGTTTACTTTATTTGTTGTCATGGCAATGTCCGTTTCTCTTACCGCCCAGGATATGGCGGAGGCGGCGGACAGCAGCAAGACGGCTACGAAAGTGATTTCCATTGAGCAGGCGCTTGAGATTGCGCTTAGTGAGAACGCGTCCGTGAAAGTGGCAGATATGGAAGTCCTTAGAACGGGGTATGCAAGAAAGGGTTCGTATGCCTCGCTGTTCCCGCAGATTGACGGGAATGCTGCATATCAGCGCACGATCAAGAAGCAGGTTATGTATATGGATTTCGACATGCCGGGTATGGGCGGAGGTAAAGGTGAAGGTGAAGGCGATTCTTCTTCGTCTTCTTCATCATCTTCTTCAACTGCTGCCGGCGGCGGGTTCGAAGTAGGACGTTGGAACACATGGTCGGCAGGAGTTTCTGCTTCCATGCCGCTTGTCAATGCGCAGTTGTGGCAAAGCCTGAAAATCTCTGATATGGATGTCGAACTGGCCGTTGAAAAGGCACGCAGTTCCAAGCTTGAGATGGTGAAACAGGTCAAGCAGGCTTATTTTGCCTGTCTTCTTGCCAAAGAGGCGTTTGGTGTCTATAAGTCAGTCTATGAGAATGCTCTCGCAAATCTTGAGCAGACTCAGCGGAAGTACAATGCCCAGAAAGCTTCAGAGCTCGACCTTGCCAGGGCCAAGACAAGTCTTGCCAATGCAATCCCTAATGTGTTTGATGCGGAAAATTCCGTGGTTCTGTCTTTGTGGCAGTTGAAAGCCGTGATGGGAGTGGATCTTTCGGAAGAAATAGATGTCGACGGGACGCTGCTTGATTATGATGACGAACTTCTCGAAGTGTCGGTCAGCATGGAGCAGCCGGACTTGTCAGGGAATTCTTCCCTTCGTCAGCTTGACATTCAGGCGCAGCAGTTGGCAGCCAGTATCAAGGCGCAGGAATATGCCAGTCTGCCGAGCATCGCATTGTCTTTCTCGTACAGCATGAATGCCATGACCAATGATTTCAAGTTCAATACTTACCGATGGTCACCGTATTCGTATGTCGGATTGAGTCTTCAGGTGCCTATATTCGCCGGTGGCAAGAGGGCAAATGCGGTCCGTCAGGCTCGTGTGCAGGCAGATGAGCTTGCCGTTCAGACCCAGGAGACCGAGCGTCAGCTCAGGATAGCCATCAGACAATGCCTCAACACTATGGATACGGCAGTCAAGAGTTATTCTTCTGCGCTTAGTGCCGTGGAGTCTGCAAGTAAGGCCTATGATATTGCAAGCAAGTCTTACAGCGTAGGAAAGAATACGCTTACGGATTTGAATGACGCGCAGTTGGCGCTTACCCAGGCTCGCTTGACTTCTTCGCAGGCGGTATATAATTATCTTGTGGCGAAGGCTAATCTTGAAAGCCACATCGGTGCTGATTTTACAAATGAATAATAGCGGAAAAATGAAAATAAGAAGTTTAATGTACGGGCTTGCCGTAATTGTGCTGGCGAGCTCATGTGGTGCACGCAAGCAGGAAGCGGCACCGGTGGAAGAAGAGAAAGCAGCCATTGTTGAGGTTTATACTACCGTAAAGGAAACGGTTTCCCATGAGACCGGTTATGCAACTACGGTCCAGGCCAATATTGTCAATAATATCACTCCGCAGAATGCCGGCAGAATCCGTAAGCTGAATGTGGAAGTGGGGGATTTTGTAAAGCAGGGCCAGATTCTGGCCGAGATAGACAGGGTGCAGCTTGATCAGGCGGCCCTGAAACTTAAGAATGATGAGACAGAGCTTGAAAGATGCCGCCAACTCTACAAAGAAGGCGGACTTTCGCAGTCGGACTTCGAATCCATGGAACTTGCTTTCAAGGTTTCCAAGAGTTCTTATGACAATCTTCTTGAGAATACCGTTCTGCGCTCTCCTATAAGCGGTGTCGTTACGGCAAGGAACTATGATGTCGGGGATATGTATTCGATGTCTTCACCAATTTACACGGTCCAGCAGATTTCTCCGGTAAAACTTCTGGTAGCGGTTTCGGAAACTGACTATACCAAGGTTTCAAAAGGGGACAAGGTTACGGTGCTGGCGGATGCGCTGCCGGGAGAAGTATTCAAGGGATCCGTAGTGCGCCTTTATCCTACCATGGATGCGGTTTCCCATACATTCAATGTTGAGGTGCAGGTGGCCAATTCATCTGCCCGTCTTCGCCCCGGAATGTATGCAAAGGCTTCGCTCAACATGGGCGATACTGACAGCGTCGTGATTCCTGATGCCGCCGTGGTGAAGCAGCAGGGCTCCGGACAGAAGCTTGTGTATGTTCTTAAGGCGGATTCCACTGTGGAGGCGCGCATAATAACTCTCGGAAGGTTCTTTGATGGTAAATATGAAGTGCTGTCCGGTCTTTCTGAAGGCGAGATAGTAGTTGTAAAGGGACAGTCCGTATTGAAGTCCGGTGATAAAGTGGAGGTTGTAAAATGAGTATTTATCGTTCAGCGGTCAAGCATCCGGTAACTACCACGCTCATATTTGTCGCCTGTGCGATATTGGGATTGTTCTCGCTAAGCAGAATATCCATCGCGCAGTTTCCGGATTTTGACGCAAATACCATCATGGTCATGTCCTCTTATCCCGGAGCCAATGCCAGGGATATCGAGAGCAACCTGACCAAAGTCCTTGAGAATGCACTCAACGGTGTAGCGGATCTCAAGGAGCTCAATTCTCAGTCCAAGGAGAACATCTCCTTGCTTACTCTCACATTCGAGTACGGAACAGACATAGATGAAGCTACCAATAATGTCCGGGACAAGCTTGATATGGTAAATTCGACGCTTCCGGACGGAGCGTCTCTTCCGACCATTTTCAAGTTCAGCGCGGATGATATGCCTATTATGCTGCTCTCTGCCACCGCAAACGAGAGCTTGCAGGGACTTGATAAGATTCTTGATGACAAGTTGGCCACACCTCTTGCCCGCGTAAGCGGAGTGGGAACCGTATCTGTCATCGGTGCACCAAGCCGAGAGATAAAAGTTTACTGCGATCCGTCAAGACTTCAGGCGTATGGACTTACCGTATCTTCCATCGCTCAGGTGATTTCTGCGGAGAACAAGAACATCCCGTCCGGAAATATAGACATCGGCAGTCAGACTTATACGCTCAGGGTTCAGAAAGAGTTTTCCGATCCGTCCGAACTGTTGGATGTCGTAGTGGGCAATCACAATGGAGATATCGTATATCTTCGTGATGTCGCCACGTTGGACGACGGTCCGGAAGAGAGAGAGCAGGAGTCTTACACTGACGGAATAAGGGCTGCCCGTGTCACTATCCAGAAGCAGTCCGGTGCCAATACCGTCAATGTTATCCGTGATGTAAAGAAGCAGCTCAAGCAGATAGAAAAGACGCTGCCTTCCGATATTGAGATAACGGTAATCAATGATGGCTCCACCGAGATTATCAATACCATCCACACTTTGGTGGAAACGATATTGATAACGTTCATTGTGGTCATGCTCGTGGTGTTCCTGTTCCTTGGAAATTTCAAGTCCACGGTTATCATTGTGCTGTCCATTCCGATTGCGCTTCTGGCCTCGCTGGTATATCTGTTTGCAACTGGCAGTACGCTCAACATCATTTCCATGTCCGCACTTGCGATAGCAATCGGTATGGTGGTGGATGATGCAATCGTGGTTCTGGAAAATGTATCCACGCATCTCGCCAGAGGAGAGAAACCTGAAGAGGCTGCCGTGCATGGCACCGGAGAAGTGGGTATTTCCGTAGTGGCGTCCACGCTTACCATGCTCTGCGTATTCCTCCCGCTTACCATGGTTCAGGGAATGGCCGGCATCATGTTCAGCCAGCTCGGATGGATAGTCAGCATCATTATGATCGTGTCCACCACCGCGGCTCTTACGTTTGTGCCGATGTTGTGCTCCAGGTGGCTTACCGCCGAAAAGAGTCACGGCAAACTCTATCAGTGGCTTTTCGTGCCTTTCAATAAGGTGATTAGCTGGATTTCAAGAGGTTATGCGCACGTCATAAGATGGTCCGTGAAGCGTGGCGTTGTCGTGGTGTCCGTGTTTGTAGCGATGTTTGTATTGTCGCTGGTGTTCCTCGTTCCCGGTATCAAGACGGAGTATTTCCCTCGTGGAGATTCAGAACGGATTTCCGCTACCATCAAACTCCCTAACGGCACCGCGCAGGATGTGACAAGAGACTTCTACTACAAGGTGTACGATGAGATTGTGGCCGCAGTGCCCGAAATCAAAGTATTCAACGGCTCGTTCGGACAGGCTGATTCAGACAATGCGTTTGCAAGCATGCAGAGCAACGGTACCCATATCGTTTCCATGAATATCAATATCGGCACTTCAAGTACGCGCGAGCGCAGCTCTGCCGAAATTGCCGATGTTGTTCGCGGTATCATTGCCAAATATCCGGAAGTACGCACGGCTACCGTGACTGACGGTGGTATGGGTATGGGAGGTGCTGCATCTGTGGATGTGGAAATCTACGGATACAGTTTTGAAGACTCGGATGTTTTTGCCAAAGAGATTCAGGCCAAGATGCTTGAGAATCCGATTTTTGCTCAGGTGACCCTCAGCCGCGATGAATATACTCCGGAACTTCAGGTGGACTTCGACCGTACCAAACTTGCCCTTAACGGACTCAATTCCACAACGGCCGGTGCCGCGTTCAGCGCTGCGATGAGCGGTACGGTAGCTTCCTACTACAGGGAAGACGGCGAGGAATACAATATCCGCGTGCGTTATGCTCCGGAATTCCGTAGGAATATTGAGGATATTGAGAATATAAGCATACCTAATGCGGCCGGCAAGCAGGTTAAAATCAAAGACCTGGGTACTGTGGTGGAAACCCTGGTCCCTCCTACCATTGAGCGAAAGGACAGGGAAAGGGTAATTACCGTCAGCGGTATGCTCGGCGAGGGAGCCGCGCTTAGTGACGCCGTAGCCGTAGCCGAGACGGTTATTGCCGACACTCAGGTGCCGTCCGGACTCAGCACGGTCATTGCCGGAGATTATGAGGATCAGCAGGATTCATTCAGGGATCTCTTTGTGCTTATGATTCTTATGGTGGTGCTCGTGTATATGGTGATGGCGTCTCAGTTCGAGTCTTATATGGGACCGCTTGTCATAATGCTTTCAATTCCGTTTGCGCTTATAGGTGTGTTCTTCGGCTTGAGAGTGACAGGCACGGCGCTTGGACTCATGGCTTTGATCGGAGTGATAATCCTCCTCGGTATTGTGGTGAAGAACGGTATCGTGCTTATTGACTACACCATTTTGTGCCGTGAGAGGGGAATGAACGTCAGAGATGCGGCGACAACAGCGGCAAAGAGCCGTTTGCGCCCGATTCTCATGACCACTCTTACTACCGTTCTCGGTATGCTCCCGATGGCTGTAGGTCATGGTGAAGGCGCCGAGATGTGGAATTCTCTTGGTATTACCGTATGTTGGGGCTTGACCATCTCAACTCTGGTGACCCTTGTGCTTATACCTACGGTATATTGTATGATCTCTGTTGCTCAAGAAAGGAGGAAAAAGAAATGAAAGCATTGTTCATAGCGTATAATCAGTCCTACAATGAAGAAATTTGTGATATCCTGGCGCAGTTCGGACAGCGCGGATATACCAAATGGGAGGATATTGAAGGCAAGGGAAGTTTCAACGGCCAGGCCCGATTTGGGAGTCATGCATGGCCGGAGATGAACCATGCGGTGCTTTCCGTAGTCAAGGACGATAAGGTGGAACCTATTCTTCAAGCCCTTAAGGCTAAAGATGAGTCTTCCCCGGAACTTGGATTGCGGGCATTCGTTTGGAATATTGAAACTTTGTATTAATTTTGTATCCGTCGCCATGGTGGCGGCGGATATTTTTTAAAATAGATTTGATATGGCAAAGGTTATAAATGACGCTAATATTGCGGAGGTCCTTGCTTCCGGTAAGCCGGTTGTTATAGATTTCTGGGCTACATGGTGCGGTCCGTGCCGTGTTCTTGGCCCTACTGTTGAAGAGGTTGCGGAAGAGTATGCAGATAAAGCCATAGTGGCCAAATGCAACGTTGACGACTGTGAAGACATCTCTATGAAGTACGGAATCCGTAATATCCCTACTCTGGTGTTCATCAAGAACGGAGAAGTGGTGGACAGGACGGTAGGAGTTGTGTCCAAGCAGGACATTGTTTCCCGTATTGAGAAATTATTGTAGTTTTAAAAGTTTTTCAGATGAAAAAATTTATTCTGGCCATTGCAGCGCTTGCGCTCGCTGTTTCCGCTTATGCCCAGGTGGGTATAAGTGCTGGTTTAACCTCTGCTTCCGCTACTCTCGAGGATGCTGCTAAAGATGTCACGGGAGGAGCTGTGAACAGTTATCATGTCGGACTTACCTACAAGATAGGAATCGGCAACATTCTTGCAATTCAGCCGGCCATCCTCTACAATGTGAAGGGGAGCAATTTTGACGTGACGAAAATTGGTGACACCAAGCTTAACTTCAAGACCGGATTTGTAGAGGTTCCTGTACAGGTTCAGGCTGGTCTTGGTATCGGACGTATCGTAAGAGTTTATGGTTTGGCAGAGCCTTTTGTAGGATATGCTATCACCAATGAGGTATCCGCTTCCGGAGCAATCGCAGCGGCTTCCGAGCCGAAGAAGACCTGGGACAACGTGAAGAACCGTCTCGAGTATGGTGTCAGCCTTGGTGCCGGTGTGGAAGTTCTCCGTCATATTCAGGTAAGTGTCAAGTATTTCTGGACATTGAGCGATCTTTATGGTACGAAGGATGTCAATCTTGACAGCATTATTTCCGGACTTGGAGACATCAATGCCAAGAATGTGAACGGTATCTCCGCTACAATTACATTGCTGTTCTAAAATATGTCAGATAAAAGGGCGGTCGTTTTTTGTTCCGCCAGTAATGATATAGACCCGATATACAATCAAGCTGCACGTGAGATAGTACGTGCGGCTTGTTTGTCTGGATATGACATCGTGTCGGGTGGTACCATAAAGGGTACCATGAAAGTTGTGTGCGATGAGGCATCGGCGTGTGGCGTGGAGGTTATCGGCGCCATTCCCCGTTTTATGAAAGGCCTGGAACATCCGCAGCTTTCGCGGTGTATCTGGACGGATAAGATGTCGGAGAGAAAGGATGCAATGCGGGAAGGAACCTGCCTTGCGATTGCCCTTCCAGGGGGAATAGGGACGCTGGATGAGCTGTCAGAGACCTATTGCCTCGCCAAAATGGGGATTTATAAGGGCAGGGTCGTGGCTTTCAACATGGACGGGTTCTATGAACCTTATCGAAGGCAGCTTGACCTGTTCGTAGAGAAAGGCATGTTGGACAAGGCCTCGAGGGAGCTTATCTCCTTTCCGGAGACAGTTGAACAATTGAAATCATTGTTGTGAGCCGGGAAGAAATATTGGCATACCTGTCATCAGACTGGGAAAAGGTGCTGGCTTATATGGACAGCGCACTGCACACGGATGTGCATATGCTCGATTCTGTGAATTTGCGTATCCGGTCCCATTCCGGCAAGATGCTGCGGCCGATGGTGGCATTGCTTATGGCAAAGGCCTGTGGGCAGCCGAATGATGATACGTATCGCTACGCTGCGGCCATAGAACTTTTACATAACGCCACTTTGCTCCATGATGATGTGGCTGACGAAAGCTCGGAGCGGCGTGGTCTGCCTACCGTATCCGCGTTGCTGGGACCGTCGGTAGCCGTACTGGTGGGCGATTTCTGGCTGTCAAAGGCGATGGAACTCGTCTTCGGTGCCGCTTCATACAAAGAAGCCGTCGGCTTTTTGTCCAATAGTCTTACGAGTCTTGCCGAGGGCGAGGTTATGCAGCTCGAAAAGGCGGGAAGTGCGGACACACAGGAGTCGGACTATTATCGCATCGTCGAATATAAGACAGCTTCACTTTTTTATGCGGCCACATTAGCGGCGGTGTGCTCGATCAATGCTCCTGAAGACAAGGTGCAGGCCGCGAAAGATTATGGAACGTCTCTTGGAATTGCTTTCCAGATCAAAGACGATATCCTTGATTATGTAGGCACGGACGCATTAGGCAAGCCTACAGGCGTTGATTTGAAAGAGAAAAAAATCACCCTTCCGCTTCTTGGTGCCTTGAAGAACGCAGGCTGTGAAAGCGAGATCCGTTCCAAGATAAGGCAGATGGATTCCCATCCTGAATATCAGGACGAGATAAGGACATTTGTATTGGAAAACGGAGGGTTGAGTTATGCTTCAGATTGTTTGGAGCGGTATATTGACAAGTCAAAAGCCGCTCTTGAAGCGCTTGAAGATTCGGCGGCAAAAGATTGTCTTATATCCATTGCCGAGTACAATACTTTGAGAAATATATGACATCTAATCAGATACGCGGAAATGAAGGGGTAGTAAAAGCTCTTTTCGGCATGGTGGATGCCGGGAAGGTGCCGAATGCGATTCTCCTTCAGGACGAGGATGGAGGACAGGCAATGGAGATCTGTCTCGCCTTTGTCAGGTATCTGTATTGTCATTCCCATGTCAATGGGAATTTTTGCGGGGAATGCCCGCAGTGCAACAAGACCGGAAAGCTGATTCATCCGGATGTGCACTTTATTTTCCCTACGGCGTCATCCATGCTGTCGGCGCAGTTTTCAAAGCAATTCAGGGAACTTGCATTGAGTAATCCCCGCTTTACGGAGGATGAACTTTCGGCCGCATTGGGCATTGAGGGGAAAAAGCAGATGATAGGTGTGGATGAGGCCAAGCACCTGCTGGATGAGCTTTCGGTAAGTTCCTTGGAGGGAGGTTTTCGCACGGTTGTGGTTTTTCTGCCGGAATACATGAACGCCGAGGCGGCCAACAGGCTTCTCAAAAGTGTGGAGGAGCCGGACAGCAAAACGGTATTTGTGATGATTACTCATCATCCGGAAAAAGTTCTTCAGACCATTTCTTCCCGTTGCCAGCGTATTATGGTGGCCGGCTCGGGCTGTGGAGCCCCCGTTTCTTTCCAGTCCCCGGAGTTGTATTCGATGCTGCTTGACGCATTGTGTTCGCGGGATTTTTTTGCGGCTCTTGATGTGGCCGATTCCCTTGCGGCGTTGCCTTCGAGGGACATTGCAAAATCGTTTTGTAAGTTTGCCGCGTTTTCCATCCGGGAGATTTTTCTTGTCCAACAGGGACTTCCTTCCGATTCTGCCTCGGAAATTGCAAGACGGAGCGCATCTTCCCTGCCTAAGAGTTTTCCGCGCAATGCCCTTTCAGTATTTGATGATGCGGCCAGGAAAATTGATTTGAATATTAACCTTAAGATATTGTTCACCGATATGGTGGATAAATTGATGATATATGCAAAATAACGAATCTATACAATATGACTGCCTGAGAGGTTGTGTCGTCACCAGCGATACGGAAACCGGCGATGTGTGCTGTACATATCGTCCGGGCTGCTGCAAACTCGGTGATCGCAATTGGCTCAAGGATGCACAGGACGGAACATATAAGGATATTTTCGAGGTCAGGTTCAAGAATACGCGCAAAGGATTCTATATCAATGATTCTCCCCAGAATGTAAGAGTCGGTGATTTGGTGATGGTGGAAGCCGTGTCCGGTCTGGACCTTGGAATCGTGACGCTTGAGGGTCCTATTGTCGGCCGCCAGATGAAATACAAAGGGCTTGACCCGGATACCGCTGACCTTAAGAAGATATACAGAAAAGCCCGCCAGTCCGATATTGACCGTTGGCAGGAGTCGATTGCAAGAGAGCAGGAGACGATGATAAAGGCTCGAAGCATTGCGGCTGAGATGGGACTTGAAATGAAAATCGGAGATGTGGAATTCCAGGGGGATGGCTCCAAGGCAATATTCTATTATATTGCCGACGGGCGTGTGGATTTCAGACAGCTTATCAAAGTCTTTGCCGAGGAGTTCCGTATCAGAATAGAAATGAAGCAGATAGGAGCGCGGCAGGAAGCCGGTCTCATCGGCGGGCTTGGAGTCTGCGGACGCGAATTATGCTGTGCCAACTATATTTCTTCCTTTCAGAGCATTTCTACTGCGGCGGCCCGTTGTCAGGACCTTTCGCTCAACCCGCAGAAACTTGCCGGACAGTGCGGAAAACTCAAGTGTTGTCTTAATTACGAAGTGGCGACATATATGGACGCTCAGTCGCGCATTCCTCGGGTAAATGAACCTCTGGAGTTTGAAGACGGGCAGGCATATCTTCGCAAGACGGATATTCTCAAGGAGCTGATGTACTTCTCATACGACAAGACGTCGGATGCCAATCTGTATCCTCTTGCCGCATCGGAAGTTGTAGAGATTATAAAGATGAATCGCAACGGCATCAGGCCGGAGTCGCTGCGAAGCGAGCCGGAGCCGGAAGCACCGGAATTCATCACGGCCGTGGGGGATGACAGCATAAGCCGTTTCGATACACCTAAGCGCAAGCGCTCCCGCGGAGGTAAGAAGAACGGACAGAAGCAGGGCGGTGGGGCTCGCCGCAAAGGTCCCAAATCAGAGTAATGGGACACGACAAGCTTAGAAAATTTGCAGAGAACGATACCTTCTCCTGCCTGGTACAGGCTTCTTCGAAGGAACTGCTTGCCAATGGTTATGCCAATTTGGCCGATCATCCCATAAAGGGACATTGGCACCGGGAGAAATTCGGCTCCTGCAGTCCCGATGCGCCTCTTGTGCTCGAACTCGGTTGCGGTAAGGGAGAATATACGGTGGCGTTGGCTCAGCGTCGTCCGGAATCAGTATTTGTCGGTGTGGACATCAAGGGCGCCAGGCTTTGGAAGGGTGCCAAATTCGTGGAAACCAACCATATCTCCAACGCGGCTTTCCTAAGGGCGCGAATTGAGTTCATTTCCGCTTTTTTTGCTCCCGGGGAAGTGTCTGAGATATGGCTGACTTTTTCTGACCCTCAGTATAAAAGTCCGAATTCCAGATTGAGTTCTCCGGTTTTTCTGGACAGGTACAGGAAAATGCTTCGCAAAGGCGGGATAGTGCATCTCAAGACTGATTCCCGGTTCCTGCATGAATATACCAAGTCTGTGTGCAAGGCCAACGGCTTGAAAGTGCTGGCTCAGACGGAGGACCTGTATGGCGAACTGGACAGACTGCGGCCGCTGGTTGGCAGTGAAGTGTATCAGGTCAGTACCTTCTACGAGTCAATGTTCAGGGAGCAGGGATACAATATCAATTATCTTTCTTTCTGTATTGACCATGAAGGGGAATTCCGCCAGCCGGATATGCCATCGGAGTTCGACTCGGATTATTGGCGTTCCGTAGAGGGCCCGAGGCTGCTGTTCGGACATGACTCCGCCGAGACCCGCAGGCGCAAACTCCTCTCTTCTCAGGACTCCGAGGCGGAGTCGTAGTTTGCTTAATGCTGGATTATTGCTATCTTTGCAAAATTTAACGCTGACGAGGACAGATTTGAATGCTTGCAACCTCGTTCAAAAAAATGCTAAAATATGAACTATCTATTTACATCGGAGTCAGTCTCCGAAGGTCATCCGGACAAAGTCGCTGACCAGATTTCAGATGCCATTCTTGATGAGTTTCTCCGTCAGGACAAAGAGGCCAAAGTAGCTTGTGAAACATTCTGTACCGCCGGACTGGTGGTTGTGGGCGGAGAGGTCCGTTCCGATGATGCGTATGTGGATGTGCCGGCGGTGGTGCGTCGTGTCATCAAGCGTATCGGCTACGATAAGGCTGAATATGGCTTCGATGCCTCATCTTGTGGTATCATTTCCACGATTCACGAGCAGAGTGCGGATATCAACAGGGGAGTGGTACGCGAGCAGCCGGAAGAGCAGGGCGCCGGAGATCAGGGTATGATGTTCGGATACGCCAGCATCGATACGGAGGAATATATGCCTCTGGCCCTTTCTTTGTCGCACAAGCTGCTCAGAGTGCTGGCCGATATAAGGCACAATGAGCCGGAACTGATGCCGTATTTGCGCCCGGATGCAAAATCCCAATTTACTGTCGAGTTCTCTGAGAAACATTGCCCGATCAGGGTACATACCATCGTGGTCAGCACGCAGCATGATGAGTTTGATACGGATGAAAACATGCAGGCGCGTATTGAAAAAGACATCCGCGAGATTGTCATACCGAGACTTATAGCATCGCTTCCGGACAGGACCGCATCCCTGTTTGACGACAATTTCATCCTTCATGTCAATCCTACCGGAAAGTTTGTGATTGGCGGACCTGCCGGAGATACCGGGCTTACAGGACGTAAAATTATAGTGGACACATACGGAGGACGCGGAGCTCATGGTGGCGGTGCCTTTTCCGGAAAGGATCCATCCAAAGTTGACAGGTCTGCAGCTTATGCGGCCAGATACATAGCCAAGAATCTTGTGGCTGCGGGTGTGGCCAAAGAGTGTCTTGTGCAGATAGCGTATGCCATTGGAGTGGCGGAGCCTGTGAGTGTGTTCGTGGACACGTACGGCAGCAGCACCATTCCGGGATACCAGGGCCAGCAGGCTGATGCATACATTGCTTCTGTCATCAGAAAGGTGTTTGACCTCAGACCGGCGGCTATCATTGAGAACGCAGATACAACTCACCTCCCGAGAAATAGCAATAGGCCTCCTGCAGCGACGCTTTACCGGCACGGATGGACTTTATCTCTGTCCCGACCAGAACTATACCGGCATCGTACTGCTCAAGAAACTCATATTCAAATGAGGCTTTCTTGTTGTTGATCTGCACTCTGCTCTTAGCCTTTGCCATAATGGTGAATTATAACCCGAACTCTTTTTTAAGCAGCTCGACGCTGTCAAGTTTTTCCCATCCGAAGAACTGTATTCCGTCTTTGACTGGGCTTCTGCCTGGAGCAGCCACGAACCGTTCAGAGACCGCAAACTTCTGCTCACGCGCAAGGAACTGCGGCATCTTGCCCAGGCTGTCAAGACCAAAGGTCTTACCATTGTGGCTACGAAAGTATATATTTCCGACAATGGCTACGCCAAGGTCCACATTGCGCTTGCCCGGGGAAAGAAAGAATTTGACAAGAGGACCAGCATCAAGGAGAAGGATATCCGTCGGGAACTTGAAAGGGGATAAGAATGCCAAAGGTCAAGAATATCTGTGCACAGTTGCCTGAGCCTGAAGTCATTGATGCCGGAGCAGTTGCCGGTGGATGGCTGAAGGGAGAGATTGACCTCATTGTGGTGCTGGGTCCGACCGCTTCCGGAAAGACCAGATATGCAGTAGAACTGGCAGAAGAGCTTAATGCCATGATGGCTGTCGGGCTGTTTGAGGGTTGTCCGGGAAGAATGACTGACGAGCACCCCGTCAGCGGCGTGGAGATTATATCCGCCGATTCCCGGCAGGTCTATCGCGGCATGGATATAGGTACCGGCAAGGACTTGTGCGAATATGGGGATGTGCCCTATCATCTTATAGATATTGCTGATGCCGGCGAGCAATATAATGTCTATCGGTATGTTGAGGATTTCAAGAAGGTCTATGCGGATATCCGTTCCCGCAGGGCCATACCGATTCTGTGCGGCGGCACGGGGATGTATATCAATGCAGTTACCGCCGGATATGATTTTTCATCACGTTTGCCTTTAAGCGCTAAGCGGGAGGCTGTGCAGGCAGATGGGCTTCCCCGTCATCCTTACTTTATTGGGACTCTTGTGAGCCGGGAGGTTCGCAATGAGCGGATTGACGCCCGTTTGGATGCCAGGCTCCGGGAAGGCATGGTGGAAGAAATAAAGGGATTGTTGGACCGTGGAGTGCCGGAAGAAGTGCTTCTGGGCTATGGTCTGGAATATAAATTTGTCACGCAGTATATCCTCGGAGAACTTACTTTTGACCAGATGCGCGAGAGGCTTGCCATTGCAATTCACCAGTTTGCCAAGCGTCAGATGACATGGTTCCGCGGCATGGAGCGCAGCGGCGTATCTATCCATTGGACACAAATGTGATATTTTTTTAACATTCGAAATTTGCACGAGTTGACGGAATGGTTTATATTTGTGTTCGTTTTGGAGAGTATTTGTTTTGTAGCAATGACTTAATTGCTTAAAATTCACTATATTTGTGCGCGAATTATAAACTATTCGAAGCGAGGAAACCGAAAATGTTTTCTAATTATTATAAAACGGTATGAACAAAACAATCAAAAGCCTGTTGCTGTGTTTCGCAGCTATGCTTTTTGTTATCTCTGCTTCTGCGCAGGTAACAACCTCTTCTCTGAACGGTAGAATTACCGATACGAGCGGAGACCCAATCCCCGGAGCGACAGTAGTCGCTGTACACACCCCTTCAGGTTCACAGTATTATTCTGTGTCCAATGAGGAAGGCCGTTACTTTATCAACGGTATGCGTGCCGGTGGTCCTTATACTGTTGAAATCAGTATTCTTGGTTATCAGACAGTGTCATACACAGACATCACCCTTCAGCTCGCCGAGAGTTATACTCTTTCCGCCAAGCTCTCTGAGGATAAGGAGATGCTTTCAGAAGCGATGGTGATTTCTACAGCGTCTTCCCGCTTTGCAACTGAGAAGACCGGTGCTGCCACCAACATCAACAATTCACAGATTTCAGCAGTTCCTACTGTCAACAGAAGCATCACTGACGTAACCCGTCTTTCTCCATACGGAGGCGACGGAATGAAATTCGCCGGTGCTGACGGACGTACTGCCAACTTCACTGTGGATGGAGCCAACTTCAATAACAACTTCGGTCTTAGCGAAAAGCTTCCTGGAGGCGGCAGCCCTATTTCTATCGATGCTATCGAGGAAATGCAGGTTGTCATTTCTCCTTACGACGTGCGTCAGACCAACTTCATCGGAGGTGGTATCAATGCTATTACCAAGTCTGGTACCAACACATTGAAGGGAAGCGCATACGTATATCATCGTAACGAGAATATGCGTGGCGATTCGGTTGACGGTGACGTTATTTCAAGCGGCCGTGCCACTGATCGCAGAACCACTTATGGATTTACCCTCGGCGGACCTATCGTAAAGAACAAGCTTTTCTATTTCGTGAATGCGGAATACACCAAGACTCCGACCATTGCCAACCGTTGGAGAGGTTCTGTAAACGGTAAGCCAAACGCTGACGACTACATTTCCAGAACTACACTCAGCGATCTTCAGAAAGTTTCTGAATTTGCGAAGTCAGAGTATGGATATGATACCGGTTCATGGAGCGATTTCCCTGCAGATGAGAGCAATCTGAAGGTTCTCGGACGCGTGGACTGGAACATCAACGACAAGAACAAACTTACCGTTCGTTATAATTATACGCTCAACAAAGCATGGAACAGCCCTAACGGATCTTCCATGGACGGTGGTTCACGTATGCCAAGCTACCGTACTTCCGCTAATTCCATGTCATACGCCAATTCCATGTATTCAATGGACAATCTGGTAAACACATGGTCTTTGGATTTCAACAGCCGCATTTCCGACAACCTCTCAAACCAGTTCCTTGCTACATTCTCAAAGCTTGATGACGTTCGTGGAACCAAGTCTTCAGAGTTCCCGTTCATCGACATCCTCAAGGCTACCGATGAAGGCAATCAGGACAACTACATCGCCCTTGGTTATGAGCTCTTTACATGGAACAATGCCGTACACAATACGGTTGTTACAATGAAGGACGACCTCACATGGTACAAGGGAGACCACAAGGTTACCGGAGGTATCAGCTATGAATATCAGATGGCTGACAACTCATACATGAGAAACGGTACAGGTTACTTCCGTTACTCAAGCATGGATGACTTCTTCAGCAAGGCTGCTCCTGAGACCGTGGCTTTGACATACGGTTATGACGGAGAACTCAACCCTGCTGCACGTGTCCGTTACCACAAGCCAAGCGTCTATGCACAGGATGAGTGGCAGGTTAACGACAACTTCAAGCTTACTGCCGGCATTCGTTTCGACGGTCTTTTCTTTGACAACAAGGATCTTATGACCAACGCTTCCATCTACTCTATGGACTGGAATGCTGACAACAACAAAGATACCGTTTACAAGAACGGAAGATTCTCTCTCGACGAAAACGGCAACTATGTATATGATGCCAAGGGAGACTACATCAAGACTGACGACGGAGCATATACCACCATCCCTGGACGCAAGTCCATCGATACCGGCAAATGGCCTAACGCCAGCCTTACCGTTTCTCCACGTGTAGGTTTCACATGGGATGTATTCGGCGACAAGAGCTTCAAGCTTCGTGGAGGTACCGGACTCTTCTCCGGACGTCTGCCGCTCGTATTCTTCACCAACATGCCTACCAACTCAGGTATGGTTCAGTATCAGGCTGCCATCAACGGCAACAAGACTGTTCCTAACGGATACAAGGGAAAGACAGAAGAAAGAGATGGCAAGACCTATTTCGATATGAGCGAATTTGCCGGCGGCGTACTCAGCCGTGCAGAACTTTACGAAAAGCTCATCAGCCTCGGATATCCTGCTACTATCTCTCCTGAGGATGGTACCATCCCGTCCAACTTCTCAGCCGTGGATTCCAAGTTCAAGATGCCACAGGTTTGGAAGACTTCTCTCGCCGTTGACTATGCATTCCCTACTTCATTCCCGTTCACGGTATCAGTAGAAGGAATTTTCAACAAGACTATCAACGGCGTGGTTCTCCGCGACTGGAGCGTTCAGGATCCTAACGGATTCGCAAGGTTCAACGGAGCTGACAACCGCCCTATCTATGACACCAATTCCAAGCTCACCTATCTTTCAGGTTACTCTAAGGTAACGAAGGAGGACGGTACGGTTGTCTATAACCCTAAGTACAAGAATATGCCTAATGCGTACGTTCTTGAGAACACCAGCAAGGGATATGGATATTCAGCTTCTATCACAGTCAACATGGAGCCTGTTGAGGGACTTCGTCTCATGGCTGCCTATACCCACACTGCAAGCAAGGAACTTACCAGTATGCCTGGTTCCAATGCATCTTCAGTCCTTAACTACATGGGTACTGTAAATGGTCCTAACAATCCTGGTCTTCACAATTCACAGAACGTGACCCCGGATCGTTTCATCGCATCCCTTACTCACAGTGACCGCAGCGGTAATCACTACAGCTTCATTTATGAAACATGGAGAGGCGGTTTCAACTACGGATACATGACATCCAACGTTGAGAATATTCTTGACATCAAGGCTGAGCTGAAGAGTGTTGGTAGATTTGCCTACCTTGACAGAGAAATCATGCTTGTAGCTGAAATCAAGTCTGTGAACCCATGGAGCGTAAACGCTGTATGTCTCAGCATATTCTCCCTGATGCTCTTCTTTGTTTGTATTATGCTCATTTCCATTTGTAACAGTATGTAT
>OQVP01000186.1_pt1 | contig 23552 bp, 19 predicted proteins | sample 1691541 | NCBI WGS metagenome assembly OQVP01 (sample SAMN03418258, study PRJEB22391) | human gut metagenome | biome: human-gut; feature: organic feature; material: feces | host: Homo sapiens | place: Tanzania | collected 2013-01 | reverse complement strand
AACAGTATACGAACATCAAAAAAAGCTTCCAAATCAACTTTCTGGTGGCCAGCAGCAGAGAACTGCCATAGGCCGTGCTATCGTTAAAAACCCGGACATTCTTCTCTGTGATGAGCCGACCGGTGCATTGGATTACAGCACCTCCAAGGAGATTCTGAAGCTGATCGAAGAGGTGAACCGGAAATTTGGCAATACGGTGATCATGGTGACCCACAATGACGCCCTTAAGCTGATGGCGGATCGGGTGGTCAAGCTGCGGGATGGCATGATCCGGAAGAATTACCTGAACGAGCACCGGACAAGTGCGGCAGAGCTGGAATGGTAAGGAGGGAGTTTGATGAAAAATCCTCTGAACAAGCGGCTGCCCCGGGAGCTGAAAAGCGAGATCGGCAAGTACCTTGTGCTGTTTCTGTTCCTGGCGGGCATGATTTCCATTGTGTCCGGCTTTCTGGTTGCCAACCGGAGCATGATTATCACTTACGATGAAAGCTTTGACAAGTATAACATTGAGGACGGCAACTTTGAGCTGTATGCCCAGGCAAATGATGCGCTGCTGGAGCGGTTGAACGGGGAGAAGCTGACGGTGTACCCGAATTTCTACCTGGAGCGTGAAACCGCCCAGGTGGACAGCACCCTGCGGATCTTTGCCAACCGGGAACAGGTGGATAAGGTTTGCCTGATGGAGGGTGCATTGCCGGAGCGGACGGATGAGATCGCCATCGACCGGATGTATGCGGACAACAACAGCTTGTCCGTGGGGGATACGCTGACGGTGGGGGAGAAGCCCCTGCGTATTACCGGACTGGTTGCCCTGTCGGATTACAGTGCTCTGTATGCCAGCCCCTCGGACATGATGTTCGACTCCATCAAATTTGGCGTGGCGATCATGACCCAGGAGGGCTTTGACAGCATGGGGGATGCCCATTTCCACTACAGCTACGCCTGGATCTATGACGATCCTCCGGCGGACGACTCCCAGGCAAAGGAAATGTCCGAAACCTTTCTGAAGACCCTGGCAGCGGATGCAGCGGCGGAGCAGAATGCGGTCACCGGTTTTATTCCCGCCTACAGCAACCAGGCGATCATCTTCTCCGGTTCAGATCTGAAGGGGGACAATACCATGATCACCGTGTTCCTGTATGTGGTGATCCTCATCATTGCCTTTGTCTTTGCTATCACTGCCAGCAACACCATTTCCAAGGAAGCCAACGTGATTGGTACCCTCCGGGCGTCCGGCTACACAAGGGGCGAGCTGGTGCGGCATTACATGACCATGCCCATGCTGGTGATGCTGGTGGCAGCCATTGTGGGAAATGTGCTGGGGTATACCCTGCTCAAGCAATACATGGCGGATATGTATTACGGCAGTTACAGCTTGCCCACCTATGTGACCCACTGGAATGGGGACGCTTTTGTCAAGACCACAGTGGTACCCCTGATTCTTATGTTCTGCATCAATCTGCTGGTGCTGGTGAACAAAATGAGCCTTTCGCCGCTGAAATTCCTGCGGCGGGATCTGAAACGCCGGCAGAAGAAAAAGGCATTCAAGCTGAATACGAAAATCGGCATTCTCAAGCGGTTCCGGCTGCGTGTGATCTTCCAGAACATGCCCAACTATGTGACGATTGTCATTGGCGTACTGTTCGCCAATTTCCTGCTGCTGTTCGGGTTCATGTTCGGCCCCCTGCTGGATCACTACCAGGAGGAGATCACCAGCAATTTGATCTGTCAGTATCAGTATGTGCTGAAGGCGCCCCAGGAAACCGATACCCCTGGCGCAGAGAAGTACAGTGTTGCATCGCTGAAAACGGTGGATGATAAGCGGAAAAGCGAGGATGTAACCGTCTACGGAGTGGTGCCGGACAGCGCTTATCTGGATCTGAACTTTGACGGGGGCGTGGTGATCTCCAATGCCTATGCGGAAAAGTTCGGGCTTTCCGCCGGAGATACCCTTCGGGTGAAGGAGGCATACGGGGACAAGGAATACAGCTTTCCCATCAAGGGCGTGTATTATTATCCTGCCGGCATTGCCGTGTTTATGGAGCAAAGTGCATTCCACAGCACCTTTGACCAGCCGGCGGATGCCTTTAATGGCTATTTTTCCAACCAGGAGATCACGGACATTGAGGATCTGTACGTTGCCACCACCATCACAGTGGACGATATGACCAAGACCTCCCGAGCCGGAGTAATCCGAGAAGATATACACGCACACGGTTTTCATCAGGTATGCGCACAGGGGAATGGTCAGCAGCATGGAACTGATTACCACAAGGGAGGTGGTGGTAATGTACAGACTGTTGATCTCCCCGTTTTGCGTGAAGGCAATACCGTACAGAGCCTGCCCTAGTCCAGGTGTTTTTTCCGCAGTTCCTGGAGGATCAGCAGAGAAACGGCAATGATCGTGAGATTCACCAGAATGGAGAGCACGTCCAATGCCTGCTTCCAAGTGCTTTTTGATGCCTGCACCGGGTATTTGATGGTTTGATGCATGTGTTCCTCCTTACGCTTCCAGGACAGTCAATTCATGTGCCAGCTTGGCTTTTGCCAGCTCTGTTTGCTGTTCCCCCTCCAACAGGAGTACATGTGTGCCGTTGGAGCAGACAATGCGTCCATCCGGCAGCAGGGTGTAATCCAGCACTCCGTGTCGCAGCACGGTTTCCTTTCCGTCCGGATCAATCCGCAGCAGTACCCGGTTCCGGGGACAGATTCCCGGATACTTGTCTCCAGCCTGCTGATTTTGTCTGCGGTTCTCCTCCGCTTTCAGCATGTTTTCCGCAAGGAACATCTCCTGGGGCGTTCTGTGCTTTGCCTTTTCGCTGCGGGAGGAATTGCTCCGCAGTGGCTCGCCGCCGTACCGCATGGAGAAATAGTTCAGCAGTCCCCCGATGGCCTTTACGATCCGAACCGGGAACAGCACGATATCCTTCAGCAGATTGCCATGCTTCTCCCCATCGTCATAGGGCTGTCGGATGCAGTATAGGGCACCGTCCGGTGCCTCCCGGGGAACCAGGTAATCATAAGCCGGATTGCTGCACAGGGTATCCAGACTCCCGGCGGCTGGCGCATATGCCAGGATCTCGTAAGGCCCCAGCTTGACAATGCCACCAGAATCGGAACGGGCGTATCCGGCACTGCTGCACAGAATCCGGCTGCCGTCCGGAGACCAACTTGGATGACACTCCGTCGTGTCCCCATCGGTAATATCCGTTTCCTCGTTGTCACCCAGATCCAGAATGCTCAGATGCAGCATCATGGGATCGCTTCCAATGCACATGGCAAGCTGCTGACCTCGCCGATCCATGCCGCCAAAGTGCAGATTCTGCCGGGTCAGCACATGCCCTTCCGCCTTGGCTGCCGGATCCAGATCTCGGCGATACAAGCCGCCTACCTCGTCCAGCTCTACGGCATACAGCATGCCTGCCGGATCCGGCACAAGTCCGTGCAACCCCATGTGGATCCGTGCAGGATCCACGGGCGCATTGTCCACAGCTCCGGTAAACATAGCACCGGTGCCACTGGTTTTCCAGGACTTTGCATCGTGAATGCTCTGCATGGTGGCAAGGTAGTTCTGATACCGAATGCTGGACAGAGCAGTTGTCTTTCCGTCCTCCCATACATAGAGCTGTTTTTCAGCGATGTATCCGATCCGCATGTCATTCCCTCCTGTCCTTGGCATGGCTCAGCAGATTCTGCTCTTTGCGGATCCGTCCATCCCGCAGCAGTTCCACCAGCGTGGTGTAATCGTCCCGGTCAATGGCATCCCGGTACGCTTGTAGGTTTTCAATCAGGGTATTCAGTTCAAACAGCAGGGGCTTGCGATTCTCCAGGAACAGGGACGCCCACATTTCCTCATTCAGGGTGGCAGTCCGGGTCATATCTTGAAAGCTGCCTCCGGAATAGCCGTTCTCCTGTTCCAAGGTGGGGCTTTTCACATAGGCGCTGGACACCACATGGGCAAGCTGGGAGGTGTAGGCGATCATGGCATCGTGCCCCTCCGGCGTGGTTTCCACAATATGTGCAAAAAAGCGGCTTTCATGAATTTGACTTGATTATGGTGTGCCTGCATCCCCGGTCTGCCAGGGCGTTTTTTGGCGCCCGCATTCCGGATTTCCGGCCAGGCGCCATGCTCACAGTGGAGCCGCCGATCAGACCGAGCCCCACCACCAGGACCTTCATTTGTTCCATTGTTTGCCCCCAATTCGTGTAGTTTATGCAGCGCCGGTTCAAAGCCGCTCGATGCTGCTGCCAGAAAGGGCAGGAACCGAAGCCCCTGCCTTCCTGTTAACGATCCTCCAACTTCTGATAGGGGATCTCATCCTTGACCGCTTTGTATGCCGGGCGGATGATTTTGTTTGCGTTGATCAACTCCTCCAGCCGATGCGCCGACCAGCCAGCGATTCTGGAGATGGCGAAGATGGGCGTAAACAGCTCATAGGGAAGTCCCAGCATCCGGTATACAAAACCGCTGTAGAAATCCACGTTGGCGCAGACACCCTTGTAGATCCGGCGCTCCTCCGCAATCACGCTGGGTGCAAGCCGCTCCACCAGACTGTACAGAGCAAATTCCTTCTGGTAGCCCTTTTCCTCACTGAGTTTTTCCACGAAGCCCTTGAATACGGTGGCACGGGGGTCGGAAATGGAGTATACAGCATGTCCCATGCCGTAGATCAATCCGGCATGGTCAAAGGCCTCCTTGTGCAGCAGAGCACGCAGGTAGTTCTTTACAGCCTCCTCATCCGTCCAGTCCGGCAGGGTCTGCATCATGTCGTCAAACATATGCACCACCTTGATGTTGGCACCGCCGTGCTTGGGACCCTTCAAGGAGCCAAGGGCAGCCGCAATGGCGGAGTAGGTGTCCGTACCGGAGGAGGAAACCACATGCACCGTAAAGGAGGAGTTGTTGCCGCCACCGTGTTCCGCATGCAGCACCAGGGCAAGATCCAGAATCTTTGCCTCCAGATCCGAGTACTTGCTGTCCGGCCGGAGCATATAGAGAATGTTTTCCGCTGTGGAAAGCTCCGGATTGGGGTGGTGCAGGAACAGACTTTCGTCATTTTTGTAATATTCAAATGCTTGGTATCCATATACCGCCAGGGACGGGAACTGGGCGATCAGCCGGATGCACTGCTTGAGCACATTGGCAATGCTCAGATCGTTGGGATTCGGATCATAGGAATACAGCGTCAGCACACTCCGTGCCAGTGTATTCATCATATCGTCACTGGGGGATTTCATGATGACGTCCCGGGTGAATGTGGTGGGCAGGGGACGGGCTTCTACCAACAGTTGTTGAAACTGCCGGAGGGCATCCTTGGTGGGCAGCTCCCCAAACAGCAGCAGGTATACGGTTTCTTCAAAGCCAAACCGGTTTTCCTCACTGAAGCCCTTGACGATCTGTTCCACGTCAATGCCCCGGTAGTACAGCTTGCCCCGTGCCGGCACGCTTTCCCCGTCTACAATGGCGGTGGCGCTGACGTTGCTGATATTGGTCAGACCCGCACGCACACCCTGTCCGTTGATGTCACGCAGACCCCGTTTTACATCGTACTTCTGATAAAGCGCCGGGTCGATGTCGTAATTTTTTTCGCAAAGATTCACCAGTTGGCTGATCTTTGTGTCCAGGTCGATGGATTGATACTTACCCATTGTATTCCCCTTCCTTCTGTCGTTGGTGTCGGATGCTTATTTATTTATTATACACCAAAACCGGGGAGACTGTCAACCTTTTGTCATACAATTTGTGCATGATATAACAAAACCGGTCAGCTTCCGAAGAAACTGACCGGTTTGAATGATTCAATTCAAAACAGAATTACTTCTGCGGGCCCAGCTCGGACTGTTCAATCAGGTGAGCCAGGTAACGTGCAATTGCAGTGATGTCATCAGCATCGATGGTGCCATCGTACTTGCAGTCTGCATTCTTCAGACCCTGTGCGGACGGCGGATTCGGAAGGGTAGAATCCTGCGCTACATAACGGGACAGGAGCACAACGTCGTTGATCTCAACCTTGCCGTTGCAGTCAACGTCGCCATACAGGTTGTCGTCCCCACCCTGTGTGGAACCACCAGGAGTTACTTCCGGATACAGCTGGTACATAGTACCCAGAGCCAACAGAATATCTCCTGCGTGCCAGAATCTGTGGTAGTTCAGCTCAACAGACTCAGTAGAACCAGTGGAGTCGAAAGCGTTCTTCAGCTCCATGTACTTCTCATCCTGCAGATACATGGAACGGATGCTGCTGAATGTAGCGCCGTTAGCCAGTGTATCGCCATAAGGAGTCTTGCCGTTGTAGCTGCTGGGGATCCAAACTTCCTCATCGAACATTCTGGAAAGGCTTCCGTTGGTCTCGGTTCTGGATAGACCGATGTCATCACGACCCAGTTCCCACTCTCTGTCGAGGAGCTGCTGTGCCAGGTACAGAGCCTTGCCGCCCAGGGAAGTAGCATCAGCACTGATCTCGCTGGACTTTGTGCCAACAGCCTTCGCATAGTAGATCAGGGTGTTAGCCAGAGAAGATACACAACCCAGGTCGGAGCTACCGGTTGCAGTAACGGTGCAGGTCAGACCAGAGTTTGCGTTCTCATTATAGGTACCAGTCCATGTAGCGGGCTGACCGGACCAATCCAGAGTAGCCGGGATTGCGTAATCGCCGTCATCGGTCAGAGTAGTATTCTCAATGAACCAAGCGACCCATCTGTCGAGGAGCTTGCTCAGTGTATCTTCAATGGTCAGACCGCCGGGCTTTACAGCACCCTTGGATGCATCTCCGTCAGTCTTTACATAGTAGTACAGCTCAGCCAGACGCTGTGTAGCCCATACCTGGTTGCCGATCCAGTGGTTGGAACCCGGGTCAGCATATACAGGATGCTCAACGTAAGCCATATCATAGAATGTGGGTACACCGGAGGTGTAGGTCATGTAGTCGCCGTTCCAGCAGTTGGTTGCACCGCCTGCGAAAGGACCGTCAGCAGACTGGAGCCACTGATAGAATTCCAACTGTCTCTGGAGAGAAGTGGTGTAGTCCTTGGTAGCGCCCTCAGCCTTCATTGCAGAGTTCAAGCCGGTATCATACAGAAGAGCGTATGCTGCCAGCGGGCTCTGATAGAACTGGTGAGCGTGGCTGCAGCCGATCTGCCAAGCCCAGGAGCCATCCTGTGCGCCGCCCCAGGAAGTGTACCATGCCATCAGGTAGTGGCAGGAGTCATAACCGGTGGAGGGGCTGTTCTTGTTCTGACAGCCGATTGCCTTGTAGTACTTATCGAACATGTCGTTACGCAGTTCGTCACCCATCTTACCAGCAAGTGTGGTAATGGAACTGTCGCCCACGCCCCACTTGTTTGCTGCGTAAATAGCCTGGATTGCACGGTTTTCTGCGTCCGGTGCGTTGGTGTAGGACCACTGTGCTGCAACGTTGGCATCGTTGTTGAAGATACCCTTGACACCACGATTTGCCATACCATACTTCAGAGTCTCGATGGACGGATGCGGTACGGTCTCGAAGCAGGACTCGGAGTTACCTCTCTGGAAGGTGTTGATGAAGGTGAACTTACCAGTGGTAGACGGGGTCTTGGAACCGCTGTCGTATGCCCCACCGTAGCCGTACCAGTCGTCAACGTCTGCCAGCCAGTGCATCAGGTACAGACCATTGTCGCCGGAGTATGCAGAGGTGAACTTGCTGTGGATCGGGTTGGAACCTGTGTTAGAAGATTCAGCCTGTACCGGGTAAGCTTTCGGATCATCCGGTACTTCCTTATTATACTGTGAACTCAGGGAAGACTTGTTCCAGAAACCAGTCTGGGTAGTAGGAATCATAACCTCCATTGTCTTCCAGGCCTTAGCCAGGTCATTGGTGTTGGTTGCGCCGTACTTACTGCCCACATTCTTTGCAATGTTGTCTCTCATTGCAGCCATCCATACGATGTAGGACATTGCCTCGGAAGTGGTCTCGTGGCCGTAGTCAGGAGCCTCAACGATGCAGGTCTCAACAGCGTGGTAAGGAACACCGAAGCCGCCAGATGCAACATTTGTCTTGCTCAGGTAGCCGTTTTCCTGACCCTTGGTTATAACGTCATCGTACAGAGACAGGAATCTCTGTGCATAGGTCTCATCGCCATATGCTTCATCCTTGGTTCTGGTGCCTGCAGCAGATGCAGCCAGCGGAAGCATGGTGCTGGAAACAAGAGCAACGGAAAGTGCAGCAGCAAGAACTGCTTTGTACTTCTTGAATACCATGTTTTCTTTTCCCCTCTCAAAAAATTTGATTTCGTGATCCTGCAGTGTAACCGCATTCTCTTAAACTTGTGTACCCTCCAGTGCATGCGGATTTTCCTCAGCGCATGGCGTAAATGTACACAAAACGCCCCTGCTTGAATCACACTCAAATTATAGTACAAAGGAATCTGCTTTGTCAACCCTTTACATAAAATGCGGAACCCGGCAAAATGATTTTGGCGGTTTGCATAAGTTTTAATCTGGCCGTTTGGGCAATTTGCTATTTACTGCTTTTGGAACTGCCCGGAGAGCCACTTGCTTGATTACAGTTTGTATAGCCGCTTTGCAACTTCATGCAATCTTCAGTCTGTTTACACAAAATCAACACAAAATGCTTGTAGAATAAGCACGGTTTTGTAGCATTATTGTCAGAATTACCTTACATTCATGATTCGGTTACAGCATATTCATAACATGTACATATATTTTTGCGATAATAATTAAGAATGTTTCTGCCGCTTTTTGCCTTGCAGCCGGGTAAAATCCACGCTGCATCCCGATGCCCGTACCCGGCATCCTGCGGCATGGACAATTTTGAAAGGGGAATTGGAATGGTTGAAATCAAAAACCTGACACGGTTCTATGGCAATATACCTGCGGTAAAAAATCTTTCCTTTACGGTGGAGGACGGAGAGATCCTTGGATTCCTGGGGCCAAACGGGGCGGGAAAGTCCACTACCATGAATATGATCACCGGCTATCTGCCCTCCTCCTCCGGAACGGTTGTGGTGGACGGCTTTGACATCGCCCAGCAGCCGGAGGAGGTCAAAAAGCGCATCGGCTATCTGCCGGAGCTGCCGCCCCTGTATCTGGATATGCGGGTGAAGGAATATCTGCGGTTCGTGGCTGGGATCAAGGGAGTCAAGCGGAAGGACGTGAAAGCCCAGATCGACCAGGCTATGGAGCGGCTGAAGCTGACGGATGTGCAGCACCGGCTGATCCGGAACCTGTCCAAGGGCTATAAGCAGCGTGTAGGCTTTGCCCAGGCGCTGCTGGGAAATCCCAAAATCCTGATCCTGGACGAGCCGACGGTGGGTCTGGATCCGTCCCAGGTTGCTCAGGTGCGGCAGCTGATCCTGGATCTGAAGAAGGATCATACTATTATATTCAGCTCCCACATTCTCTCAGAGGTCAGCGCTGTCTGCGAACGGGTGGTCATCATCAACAAGGGTGAGATCAAGGCCATCGACACCATCGAAAACCTGGAGAACAGCATCCAGGCAAATCTGTCCCTGTCCATTACAGTAGAAGGGGACAAGGCGAAGGTGGAGAAGCTGATCCAGACTGTGCCCGGAGTGGTTGCCATCAAGAGCGCAGAGTACATCAAAACCGGCACCCATACCTTTACTGTGGAGATCAGGGATGACAGCGTCCGCAAGGCGATCCTGGCAAATCTCATCGAGGCGGACTGCTCCGTTGTGAGCGTCAACACCTCCAAGATGAGCCTGGAGGAGGTATTCCTCAAGCTGACCGCACAGAATACGGGCAAGAAGTCCCTGGAGGAGATCTTCGACGAGATCGGCGAGGATATGGACCGGAAGGAAAGCGAAGCTGCGGCAGAGCGGGAAAACAAGACCCCGGCGGAAGGAGAGAAATAAGCTATGTATTCATTATTTAAAAAGGAAGTACAGTCCTACTTCTTTTCCCCCTTTGCGTACATCATCGGTGCGCTGTTCCTGCTGGTGTTTTCCCTGAGCTTTATCACCGGCATTTCGGATCTGTCCTCCAACACCTTTAAATTCTCGTTCCCGAACATCTTCTACAACAACTTCTTTTACTTTATCTTTATGATTCCGGCGCTGACCATGCGTACCTTCGCAGAGGAGCGTAAGGGCGGCACGGAGGTTCTGCTTATGTCCTCTCCGCTGTCCATCACCAAGATCGTGCTGGCAAAGTTTTTGGGTGTGGCGTTCGTGTTCCTGTGCATGATGCTCCTGTCCCTGTTTTTCCCCATCGTAACCGCCCTGCACGGAGGTGTGATCTGGTCCAACCTGCTGTGCGGCTACATCGGCTTCTACTTCTGGGGTCTGGTGTGCATCGCCGTGGGTATCTTCATGTCTGCTCTGACGGACAACCCCATCATTGCAGCAGTGCTGGGTGAAGCAGCCATGATCGTGCTGATCTTTGTGGATAACCTGGCAAGCACTGCACTGTTCTCCAACCTGCCGGTGGTTTCCACCGTGCTGAACTGGCTCTCCACAGAGGAGCGCTTTGTGATGTTCTCACAGGGTCTGTTCCGCTTGTCGGATCTGATCTTCTACATTTCCATGATCGTACTGTTCCTGGCGTGGACGGGCATTGCGATTCAGAAAAGACGCTGGAGCAGGGGGTAATGGACGATGGAACTGAAAAAAAGCAATGTAAATGCACAGAAGAATAAAAAGTATACCCTGATGGCATGGGTCATGGCACTGCTGGTACTGGCAGTGACCATTCCGCTGAATCTGCTGGCGGAGCAGATGGATATAAACTGGGATCTGACGCCCAACAAGCTGTATACCCTGACGGATGCCACCACAAATCTGCTGGATTCCCTGGACAAGCCGGTGGATATTTACCTGCTGGAGCCGTTGGAGAAAATCGCCGATGAGCCGGAGACTTCCGCACTGTACCGGGCGCTGCTCCAGTATGACAGCTATGAAAACATCAATCTCATCACCTTTGATCCGGAAACGGAGCCCCAGAAGCTCACCGAGCTGAATCCGGACGGCACCTTCAATCTGACCGAGGGCGACTTCCTGGTCAAGTGCGGGGACATGGTCAAGCGGATCCCCGGCAAGATGATCTATCAGTATGAATACAACGATGCGGGAGAGGTGACTGCCGCATACTTCCGGGGTGAAAATTATATCACCGGTGCCATCAAGACCGTGTCCGAGGGCACCATGCCCGGCGTATACTTCCTGACCGGTCACGGGGAATTGGGCAAGGAGGGCTACTCCCGGCTTTGCACCAACCTGGCAAATTACAACTACACTTCCGCTGATCTGAATCTGATGACCGCTGATGCAGTGCCGGAGGATTGCGCCATCGTGCTGATCGCTGCACCCACCACGGACATTACAGCCGCAGAAAAGGAAAAGCTCCAGGCATTCCTGGATAAGGGCGGCAACATCAGCTTTCTGATGTCCCCCAATCCGGAAAAGGTCAAGTACAAAAACATTGAGGATCTGATGCTGGAGTACTGTCTGGCAATGCGCTATGACCGGGTGTATGAGACGGATTCCTCCCAGCATATCTCCAACGATCCCTACACCTTTATGGTGAATCTGGTTTCCCCGGCGGATGAGGATCAGCCGGATATGACCTCCGGTTTGCAGAACAGCGCCCTGGTTCCCTATATGCGCAACTGCCGGAGCTTATATTCTGTATTCGGCGCCAACTATGCCGAGCTGACCCTGGGCACCCTGATGGTTTCCAACAATACCGCTGTTGGAGAGATTTACGGCGGCACTGATGAGGACCCGGAGGAAACCAAGGGGCAGGAAATGATCCTGGCGGAGTATGCCATGGATCCCACCCGGAACGATTCCAAGATCGTAGTATTCGGGGACGCTAGCTTTATTTCGGATGAATACGTTTCCTCCGAATATCTGACTGTGCCCACCTTCCTGTTCCTGTCCACCATTACCTGGATGTACAACAGTGACATTGATATGAGCATTGCGGACAAGGAAAAGACCTATGATTACATGCTCCTCAACAGCGAGGCAGAAGCCAACTCCATCCTGTATGTGTTTGGTGCTGCACCTCTGGTGATCGCAGCCATCGGCATTGTGGTCTGGGCAAGGAGGCGCAATTCATGAAGCAGGGCAAGATCATCGCATTGCTGGCAGGGGCAGTGGTGCTGCTGACCGGCGGGTACCTGGCGCTGCGGCTGAAAAATGCGGAAAAGACCAAGCAGAAGCAGGAGCAGGAGGCTCCGGTGAGTCTGATTTCCTTTGACGGGGATGCCACCGCCTCTCTGACAGTGAAAAATGAGGAAGGTACCTTCCGGTTCCTGTTCCAGAATCAGACCTGGGTGCTGGACGGGGACGAGTTCACTGCCAATCCCTATACGGTGTCCGCTATCTGCTCCTATATGTGCAATCTCAGCTCCGTGAAAACCATTGCCAAGGATGTAACGGATCTTTCCCCCTACGGGCTGTCTGATCCGGTGGAGCTGACGGCGGTGACTGATTCCGGGGACAGCTATCAGCTGCTTGTGGGCAATCCCACACCCACCAATGAATCCTATTATGCGATGCTGCCGGGTACCACCACGGTGTATACCATTGACTACACCTCCGGCTCTGTGTTCCGGGCCAATAAGAACACGTTGAAAAACCGGTATCTGCTGGATGCATACAGCACGGAGATCACGGAATTCTCCCTGGAGCGGGACGGCAAGCTGATCTACAGCATGACCCATGATGCAGCTATGCAGTGGGTCATCAACCAGCCCATCCAGTGGCAGGGCTATACCTCCAACATCAACGAGATCCTGGATACCTTTGTGCGTGCCACTGCAACTGCCTTTGTGGACAATAATCCCAGTGATCTGAGCCAGTATGGACTGGACCGGCCCAGCTACCGGATCCACGCAAAGACGGATGCCAAGGAGACAACGATCCTGCTGGGGAAGATGGTTTCCAATGCAGAAAACGAGGTGTCCATTTACGGCATGTTCCAGGAGAGCGGACAGGTCTTCTACATGACTAAGGCTGCGCTGAATTTCCTGGATGATGACCTGCTGAGCGTGGCGTACCCCTATGTGTACAACCCGGATGCTTCCACAGTCAAGCAGCTGGTTGTGGACTACAACGATGTGCAGGCGACGCTGGAGCTGGATACCCAGAACAAGAAATATAGCTGCAACGGGGTGGACATCAGCGATATGGGGGACGAGGTGACCCAGGCATTCCAGAACTTCTACCAGGCAGTGGCAACCATGGGCCTGTCCCAGGTGGATCCGGATGCCAAGCCGGAGGGAGAAGCGGCGATCAGCTTCACCTATACGCTTCAAAGCGGCGAGGTGAACCGGGTGGAATTGATCCCCGCATCGGATACCACCTACTGGATCATGAAAAACGGCACTTACACCAACTTTATGACCCGGAAGAAGATTCTGAATGTGACCGGCGGAATCATCTCCAGTTATGAGACCCTGCAAAAGAAGATTCAGGAAGCGAGTAAATAAAAATAGCACCGCACGGAGCCGGATTTAGGCTTTGTGCGGTGTTTTCTTCGGGAGGGATGCAGATGCATAAGCTGCGGGCGGCGCTGGAACGGCTGAAAACGTCCCCGTTCCGTGCCCGGTTTCATCTGTCAGAACAGGACAAGGCGTACATCGATCAGAAGGGATTGCAGGTGATCCGAAGCCATGCGGCAGAGTTTGTTGCCAAGCGGCTGGCTCCGGTGTATCCGCAAAAGGATGGGAAGCAGACGCCCATGCGGGGGCATCCGGTGTTCGTAGCCCAGCATGCATGTGCCTGCTGCTGCCGGGGATGCCTGGAAAAGTGGTACCAGGTCCCCCGGGGCAGAGCCCTGACTGAACAGGAGCAGCGGGGCATTGTCAACCTGCTGATGGCGTGGATCCTGGTGGAGTATCATTCCGGGGAACGGAACAGCACCAGCACCCCATAGCCACCAAAACCCCACCCCGGCATAAGATGGATACCCATATAGAAGTTTTGCTCCGAAGCATTTCAAAATGCTTCGGAGCATTCGTTTTTATACGGCTGCTAAAACAATTCATAATTTATCTTACCAATTCTATCGTCTGGGCATCGGCATCCAGCTTAGCCGTGATTCCGATAGGCAGCGTCAGCATGGGTGCACAATGGCTAAAATCACACTCGGCAAGCACGGGATAATTCGGTTCGTTCAGATAATCGTATATAAACTCATAATACGTTTTCTCTGTCCCGTAATGCTGAAATTGCCTGCATTTCCCGATGATAAGCCCTCCAATCATGTCGAAAACACCGCAGATTTTCAACTGAGCCAATGTTCGTTCCACGCTGCACGCCCACTCCTCGGTATCTTCAATGAACAGAATATCACCCTTGCGTATTTCCGGCATATATGGGGTACCCCATATATTTCCGATAGTATACAGGTTCCCGCCGATAAGTCTGCCCGTTACCTTACCGCCGCTAAGTGTGATTATCTCATTTGGAATACGCTTTTCTTCGGTTAATTCCTGCGACCATTCAATAATGTCGTCGGAATAGTATTCAGGAATAATAAATTTGTGGCATTCATTAAAGTTCAGCACATCGCAAAGGCTTTTTAAGGCGATATCCCGATACGGACTGAGCCTTGCATAGCTTGTTACAAAGTTCGAGCCGTAATATGTGGGTACGCCTGTTTTCGTATAAATTGCCATCAGCAGCGCTGTCACATCCGACATACCTACAACGGGTTTCGGGTTTTCCGCGTAGTATTCATAATCAATGTACGGGAGCATACCGTTTGTCACCTGACCGCCGACACTCGCCATAAGTATACGGACCTCGGGATCGTAAAGCAACGCATTGAATTCATCAGCTCTTTCTTCTGGTGAGCCTGAAACGTATGCGTCCGCCTTTCCCCATAGCTTGCCGTGCTTTACATTAAAACCCTGGGAGCGAATAAATTTCTCTGCACGAGCAGCAGCTTCCGGCGCTTCATTTGTGATGCACCACGACGGGCTGAAAACGCCTATTGTTGAACCTGTTTCTATTTTCATAGTTTTTTCCCTATTCATCGAATATAAATCAATCCCGATATATATTAATAACAATTATAACATAGCACCGCTGCATTGTCAATAAAAAACGCCATAGTACTTCTGACTTAAGATCAGAAATACTATGGCTTAAAACTTCTTTATAAGCACCACCCATATGCATGCCAGGGTGGACTTTTATGAAAGGGATAGAAGTCGGCAAATCAAAGGGTGTCTGTCAGATGCGCCAGATACCGGCAGATGACGGTGATATCGGAGGAATCCACCACCTGGTTCTTGTCACAGTCTGCATTCTGCACGCCCTGAGGGGTGATAGGTGCGCCTGCGTCCTGTGCAATGTACCGTGCCAGCAGAACCACGTCGCCGATCTCAACCTCTCCGTTGCAGTTCACGTCGCCGTATACAGGCTCCGGCTGGGGTTCGGTGGTGGTTGTGGTGGTAGTCGTGGTGACCGGGGCAGGTACCGTAGTGGTAACCACCGGCGGCTGCTCCTGGGTGCTGAATGCTGCGCCCATACCCCGGAATCCGCTGTTCTCTGCGAGCATCAGAAAGCCGTTGGTGGAAATGGAACCGTCCGGATTTCGCCATACTGTGTGGAAATCCGTGCCCTCTGCCGGTGCAGTCACGCTGATGAAATCGCTGTCCTGGGGACCGGTTACGGCATCGCCGATCTTATTTTTGGAAATGTCCGCCATACTGCCAACCTGGTAGTACTTGCCGGAGTTGTAGTATACGGAGTTTCCGATCTTGCCGACGAACTTATCGCTTGCGCAATTGCCGTAGCTTACATAGGACAGCAGGTTGGTGAAGGTACCGGCAGTGCAGCGATCCATCTGGAAGTTTGCCTTGCCGCCACCCTTGGAGTTTGCGAAGGAGGTACAGTTGGTAAGGCTGCCGAACAGGGGGTTGTTGTTGTCGGTGAAGCCATGGTGCAGGTTCTCAAAGGCGATGCAGTTTTCCAGCACATGGGCAGTACCTACGCCGGAGCCGCCCAGCTTGAATCCGTTGCCATCGCAGTCTCCGCCGCCTCTGCCGTCCTCAGTCCAGCCGTTGCGGAAAGCGATGCAGTTCCGGAGGGTCACAGCGCCGATGGGGCCCGTTGCGCTCTTGGCGTACAGATCCCAGCCGTCATCGCTGTTGTTGTAGGACATGCATCCGTCAAATACATTTCCCACGCCGCAGGTAAGCTTTGCGGCAAAGCCGTCTGCGTTTTCCATGGTTGCCTCGTCGCAGTTGTTGCTTGCGGTGCAGTTGAGAATGGTATTGTAGGAGGGCCACTGGGAAATGTCAGAGTAGGAGGTGTTCACCCGGCTGATCTGTAAGCCGGTATCCCGGTTGTTGGTGAACTGACACAGCTCCACCACGTTGTGACTGCCTGCCAGGATCATGCCGTTGTCCCCGGCACCCTGGATCCGGATTCCGTACCAGTGCCAGTAGCTGCCCTCCAGAGACACGCCCCGGTTGGCATTGTCCAGCGCCATTGCGGCAAAGTCAAAGGTTACGGATGCACCCGGCACTGCGGAAATGGTCTTGTAGGCATGCTCTGTGCCGCTGTTGCTTTCAGCAACCTTAACGGTGGAGGACAGGTTGTATACACCTCCCAGGCAGTAGATGGTGCCGCCGGGCTGTACGGAATCAATTGCCTTCTGCACTGTCATGGGATGATCCATGGTGCCGGATGCGGAATCAGAACCATTGGGAGCGCAGTAAATTGCGCCTGCAACCGGCTCTACGGAAGGCGTGGTAGTGGGGGGCACAGTGGTGATCCCCAGGACAGTGGTGACAGCCGGAGCAGTGGTTGTAGTGGGAGTCGGTGCAGTGGTGCCCGGTGTGACCGGAGCGGTGCTGTCCAGCTTGCCAACGCCGCAGAATTTTTTCAGCGTATCCAGCAGGGTGTCGGTGCCCTCAGCGGTGTAGGCATAATCCGGCTTGTAGGTGCTGGTGTTTGCCATATTCTCCGACCAGCTCTGAGAGGTCTCGGTGCTGGTGTTGGCAGCGGTGCATCCGATGAACTGGTTGCCGCTCAGATTCCAGTAGCCGATGGCTTTGCTGTCCAGGGAGCAAACCGGCTCCTTTACGTTGTCAAAGATGTTGTTTTCCACGAACACCTCTGCACCCATCCGGGTGTTGATGCCGCTGGTGTAAATATCGTGGTAGTAGTTGTTATAGATGTGGGCATGGCCGAACCGGAACAGGGGAAGCCGGGAGTTGCAGTTTTCAAAGATGTTGTGGTGCATGGTGAAGGTCCGGTCATAGTTGTCGCTGTCAGAAAAGCCGCAGAGCATGGTTTTCCAGCTGTCATGCAGGTAGTTGTAGGAATAGGTCAGATGGTGGCTGTTCTTCTTGCAGTCCAACAGACCATCGTACACGTCCTTCTTGCTTTCGTCTCCGTCATATACATTATAAAGCTCGCAGTGATCCACCCATACATAGCCGGAGCTTTCAATGCTGATGGAATCTCCCTCACCGGCATCCTTCAGCACATGGTGGATTTCCATATTCCGAATGATGATGTTTTCACACCGTACCATCCGGATACCGATGCCGTTGCATTCTCCCCGGTCTGCCACGCCGATGACAGAAATGTCCGACAGATCCTTCATCAGCAGCTCATCCTGTGCGGTGTTGTCCAGGGTGATGGTGCCATTCACATAAATGGTCAGAGGCACATTGTCCGCCTTGCTGTCCAGCGCCGCCAGGAACTGATCCCCGGTGGCAACCGTCACGGAAGTTCCGCCAGCGCCGCCAGTGGTGCCTGCTCCGTAGCCTACGGGCCTATCCGCTGCCACAACCTGTGCAGGCTGTGCGGGGGCGGCTGCCATGACCCGACCCGTCACCGACATCAGGGTGGCGGTCAGCAGCCCCCAGATGAGGTTGACGGTTTTCTTCGTCAATACCATATGCTATTCCCTCCAATTTTTTTGTTTTCCGCTGCACTGTGCCTCTTACATATCCCCCGATCAGTGCACAATACAGCCGTATAGTTATTATAACATACATAATCATTCAATGCAATAACATATTGTGATCTGTTGCTGATGGATTATGGTTATTCCTTATCAGCATCCCTGTTCTTTTCTTCACAATCGTACATGGATTGTGCGGCGGATGCTGTGACAAGGAACCAGGCGTACTCCCACCAAAACAGACAGGATCCGCCCTTGACTTCCAGCGGAAAGTAGGATATAATAAGATGTACCGCTTGAACAGGGAGGTGTGCTGTATGCAGCAAACAGGCTTAAAGACCATTGCGGTGAACCGACAGGCTCGACATGAATACTTTGTACAGGAAAGCTTTGAGACCGGCATCGTCCTGGTGGGGACGGAGGTCAAGTCCATCCGGCAGGGGGGCGTAAACCTGAAGGACAGCTGGTGCAGCATCGACAAGGGTGAGCTCTGGATCAAGGGCATGCACATCTCTCCTTATGAAAAGGGTAATATTTTCAACACGGATCCCCTTCGGGTTCGCAAGCTGCTGATGCACCACAAGGAGATCGATCGTCTGCTGGGTACGCTCAAGCAGGAGGGGCTGACGCTGATTCCCCTGTCCCTGTATTTCAAGGGCAGCCGGGTGAAGGTGCAGCTTGGACTGTGTAAGGGCAAAAAGCTCCACGACAAGCGGGATGCGGCAGCGGCACGGGATGCCAAGCGGGAGATCGACCGGGCGCTGAAGACCCGGAATCAATAAGGGGGCGTAAAGGCTTCGACGGGGGCTGTGAACGTTCATAAGCGAGTAGAGGGCGCGACTCTTTAACCACGCAACACGTTTAAAATTAAACGCTGATAACGATACTCTTTTGATGGCTGCCTAAGGGCCCCATCCGTCTGCCCGGGAAGGACTGCGGTCCCGGAACAGGCGTCGATCAGCAGTGAACATTCTGCGGATCTGCTCATATCCGCTGAAGGTCTTTTGAGCTACCGACTCTGTAAGCCTGCTTTTCGGCGTGCAGAGCCGGGAATTGAAAGGAAAAGCTACACTCGTAGAAATTGACCGGAATCGGCTTTCGGACATGGGTTCAATTCCCATCGCCTCCACCATATGCATGAAAACCTGCGTAAATACGTGGGTTTTTCTTTTTGTCCCCCGAAAAAATGAATCGATCGTGAGCAACCCATCCTGCAAAAGCGTGGATGGGTTGTTTGACTTTTCGTGTATGGGTGTGGTATAATGTGTGAAACGAAATGTAGGGCATCTGCCTTGCAAATCAGAATTTGTGAGGTGGTATCATGAATAAAATTAAGCTGACTGCACTTCCTTGTATATGTGCAGATGTTTTTTACGGTACTGAAATAATCAGACCGGGAGGAGAAGCATTGAATTTTGCTGCGCATGCCTCGCACTTTAAGGATATAGATGTTACGCTTCTTGGTGTTGTCGGAAAAGATAAATATGCAGAAGCGATAATGGATTCAATATCAAAGCTTGATATTGATAAAAACCATATACGCATTGATGAAAGGTATCAGACTGCAAATAATATGACTTACCTTACAGAATCGGGGGATAGGTATTATAAAGATGATTCATGGAACGGAGAAATTCTCGATAACATCGTACTGAATGATAATGAAATCAAAATCTTATCAAGGTCCGATGTAGTCTTTGTTCATTTCTGGGCTTCGTGTTTTTCGCAAGTAGTTGAACTGAAGGAAACGCTTGGCTTTAAGCTTGCGGTAGATTTTGATGTATATAGAGATTTTGCAGATATGGAACGATTTGCTCCGCATGTTGATTTCTTTATGATAAGCGGCTCGGAAGAACTCCTGCCGAGGTTCAAAGAATTATCGAATAAATACCGTTGCCTGTTCAACGTGTCACTTGCAGAACGTGGAAGCGTTACATACTTTAATGGACAGGAATTCAAAGTGCAAGCTGTGAAAGTTGAAAGCATAATTGACACGACCGGTTGTGGTGATAGCTATCACGCCGGATTTGTCTGCTCATATATGCTCGAAAATAATATTGAAAAGGCTATGAATGTCGGTTCTGAAATTGCAGCAGAAACCTTAAAACATTACGGTGGATTCTGAATAATCAGAAACACAGCTTCCAGTTTTCAAAGATAACCACAGCTACAAAACCAGCATTTCCTCCGACAAATCAGATGATCATATGCTACCTCTGAAAGGAGCGTTCCTATGGACAATTCCAAGAAACGAAGTCCCTGGCAAATCGCCAATGCCACCGTTTTGCTGCTGCATCTTGCGTTTCCGGTATGGCTGGTTGCCTGGATGTACACACCCGCCATTTCCAGCATTCTGCTTCCGGTGATGATAATCTGCGGACTGCTGCCCGGGGTGTGCAGCAAGCTGGTCAAAAAGTTTCAGAAGGGGAAGGGGTTGCTGATCGCATCCAGGGTACTGGCAGTTTTCGCCATTGCAGCATTCTATACGCCCCTGGTGGTGCTGCGGAGCGCCGAGGAGGTTCAGTTGCTGTACCCCCTCAAGCGCTTTCTGTATACATATGGTGTGTATGGAGATAGAAGCGGCATATATGAAGCCCTGCTGCCGGAGCAGCTTCCGGATGCCTGCACAGGGTATCGGTTCCGCACCCAGGGCAGCTTGATCGCCCAGGATTATCACGCCTCCTCCTATCTGACCTTTTACACAGACGCTGCCACTTTGGATACTTACGCTGCCTATTACGACAGCATGGACTGCGAACGGATCCAGTATGCTCCGGCAGGGGAAACGGATGAAGAACAGTTTCCCTACCTGTCCTGGTTTTGCAACCAGATGAAGCTGGACCAGAACTTGCCGGAGCATTCGGAACAGATGACGCTGTATTGGTTCGATAGCTACTACCCGAAGGGCGTCCTGCTGGATTATGATACCGGGCTTGTGGCGGTACTGACTTAGGGCGGTAGCGCACAAAGCATGTGGGGAGGCTTTGTAGAGCATCTGTCACACAGGCTTTGACGTGTGAAAATCAGCCATCCAGTTGGTTCTCTGCATGAGCAACCCATCCTGTAAAAGCGTGGATGGGTTGTTTGACTTTTCGCATATGGGCGTGGTATAATGTGTGAAACGAAATGTGGGGCATCTGCCTTGCAAATCGGAATTTGCCAATTGAATTCCAGCAGACATGATATGTCTACCCATAAATTGCAACAATTCTCGCTTTGTGTCATGGTATTTATTATGAAGCTCTGTTATAATTATTGTGAAAGGAGGAACGTTAATGAATCAGCAAAAAATAGGTGAGTTTCTTAAATATCTTCGCAAGAACAAAGGGTTGACTCAAGAACAACTGGCAGAGCATTTCTGTGTTTCTTCACGCACTGTTTCACGATGGGAAAACGGAAACAATATGCCGGATATAGATATTCTCATTGAACTTGCAGATTTCTATGAGGTAGATATTCGAGAACTCATTGATGGAGAAAGGCAGAGCGAGAATATGGATAAAAAAACAAAAGAAACAGTAATAAAAGCAGCAGAGTACATGAATATGGGAACAGAACAATATACAATGCGTGTACGCTTACTTTTACAGACAGGTGCAGTATTTTGGTTTGTGGCAAGTTTGATTAGCCATACAGAGCTAAGTAATAATACAGTTCTAAATGCAGTGTCAGAATTTACCGAAGGTGCCGCAATCGGAATGATTTTATGCGGTATCATCTTTACAAGTCGTTATGGACATAGAATAAGAGCTTTTAAAGAGCGTTTATTTAAAAGGCATTGACTACTTCCAGTTTGCAGAGATAACCACAGCTATAAAACCAGCATCTGACGAAATAACAGTACCATTTTTCATCTTTTCGCTTATTTTGTGTATACATGCCGGAGTGAGTTGTGCTATAATATAGGCACCACCGCACAATCTTTATAGTCAATGAACAGATTTCAATGGATTTGAATGAGGAGTACGTTATGATTTACAATACGATACAGGGCTTGATCCGGCATGGGATACGCAGCGGACTGATCACGGAGGAGGACGAGCTGGTTGTGCGCAATCAGTTGATGGATCTGCTGCATCTGACGGATTGGGAGGACTGTGCAGGAAGAAGCGGTTCGTTGGATGAACTGCTGGATGAAGTGGTGGATTATGCCTGTGCAAACGGCATCATTGAACAAACCGCCGTACAGCGGGATCTGTTCGATACAAGGGTGATGGGCGTGTTTACCCCCATGCCTCATGAAGTGAACCGGGAATTTTCCCGGCAGTATGCCCAGTCTCCGGAGGCGGCGACCAACTGGTACTATGCCTTCTGCAAAAATCTGAATTATGTGCGTGCCGGCAGGATTGCAAAGGATCTGAAATGGACTTATGCATCCGACTACGGTACACTGGATATCACCATCAACCGGTCAAAGCCGGAAAAGGATCCCCGGGACATAGCCGCAGCTAAAAATCAGAAATCCGCAGCATACCCCAAGTGTCAGCTGTGCCCGGAAAACATGGGCTTTGCGGGGCATCTGACCCATCCGGCACGACAGAATCTCCGGCCGGTTCCGGTGGAGATCCAGCAAGAGAAGTGGTTCCTCCAGTACTCTCCCTATGGGTACTATCATGAGCATTGTATTCTGTTTCACAGCAGGCATGTGCAGATGGTGATCGACCGGTCCGTGTTTGAAAAGCTGTTTGATTTTCTGGAGCAGTTCCCACATTATTTTATTGGTTCCAATGCGGATCTGCCCATTGTAGGGGGATCCATTCTCTCCCACGAGCATTTCCAGGGCGGTAAATACACCTTCCCCATGGAAACGGCATCGGTGGAAAAACCGTTTGTTCTGAAGGATTTTCCGGAGGTAGCGGCAGGACTGGTGAAGTGGCCCATGTCCGTGATCCGGCTGACATCCGCCAACCGGGCGCAGCTTTTGCAGGCCTGTGACCATATCCTGCAAAAGTTGCGAAGCTATACGAATCCGGATGTGGGGATCTATGCCCGGACGGAGGATACGCCCCACAATACCATTACTCCCATTGCTCGCATGAGAAACGGCAGACTGGAATGCGACCTGGTGCTGCGGAACAACCGGACTTCTCCGGAGCGTCCCCTGGGAATTTTCCACCCCAATCCGTCCCTGCATCACATCAAAAAAGAAAATATCGGCTTGATTGAGGGCATGGGGCTTGCGGTGCTGCCTGCACGGCTGGCGGTGGAGCTGGATGTGCTTCGGGAAAAGATGCTTGCCCGTGCGGATCTGACGGAGGATCCCAGAACGGCTCCTCATGCAGAGTGGGCGGTACAGGTGCTGCATGCGCATCCGGGGTTTGCCCCGGAGCATGCGGAACAAATTCTCCGCCTGGAAGTGGGCAAGGTGTTTGAACAGGTGCTGTGTGATGCAGGCGTGTTCAAACGGACCCCCCAGGGTCGGGAAGCCTTTCTGGATTTTGTGAAGGGGCTTTAGACAAAGCAAGATCACAGAGCAAGTTTCGCTTTGCTGGAGCATATTCTCTGGAAAACCAGGTAAAATGGGGCAGTACGCCTTATAAAATCGAAAATATATATGTTCTAAGCGGTTGTGGTGATATGCCACGACCGTTTTTTTATTTTCCATATGATCGCAAGATGCACGATGAATCCATCTCGATTGACAGATTACATTGTGTTT